>Ga0172367_10005714_pt1 | contig 14937 bp, 9 predicted proteins | sample Lak10m_FD_114542 | JGI IMG/M metagenome (GOLD analysis project Ga0172367, IMG submission 114542) | Freshwater microbial communities from Kabuno Bay, South-Kivu, Congo - kab_022012_10m | ecosystem: Environmental > Aquatic > Freshwater > Lake | place: Democratic Republic of the Congo: South-Kivu... | reverse complement strand
GGTTTATCCGGCCATTATTATTTATCCCTTTTGGGATTTGCGATAATAAATGACGAAGCTAAACCTGCTTCAAAGAAAGATTGGAGAATTTCATGTCTGACCACACTTACAAAATTCTCGAACTAGTAGGATCCTCAACAATTGGCACCGATGATGCAATAAGCAATGCAATTGCCAAGGCTTCGCTTACGGTCAGGCATATGAACTGGTTTGAAGTGATTGAGACACGAGGACACATTGTGGACGGCAAGGTTGCCCACTACCAGGTCACCATCAAGGTTGGTTTTAGATTAGAAGATTAAGTAGGGGCAGCGCAACCGCTACATGAACTTCAGCGGGTCGATGCCCCATGTTTCCGGCAACTCGTGCTTGACTATCTTGTCGGCGCCGCCGTTGCCCATCGGTTTGGACAGGTCGACGTCGTTCGGCGGCAGGTAGCGCTTGTGTTTGCTGTGGTAGATGACGCGTACTTTCGGTTGCAGCAGGTTCTTTTTCGCTTGTTCCATCACAATGCCGAGACGTCCGGATTCCAGCAGCACCAGCGAGCCGACCGGATAGATGCCGATGGTGCGCATGAACTGCTGTACCAGAGCCGGATTGAAGTGGAACTTGCTCCATTCGAAAATCTTCTGCAGAGCCTCGGTGGGCTCCATACCCTTGTGGTAGCAACGGTTGGAGGTGATGGCGTCATATACGTCGCAAATCGCCGCCATCTGCCCCATCTGTGAAATTTCGTCGCCCTTCAGGCCTTCCGTGTAGCCGCTGCCGTCATAGCGTTCGTGGTGCTGTGTTGCGACCTGGGTGGCGATTTCCGAGATGCCGTCGGTTTCCATGAGTATGTTGCGGCTTTCCGTTACGTGGCTCTTCATGATGCTGAATTCATCGTCAGTGTAACGCCCCGGTTTGTTGAGAATCGCATCGGGGATTTTTACCTTGCCAATGTCGTGCAGCAACCCGCCAACTCCGGCCTGGTGTATGGTAGCCTTGTCCATGTCGAGGGAGCGGCAGAAAGCTACCTGCAACGCGCACACGCTGACCGAGTGCAGAAAGGTGTAGTTGTCCTTGTTCTTTACCCGGCACAGGGACAGCATGGCGCCGGCGTTGCGCAGGATGGACTCGGTGATGTTTTCCACCATCGGCTCCACTTTTTCCACGTTAACCTGGTTGCCTAAGCGTACGTCCTGCATGATGTTGCGGATGATGGCGTTGGCTTCGGAGTGTACTTTCTTTGCCTTGCGGAATTCTTCGGAGGTGCTGATGGTGCGGTTTGGCGTGGTCTCATCGCTGGCGATGCGTATCATTTCCTGCGTCACCGTATGCTTGACCTCAGCTTCGGTGGGTGCATCGCCTCCGACATCCAGCCCCTTGTCGGTGTCGACGTAGACTTCATGAATGCCGGCATCGATGATGCGCTGGATTTCAGCTTCGCTTTTCAGCTTGAATTGGTTGAGCAGGAACGGGTGTGACATCCAGTCGCTGGATAGGTCATGGATATACATGCCGGGTCTGAGTTGGCCAGAGGAGATTTTCTTGATCATGTCGGTTCCCTAGTTGCTCGCGATTATTCTACCTACTTGTCTGAATAGGGCAAATAAGACGGGGCAGTCTGCAGACTGCCCCGTGGAACGACGCACAATCAGGCGATGGTCAGCTCGCTATGATAGCCAAGTTCCTCGGGCGTAACGCCGCCTTTGGTGACGCGTACCGCGCAGTATTTGACTTCCGCGATTTTTGCAAACGGGTCGAGTGCCTGATTGGTGAGCTTGTTTGCCGCAGCCTCGTAGTAGCAGAACGGGATGAACACCGAGCCTTGCGGGATGCCGTCGTCGGCGCGGGCGAATAGCGATATCTTGCCGCGCCGCGACTCTACCGTCAGCACGTCGCCTGCTTCTGCGCCAACGCTGTCGAGGTCGAGCGGGTGGATGCTGACGGTGGGTGCCGGTTCGATGGCATCCAGGATAGACGCCCGACGCGTCATGGAACCGGTGTGCCAGTGTTCCAACTGGCGTCCGGTGATGAGCACGAACGGGTACTGTCCATCTGGGCGTTCGTTGGCCGGGATGATGTCGGCCGGTACCAGCTTGGCCCTGCCGCCGGGACGCGAGAAGGTTTCGGTGAATATGACCTCCGTGCCCGGATCGCCTTCCTGTTCGCATGGAAAGGTAACGGCGTCTTCCAATTCCAGCCGTTCCCAGGTGATGCCGGCGATGGATTGCATGGTCCGGCGCATTTCATTGAACACGTCCTGCGCGCCGTCGTAGTTCCAGTCCAGCCCCAGGCGGCGGGCGATTTCCTGGATGATCCACAAGTCCTGGCGCGCGTCGCCCGGCGGGTCGATGGCCTGGCGGCCCATCTGGACGATGCGGTCGGTATTGGTGAAGGTGCCGGTCTTTTCGGCATAGGAGGATGCCGGCAGGATGACGTCGGCGAAATAAGCCGTTTCCGTCATGAAAATGTCCTGTACCACCAGGTGCTCCAGGCTGGCCAGCCCCGCGCGCGCATGGTTGCTGTTGGGATCCGACATGGCCGGGTTTTCGCCCTCGACGTACATGCCCTTAATGGCACCTTTGCAGGCGGCATCGATGATTTCCACCACGGTCAGGCCGGGCTTGTCGTCCAGCTTGGTGTTCCATAGTTTCTCGAACTTGTCGTGCGCTTCCGGGTTATCCACGCGCAGGTAATCGGGAAAGCTCATGGGAATCAGCCCCACGTCGGATGCGCCCTGGACGTTGTTCTGGCCGCGCAGGGGATGCAGACCGGTGCCGCGTCGGCCTATCTGACCAGTGACCATGGACAGTGCGATCAGGCAGCGCGCGTTGTCGGTGCCGTGCACATGCTGCGATACGCCCATACCCCACAAAATCATGGAACCCTTGGAAGTGGCGTATAGGCGGGCCACTTCGCGTAGCGTCTGCGCGGGAATGCCGCAGATCGGTGCCATGGCTTCCGGCGTGTAGCCCTTGACGTTTTCCTTGAGCGCCTCATAGTTCTCGGTGCGGTTCCTGACAAATTCCTCGTCCACCAGACCTTCGGTGACAATGACGTTGAGCATGGCATTCAGCATCGCCACGTCGGTGTCCGGCTTGAACGGCAGGTGATAGGCGGCGTGGCGGGCCAGCTCGGTGCGGCGCGGGTCCATCAGGATCAGCTTGGTGGTGCCTTTTTTCACTGCGTTCTTGATGAAGGTTGCGGCCACCGGATGGTTGACGATGGGGTTTGAACCGATGACGATCACCACCTCGGCGTATTGCACGTCGGACACCGGATTGGATACCGCGCCGGAGCCCACGCCTTCCAGCAGGGCGACCACCGACGAGGCATGGCACAGGCGCGTACAGTGGTCGATGTTGTTGGTGCCGAAGCCGGTGCGCACCAGTTTCTGGAACAGGTAGGCTTCCTCGTTGCTGCCCTTGGCGGAACCGAAACCGGCCAGCGCGTATTTACCATCGCGCTCCATGATCTTTTTCAGGCCGTTTGCGGCAAAGTCCAAGGCTTCTTCCCATGTCGCTTCGCGGAAAGCATTGAAGAAATTGGCTGGATCCATCATGGCAGCCGGGTTTTTGGCGACGCCCGGTTTGCGGATCAGCGGTTTGGTCAAACGCTGCTTGTGGGCCGGGTAGTCGAAGCCGTAGCGGCCTTTCACACACAGCCGGCCGTGGTTGGCCGGGCCGTCGCGCCCGGCGACGCTGATGATTTTGTTGTCCTTGACGTGATAGGTGAGCTGGCAGCCGACGCCGCAGAATGGGCAGCCGGAATTCACGCTCTTGTCCGGCTTGACCAGGTAAGAGCCATTGCCCGGCGATAGTGCGCCGGTGGGGCAGGCCTGCACGCACTCGCCGCAAGTGACGCAGGTGGAATCGCCCATCGGGTCGCCCTGGTCAAACACGATTTCCGCATGGCCGCCGCGGAAGGCGTAGCCGATCACGTCGTTGACCTGGATTTCACGGCAGGCGCGCACGCAGCGCGTGCACTGGATGCAGGCATCGAGGTTGACGGCGATGGCCGGGTTGGAAAGGTCGGCATCAGGCGACATGCGCGGGGCGAAGCGCGGATTGCTCACGCCCATTTTCTTCGCCCAATAGGTGAGTTCGTTATCGGGTTTGTATTCTCTGGACGGCATGTCGGACAACAGCAATTCCAGCACCATTTTCTGCGCCGCGGTTGCGCGGGCGTTATTGGTGGTGACTTCCATGTCGGGCTTGGGCGCGCGGCAGCAGGAATGGGATAGTGTGCGTTCGCCCTTGACCTCTACTACGCAGGCGCGGCAGTTGCCGTCCGGGCGCAGGCCGTCCTTGTGGCACAGGTGCGGGATTTCGACGCCATTGCGTTCAGCGGCCTGGTAAATGGTTTCGCCGTCGAGCGCTTCGATCTTTTCGCCGTTGAGGGAAAAGGGAATGACTGGCAGATTAGTGGGTGCGTTCATCGCATCCTCCTACTTGAGTTCATCTGGGAAATATTTGATCACACAGCGCACGGGATTGGGCGCCGCCTGGCCGAGGCCGCAGATGGATGCATCCATCATAACGGTGGAAAGTTCCTCCAACAATGACTTGTCCCATTGGGGTTTTTCCATCAACGCTGCTGCCTTGGCGGTGCCGACCCGGCAGGGAGTGCACTGGCCGCAGGATTCGTCCTCGAAGAACTTAATGGCATTCAAGGCCAGGTCGCGTGCCTTGTCATGGTTGGAAAACACCATCACGGCGGCGGAACCGATGAAACAGCCGTACTGGTTGAGCGTGTCGAAATCGAGCGGGATGTCCCCCATTGTTGCCGGCAGGATGCCGCCGGAAGCCCCTCCGGGGAAGTAGCCGTAGAATTCGTGCCCGTCCAGCATGCCGCCACAATATTCGGCGATCAGCTCGCGGATGGTGATGCCGGCAGGAGCGAGGTAGACACCGGGTTTTTTCACCCGTCCGCTCACCGAGAACGAGCGCAGTCCCTTGCGGCCGTTGCGGCCATGCGCGGTAAACCATTCCGGCCCTTTTTCCACCAGTTCGCGCACCCAGTACACCGATTCCATGTTGTGTTCCAGCGTCGGGCGGCCGAACAGGCCGACTTCGGCCACGAACGGCGGACGCAGGCGCGGCATGCCGCGCTTGCCCTCGATGGACTCGATCATTGCCGATTCCTCGCCGCAGATGTAAGCACCGGCGCCGCGCCGCAGGTGTATCTCCGGCAGCGGGCCGGGATGGCTGTTCTGCAGATTGGCGATTTCGCGTGTCAGTATCTTGCGGCAGCCAGCGTATTCATCACGTAGGTAGATGTAAATTCTGTCGATGCCGACAGCCCAGGCGGCAATCAGCATGCCTTCCAGGAAGCGATGCGGGTCGCGTTCCAGGTAGTGGCGATCCTTGAGCGTGCCCGGTTCACCTTCGTCGATGTTGACCGCCATCAGGCGCGGGGTAGGTTGCGACTTGACGATGCGCCATTTGCGCCCCACCGGGAAGCCGGCGCCGCCCAGGCCGCGCAGTCCGGAGTTTTCCAGGATGCCGATGATTTCCTCGGCGCTGCGTTTGCCGGACAGGCAGTCTTGGTAAAGCTGGTAGCCGCCGGTGGTACGGTACTGGTCATAGGTGAGGTAATCGGTGACAGGCGCTTCGGTGTCACCGGCCGCGACGGTTTGCAACACAACTTCCTTGCTGGCGTTGTCCACCGGGTTCTGGCCGACTACCGCGACCGGGGCATGCTGGCAACGTCCCACGCAGGGCACAGGCTGCACGCGCACTTTGTCACCCAGCGCTTTTTTCAAGGACTCGATCAACTCGTGTGCCCCGGCCATGTCGCAACTGACCGATTCGCATACGCGGACGGTAAGCGGCGGCGGGGGCGTTTCACCTTCCTTGACCACGTCGAAGTGGTGGTAGAACGTGGCAACCTCGTAGATTTCGGTCTGCGACAACTTCATTTCCGCAGCCAGCGCCACGATATGTTTGGCGGAGATATGGCCGAATTTGTCCTGGATTTTGTGCAGGTGTTCGATCAGCAGGTCCGGGGCGCGTGACTCGTCTCCCAGCAAAAGCCGTATTTCATCAAGAACAACGGGATCAACAACGCGTCCTTTCGGCTTCCCGTTCTTGCGCTTTAGTGGGCTTGCAGCCACCACCTTTTGTTCGGGCATATCGTTTAACTTCCTTGAGGTTTGTATTGCAGGTTTCCGGAAAGGCAGCATTTTATAATGCCCCCAGAATTTGAGACAGTAGTTTGATGAGGAATGAAACTAGAGATAGGCGAGACTAGGCAAAAACAATTAGACAAGATTGGCTGGGAAGCGATCCGTTACCAAAGGTTACCAACCAGATTTGACCTACAGTTGCGGGGCGAAATATGAATCCGCTTGGTTATAACGGCCTTATGATGGAGGCCGCTATAACCTGAAAAGCTACAAGGTGGCGTCAGGTACTCGGCACGACCTCATGCTTATGCAAATATTGGCTGCCCACAGCGTAATTATCGAATTGGATCGAATAGCAGTCTTCGAAGAAAGGCCTCAATTTGGTTTCGATAGCGTTGTCGTATTGTGGCGCGACATGATAAATACGGCCTTGCAGATCGTCGCAGAATTCATGGTTCTTGATAAAGAATTGCCCGTCCTTGAGTAAATAGCGGGCGGCATTGAACATCTCTTCCTTGTTGTCCATCTCATCGTAAATGGTGATGTCAGCGTCTGCACCGACGCCAAGGTGGCCTTTATCCTTCAAGCCTAACAATTTGGCAGGACCGGCACGGGTCACAATGGCAATTTCCTGCATCGTGAACTCCCGGTCAATATCCAGCAGTTGGGTGTTTTCTAGCGCTTTTTGATTGGCATGCTTGGCTTGTTCGTTACGGAATTCCTTATCCATCAGCAAACGGATCAGTTTAGGATAATTCATGAACGATCCGCCGTTGGGATGATCGGTCGACAACACCATGCGCCATGGATCCTTGGCCATTAAAAACAGCTCCAGGCCTATCGCCCATTGCAACGTATGCATATAACTTTTGTCTTGATAGGCGAACGGGATGATGCCGCAGCCGCTTTCGCATTCGGTATCGGCATTGATCCATTTTTTGTTTGTCATTTTCCTGAGCAGCCAGATCACAGGCGCATCACCGGTCATGATGGTCGCAGGGCCAAACATGACTTGGCCGACATCGGCGCTGATGTTTTCATTGTTATTGATGTACTCGGATATCTCGGCGGCTTTCGAAATGCCATTTTTTCCACGTTCGCCGCCATAGCTGTGAAACTGGATATGGGTGATATGCACGCGGCGGCCTTCCGCGGTTTTCATCGTATCCAACGTGGTTTCAAAATTGCCGCTATGCCCCAGGTTGTTGGAGTGGATATGCGCCGGATGCGGCAAGCCCAGATCGTTGCTGACGTCGATCAGGGCCTTGATGATTTTTCGCGGTGTTAGATCGAACCCGCTGATTGGATCGTCCAATTGCATGACATTGGAATTTTTACGGCCTTTCCATGGTTCATCGCCACCTGGGTTGACCAGCTTGATGGCATAGGCTTTGGAAGCATTCAACCACCATGCCACCGCTTCGCGGAACTCCTCTTTCCGGCCTTGTTCCAGCAGCTGGTTGAGAAAAATATTATTGGCCAGAAGCACGTAATAGCCTTTGTCGACGACCGGCGTATCGTTCAGTTCTTCCAGTACATGCCGCGCTCCTAGCGGAGGTATGGCGGCTTCCATTGCTGTGGTGTAACCCAGTGTGGCATAACGGTAGCCGGTGGTGAACGTGGAAGGCACTGTGCCGCCGGTTCCGGAACGCAGCTTCTTAATGCGTGGACTCACATCGTGGCGATGGTCTTCGGGTTGGAGTTTGCGCGCCATATTCACCTTGCTTCCCGCAATATGGCAATGAATATCCACGCCGCCCGGCATTACCACCATGCCATGCGCGTCGATACAAGGACTGTTTTTCGGGACACTGGCGACGATTTTTCCGTCCCGAATGCAAATGTCTTTTATTTCTCCGTCTACGTTATTGATCGGATCGTAAACCTTGCCATTTTTGATACGCAATGCACCAGACATCCCCGACTCCTCCTTACTTTGTTTCTATATTCTATGCAATTCCCCGCAATTCGCAGACGCGTTCTTTAATGGAACGCAATATCTCTTCGTCGCTTGCAAAGGGGGATTTGATAGACGGACGTAATGCTAAAGTCACACCATCCATGCGGTAAATTGTCCCTGGGACACTGATTCCGTAAGGTGCCGTGGTAAATGCCACGCGCGCGCACTCACTGGTCATGCTCGCATGGGGGTCCAGCGTGATCACCGGGATTTTCTTGATATGTTCGATCGCTTTGCGCGAGAAATTGGCGGCCGGGTCACTGGCAATAACACATAACGCATCGGCTTCGCCGCGTGCTAACACTTCTGGAGCAGCGAACTCGCCGGGATTGAAGCGTGGATAACCGCGATTAAAATTGACCGCGAATGGATAGCCTGTTTGCCACGTGAGGACGTTGTCGGCGCCAGTAACATTGCCGTGGCCGCGCATCGGAGTACAGACGAAGTGCGTATATTGGTTTAAATCGGTTGCCAGTTCCATTACTGCGCCAATATTGAAATGCCGCCCTCGTGTCATGGTCAAACCCATGCCCCAAAACATGACGCCGAATTGGCAGTTTTTCATACGTTCCGCGACATCTCGCAAAGTTTCCATCGGAATGCCGGTGCGCTCCTCGACCGTGTCGTCGACGTACTTCCCTTTAACCAGAGCTCTTAATGTCCATAACAATTCAAAATCGGAGCCAGGATTGATCTTAAGAAAAATATCCGCAACGTGGCTGCTTTGCGTAGGCCGCACATCAACTAAAACCATAGTCCGGTCGGCGCGGCCATTGGGTAAGTGCATACCTTTGGGTTTGAGCGTGTAGCGGTCAAAGTGGCGGGGCAGCGCTTCCATGGGGTTGCATCCCCAATACATGATGAAATCTGCACGGTTCCTCGTTTCGCCCAAGCTTGCGGTGCTTTCGCCAGATCCTTGGAACCCCATGCCGCTAGGCCCATGGCAAACGGAAGAGGTGGTATCGATAGTGGCGTTCAAATAATCAGCCAAGGCGACGGCTTGTCTTTGCGCTTCGCAGGTGGTGTCGCTCAAGCCATAAATCAGCGGAAATTTTGCATTGACCAGGATTTGCGCGGCTTCCTCCACCGCTTCCTCGACGCTGGCTTCCTTGCCGTCTATCAATGCCGCCGGGTGATCTTCAACGTTATGCTCGGTAAACCAGGCTTTACCTAATTGACAGGCATTGCCTACCTTCTCGATAGACCTTCCATCGGCGCTCACCGTCACTTCAATGTCGTCGCAAGTGCAGCCGCAAAATGAACAAACTACGGATTTGTTTACGGTCGCAAAACTCTCGTTCACGATTTCGTTCATGATCTGGACTCCTAGACGATGAGGGTCGTTACCTGCAAACTTTTCGATGAGAACTAAAATACGGACACCAGCAACTCAGTCGCCAGCGCAATTTGAAGAAACCTTATTTACGTTCGTTACCTAGTCTGCATCTTCTACACGGGCTATAACATACATCCTTTTTTTTAAATTTGGAAGCATAAATTCGATCTACAAAAGCCCCTAATATTCATCGTTATATACAAATAAATATATTGATAATGGGAGATGCGCCTCCGAATTTAGTGGTTGAGTTCTGATACGGTTTTCTTTATGCTTGTCGCCGATTTCTAAAGAGGAAAATTTCCGTCAACGAGGAGATATTATGTCCGAGAGTTTGCTTCTGGTCCCGGTACGTACCAACCGCCAGGGAACGTCCTTAAATGCAGGGAAGTTAAAAAAAGATTACATCGAGGAAACAGCTGCGGTGGAACTGCACAGCGATGATATGGTGCGGTTGGGATTGCGCAAAGGCGACAGGGTCCGGTTGCGCGCCAAAAACGGCAGTGAAGCATACGCCTACTGCAAGGAAAGAAAAGGTGCAGACGCCTCGCCAGGGCTGGCGTTTATTGCTTACGGACCGGTTTCCAGTCAGTTGATGGAAGAAGATACCGCTGGCACGGGAATGCCGCTCTCGAAACACCTGCCGGTTGAAATCGAAGGCCCGATCGGCGAAAGCGGGGAACTGCTGCCCGTTTCTGCATCTGCGGGTGCAAATTTTGCGGTTCCCGGTATTCCTGCAAATAATCCTTTGTCGCCGTTGTTTTCAAATTCCTTTAACGCCTTCCTGTCAGCACCAATATCGCCGGCACAAGCCGCTTGGTTGAGTGGTTATTTTGCTGCTCTGAGTGGGCAGCCTGGCCTGCTTCAAAGCGGTGTCCAAGCGTCTGCGGCACAGCCTGTGGCAGTGGCGATGCCGTTAATGACTATCCTCTATGGCTCGCAAACCGGTAACGGCGAAGGACTGGCCAATACGTTGAAAGACAAAGCCTCCGCAAAAGGTTTCAATGTCGTGCTGGAAGACATGGCCAACTATGAATTCGAGCGCCTTGAAAAGGAAAAAATCCTGTTCATTATTGTCAGCACGCATGGTGAGGGTGAACCCCCGATTGCCGCTGAAAAATTGCATCATTACCTGCAAAGCGAGAATGCACCTCGACTGGAACATCTGAAATACGGTGTTTTTGCGTTAGGTGATAGCAGCTACCAGTATTTCTGTAAAGTTGGTAAGGATTTCGATCAATTCCTGACCAACCTGGGTGCAACCCCGATTATCAGCAGAGTCGATGCCGATGTGGATTTTGAGGAACCGGCGGAGGAATGGATTGATAAAGTCCTCGATACTTATCAAGGCCTTGCGGACAAAGAAGGTGGCGGCGGGGCCAAGCCCAGTGCGGAAATTCTGCAATTCCCCAGCGGCAAGGAAAAGAGCGCATACAGCAAGACCAATCCCTTCCTTGCCCCGGTGTTGGTCACTTACACGCTTAGTGGCGAGGGTTCGGCCAAGGAAGTGCGGCACCTCGAGATAGATTTGCAGGATTCCGGTATTACCTATGAGCCGGGCGATGCTTTAGGTGTTTATCCCAAGAACAACATGGCTTATGTCGACGAACTGCTGGGTGCCCTTAAGATGACCGGTACCGAAATGGTTACCGTTTCCAAGCAAAACATGCCGCTACGCGAGGCTTTCTTCAACACCTTGGACATTACTTCACTCAGCCGCAACATTATCGAGAAATATATTGACCTTACCGACGATAGCAAGCCGTTGCGTGAATTGATCAGCGAAGGGAATGCCGATGCCTTGCAAACTTACACATGGGGCAGGCAAATTCTTGATCTGGTGGAAGATCATCCGTTGGCTGGGCACTCGGCGCAGGATTTTGTCAATATCCTGAGACGTGCTCCTGGGCGGCTATATTCCATTGCTTCCAGCCTCAAGGCTCATCCCGATCAGGTCTGGCTACTGGTTGGGGCGGTTCGCTACAATGCGTTTGGCCGCGACCGGGAAGGTGTCTGTTCGACGTATTTGAACAGTAGGGTGAATGTACAAGATAAGCTGTCGATTTATGTCCAGGTCAATAAAAATTTCCGCTTGCCCGAGAATTCCGATGCGCCGGTGATTATGGTCGGCCCCGGCACCGGTCTGGCTCCGTTCCGCGCCTTTTTGCAGGAACGCCAGGCAATCGGCGCCAAGGGCAAAAACTGGCTGTTCTTCGGCGATCAGCATCGCGCGAGCGATTATCTCTATGGAGATGAACTGGATAAAATGCATGAGGATGGTTTCCTAACCAATTTAAGCTTGGCTTTCTCGCGCGATCAAGCTCACAAAATATATGTCCAGAGCATTATTCAGGAAAGGGCCAAGGAAATTTACGCCTGGCTGGAAGAAGGCGGGTCTTTCTATGTATGTGGCGACGCCGCGCGCATGGCGACTGACGTGCATAAGGCGCTGATTGGAGCTATTGTCAGTGAAGGTGGCAAAACTCAGGAGCAGGCCGAGGAATATATTCAGGGGCTGGTAGACGCCAAACGCTATCAGCGGGATGTATATTAGGCGGCATGAAAACGCCTCGCAGCCTTTACGGTCTGCGAGGCGTTGGTTTTTTTGCCTGGTGCAACAGAGGCCGCGTTTAATTCACGTAAAGTAAAATTTCCCCACGATTCAATTCAATTGAGTCGCCGCTCCAGCGCTCATAGCTGCCGCTGATGACTTCGTCAGTAATATCAAATCCGGTTTTTCGTAGATGTAACATATAAGGGGTTAGAAAAGTAGGACGATAAATACAGTCATAAGTGAATGTCGGCAACAATTCCGCACCCTCCATCGATACAATGGTGCCGCGTCTCAATCCGGCGCCGGGGCGCTGGCCCAGATGGCCTAATACAAAAATAGTACCGGCCCTCATATTGACGCCGGTGAAATCGCCGCTGTCCTTGCCGATTGCAATTAACCCGCGTCGCATGCCATGGCCGATTTCATTGCCCGCGCTGCCATGTACAAAAATTTCACCGCCCAGCATGCCAACCGCAGCGCCACGCACTGCGCTGCCAAGCATATGGCCAGCATTGCCTTTTATGACAATGCGTCCGCCGGACATTTCGCGGCCTGCCCAATCTGCGGCATTTCCTTCAACTATGATTTCTCCGCCGGACATGGCGGCGCCCAAGTGCGCGCCGACGTTGCCATGAATAACCAGCCGTCCACTGCTCATCGCATTACCTAGCAGTTTGACTTTAGACAAATCGCCTTCAACTTCGATTGTGTCATTGTTCGACTGCGGTGCGACGCTGAAAAAATCGCCCAGTTTCATCTCGTTATTGCCGTGGAAAACCGGCAATGCCTCAACCTCGCTGGGAGATTTCCCCAGTAGCAAACTCGGGCTAATGGTTTCGGCTTCCAAAGGAACCTGCGGTAAGGTATGTAAGCTCAGTTTCATAGTTAACCCTGCAAAATATCGTGTGAACCAATGTTGAATAGCCAAGCAAAAACCAGCGTGCTCATGCCATTATTTCCCGCAAATGGAAATGGAATTGGCCGAGTTTCCCGCCGTAATTCCCGGCACTGATGCGTTTGATTCCGTTGTCTGAGCCAAGTGCACAGGCCGCTGCGATACCGGCCTTGGTGGCAGCCCGGATATCGACATCAGTCAACCCATCAATTACGATTTCCATCACCGAACCGATTTCCGGGGACAGTTCGCTCTTGGTGGCACCTTTCAGGGTGGGGCAAAAGGCATCGTTGGTCGATGCGATTAACGCTTTATATTTGGAACCGACTTTGGAACCGGAACGTACCACGCCGCCAGGGAAGGGCATAATGACGTTGGGTAATTTCTTCATCGCTTCAATTGCCGCTTCGCAGGCCGCCAGAGCCTGTGGCTGTGATTCGGCCAGGATCAGGAAGTTGCCGCCACCCACGGCGCGTACCATACCGGTGGTTTCTTCGACGAGGAACTCTCCATCCATTACCGGCACACGCCAGTAGCGCTTGCCGCCGAATTGCTTGGAAATCTGGAACCCGTCACCAAAGAAACGCAGGTTTTTGCCGAGGTTAATGCGGGTGACGGTTTCAGGGTCGCCGTAGATGCCGGAAAATGCGGCAGTGGTGGGGCAGGTCAGTACGCATTGGCCCAAGCGCGTTTCCAGTTGTTTCATCAGTACAGCGCTGCTCATGGCAAACATCAGAACGGACACTCCGGGACGGCCATCCGGTGTTTCCGAAGGATCAATCTCGCGCTCGATCCCGGCTTCCACGCCGCAGCCAATGACCGACGTGGCGAACCCGGTTATCGAGGCGGCTGCGATGTTGGCCCACTTTTGGTTCTGCGCGGTGATGATGATGCGTGTTCCGCGCACACCGAAAGCTTCGGCAAAGGTTTCATCGATAAGTACACCGTTGATGATCATGCTGTTTTCTCCCGGCGGCTTTTGCATTCATGCACCACAATACTGCCACGGCCGTCGGCAGAAATTTCGTCGTCCGCGACCTTGAAATTGTTCATTTTCATGGTGTGATAGGTGTCAAAATATTTTGAAATCTCTTTTTCTATGCTGCGGTCAAAATCAGGTTTGACAGTATGCGTCGTACCCCAGGTGATGTCGACGATGGCTCCATCGCGCACTACCAATCGCCCGTCCTTGAACACGTAGGCCGGTTTGGAGAACATCTGTTCCCGATCCGCATCGTCATTATATACAGTAATGTCTGCGCCTGCCCCTACGCCTAAATGGCCGCGATCATGCAGCCCAACCAGTCTGGCGGCACCGGCGCGGGTCATGATGGCGATCTCATATAAGGAATACTCGCGATTAATGCTTCCTAAAGTAGTCATCTTCTGCGCATCTGGATTAATTCTGGCCAGCGCTTCTTTACGGTAGCTTTTGTCCATAAGCAGCCTGATCAAATGAGGGTAGCTGGTGAACGGGGCACCATTTGGATGATCGGTGGTAAGGAAGATACGCCAGGGGTCGTTTACCAGCAGGAATATTTCGAGGCCGATGGCCCATTGCAATGCATTGACGAAGTTCTTGTCTTTGTATTTGAAAGGAACCACGCCGCAACCGGCATCGCATTCGATATCCATGCATACCCATTTATTCGGGCTGGCGAACTGGCTGTTGCGGAACTGCGCCATATTGTCACCGGAGGCGGTGATGGTCTGGCCAAACATGACTTGCCCGACGTCAACCGAGATGTTCTTGTGCCTGTTGATCGATTCGGCGATGCGAGTGGCACCGGATGAGAATTTGCGATCACCTTCGGTGCCGAAGCTATGGAATTGGATATGGGTGAGATGCAGCGGGTAGCCTTCCACACAGTCCATGGTGTTGAGCGTGGTTTGCGCGTTGCCGGGCACCCCCAGGTTGTTGCCATGCACATGCAGCGGGTGCGGCACCCCGAGTTCGTAAATGGCACGTGACAGCGTTTGCAGCACATCACGCGGAGTAATCTGGTAATAAGAGTTCCTCTCGTCGAGATCAAGGAAGCGCTGATTGAACTTGAACGCGCTGATGCCCCCTGCATTGACT
>Ga0172367_10005713_pt1 | contig 14937 bp, 16 predicted proteins | sample Lak10m_FD_114542 | JGI IMG/M metagenome (GOLD analysis project Ga0172367, IMG submission 114542) | Freshwater microbial communities from Kabuno Bay, South-Kivu, Congo - kab_022012_10m | ecosystem: Environmental > Aquatic > Freshwater > Lake | place: Democratic Republic of the Congo: South-Kivu... | reverse complement strand
CCCGCCATGACCAATAATTGCTTGGCGGTATCGAGTTGTGCGGATTTGCTGTTGTGGATGGTTTGGGTTTCTTGCCAACGGCGTTCGGCAATCACGCCTTCTTGTAATAATTTTTGATCACGCTGATATTCTTGATTAGACAAGCTTAATTCACTACTGGCATTTAAATATTCGCGCTGCAAATTAACTAATTCGGGGCTGTTCAGTTGCGCGAGAATTTGGCCTTTTTCGACCTGATCGCCGATATTGGCCGCTAGTTTGACCACTAAACCTGGCTGAGTGCTGCTGATTAATAATTCATGATTTGCCGGCACTACCACCGTCGCTGGCGCATAAAACAACGGGGTTTGAGTGCTTTTGTTGATGCCGCCAACTTGAATGCCTAAATTCTCAATCTGCTCTTGGCTGATTTTAATTTGCCCATCATCTGCAGCAACCGTTAACGCTTGGCTCAGCAGTAATGAAAACAAGGTTGTTCTAAATTTCATGGTTGCGCCCCAACCGCTTGATTATAAAAAGCAATATTGCGTTGTAATTTAACTTCTTGTTCTTTGGCATTGCGAATCGCTTCTAAGCTGCGAGCTTGGATTTTTAATAAATCCAGTAAGTTGATTTCGCCTGCGGTAAAGCTGATTTGGGTCATGTTTAAATGGGTTTCAGCGATTTGTCTTAGCTGTTGCGCTATCGACAATTCTTGGCGGGTGACTTCTAAAGCATGTTCTGCTTCATGCAAGCCTTTTTCTAATTGTCTGACTAAATGTTCGCGTTGCGCTAAAGCTTGGTTAAGCTCCAAATGAGCTGTGGCAATTTCCGGGGCATCGTAAGTGCTGTGTCCAAAAGGAATCACCACGCCTACGCCAGCACTTTGCATATCCTCCAAGCCGTATTGGTCGCGACTGGTTTTACCACCGATATTGATTTTGGGTTGGTTGATGCTATCGGTGGTTTTCGCCCATTCAATCCCCGCTTGTTTGCGAGCGATTAAGGCGTTGATTGCTTCTAATTGCGGATGATTGTTTTCAATTTGTTTCAGGGCGCTGAGTTGCTCTTGATACTGCGCTGGCATCCGTGTGGTTTGGGTTAAGCTGGCGTAGTTTTTACGGCTGTGCATGACCTCTGCTTCGGCTTGCGTTAGCAATGAACGATTTTGCAAATGTTCACCTTCGGCCAGTAATAAATCCGCTCTAGCCAAATCACCGAGTTCGACGCGACGTTTTACTTTTTCCAGCAATTGCGCAGAAATATCGAGATTGTATTTCGCCTGTTGCCAGCGAATATCAGCCAGAGCCATTTCCCACAAAGCGGCGCGGACTAAATGCGCTACTTCCAGTTTAACCGCTTGTGATTGTTTTTCTGCGGATAACTGGGATTGTTGCGCGACATCTTGTGCGGCAGAGCGTTGTCCCCAATTCCAAACCGTCATTTCTAGTTTTGCTGAAGCTTCGCGTGTACCTTGGTCGTTAGCGATTTTGTCGGTGTTGTAATCTAAAGATAAGGCTGTGGAACCCGCAAACCAGCTATCACCGCGCATTTGCCAAGCTTCTGCTTGTTGCGCCAAGGCTTCGTTAATCAATCGGTCTGGATATTTTTCCAGCGTTTGCTCAACCAATTGCGGCAGGCTAAGGCTTTTATCAACCTCGATAGGATCAAGATGCTCCATCGTCAACGGTGTATCAGCAACACAAGGCAAAGCAATTAACAGGCTGATCAACAGACTGTATTGAATATGACGTAAATAAGTCATATCGGACTCCAAAACAAAAATTAAAAATCGGATAAGGTTTGAACAGCAGACAAATGAGGGCCACGCCAAATGGATGGCGGGTTGATTAAAGCGGTGGTGCGCGGGAGGTGTTGTGGCTAATGAAAGGGCTGGGGATAAATGCCAACGGCTGTGGCGAAAAGTTAATCGTGTCGGCTTGGCGACTGATCGCAAAACTGCTGATTTGGCTATGTAAATAAAACGCGGTAATACTGTCGCTATCGGATGATTGCTGCTTTATTGCTGAATCAATATCAACAATAACGCTATCAGCATGACTATCATGGTTGGTAGCAACCACTGCGACTTCGTTGGTGACATGGCTAAAGGATTCAAACTCATGGATATGCAAGCCGTTTTGATAAGCATTGCCGCCAGTATGAGCGTGTACCAACGGTGCTGCACATTGCAACAAAACTAACAATACAACTAAAAATTGACGTAACAATGCAACCATTTATGTTTTTGAAAGGTCTATGAATAGGTCACTCATTAAACAGAGAGCTGTTGTATGGCCAACAGCGAAGGGCTATTCTACTTGAAAAACCAACAATATATCTCGAATATAGCTAACACACATCACTATAGGTACATAAACCCCATGAACAAAAAAATCAGTATCCTGACAACCGCTTTAGTTAGCTTGGTCTTAGTGCTAGGCAGCATTAACGAAGCACAAGCCAAACGCATGGGCGGTGGTAGCTCATTTGGTAGCAAACCTAGTTATAGCGCGCCTTACCAGCGCTCAGTCAGTCCATCACCCAGTGTCAGCCCTAGCGCAGCACCCAGCAGCCAACCTGCCCGTTCACCCGCAGCCGCCCAAAATCAGACCGCTCGTCAAGGCTGGGCAAATCGTGGTGGTTTTATGGGTATGTTAGGTGGCTTAGCTTTAGGTGGTTTATTAGGTTCCTTATTCTTCGGTGGTGCTTTTGAAGGCATCAATTTTATGGATATGTTGTTATTTGCTGGCATCGCTTTTGTTTTATATCGTCTGTTTGCTGCCAAGGCCAGTCAAACACAAGCCCAGCCGCTTGGTAACGCTTATGGACGTACCAGCCACAGTGCCGATACTCAAAATCAATATAACGCTGGCGCAGCTAATCCTGCTGGCTTTGAAACCGATGTTATGTTTGGCAAAGATAAGGCAGCACCTGCACCTGTGGTTAATTTGCCAGCTGGTTTTGATAAAGCCAGCTTTATATCCGGTGCCGAAAATGCCTTCCGCTATTTACAAGCCGCTTGGGATAAAGGCGATTTAGCCAGTATTCGTGGCTTAACTACTGACAAAGTATTTGCCGAAATTCAAGATCAACTCCGTGCGTCAAACGGCAGCAATAAAACCGAAATCTTAAAATTGCAGTCAGAATTATTGGAAGCTCGTGAAGTCGGTAATGATTTAGAAGCGACGGTTTTGTTTGACAGTTTAATGCGCGAAGATGATGGCAATGTTGAACAAGTTCGCGAAGTTTGGCACTTCATCAAACCTAAAAACAGTGCTCAGCCAAAATGGTATTTAGACGGGATTCAACAGTTAGCAGATTAAATTTGGTTAAGTTAAACAACACTCCCGCATTGCGCGGGAGTGTTTCAAATCATCAAAGCATCGTTCTTTCAAACAGCCAATAAGCGCCCATCAAACTCACTAACAACGAGCAGACTTTTAAAAAAGTCTTAGCAAATTGTGGTTTGTTATTCAGCCACCAAATCATCGGTAACACGATAGCGGCTACGGCAATTTGTCCACTTTCAATACCTAAGTTAAACGACAACAGCGGCACCAAAATGCCTGTATCGCCAGAAGAAATTTCCATTTCTCGCAAGACACTGGCAAAACCAAAACCGTGAATTAAACCAAAAGCAAAGGTCAACCAATGCCGACCTTTGGGATGTTCGCCGCGAATAATGTTTTCAACACCAACATAAATAATCGTTGCCGCGATAAACGGTTCGACAAAACTACTGGGTAATTCTAGGATGTTTAAACCAGCGAACGCCAAGGTAATCGAGTGAGCAACGGTGAAGAAGGTGATGATTTTAATCGCCGGCCAAAAGCTATGTGTAACCGCTAACAGAGCAAACAAAAACAGCAAATGATCGTAGCCAGTTAGGATGTGCTCAATACCGAGTTTGAAAAAATCGGCCATAGTGGTTAAGGCGCTATGACTTGCGGCATCTAGGCTAAGCCTGATTTGATCATCCGTTTTGCCTAGCATTTTTTCATTAAGCGTCACGCCGTTGACATCTTTAGCGGTTAAGTATTGCTGATGACCTTCTGGTAACAAAGCTAAAAACTTGGATTGAATCACAATTGCTTGCTGGGGCTGAACTGCGTAATGAAATTCAACATGCGCGTTGTTTTGCTCATCAAAACTAACTGCTCCGGCTTCTAACGGCTGCAAATCTTGATCATGGTTATTAACCCGCAATTGCTTAGCTAATAATTGAGCGATATTAGGCTTAGCCGCATCGCGTTCAGCATCGCTCACTTCAGCATCCAAATCACTGTCCATTGGTGCAAAGGCTTCAATATCTTGCAATGCAAACGTGATTTTTACGTCCATTTGCTCGGCGTTGAGCACCACATCAATCGAGCTTAACCCCGGTGCATGAGCAGACGCCGCGCTTGATTGCAGCAATAACAAAGCCGCAATCAAGCATTGCGCGAAGCCAGAAAATTTCAAATTAGTCATGATGTTTAAGTGGCTTTGCGTTTAATGGTTAGGAAATAAGCCAAGAACATCAGGCCGATTAATAGCACAATGCCACCAGCAATCAGGGCGATTTCTTTGATGGATAAGGCATTAGGATCAACGCCTACTTCTAGCGGTACGCGGAATTTATCGTCATCTTCCATCGCCTCACCGATCATCAAATACAAAACATAATCGCCGTTTTTATCAATTTCAGCTTGTGCTTCAACCGCACCGCGTGGATACAGTTTGCTGGGGATTTCGGCTACAGTCCGAATTTCGCGGATGTCGTCTGGCGCTTTTTGACCGGTTTTTTCAACTTCAACGATACGAATGCCGATTGGGGTGGTGCGGATGTCACGGTCAATTAAATCAGCGGTGAAAAACATTTTGCCCGGACGCGGAATTTGTTGGCAGTAAGGCACAAACGCTGCTTTGGCATCTTTGTTGACTTCGTCTTTACCTGGCTGAATGTAGGCGCTGAAATGCACGGCGTAAAAATCATTGGCAATGATGCAATCCAATTCAGGGCGGTTACCGACTGGACTAGAGGTGTTTTTGTTGAAGTTAATGCCTAATTTATCGCAGCCAAGCAGCGAGAACACGACTAACAGCATTGCAACAATGCGGAAATGACTTAAATGCAGTTTTTTCATGGTGTTTAAAACTCAAAAAACAAATGACAAAGGAGGGTAAAACGCGGTGTTGATCCTGTAACTGTGGTGGCAGATTTTCCGTTCGTCCTGAGCTTGTCGAAGGATGAATGGAAAATCTGCTGTTATCCCCGTTAAGCCGTTCATGCTTCGACAATCTCAGCACGAACGGCTTAACTAAGGCATTACATTACACAGGCATCTTGCGATTTTGCTAATTATTAAGGTTTTATCGTAAATTCAAATTTGCCGGTAACGATATGGGTGTCTTCGGAAACCACGCGATAGCGGATGGTGTAAGTGCCTGGGGCTAAATTGGGAACTGTAGCGTAAATGTGTGAACCATCGGTAAGACCTTGGGCGACATCATGATTATCGACCCGTTTGCCAGCGCTATCGATTACTGCGACCGCTTTGTATTCGCTACGCACCGCATCGTTAAACCATAAATCAACTTGCTTGGGTGATTGGCTGATGGTTTCGTCTTTTGCTGGTTGCGATTTCACCAAAATCGCATGGGCAAACGCCGGTAAGGGACTTAGCAGTGTAGTCAATATCACAGCCGGTTTTATTATTCTTGTTATGCTCAGTTTGTTCATGACAACCTCTTGTCTCAGAAAATCATTGAATCACGGCGGATAGCCAGTGTTTAGTTTTATCAGCTTGTTGCTCAGTCCACAGCGCCAGCCAACCGTTTTTAGTGGCGACAATTCTCGGATGCGAAGCCGAAATGCCAACGCTTGATAATAATAAAGGTGTAGACCATCGCTTACCGTTGTCGCTCGAATCGGCCAGCATCACAGTTGAACCTTCTGACCCCATGGCATCCCAAATCATTGCCACTCGCTGCGCGTCTAATCCGGCAATATCGCCATGAAATGCACCGCTTCCTGCGGCAACCGCTTGTGGCTGGCTCCAGCTTTTACCATTATCGGCAGATTGTAAATGATACAGGCCGGCTTGGTTTTCTGCGCCAGTCCAAATGACACTGTGGATTCCGCCATCTTTGGCTTGGCTAATCCCGCCGCCATTGTGTGGGCAACCTTCAAACTGCCAATTAAATTCGCCCACGGTGCTGAGTCTTTGCCAAGTTTCGCCGCTATCGTTGGATTGCGCTAACGCCATATCGCGAAATTCCATGTCGCGATACAACACACTGACTTGGCCTTGGTCATTCACCAATAAACGGTTCCAGCAGCATGAGCAACTAGATTGATCCAAGGTTTGTGATAACTGCCAATGTTGTCCGGCGTCGGCAGAACGGGCGTAGCGCAAGCCTTGGTAAGCGTTTTCTTCTCTATCATCCAGCCAGACTAAATGAAATTGGCCTTGAGCATCGGCGGCTAAATCGTGATGGGATTGGTCGATTTCAGCGCCAGTCGGATTGCTGCCCCGTTGCCAAGTTTGGCCGTCATCGTTGGAATAAATGGTTACCAGCGGCCCCATACCAGGAATTTCGCCCGTGGTTTGCCAAATCACAACCCGTTGTTTGCCGGATGCGGCGATTTGAATATCGTTACCGAGTTTAGATTCGACCGGCAAATTAAAAGCGGCGCCAATATTTTGCACCGCTGACCAATTCTGGCCGCCATCTTCCGAGTGCAAATAGCCGATTAAAGTCTGTTTGCTATTCGCTGCTTGCGCAGTAATCACGGCATGAAGATTGCCTTGATCAACATAAATATCGAAGCCGGTAATCGCTTGAAAATCGCCTGCATCGGCAGCGATAGGGCTGGCAATAGTGACTTGTCGAGCTTGAGTTGTGTTGTTGGGCGCGCAGGCTGTCAAAGCGATGCTTGCAGCAATGGTCGCCCAGTTTTTTAGTTTTAAATCCGACATACGCGCTACTCTGTTAGAAATCGGGGCGAGATTACATCATATTGGCGCGCAAATCAGCACTGTTGATTGGATTAGTGCCAATGGGAAAACTTAATAAGGCTTTTAGACCACCCAATTCAGACTTGAAAAAGCTAATTTCAGCATGATGCAAACTAATAATGCGTTGTGCTATCGACAACCCCAAGCCACTACCTTCGACCGATGCAGCGGTATCGATACAGCGATAAAAGCGCTGGGTAAGCCGCTGGTAATCGTCATCGGCAACACCGTTACCATTGTCGTCAACGCTGATCAGGATTTGTTGTCCAACTTGTCGGGCTTGTAGCAAAACGCGACTGCCATTCGGTGAATATTTGATGGCGTTATCGACTAAATTACGCACCAAAATCTGTAATAGCTGAGGATTAGCCATGATTGTTAAATTGGTTGGTACTTGCAATTCAAGATCAATCGATTTGCTATGAGCCACTGCATCCATGTCGGCAATCACCGTAATCAAGGTTTCATTAATATTTAATGGTTGTTTATTAATGCTGTTGCTGTCATGTTGAACCCGCGATAAGGTTAATAATTGTTGCACCATATGGGTCATTCGCATCACCGCTTGTTGGGCTTTTTGTAGCGCCAATTGACGAACGGCGGGATCTTCGGTTTTTTGCGCGACTTGCATTTGGGTTAGTAAGCCGGCTAACGGGGTTTTCAATTCATGTGAGGCATCGGAAGTGAAGTTGCGTTCATTGTTAATCGCTTGTTCTAATTGTTGAAACAGGCTGTTAATTTGATTAACCACGGGTAATAATTCATCGGGTAAACGCTTGGTCGGCAAGGCTTGCAGATTGCCAAATTCGCGGCGGGCTAATTGGCGTTTTAATTGGTTCAATGGTGACAGGGTGCGACTAACAATCAGCCAAATCATCACGCCCAAGATAGGTAGCGCAAACAAAAAACTAATACCTTGTTCACTGGCAATACTGTTGACCATTTGTTGGCGAATATCATCACGCTGACCAACGTGAATTACATACTCCCCATTTTCACTGCTTATACTAAATACATGCCACAACTGCCCATCTAATTCGGTTTCACTGTAGCCATTGCGGGTCAGCGATAAAGCGAACTCAGGCGCACTTTCGGAACGCAATACCACGCCTTCTTTCACTGAACGTAGCTGAAACGCAATTTTGCGTTCGTATTTATGCCCCAAAATCGGCATATCAAATAAATCGGGTCCTTTGCGGCCCCATAATTTATTTAAAGAATGTTGTTGCAACATATTTTCGACGAAGGCATGTAATACCCGTGCTGATTGCGCCAGTTCCGCATTAAATAATTCCGCTGTTTCGGTACGCATCTGTTTGTAGCTGACAAAGGCTGTCGCCCCCCAGACGATTAAAAGCGAGGATAGTAAAAACAACAACAGTTGTTTTTTTAACGAACGAGGGATTAAGCGCAGGCGGATTTTCATTATTAAGCCAATATCGGGCTGTGAGAAGTTTTACTCCCGTCTGCCGCGCCAATCGCCCCAGTAAACGCTTCGGAGCGCAGGAAGCAAGCGGCGGTCGGGTGGCTTTTTTTTGTTACTTTACTTTTGGCCACGCAAAAGCAAGTAACTCGCTTGTCGGGGCGATAACCGACATTAAAATAGTCTTGCAAAGCGAAACCTTACATAGGTTATTGATGATCAATAATGTAACCAACACCACGAATAGTACGAATTAAGTTGCTATCAATTTTTTTACGCAAATGATGAATATGCACCTCAACTGCATTACTTTCTACTTCCGAACCCCAAGCATATAAACTTTCTTCCAGTTTGGCGCGGGAGATAACTTGACCAATGTGGTTCATCAAATAATTTAACACTTCAAATTCTTTCTGAGCGAGCTCTACCAATTGGTCTTGATAGAACACTTGATGGGCAGCCGGATCAATTTTGACACCTTTATGTTCCAGCAACGGTGTTGCCCGACCTTCATGGCGGCGAGCTAATGCGCGTAATCGAGCGCAGATTTCCGTTAAATCAAACGGTTTAGAAACATAATCATCCGCGCCGCTATCCAAGCCAGCAACGCGGTCAGTGACACCATCTCTAGCGGTCAACAACAGCACGGGCGTGGTATCTTTACGCTTACGTAAGGCTTTTAACACGCTAAGACCGTCCATGCGTGGTAGATTGATGTCTAACACAACCAGATCGTAATGATTTAAACGCAAAGCCTCGTCAGCTTGAACACCATCGGTTAGCCAATCCACCGCATAACCGTCCATGCTCAAGCCGGCTTTAAGGCCGTCGCCTAAAATTGTGTCATCTTCTACCAGTAATAAACGCATTGCGAATCGTCCGTTTTTTGTTGTAATTAGCGGTGGTTAAAGTTTTGCGTCGCTGTCGCCGTCTTGCAAGGCCGCGCCCAGCTCATAATAATGTAACACTCTTCAACTTTAAGGTAACAGGAGCCGAGTGATGAATACCATGATTTACTATAGTTTTAGCCTGCTTTTTTTGTCGGTTTTAGTGCTCATAATTGGCATGATCAAACCAAAATGGATTTTAATTTGGGTCGACAACCCAGGCCGCCTGCCGATCACCATGATTAGCATGGTGTTGTTTATGATTTTTGCGGTGATGTTTGGCGAAGGCAATAAACAATTAAAACAAGAAAAAGAAAAACAACAAGCGTCCCAGCAAATTACCCATCCGACTAATGAAGTGCCTGACTTGCATTAAAGCAGGCTTCGGCTTTGCTTAGCCAGCGCTAAGTTAGGCTTGAAGTGCTTATTTGCTGCCAGCAGTAACAAGCCTCGAAAAATCTTTATTGCACTTAAATAGGCAATTGGTATCCAATGTGATTTCGAGGTTTGTTTAAAGCCTAATAGCGGAGATCAACATGAATCAATATCAACAAGTACGCAATAATTTAATCGACATGCTGGAAGAGCTTGACGAGCGCTTGACGAAAATTACCAGCGATGTCAAACACGAAAATCAACCGTTGGAACAAGATTTTGAAGAACAAGCCACCGCGACTGAAAATGACCAAGTGTTAGACGCTTTAGGCAATTCGGCGCGAGTTGAAGTTGAAAAAATCAAGCAAGCTATTTCCCGAATTGATGCCGGTACTTACGGTATTTGTGCCTCGTGTGGCGAAGCGATTAAACCTGAACGATTGGCAGCAATTCCTTATGCCAATTTTTGTGTTATCTGCGCTGAACAGCAAGTTTAAGCCGCGCTATTCAAAAACGTCCTGCTTAACTATCCTTGCCTGAGTGTTATTTCACTTTCAAGGCGGGGTATTTAAGCAATGGACATTAACCAATTATTAAATTTCGCAGTCAACAATCAGGCATCCGATTTACATTTATCGGCTGGCTTGCCGCCCATGATGCGGGTTGATGGTGAGATTCAAGCGATTAATCAAGCGGTTTTGGATCACAAAACCCTGCAAGCGTTGATTGAGCAAATCACCACCGAACAACAACGCCACGATTATCAACAACAGCTGGAAATCGATTTTTCGTTTGCCTTGCCGAATGTGGCTCGCTTTAGGGTGAATCTGTTTAATCAAAATCGCGGTGCAGCGGCGGTGTTTAGAGTCATTCCATCAGTAGTAAACAGTTTAACTTCGCTAAATGCACCGCCATTGTTTGCCAGCTTATGTGAAAAACCACGAGGCCTGATTTTGGCGACAGGCCCGACTGGATCGGGAAAATCCACCACCTTAGCGGCAATGATTGATCATATTAACTGTCATCAATCAGCTCATATTCTCACTGTTGAAGATCCGATTGAATTTGTTCATCACAGTCAAAAATCCTTAATCAACCAACGCGAAGTCCATCGCGACACCCAAAGTTTTAGCCAAGCCCTGCGCTCGGCTTTGAGAGAAGACCCTGACATTATTTTGGTCGGTGAAATGCGCGATTTAGAAACGATTCGGCTGGCGCTAACCGCAGCTGAAACTGGCCATTTAGTATTAGCTACCCTACATACTTCGTCGGCGGCGAAAACCATTGATCGGATTATTGACGTATTTCCAGCCGCTGAAAAAGATTTGATTCGGGCGATGTTGTCGGAATCTTTGCAAGCGGTGATTTCGCAAACTTTATTGAAAAAAGTCGGTGGTGGCCGAGTTGCCGCCCATGAAATTATGCTTGCCACACCAGCGATTCGTAACCTAATTAGAGAAGGCAAAGTCGCGCAAATGTATTCGGCAATCCAAACCGGTCGCCAGTATGGGATGCAAACTTTGGATCAAAGTTTGAAAAGCTTGTTAGATCAAGGCTTGATTGAGCCAACAACCGCATTCGCCAAGGCGGTTAATCCTGATGGCTTCGGTTAAACTATAAGCTTTCGTCTAACTCAGTCGGTTTTTATTCTGTATGTTCAAATTGGTTTCAAGCAAACACCGTTTATTACTGTTCACTTTATTGTTGTGCGGTTGTGCGAATCAACCCGAAAAAGCCGATCAAAATCCGCTTCGAGCCAAACTTAATTCGCCGCCTGCTGCGCCACAAGTTATAGATTCGCGAGTGTTTGTCAGTGTTGGCGGCTACAGTGCCAATCAAGTCAGCGGTGATTTCGCCAACTATCCGGCTTTGAATCAATTTATTGACAGCATGGTGCAAAAACACGGTTTTAACCGTGATTATTTAAACGGCTTATTTTCCAACGCCAAACGCAAACAATGGACGCTGGATTATTTAGCTAAGTCCGACCAACATCTAAAAGGCAAACCGGCGCAAGGTGGCTGGAGCAAGTATCGCGCTCAATTTTTAGATGATAAACACATCAATAGCGGTGTCAGTTTTTGGCAGAAATATCAAACCACTTTGCAACGCGCCAGCCAACAATACGGGGTGCCGGCTGAATATATTTTGGGGATTATGGCGGTGGAAACGACGTTTGGTGGCTTTGTCGGTAATCACCGCGTGCTTGATGCGTTAACTACCTTAGGCTTTGACTATCAGCGCCGAGGCGAGTTTTTCCGTAGCGAATTAGAAAACTTTTTGATCATGACCCGCAGTGAAGGCATTGATCCCGGTAAACCAGTCGGTTCGTTCGCTGGCGCGATGGGCTTGGGGCAATTTATGCCCGGTAGCTTTTTGAAATGGGCGGTGGATTTTAACGGTGATGGCCGCCGTGATTTATGGAGTCCTGAAGATGCGATCGGCAGTGTCGCCAATTATTTTTCCCAACACGGTTGGCAAGCTAATCAACCCGTGGTTTCTGCAACCCGTGGCACTTTTAGTGGTGTGGAAAATCTGGAAGCGGGTATCGAGCCGCAATATCCACTATCAACTCTAACTCAAGCCGGTATCGAACCCGTTGAAGCGTGTCGCTGTGATTATCCGTTGCGTTTATTGCTGTTAAGACATCACAGTCATGACCAATATTTATTAGGCCACCCGAATTTTTATGTCATCACTCGTTATAACCACAGCACCCATTATGCGATGGCAGTGCATGAGTTGGCGCAGGCGATTAAATCCAAATTTAGCGTGATTTCAAAAAGCTAACAGCTCACTATGGCGTAATTTAGTGATATTTGATCCAACCAGAACTACTTTTATAAAATGCTCCTCGATTTTTCCCTTAATCAAATTTTACTAATCTGTCTGTTATTTGTTTGGGCAGGCTTTGTACGGACTGGACTTGGTTTTGGTGGCGCGGCATTGGGTTTGCCGTTGATGCTGTTCATTCACAACGATCCCCGCTTATGGCTGCCTATTATCAGTACCCATCTGCTGTTTTTTTCCGGTTTAACCCTACGAACCCGTTTGCATAATGTTGACTGGCGCTATCTTCGCCAGTCGTCAATTTACATTATCCCTCCAGCAATCTTAGGCGTATTTGGCTTAGTGAATTTGCCGATACTGTGGCTGAATTTGTTTATCTATGGCGTGACTTTGTTTTATGGCTTGGTGTGGTTATTCAATAAAGCGATTGAAAGTCGTCAAGATTGGGTTGATAAGTTGCTGCTGATTTTAGGCGGTTATGTCGCTGGCACATCGTTGACTGGTGCGCCATTGATGGTGGCTGTTTATATGCGTCATGTCAGCAAAGAGCGATTACGCGATACGCTGTTTGTTTTATGGTTTGTGTTAGTCAGTATCAAAATGACAACCTTTGTAGTGCTATCGGTTGATTTACATTTTATTCAGGCACTGATGTTGTTGCCGATTGCCGCAATTGGTCATGTGATGGGCTTAAAAGCGCATCAGGCCATTACTCGCAACGAACTATTGTTTAAACGTTGGGTTGGCGGTGGATTGGTGGTTTTATCGGCTTTGGGCTTGTGGAATCTGCTTGCTTAGATTGTCGTTTGACGCAAAAAATAATGGCATATTGTTTGCATATAAAATCGACTTTGTTTAGAATACTCACATGGAATCGGGTGCTTAGCTCAGCTGGGAGAGCATCGCCCTTACAAGGCGAGGGTCGGGGGTTCGAACCCCTCAGCACCCACCAGATTCCACAAAGTCTCAAATTTTTGTAATTTAAGCTTTAAAGTTGATTACAGCATCTAAATTCTAATTCACTATCTCCCCTTCTTTTTGTTAGCGCTGTCATGCTCATACAGCGATGATGCTGTTAACGCCTAATTCATTCGCTATCGTTTTTAATAAAGTCTGGGTGCCATTTTCCAAGTGAGAAAAAATCGGCATTCTGGTTAGAACCGCATCGGATTTCTCGATGTTTTGAAACTTAAATTCTGAATTTAATGTTTTGACTGAGCCAATATAAGCGTCGGTTAGCGTGGTGATATTTGCTAAGCCCGCTTTATAGGCTTTTTCTAAGGCAATTTCTAAGTCGTGATTGATAGCGGCTAATTCTTCACTGCAAAAACCTTTGTAGCTTAGGTAACCGAGTAAGGCTAGCTCGATTGATGTGCCTAAGAAAAAATAGGATGTAGTCGAGGATGAGATTAAATCTTTTTCCCCGATAGTTTTTTTCAAAGATACCGTTTTCGCAACGTCAAATAAATCAAAAGCATCGGTGATCATTTTCATCGAGTTAGGTGCTTCGGTATTCGCCATTTTGAACTCCATAAATCTTATTGATTAACTAACTGCCTTTTTTTCTGCGGCAGCGAGGGCTAACGATGAGCTTGCTGGATAACTTATTTCGTGTCCTGAGCAGTTATTTTCAGTGTATCCTTAATCAAAAATCCTAACAATAGGCTTCAAAATTCATAGATTGTTTCTTTTTATTGAATAGTTTTGAAGCTGAAACGATAGACTAAATTCGATAGACAAAAAAAATCCGACTTGAGGTCGGATTTAAAGGAGGACAGTTCCCGCCAGCGCATCTGGCATGGGTTGTAGATTACAGCTATTTAGTCGAGTTGAAAATGTGACTAATTGCCGCGCGACAAAATGTCACAGTCATGATTTGTGATTGAATCTCAGAAGGGGTTTGAAATTGGTATAGAATGAAATCTGTAACCTGATGGAGTTATCAATTAATCAGCAAACAGTTGGGAAGTTCATTTCCACTCTCTTTAGCTAGATCAATCGCTCATGGAACCTTTACCCTTAAAAGATATTCACCTGCCGCCTGATGTTAGCGTTTGGCCGCTCGCCACGGGATGGTGGTTATTAATTAGCCTAATCCTGTTTTGCACTGTCAGCGGTTTTTGGATGTATCGACGCTTTAAATGTCGCGCCGGATTGCGTGCCGCCAACAAGCTGTTGTTAGCGATTGCCAATGACCCACAACAAACCGAGCAACAAAAACTTACTGCCTTGTCAGCTTTATTACGCCGCGTCGCGATTAGTACCGCACCGCGTGATGAAGTGGCGAGTCTAAACGGCGAAGCTTGGCTGGCTTATTTAGATAGAGGCTTGAAAGACGCCCCGTTCAGCCAAGGTATTGGTCGTTGTTTTGCCGATGCTCATTATCGCGCCATGCCCACCGAAGTGGATTTGCCAGCATTAATCAAACTCTGCCAACGCTGGCTAAAACAGCAACAACCGCAACGAGGTTAACCATGAT
>Ga0172367_10005712_pt1 | contig 14939 bp, 21 predicted proteins | sample Lak10m_FD_114542 | JGI IMG/M metagenome (GOLD analysis project Ga0172367, IMG submission 114542) | Freshwater microbial communities from Kabuno Bay, South-Kivu, Congo - kab_022012_10m | ecosystem: Environmental > Aquatic > Freshwater > Lake | place: Democratic Republic of the Congo: South-Kivu... | reverse complement strand
GGCGTTGTCGGCTGGCATGGTCATGCAGGCCTGCGCGGCGAGGACGAGGATGAGGATGAGGGTCTTGAGCATCTTCATGAGCATTCTCCTACGTGCCAGGCCCTTTCAGGCGTGGCGTTGTTTCCCGACCTGATGCCGGGAGTTTTCCTGTTCTACCCGGCACCCGCCGAGAGCATCAGGACGTATGTGGTTTTAAAGGCTTAAAAACACATATATCCTGATGCTTTTGCACATTTCAAGCGTTTTAATGAACACAGAATAGTATCACATTTTGCCGATTTTGTCAATAGGAGATGAGAAGCGGCAGCTTCTTTTCCCGTTTTTTCAAAAGAAACACCCCCTCCCATGCCGAAGCACGGAAGGGGGCAGATGGCCTGAGTGGCTTACAGGCCGAAAGTCCCGCCGATCGAGAAGTGCGCGAACGCACCCTGATCGACGGTCGACTGGAAGCTGCCCTTGGCACCGACGGCTTCGTAGCCGACCGTGCCTCGAGCAAGGAACCAGCCTGACTTGTAGGTCAGACCGGCACCGCCGCCTCGAGATGAGGCAGCGCTCCCAAGGATGTCACCACCCGCCTCGTGCTGCGAATACAGCACGTGCGGGCCGAACATGGCACCGGAGGCGGTGCGAAGAGACAAAACCTCGACGCCTGCCTGCCAGCTGAGACCGCGCGAGAAGCCCTCGTTCTGCTGGTCCGCGAGGACCGAGACGAGGCCAAACACGTTCAACCGAACTTGCGAGGCTGTCTCGACGCCAAGGTTGGCGCCGAAATGCAGCCCTGGGGCGAAGTAGCCGCGCGCAATTCCCGAAGGATTACGCAGCGGAACGCCTTTTTGGAGGAACGTTCCGACGCCGATGTAAATCTCGGCGACGGGGCGAGCGAGACTTTCAACCTTTGCATCGACCTTGTCGATGCGCTTGTTGATCTTCTCGTCCTCGACCTTGCGTTCCGCAGCCTCGTCCTCGATGGCTCTCGCGTGCTTGGCGATCACCTTGGTGTGATCGTCCAACAGGTCGCCATGAGTCTCGAGAACGCTGTCGGTCTCCTCGAGCGACTTTGTAGTCGCTTCGGCCTTACCCTTCGCGTCGGCTGCGTCCTTGCGGGCAGCTTCGGCGTCCTTGGACGCGGTGTCGGCCTTGGCCTCGACCTTCTTGAGAGACTCTGGGTCGACAGCCAACTTCTTGCCCTTGACCTTCTTGGCCTTGGGCTCGGAATCGGTCGGAGTGGCATCGCCCGGCAGACCCGCAGCCTTGGCTTTGTGAGCCTTGGCCTTGGGCGCCGACGACTTCTTGCAAGCCGCGCCGCGCTTCGCGAGCTCGTCGAGGCGGTCTTTCTCCGCCTGGTCGACGACTTCGCGAACGCCGTCGCAGTTCTTGTCGAGGAAGTAGAACCCTTCCTCGGTCAGGAACTTGCCGGCCGTGCGGTCGACCGTGCAGTGCGAGTCCTTCTCGCACGCGTTCATCTCCTTCATGAGGAGCTTGACCGCGCGCTTGTTGGTCGCGCTGCAGTGGAAGGCCTTGAGAACGGCCGGCGGCGGCGACACGAAGTCGCTGCCGTCACAGTCCTCATCGACGCCATTGTTCCAGATCTCCTTCGCGCCCGGATGGACGCTGGGGTTCTTGTCGTTGCAGTCGTAGTTCTTGTCGGCCTTGTCGTCCGCGCAGTAGCCGTCGCCGTCCTTGTCGGTCTGACAAGTCTTGGCGACCTTGGCCTGCTGCGCGTTCGCCGACACCGAGAACATCGAAACGGCCGCGATCGTGGCAAACACGAGGTTCTTCATGGCAATCTCCTGGAGGCTTGCGCCTCCGTCGGGGTGTTGGGCTCAGGGAACGTCCCTTTGCCCGTTCGTCACCCCGACATGGGGTTGACGATGGTGCCTTGGGTTTGGAAAGATCCATACCCATGGTCCTGTAAAAAAAACGAAATAGCTTCGTTTTCTTAACAGGATCATGGGTTTAAGTGGCCCGATATCACCAATCACCCCAAGGAGGAGATGGAATGAATGGGATTTCAGGCCGCTTAATACCAATGAACCTTTTTTATTGGACCGAGAAATATATCATAAATCGGCAAAAATGTCAAGAGGGGCTAGAATCCATCCACAGGGTGAGTATTGACGAAAATCCCCTATTTTTATAAGATATTGCCGTCCTGTTGATAGTTTTAGACAAAATAAAAAACAGCCGTTTTCGGCGTTTCACAAGTCTCTTTGCATGGCTTGGGAGCAGCGATAATCATGTCTCCTCCTCATGATTGTATGCCAGTCCCAAGCTGTGTAAGGAGATTTTTGATTGGGGAAAGAAGCTCAGGAAGCTCAAGATGTTCAAGAAGCTCAAGAGGATGGATATGGATTAAGTATTCATCTTCGAAATGAATGACTTAATCATAGCCATTTCCTCCCAAATCATCTGTCTTAATAGTTCCAAAATTTGTTGATTTCCTATTTTCAACTCCTGGCAAATACATAATTGTGTTTCAAGTTCCGCTGAGGATGCAAACGCATGATATAAAAAATTGCGAAAATCTTTTCCAGTTGCACGAGCTTTTCCCTCTGCGATATTTGATGAAATAGAAACACTTGCTCTCCGCATTTGGGAAATCATTCCGAATTTTTCTTCATCAGGCATTGTTTTTGTAAACCGATAAACCTCTTTCACAACTTCAATGGATTTTTTCCAAATTTCCAATTCATGATATTCAAAACGCATACATATTCCTTCCTCTTGAGCCTCTTGAGCTTCCTTAACTTCTTGAGCCTCTTCTCTTCCCTACTCCTCAAACACAAACTGATGTCGTCGGCGCATTCTTTCGATTTCAAGCAGCACATACACAATCCCGGCCATGGATCCTAAAAAGAATCCGGAAGCCACATTTGCCAAAATGTTTGGTTTGACCGGCCAACGTGAATTTAATGGAGCATCTACCAATTTGACCTGCACATTTGGACTTGAGGTAAATTCACGCACACGATCTGTAAGCACAAATGCAACCGCACGAACCATTTGCTCTGCCTGAGCCACATCCGGATGATAAGCGGAAACCGTGAGCAGTCCTGAGCCGTGCGAAACAGAAGCATCAATCGCCCGAGACCAAGCTTTGCGTTTTTGACGATCATCTTTTGGAAAATAGTTGGCATCAACCTTAAACCCACTTCCAATCACTTGATCAAAAAACGTACTGGTATAAACGATGGTAGAAAGATTTTCTGCAATGCGCTCTTCTGAGCGTGAAGCTGTGTAGGCATCAACCGATGTTCCAATGTCTTGCAAGATGAGCAAACGAATGGTGGATGAATATCGAAGCGGTTGAACAAAAGAGATAATGAGTGAGAGAAACAATCCAAGCAATCCAAACAGCACAATGGTATGCCAGTGATAAAAAACATTTCGTGTGTAGGTTTGTTTGCTCATACACGAATAGTATAGCGTATTTTTTTTATTCACCCAAGATGGCAGTGATATTTTTCTTTTCGCCAAGGCGATCAATACTGAGAGATATTTGTTCTTTTGGTTTCATGTTCACAATCAACGCATCCAAACTGGTTTGCTCACTCAAATTGATTCCGTTAACCGATAGAATGACATCGCCTTCAAACAATCCGGCTGCGGCAGCCGCACTTCCCTTTTTGATGGCCGGACGTCCGGTGATGTAAGCGCCTGTGCGCAAGCCGCGTCGCATTTTTTCTGATACACCAACGCCGCGTGACAAATCCACATATTGAACCCCAAGTGTTGGACGGACAATTTTCTTTTGTTCAAGAAGTGATTGCAAGGCCGGCAGCATCATTTCAATTGGCATCACACGTGCTTCCCCATCTTTTTTCTCAACAAATCCAACCAATCGTCCACCCAAATCAAACACGCTTGATCCCCACGGAGCCATGCTATCGCCTAACACAAATCTGTGCGAAACAACATCGGAAAAACTAATGGCGCCTTGTGGCCAAACTTCTTTGATCACAGATGAACCAATCAAAGATGATTTGGTATCTGAAACAAATGTTTGTTGTTGCAAGGAAAGATCCAATCCTTTTCCAAAATCCACAACCGGTAATCCGTTGGCTTGCAATTTGATGAAGGTAATGTCTGTAACGGCATCTGTGACGATTTGCGCAGGTGTGTACAATTGTTTATCCACTTCAACCAGCAACTGATTTGCATTGAGCGCAGGTGCGTGATGCACCGCAACCCAACCATCTTGCGTGACCACCACACCGGTTTTTATGATTTCATCGGCTGTGTATCCATAGGCGCCTTTTGGATTTTTTGGGTACAGCGTGGCAAACGATGGGGTGACCTCACTCATAAATCGACCGGAGGCGTCTGCGTAAGAATTTGGAAATGCTTTTGGAACAGAGGCTTCTTTTTGAAACGATTGTGTGATTTGATTGAGCGAAAGAGCGTAATCGGAAAGATAGGATGAAGTAAGCGAAGTAGCCAAAACACCTCCGGTTGCCCCAAGCGCCAAAGACAAAACAATTGTCCGAACCAAACTAAACCAAGTGAGATGTTTCATAACCATTGTGAGCTCAAACCAATAAGAATAAGGAGGGTAATGGCCGTGATTCCGTAGCGCAGCACCACTTCTTTGTTGAGTTTATGGATTGCTTGCGCGCGTGTCAAACCCAAGAAGACGTAAGAGAAAACCGTGAGGAAGGCGGCGTTTGTGTAAAATCCGGGCGGCAAAAACGTGAGGGCAAGAAAAAACTCTGTAAGTAAGATGGCGCCGAGGGCCGCGTAATAATGTGAACGAAAGGTTTCGGCTTTGCTCACCCAAAGCGTGCCGTACACCAAAAAGTACATGAGCGCAAAAGCAAGGAGCACCAATATCCAAAGCGGGGCTTGCAACAAAATGCGTGCAGCAAATCCAAGGGAAGCAAAAAGGAAGATCGACAACACATTCAAAATGAGTGTGAGATATTCCAAAGAAAATGGTTGATAGTTGGATGGAAGATGGGTGTATTGAAACACATATTCACAAAACAGCATGAGCAAAAGCGTATAAAGACCAATCAAAACCCATCGCGACCAAACATCTTCAAGCAAAAGAAAAATGGAAAAAGATGCGGCAAAAAACAAAAAGAAGGTTCCCAAAAAAAACCAAAACGAAAATGTTTTCACTTGCCACTTTATCAATCGCGCAAACACCAAAATCCCAAGAAGCAATGCGATCGCAATCACAACCATAGGATGGGCCCATGCATTCATGAGTCCCAAAAATCCCAACAACGAAATAATTCCAACAAGAAACGGTGTGATGCGATACAAAAGAATCATACTTATTTTACATCAGCTTCAAAGGTGCCGTTTAACAAAAGACGACCGTTATCATACTGAACATTTTCCACGCGCATGTATGAGCCAAGCAATCGATTTAAGGTTTGCAACTGATCGTTTATGTATGGCTGTGTAATTTGTTGAACCAAAAACGATGGAAGCAAAACCGATCCGATTTGCACATCACCCAACACAAGTTGCAAAGTTTTGTTTGAGGCAGATATTGAAACCTCGGCTTTGACAGCGGTTGTTTGTTGATGGATGGTGATGGGAAGAAAAATTTCCAATCCTTTGTTTTCCAAAACAGCCACCTGTGCCTGTTTTACATCAACAAAATCCACTCGACTATTTTGAAGCTGTGACTGCAAACTGGCGGTTATTGATTGCTCGGAAAGCGGAATCGACACAGATCGATCTGTGATTTTTCCTCCACCTTCTTGAAATCGTTTGATGAATGTCTCTTTAAAATACGTTGGAACAGAATCTTCAAGCAACACCCCGGGTCTGACCAAATGAGATGGGATTGGACGCGTAAACGCCGCAGAAGAAATCATCGGAACCTGAACAAGACCGGTCGCTGCCGCTGTCCATGCACCCCATCCAAACACAAACAACAAAGCACACACAACCATCAACCCACAGGTCATAAACAGTGAACCTTTTTTCTTTTCTTTGTAGGTTTGCAGGTTTTCTTCTTTTTGAAGTTTTGGTTCCATCATATTATTTCCACGATTGCATTTGCTCAGCGGTTTCTTTCAATTTGTCCAAACCTGTTCCGACCTGTTTTGATGCAAGCTCTTCTTTGAGTTGATTAAGTCTGAGCACAAATTGTAAATGCGCATCTTTATCCTCCGTTGGCACACGCAAAGACAACACCTCATTCATGGTTGTTTCAATGAGCGATTGTTTTTGTAAATCATCTTGTGCACCCTCATACGATTGCAAAAAAGATGACATGAGCGATTTTGCTTTTGACTCATACGCGGTGCGAGAAACCGGTGTGATTTCTGTTGATGGTGATCGCGAGACAAAGGAAGCGTATATAAATGATGCCAACGTAATGGTTAACATCGCAAGTACCCATGGAAAAAATGATCGTTTGTGACAAAACATAGAATTTAAGTTACGTCATGAAAGACATCTTCTAACACAACCACGACAAGGGTTGCAAGCGGAATCGCAAAAATCGCACCAACGATTCCTCCAACTTTGATTCCAACAAGCAAGGCAATAATACTAATCACCGGATTAAGTCCGGTGACTTTTTGCATAACCTTTGGAACTAAGATGTGATTTTCAAGTTGTTGAACAATCCAAAACAACAACAGCACAGCCACTCCCATGATTGGAGCATGGGTAAACCCAACAATCGCCGCTGGGATGGTGGAAAAAATCGGACCAACATAAGGAATAATTTCAAACACGCCGGCAACAAGGGCGAGCAACAGCGCATACTTTACCCCAATGAGTGAAAGCCCGATGAAAATCGCTGTTCCAACAACTAACCCCAAAATAAGTTGACCACGAAGCCATGCCCCCATTTTTGCATTCATCTTTTTCATGAGGTTTGCAATGAATGGTTGATATTCTGCAGGCGCGAGCGTTTTGAAATATTTTTGCATGTGCTCCCCTTCTGCGACCATATAAAATGTGAGGACCAAAACCACAACCAACGTGGCAAGACCACCAAAAATTCCTTTAACCGTTGTAAACACAGAACCAAATGAATCCGAGACACCTTCTTTTATGGCCACAAAACTTTCATCCAAGTTTTGGGCAAAACCATGTTGGACAGAAAATGTTTGAAAACGAGAAATGGTATCTGTGATCCCTTTTGAGTACGTGGAAAAATTGGATGAAAATTGCGTGAACTGTTCTGCAATGATTGGAGTGAGTCCAACAAAAATAAGTGCAAGGAGTGTAAGCAGCAACACATACACAATCACAACCGAAAGGGCGCGCGGCACATGACGTTTAGAAAACCAATCCGCAAATGGATCAATCAGGGCGGCAAGTAAAAGCGAAACTAAGATGATGACGACCACGTCTTTGATATACCAAAAAAACCAAAGACCAATCCCCAACCCAACCGCTTTTAACAACGTGGCGGTTGAAACACTTATCACATGATGCGATTTCATAGTAAGGATAGTATAACACAAACACACCAAATCGAGGATTGACGTTTGCGACAAAAAAACGTATAATCATCTTCGATCATCCGCGCTTTGTCTTGAAATTAACTATTTGTGTTTGAATCGTTAGGGGCCTGCCCCGCTCCCATCCAAAGGGAGACATTGCCTAACACAAAACGAACGAAAATAGATAAACACGAACACATCAACAACCATCTTTTCAAGATGGGAGCGGGGCTGATCGGTATCGATGGAAGCCGGACGCACATTCATCAAGCCGAAGGTGTATGGAACTTCGTAAATCCTCCATGCAAAGACGCAACTGCAAACAACGTCATTGCGAAAATCAAGAACGCTTTCAGTGTTCCTGCATTCGCTCCGGTTCTCGCTTAATTGCGACAACCCATCCGCTCTGTGATGCTCAATGGCAAATCGCGGGTGCTATATTATTGAGCTAGGATTCCTTTTCGCCGATCATTGGAATCCGAAGATTGCGATCGGTACATCCTTCTGTGTTTTGTCTCGTTCACAACAGAATGGATTATCAAACGGGAATGCGCTTGGAAACGTGAAGTGAGAAACGCTTACCACACAGGGGTTCAATTCCCCTCAGCTCCACCAAAACAAACGGGCACAACATCTGACATCTGTTATGAATTACGCAAACAGCGGTTTGATGTTCTGCTCGTCCACACAACCTCTCATGTATCAAACGTGAGACAAAAACAGGAGGAAGACAAGTGATCAAAGAGATCAGAGAAGGTGTGGCCACCCTTCGTTCTCGCAAATCATCTCTCGAAGATAAACTTCATGCAGGGATGATTATGTTCTTTACGTCCGCCATAGCTGTAAGTGTGCTCTCCCTTTCATTCTTTCTTGTTGACCAAACCAACCTCACCCCACACAAAACGATCGTTGTTGTTGAGACAAAAGAATTTATCCCTGTGAACGTAAGGTTCATCATTGGTAAAATGAAAATCGTGGAGCGTAATGTACACCCCTTCACGATCCAATTCGAAATCGATGATAAGAAAATCACACAATGGATTGAGGAGAGCTTTTTCAAAAATCTCCAGGTTGGAGACTATATCGAAGTCACCTATGAAGTGGGAAGAATATCCAACATCTACTCACCAACCAGCGTGCGACCAGTCGATAGGCTGAGTAAATCCTCCATACTAATAAACCCAGGCTCCGAAGAAATACAACACGTCAAACCAAAAAATGAAATTGATATTGTTCCGGAAGAAAGACAGGACGATGAAGGAGAAACATATTTTGAAGATACACCCGAAGATGAATGGGACGACGAAGAAATGGAAGACTCTACTTTCGCATAAAACACTTATGCGATTTTTTATTTATCGATTGACCCCTCTCGCACTGTGAGAGGGGGGGTGTTTAGTTAACCTTCAAGGGTGACAATTTATTGGGGTTTAGAGCGATAAATTTCTCGTAAGGAGTAAGACCATTCATGTGTTTACCAAGATGGGGTCTTTCGTGGTTGTACCAATGTGTGTATTGAGCAATGGTCTTCCAAGGACGATTATGGTTTAGATAAAACTCATCATCCACAGATCTGTTGGCTCTCTCAACCTTTCCGTTCCATGGAGCAGATCTTTTTGGAATGTATCTCTGTGGAATGTTTCGCCGCTTAAGGTATTCATGAAAGCATCCTCTAAATTCTCCACCGTTGTCTGTCTGTATTCCAGTTATCTCAAATGGGAAATATCTCTCTGCTCGTAGAAAAGCTTGAATACTCATCTGAGCAGTCTTGAGTGGGAAGGTAGCGGAATACTGCATGTTTGTGACTGTATCTACGAAACGAAACTGGTAGTTCCACCATCCTTCACCGTCTGGCACATACTTCACGTCAAACTGGATATTTTCCCCAGCAACAGAGGCTTTAAACGGATTTTTGAGCGGTTTGTACCACTCTTGTTTCTTTTGTGGTTTACGAATGAGTCGTTTCTTCTTCATAAACTTGTAGATAGCGACAGAAGATACAGAAACACCAAACTTTTTTTCAAGATGAACAGACATCTTCTTTGGTCCGTAGTTATACTTCTCCTTTGCTTCCACAATCTCAACACGCACTTTTCCTTTAATCTTTGTGTGTGGATGTTCTCGTTTGTTTACATACTCTTTCGACGACAATCCAAGATCTTTCTTGTGCCATTTGTAATACGTCTTTCTTGAGATTCCAAAGATCTCACAGACTTCTGGAACTGTTTTTCCATATTCTTCTACCTGTTTGTACCAACGGAATCTAAACTCTCGAGGAGCGGCTGGAGTGTGATTTTTGGGCATAAATCTGCATAGTTAACCTTTGTCACCCCTAACTTAGCAGATTGTCACCTCATAAGGTTAACTGTACAGGGGGTTGACAAAATCAGAAAAATGAGGTAGGTTCCAAGTATCCCAACTGTGTGAGGGAAAGGGAAAACATGATGACGACGATTAAAGAAATGATCCAGTTCTTCGTAGGCCGTTTGTCGTGGGCTCATAAGGAGCTCAAAGATGGCAATGAAGACAAATCTGGAAATGATATTTTTGACGCTATCGCCCAAGCCCTCGTTCAATACGGCGAGGACACAAAAAAATTTCTTCCTTCCATTCCCGGAATGTATGATGCGCTGTTGCAACTGGCAACAGATTTCCCATCGGAACTTCTCCGTGTTGTGAATTTAGAAGTTGGCTTTCTCGCAGAGGCGATTAAGATCGCTGAACCACCAGCTGGTAAAAGCGAAGATGACGAAGATATGAGTCTCGAGGAAAGCATCGATGACCGAAACAAGGTTATCTGTGAGGGAACCTTATCCCTGGAGCGACTGGATCTTACTTTGTTGGCTCTCAAGGATCTCAACCTGGCCGTCGATCCAGCGGTTCTTGAACAGATCGAACCACTTCGAGTTAGGCTGAAGAAACTCGAAGAGGAAGTGAAGAACACCCCTGTGGTGGACGAGGCAACAGACTGGGCAGAAGAACAAGCCGCCGCGGCCTTGTTCAGAAGTTTGCATCCTGAAGTACCACCAGAGGACAGCGCTCGCTGGGTGGAAGCTGAGGTGATAAATTATGACGAAAACGGAAACGAAATCAAAGGGTAAGTATCCCTTTCTGCCACCAAACAACTGGTGGCAAAGAGGATACGATCTCTCTTGCACTCAACTTCGGTTGGGTGCTTTTTTATTCTCGCATTTTTTCTCTGATCTGGCGCTCCACATCTCGTTTCTTTATACTCTCCCGTTTTTCATATTTCTTTTTTCCACGCCCAACCGCAAATTCCAATTTCACTAAATTCCCTTTCAAAAAAACTCGCACAGGAATCAAGGTTAATCCATCTTCCTGCTTTTTGCCGATCAATCGTTTGAGTTCTCGTTTGTGCACCAACACTTTTCGATCTTGGCCTGAAGCGGTTTCATCAACCTTCCCGGCCGGCTTGTACGGACTCACGAATGCATTTTTGAGCCACAACTCCCCTTTCACAATATGCAAAAACGCTCCTTTTAACTGCATGTGGCCGTCTTTTATGGATTTTACTTCCCATCCGCGCAATTTTAATCCACCTTCATATTTTTCTTGAAGGTCATAATCAAATCCGGCGCGTTTGTTGATGGCGAGAGTTGTCATGGGGTCAGTATATTTGAAACCCTTGTTTTTTTCCAGAGATTACGTTATCTTGTTGGCATCTATGAGAATCCATCGCCACAGAGCCCATCAATCTCATCTGCATGTTCAAAAATTCCGGATGAATGAAAAAATCCAATCTCCGGAAGTTCGCGTGATTGATGATGAGGGAAAACCGCTCGGTGTTTTGCCAACCGATCAAGCCATTGCCATTGCCAGATCAAAAGAACTGGACTTGGTTGAGGTTTCTCCAAAAGCGGAACCACCGGTTTGTAAAATTTTGGATTACGGACAATTCAAATATCAAAAAGAAAAAGAGGCACGCAAACAAAAAGCCCAATCAAACGAAGTGGAAGTCAAAGGGATCCGGTTGACCTTTCGTATTGGAGCCCATGATTTTGATGTGCGATTGGCACAAGCAAAAAAATTCTTGGACCGAGGAGACAAAGTCAAAGTTGAGCTCCCGTTGCGCGGACGTGAAAAAGCCAATAAAGAGGTTGCAGATGAAGTGGTGAATCGATTTTTGGAAAACCTAAAAGCTCAGTATAATCTGCGTCTTGAACAACCTGTTACCTATCAAGGTGGCCGTATTTCAGCCATTATTACCAAAGCTTAGGTCCATGTTTGAGGATGTCCACCCCTCTTCTTGACAGATTTGGCCAATTTTTATATTATCTTGTGGACTTTGAAACGATATTTATGAAAACCAAAACCCATAAAGCAACAGTTAAACGAATGAAAATCACCAAAACGGGAAAAGTGGTGAAGCGTTATGCTGGGCAAGATCACTTTAATACACGCGATCCGGGAAAAATCACCAGAAAGAAACGTCGAGATACTTCCCTTTCAGAATCCTTCACAAAGACTGTGAAGATGTTAATCAACAACGGATAATATGCCACGAGTTAAACGCGGAACCCAACACGTCAAACGACGTAAAAACTTGCTTGAAAAAACCAAAGGAATGATGTTTGGACGCAATGCAAAAATCAAACTTGCAAAGCCGGCATCTTTGAAAGCCGGTGCCTATGCCTACCGTGATCGACGCAATAAAAAGCGATCATTCAGACGCTTGTGGCAAGTGCGCATCAATGCAGCTGTTCACCCATTTGGATTGAGCTATAGCAAATTCATGGATGGAATCAAAAAGGCAAACATTGGATTGGATCGAAAAATTCTTTCCATGCTTGCAAAAGATGAACCGGCCGTATTTGCCAAATTGGTTGAAAAAGTAAAATAAAGAGAAACGTCCCATCCTGGGGCGTTTTTTTGTTTGTTCTATTAATCCCTCTCGCCACTGCAAGATGGGTTGACACAACCACAAAAGTAATGGTATCAGTATATAGTGAAAAGACTCCACAAAAGGAAGATATGTGATGGAAGACTTTTCTGAGGCGTGTGGAATCTTTGTCGGGTTCTGCATAATTATCAACTTGGTGATTAAACTTGTAGAGCTTATTCTAGTGATCTTGATTGTTCTGGCGGTCTTTGCTGTAATGGCTGGTATCTTGTATGGGTTGTATGAAACAGTAATCACTAAAATGGAGCAACAAATGCAAAAGTACATTGACCAAAAACGTTTGCTTATTGAGAAAACGGAACAAAACTTCTTCGCAACATTGAGGAGGAATCATCATGGATAATATTGCGAAAATAATTGGGTCATTGCTTCTTGCAACAATCATTTGTTCGTTCATTCTCCAAGGGATTATTGTCATTGGAACGGTCGTAGTCATTAGCATCTTTCTTGTCGGAATCTTCAAAGTGTCGATTAGGTATATGGAGTGCGATACTGTCAAGAAAGCCGTCGATCGTGAATACACCATTCGTATGTTCGAGATCGAAAAACGATACGAACTCGCAGCAAAACACTTCGACTCCTTAGAGCAAATGCCCGAATCGTCAAATCAACCGAGAGGGTTTGCTCACAAAGTACAAAGACAATTCTTCTCTGGAGACAACGACACTCTTGGCTAGGGATCTATCCAAACAATCATTGTTTCGATGTTTCTCTACATCGGTCTATGAGTTTCTTGTCAAAGAGCCTTCTCTCTTTCGACTGACAGCTGATTTCACCGGCTGTTTTTTTATTGGTTTTTGTTTGTTCTGTTGACATAATAGGATTTTTTTGCTATTCTTCGCGGTTCATGTTTGAGCCGTGTGCCAAAGGTTGGTACATGAAAGCGATCTTTTTCCAAGGAGAACACCATGGCATTTGCCACCATGCACACCGCAGACCCAAGAGTGGGCCAACCATTTGAGGTCACCCTCGAAATCACCGCGCCCGACGCACATGTAGGCGATGTGATCGAGTTGTCCGTAAATCCGGTCGGGATCGTTTTCGACCGATTCGAAGCAACCGTGGCCGCGCTCAATCCGACAGGAACCGCAAATTTGGTGTTTCAAGCGCCAGGCGGTTTTCCAGATGATGGTCAGTTCACGATTCGATTCAATCGTCAGGGCGACCCAACGATTTTGATCGAGCGTGTTGTGGATGTTCAACCTGTGGTTGCAGCACCGGCTCCGGCCGCTCGTCCTGCGCCCGCACCTGCAGCCGCACCAGCTCCCGCGGCTCCTGCTCCGGTTGCGCCTCCTGCGCCCGCGCCCGTAGTGCCTCCCGTGCCAGTTCGTCCTGAGCCACGAAGTGCCACGGAACAGGTGATTCACGTGATCACACTTGCGATCCTTGCTCTGCTTGGCACTTTCGCAATCGCGTCGATCATCGGAATCATCAGTTTGCCAATGTTCGCTCTCTGGCGTATTGCCGGCAGTGGTCAGGCAACGCAAACCCAGGCCGTAAGTGCTCCACCTGTGATCAAAGGTCCGCTGGTGGTGATCGGTGGCAATCCGCCCAATGTCGGATCACCGCAACCGCCAACCCAAACCAATTCGACTTCGTCAGGTGGCAGCCCCTTGCACATCTGGCCATCCGCTTGCGACGGGTGCCCAAAATAACCCTCGCCAAACTCACGTCTTGCACGCGGGTTTTTTCTTGACGAAGTACCTCCTTGGTGTTAGGATCTTTTCTCTGTTCAAACCCCAAACCAAAGGAGCAAACAGGTGCTACTTACCATCATGTACAAAGGCCTCTCATCGCCCGGACTGATTCATGCGGTCAGAGGCGCCCCCTTTGCCTTTGATCTGCTTGTGCAAAACGACGACCATCCTGATCACCCAAGAGCGTTGATCGGGGATGAATTCGAAGTCGCCTGCACCAATGGCACGATTTTGTTTGACAGACATGTTCTTTCGATTCAATTGTTTGATGAATTCAATGTTGCCAAACTGGCATTTAGCGCGCCCGGTGGATTTGTGAAACAAGGATGTCTGTCGCTTCGCGTACACGCAAAAAAACATCCTGAGTTGTTTGTTGAGATCAGCGTCAAAGTTGAATCAAACATCATTTCCACCAAACCGCTGATCATTCAAACAAAACGTAAGCGCAAAATTCCAAACCCCTTGCTTGTCTTCTTTCTCTTTTGCTCTGTGGCAATGGGAGCGATTCTATGGTCAAAATCGATCTGGTATGAATCCGAATCACACATGGACGTGATCAAGAATCTACCGCCGGTCAACATCGCAACCACACCCAACACCGTAGCTGCACCGGTCAAGCCTTCTGAGGTAACTGTGGCACATCAACCAACAGCCTCCATGCCAGAACCGGTCACGGTCACCATTGCGGAACAAAAGACGCCTGTGCCAATCGTGACTCCTGTCAAAAAACCAAAGATGAACGCATGGCCATCGCCCTGTGAGTACATCAACTGTCGCTAACCCCTCTAGTCAACCCATCAATGCACCACCCCCATGAGTTCTGACGAGATCTCGTGGGGTGTTTTGTATCCAAGTTGTTTTCTTGGTTGGTTATCGAGTTTCTGTTGAACTTCATAAATTTGT
>Ga0172367_10005711_pt1 | contig 14942 bp, 19 predicted proteins | sample Lak10m_FD_114542 | JGI IMG/M metagenome (GOLD analysis project Ga0172367, IMG submission 114542) | Freshwater microbial communities from Kabuno Bay, South-Kivu, Congo - kab_022012_10m | ecosystem: Environmental > Aquatic > Freshwater > Lake | place: Democratic Republic of the Congo: South-Kivu... | reverse complement strand
TCACTTCCATCGCATATATAAGTGCGATTATTGTATATTATTTTTTGAATAAAATTTATCATTTATACAGAAGTATTTATTGATTTTCTTTTTGTTTCATTGTCTTTAAAGCCCATGTAATTAATAAGTATAGAAAACGTAGAGGGTATAAACAACTACCGCTAACACATAATGTGAACTTCCCGCACACAGCAGGGCTGATTGGTGTGGTTTACTCCCCGTTTTATAAAATAGTTCTACATGTAATTATCCATTCGCACATAAACAATGGAGCTCCTAAGTGTTTTTTTAATAATTTTAACGCTTCATCTTCATTTTTAGCATAAATCAACATATATCTTGGATATCCTTCGACTAAAGCTTTTTGTTTCGGGCAACTAACATAACTAAATAAAAATTGTTTTTTCATATATATTTCATTAATTTGTTTATAAATTTTTTATTTTTTTTTATTTGGAAACTAATTTTTAATATTCATTTCCATTTGTGTTCTAAAAACAGAAACAACACAATACTGAATTTCTGTCTTTTTTCCCCCCTATGTGGAATTACTAAAGTAACTTGTTTTTGTTACATATATTTTATTAATTCCTTTATCAATTTTTGATTTTTTTGCCATCTGTTTATTATTTTTTCGGGACAAAGATAATACAAAATATCAAATATTTGATAAAATAATTAAATTTTTTTTTTTAGTCGTAATTATACGTTGGGAAAAAAGTTCCCATGCTGAAACTTTTTATTGACTTTTCAACTGCATTTTCATAACTATTCTCATTACTTAATAAACACCCTCCCATTGCAGTAAACAAGTCTCTATTTGTCATATCTTCTAATCCTTTTATAAGTTTAGCTTCCATTAATACTTCTGCATGTTTTTCTCTGTGTCCATGTAATTGCATATAATCACGTACACTATTAAATAATTCGGCTTTTGAATTTCCTAATGATGAGAATCCCGGAGTTAACTTTCTTCTGCCCGTTGTTTTATCATTGGCAAATTTTAAAAATCCATAATATCCCCTTTGTCTGAAATATTCTACAAGTAAACTTAAATTTATTTCAGGGAACATCATACATCCATAATACTCACACATCATTAGCATATCTTCTGCATAGTTTTCTGTATACTGCGCCCTAAAATCATACGTGCAAACAAAACGATTTGATTCCCATTCTCTAATGTCTCGCTCTTCAGTATCTATTGTCATGTCTCTATTCCAAAAAACAGCACCTCCTCCATTTGACATTCCTTTATTCGTTTTTAACCTACCTTGTGATAACCTAAACGGGTCGCCACAAGCAATAAATCTTGTTGGCTTTGTTGGAAACCAATGTCCATCTCTCATAAATTTAAGATTCGTTTCTTTATCATCAAGTAATTTAGAAACAAACCACCTACCTGATTCGCCTGGAACAAAAAGAACCCTTGAAGTTAAATCGTTTGGTGTTTCACGCATGAAATTACCTTTAATTGTATTATCGTGTTCAAATTGTAATTCATTTAATCTTTTGTTTATTACTTCATACGGCATACCTATATCGCTATCATCAGTCATAAAGCAATCTTCATATTCTAAAGGATATAGTCGTTGTTCCATTCTTAATTTTCTAAGTGCTTTATCTGAACCATCTTGAATGAGAGCTTTTCTTTTATTCATTATAAACTCTCTTGCCCCTATTTTTTTACCTATAAATTCGGCTTGTTCGGGTGTTGGTGTGTCTATAACAGACATACCATGTTTATCAATAAATCCTTCGTGTGCATCATCGGCAGGGCTAAACCACGTATATAATCCACTTGGCGTTTCCCCGTTATCATTTCTTACTTCATATTTTGAATTTTCACATAACGCAAGGAAGTTTTCCCCACCCTTATTCATTTGTCCTGCTGTTGATGGGTGAATTGAAAATCCATTTATATTAGAACCTTGAACTAAACATTGTTTTGGAATTTCCCAGTCTATATTAACATCTGCCGTTGTAACCTTCCCGTCTTCATCACTTAAATAAAATAATAATTTTTGTCCATCATAAAAACTACGATTGGCTGTTGATGCAAAATCAATAGTTGATTCAAGCCCTATATTAAACCCAACAACATTTTTTCCACCTCGTTCTGCTGAGGCAAAAAAAGTAATTTTTTCTTGTGGGTTTGTGGAATTACTAAACATTGGTTGAAAAAAGAATGGTAATTTTTTCCATGCGGATGCTTGTCTCGAAAACAATTTTTTAGCAGTTGTTTCGTCCATTGATTGTATTCCACATACTCCCTCAATAGACCTAGTTATTAATTCCATTCCAACAGCAAGAGCTTTATAACTATCTCCAACTCGTCTTCCTTTTAAGGAATTAAACCCATAGCAAATTCTTCTACCCATATCTATTACGACATCTTTTACTGTAAAAACAAGGTCGTTTTTTATTGAATATTCTTTTGCTTCTTTTTGATTAGAAAAATATTTAAGTGTTCCGTCTTTTTCTTTACAGTTATATGAATAAATAGCTTTTGTGTCGGTATAACAAAATTTTGCAAATAAAAACCACCTACGGTCCCTGTCATAATATTTAGGTTTCCCTATATCAAGTTTATAAAAGTTTAAATAGAAATAATGCCATCCATCAATATAAGTTGGAATACCGTTGTTGAAAAACCAATATCCTGTTAATCTTCTTAACCATTGTTTTTTTATCCATTTAATTTCTTTACGATATGTTTTTTGATTCCGTTGTAATTCCTCAAACATATCTTCAACAACACCCTTATATTGAGTTTCTAATTTTTTTAATTTTGGTGGATACTTCTCATATTGGAAAATTTGATTTTCTGGTTGCAGTCCATATCCATCAATAGTGGTTATGTTTGGACATTTTGGTAGGTCTATCCTTATTGGGTAAGTGCGCTTACTTCTGTCATTAACCATAACAAAAGTTTCTGCCTTCTTATATTTATTTACTTCCTTCTTCAAAATAACCTACCATATTTCTTCCTTCATTAATTGCTTGAGCAATAAGTTCTGGTTTAATCATTAATTGTTCTTCTTCTATTTCTTCGTACATAAAATTAACAAGTTCTTTATTTTTATCTCCATTTAAAATAGTGGTTATAAGGTCGGATATTGTTTTTTTAAGTAAAAGAATATTTTGAATAATATCTTTTGTCTTGTCATCATCAGCATTTGCGGTAAACAATTTTTCTTTTTGCTTTTCTCTGCCTTCTTCAAAAACTACCAAGTCTGACCAATCAATATTTTTTTGAATTCTACAATATCTTAAAATCATACCATTTATTATTGGATTTGTGCATTTAAACAAATTTTCTACGACACTCGGTTCAAACGTATCAGTATCTTTATATTCAAATCCAGCTAAATATGCTGCCTCCATTTTCCTTCTTGATATGTTGTTTATCATTGCGTATAATGGAGATTTAGCATCATACATAAAAGCAATGTATTTAAGAGTTTTATTGAACGGTAAAGGACATTCTGCCGTAAACTCTTTATATTTTTTTAGAGAAGGAAACTTGTTAAATGCGTTATCTGTTTCTGACAAGGCATATACAGGAAACATTAAATCATCAAAATCGTTCTCGTTAAATTCAGCCATTAGTTTATCATTAGTTTAAATAAAAACCCATCTGATTAATGATGGGTTTTTAGAAATTAGAGAAGCAGTATTTTTAAGCGTTCTTCATCAGATAGTCAGATATGATTCTTCCACTTGAAAGAACTTCTGCCCATTTTGTTTGGTCAAAACTAACCGGTGCATCTGCTGCCTGATTGTGAATATTATCGTTTGCATTTGTTAATGCTTGATACATATCTTCAGTAGTTGCTAATGAAAGGTTACGCATGTAGGTATAGAAGTAGTTCGTTACTGAATATGCGTAGAATCCTTCATAGAAATCATCTACAACAATAAATTTACTTGTGTTGTCTGTAACTACTACTGCACTTTCTTCAAGTGCTGACTTATTCCATGCTTCTACTGTAATTGTTGTTCCATCATTATCTTTAACAACAGCCCATTGACCTTGACCTGCACCATCATAAATGAAGCAATATTTACCCAAAAAGGCAGATATTGTATATGATGCACCTGAATCTACTACAGTCGTTGCACCACCTGATGTAGCTGTTCCTGCTGCTGCTGCATAATTAGTTGCTCCCAATCTAAAAATATATGAAGGAACTGGTTTAGGTTGTTTTTCTGTAACAACATAAACTGATGTGCTATCAGGATTTACTGTCCATGTAGGAACTGTAAAAGTGGTTGTAGTATGACTTGTAATTTGTCGTATTTGACCAATTCCTGTCCCTGAAATAATCTGAATATAGTAATCAGCAAATTCGTTTGCTGTTAACGAAAGTCCTGTGTCGGCAAGTGTTGTATTTCCGCCTGATGTAGCTGTTCCGTGAACCGATGGGTCTAATTTATAGCACCATACTGAACGCCATGCTATTTCGGGGAGTGTTCTTCCATCTCCACCAGCAGGTAGGATACTAATAACATCATCGTCAGATATTGCTTCGGTAGATTTTCCAATCAACTTTGTTTTTAAGTAAGAAATTTGTGCCGTAGATACCTGACCTGTTCCAGTTCCCTGTGTGGTAAGGTTAAAAATACGATGTACAGACGCTGCTGACAAAGTATAAGTTACTGCATCAACTAAAGCTGTTGCTAAACCATCAACATCGTGAAGTACAACAGAATTTGTATTTCCTGCTGAATCAACTTGACCTAAATATTTAAGACGAATAACCCAAGCCGCTACGGATTGAGCTGTTACACTTTTGTTGTATAAAATGTGAATTATCATTTTTTTGTTTTTTAAGGATTATTTTATTAAAGCACAAATGTAATTCTAATCATAATTATAGACAAATTATTTTGATTTTTACTTTTTACGAATCAACTATTCCTAATTTATCATACATTTCTTTTGGAATAACTGAAGATATATTTTTTCTTTGCATACGGAAATATTTTTTATTGAGTTTTTGGTGTATGGTGTATTCTACCTCAATATCGTTCCATTTATCAAATGTAACTATGTCTCCAATGTTAACATCAAAGTTATCCCCACTATTATCAAAATCAAAATAATCTCTTATCAAGCTTCCTTTATACTCAACTTTTGCAAATCTTTCGCTTTGTATTAGTTTAGAATCATCTGATAAGACAACAGTTTTACTTGAAAGCCCTTTTTCCATTACGGGACTTAACAAAACATATCCATTAAGCATTTTTATTTTTTCTTTCTTTTTGGAAAAAATTAAATGTCCGTAATTAAGAAATACATATAATTCCTGTTCGCAAAACACTATTTGTTCGGTATTTACTTGTTCGTCTTTTGTATGAAGATATTTTCCATACGCCTGTGCAATTGCAACATAGTCCATATATACAGTATCCCCCTCATTAACTTCAACGTCAGTAAGCCATCCTAAGGATTGTTGCGGCGCTCCTTTTTTATTATAAACTATCCTGTCGGGTTTTTTTATAATCGTACCAATAACATTCATATTATTATCGGGGTTAAAATCCGCTGCCAGATATAGTTTTTTACCGTTCTTTAATTCAATATTATCATTGCAAATTTTTTCTACTCTTATAAGTACATTGTTTGAAACACAACGAATATTTTTTAATTCTTCTTTGTTTATTCTCATTATTTTATCATTTACTTGGTTCTAATATTATATCAAATTTAAACCCACAAGAGCATTTTAATGCAGGACTTATTTTTGGCGTTTCTCCAGGTTTAATTATTTTCATATCATTATTAATATAATCAAGCGTGTTTCCACAAGCAGGACAAATCATTGCCATTATACAGTCTCTAAAATCCTGTTCGTTTTGTCTTTCCCTTTGAATTTCCTCACGAAACTCTTTTACTCTTTTTAATGCTTTTGTGCAAATTTTATGTTTTCCCATTTTTATTTATCATTAGGTTTATGGTCGTTGTTATAAGTGTTATGGGTTATTCTTTTAAATTTTTCTTTTTTGCGTTCTATAATAATATTAACATATCCTTGTTTGTTTATCAACGGGTCATGTACTCTTCCATCTGAACATATTCCGCTCTCCACCTGTGTCTTAAATTCATCCCATAATATATCAATAAGAATAAGGTTTCCATTTTCGGTAGTGTCTTTTGCAAAAACACTATTAATGAATTTTTTATTTTTTGTTTCCATTGTTAAAAATTTAAGTCTTTATCTCCTCCTTTATGTCCTAATGTACTAATATCTCCAATATGCTGAATAACGCCCGGTTTTGTTACTAAAAAATTCTTTCCTTGTTTAGACATTATATCGCATAAGTGCCAATCCCAAGCGTTTCCTTTTTGCCAAATATCGTCAGGTTGCAAAGATTCAATTACATTTGCAAAGTTACACAATTTAAAACAAATATTAATACCTCCAATATATTTTTTTTCATAATAATTATCATGTTCTGCTATTATTGGTAATCTTGTTGTGTTGTTTGCATTAAATCCTGTTATTATGTGGTCAGGAAATTTATTAAGCAATCTGATTATTTCAAATAACCATTCGGGTTTAAGTTCTACATCGCTATCTATATTTACAAATATATCACATCCATACGACTTTAAAAAGTTAAATCCCATTAATAAATTGTGAGATATTCCTTTCCTCTCTAAATTCCTTGTTTTTATAATATAAGAACTCCCAAAATACTTTTCTATTAGTTCCTGTGTGTCTAAACTTGTGCTACAATCATCTATAATATAAAGAACGCAATTTTGCATTGGTGTTTTTTTTAACCCGTCAAGAGTAGTTTTTAAGAACTCTGGTCGCTCATAACAACTTAATACTACCCCTATCATCTTTTTAAGTTTGCTAAAAAGTTATTTTGAACAAACAATATATCTCCTGCATTATCATTCCCTGCTGTATCTAATACTGGACTAAACATATATTGTCTTAGAAAATCAACCAAATCTTTTTTAAGTACCTGATTTTTATAAAACTCAATATTTGATACTTCTGAATAAATTACTTTTATTGTGTTTAATATAGATAAAGAACCACTAAAAACATTTAATTCATTTCCTTGTACATCAATATGAATTATATCAATTTTGTTTACACCAACCATATTACAAAATCTATCTAATGTCATTGTTTTAACATCCTTACCTTTATCAAATTTGCACCACTTGTGAATATTTAGGTGTTCTTTTGGTTCTAATAAAGAACTTGATTTGTTTCCGTAATTATGGCTACTTGTGTTTTTTAAATGTTCTGGACAACCACTTGAAACAAAAATTGGCTGTGAACCATTTGTGTTGCTTATTGCCAATTCATATACAGAAATATTGTTCATCATATTTGCAGCATTAACTTTTCTTAAACATTGTTTAAAGTTTTCGTTTATTGGTTCAATTGCATAAATCTTTGCGTTTGGAAACATTTTTACATATTCAATAGAATCCTCACATTCACACGCTCCTATATCAAAAATAACTAACTCCTCATCTCTATCGAAGTATTTTAAAAGTTCTACACGTTGGTCGTTCATTTTTTATGTATTTTTATTTGTCAAAAAATTATATTACCCATACATTTTTGTTAACATAGTTAAGTTTCTTATCTCCAAATCCCCAATTATCGATATTAATATACCCGTCTTTATTATAATGAAAATCATAACTACCGCTTCTTTCGTGGTGTATATGATAGATGGTTTCGTTTAATATAACTGGTTTAATTCCGTTTGCTCTAAGATTATAAAGAATTTCGCCATCCATACTACATTGAGGGTTTTCTGTTTGGTGTTTGATGTTTGTTTCGTCATATCCTCTTCCATTATTAATAAGAAATTCCTTTTTACAAAGCAGAAAATCGCCTGAATATATTGGTGCCAATCCTTTTTCTGATTCACTCACTTTTTCATCACAATCAATCCTATTAATAAGTTTGTAGTCTTCCTTGTCCTCCCACCACCTAGTTCTATAAAACTCAAACTTGTTCTCTTTGATACATTTATTTATAGCTATTACAGTACTTTTGCTTAGGATATTATCGGCATTTATTAGCAGAACAAACTCTCCTTTAGCGTGTCTTATTCCCACGTTTTTAGCAAAGAACTGATAAAATCTATTGTGTCCAAATTTTTCTTTTATTGTTTCTGGTCGGACATTTATAAATCTTATTTCTTTTAAATTTAATATGGCTTCGTATAACAATCGTTTAGTAAAGACATTATCGTTTTCCTGTACTGTTCCCCAATCAATTATTAAATATTCAAATTCGTATGTCAAAAACTGTCTTAATGTGCTTATGTTATTATAAACACTTGTTGTAAGTCTTTTTATAAAGTCTCCAGCATGATTATCGTTTTTTCCTGTTATTGTTACTGTTAGTTTCATACCTTTTCAAATTCAAATTGTTTTTCAATATGACAAGCGTTGCCAATTTTTAATAAATCAGGGGTTATTTTTATTCTAAATCCAGCAAGAAACATTTTATTTAATTCTTCTTGGTCGTAAAAATGTTCCGAAGAAAATACGTTATTACAAAATGTTTGTACTCTATTATTTGGTATGTTTATAAAACATGGATTATCAAAAAACCTCATTTGTAAATTAATTGGATTACAGCAAAGTTTATATTCTAATTCGTTTGGATTTCTAAAATCTATTGTTTTTATTTTATCAAGAATTAATTCTGTTGTGAATACATTCCCGTCTAAACTCATTGGATACGCCCAACATCCAGTACCATTTATAATTACATTCTTTTCTGTTGCTGTGTACGACACTTCTTTTTGTGCGGGATAGGAGTAATTTATTCCTGGATGCAGTCTAAGTGATATAATATGTTTTTTTGGCTTTTCGGTAATTGAAAAATTACATAAATCTACTGCAAGCATGTCATCCATTAAAAACATAGTTAAATCTATTGATGGATTTATTGACCGTAGAGTATCTTCTTTAAAATTGCCCTCTAATACCCATTTAGGCAATGTATATAAACATTTTACCCGTTCATAACCGTACATATACATATTATTAGAATATGTGTATATTATGGTTATATTATGTCCAACGTATTCACAGTTTATTAGCGACCTGAGTAATAATTCAAGTTGCATAGACCTGTCTTTGCTATATATTACTATGTTCATCGTGCATATATATTACCCCAATTAGAATTTCCTATCAAGTTTATTTTTTTAAAAATATCCATTTCGTTAAATGGGCAATAATTTGTTTGTATTTCTGAATAATTTTCTTTTATTGTATAAGAAAATGAATTATATCCAATACTCATCAAATATTTTATACAATCAATACATCGTGAGAAATTTTCTTCCACCCATTCAAACATTATTACTGATTGTGCTTTAGTTAATCCTTTTAACACTTCAAGTTCGTAACCCTCTACGTCAATTTTAATCAAATTTGGATTACCATATAGTTCAATAATTGTATCAAGCGTTATTGTTTTAACTTGTATTTTTTTATAGTAATCAGTTCCTTTAAATCGTGAATTATTAATCCAATCTTTACTTGCTGATGAAATAGTATGGTTTTTATTAATCCAAAAATCAACAAGCTCATCATCTTTGTCTGAAACTAAATTATTAAGTATTGTTACGTTTTTGTTTCCGTAAAACATACCATCTAAAATTGGAATTAACTCTACGTTGGCTTCTACACAAACATATTGACTATGTGGGCTTTTTGTTAACCACTCTTTTGTAAAATTACCTACATTTGCTCCTATGTCAATTATTATACTCATCGTCTTGGTAAAAATTTGGTTTCAAACAAATTAGCACTGTTTAGTTCAATATCATCAAATTTTCCTTTGGTAAGGTCTGTTCTTACAAAAATCATATTTCCTGTATGACAAACCAAATCATAACCTTTTTCAATCCCCAGTTTAAGCATTGATGTAAAACTTGTCCCCTGATGGTTTTTGTCGTGAATCCAATCTTGTCCAACAGGTATTGAGCTATTTACTTCTATAATTACTATTTTAGGTCTTTGTCTATCAAACGCTTTCCATATATGGTAGTCTTCGCCATCTACATCTATGCTTAATAAGTCTATTTTTGTAACATCTTTTAGTATTTCATTAAGAGAGTTGTCTCCACTACTTGTTACATATTGTTTGCTTGTGGAAATTTTATCAGACCGTAATTTAAACAGTTCTTTTGCTTTTTCGTCATCTCCCTCTATGTAAAAAGCCGACCATCCTTTGTTTTCTACAAGGTTATAGGTATTACTAAACCATTTACCATCTGCTGCTCCAAATTCAACAGTAAATCCAACATCAATATCTAATCTTTTTAGTATTTCTTCTATAATACCATCTTCGCCATTTTGCGAATAAATATTATTTGAGTATTTTCTCATCTGATATAATTTTATCAATTCTTTTTATCCATTTATTTCTTGGTGTGTCGTTATAAAATACAAGTGGAGTATCAATATAAAAACAACTTTCTTTTTCTGAACACCTAATCCAATAACTCCAATCTTCCCATTTGTTATACACACCACCTAAAATAAAAATTCCAACTTGTTTTATTAAGTCCCTATGTATCATTACTGAAGACGTAATTATGTAATTATGCTCTTTTAAAAAAGCAAATGTAATAAATTTTGGCAATTTGTCTCTACCTGTATTTAGTTTTATAAACCCCGAATATGTTTCTCCCATATATAATGGATACTGTGTGTTTGGGTCATAAGTAACATCGTATTTTGAGTAATATCCCTCTGTGCATGAAAATTTACTTCCTATTTCTTCCATTTTTTTAGATTGAATCTCTAAACAATACGGAAGCAAGCTATCATCATCGTCTAAAAATTTTATTAATTCGCCTTTAGCTAATTCCATCCCTTTATTTCTTGCTATTGATGGGTTTTTATGATTAATATCTAATTTTACGTATTTGAATGGAATTTCCTCTACTTCTGTGATGGTTTTATAAAATCCGTATCTTTCATCAGTAGAACAATCGTCAACAACTATAATCTCAAAATTCCTGTATGTTTGTTTACAGAGACTATCTATACAATTATTTAAAAAATCGTATCTATTATATGTGGGTATAATTACTGAAATCACGTTATTTTGTCCATTATTCACATATTGTTGTAAAAGTTATTCCCATATCATAAGTACAACTTCCCTCAACTACCCAAACGTCTCCTTTATAAACGGTGTAAGAAATAGCATCATCATAGTGTCCTGATACTACTTTTTTCCCGTTAACCCTTATATCTGTATTTGCACACATAATACTTCCTTGTGCGGTTACAATTCCTTTTTGTGTTGCCTTATATTCTACATTTTTTGTTCCAGGTGTTATTGTTATAACGCACTCATTTTCTTTTTTGCAGCAAGTGAACGCAACAACTATTAAAATTATAATTATCTTTTTCATATCTTAGTTTTTTATAAGGTTTTTAAATATTCTTTTAGTATATTTCTGTGATATTCACAAGGTGTTCCATCTTCTCCTATAATTTCTCCCACAAATTCTAAATTATTTCTCTTTATTGGAAATGGAATCGTATCCCCGTAACTGGTAAAAAATTCATCATGCTGCAAGCAATCATTTTTAAACATCGGATAAATTACGTCTTTAAGAAAAAACATATCAAGCATCCATCCTTTTGGTTTATCAGGGCGATTATGATATTCGGGATATTTATCGTAGTTTTCCTTTAGCCATTTTCGTATTAAGTTAGACATATTTAGTCCTTTAACTCTTTTTAGTCCCCACATACCTCCCAATATTGTATGGTTATGGTGTGGGTGGTCTCGCATGATATGTAATGTTTTTCCTGACTTAATCCATTCTTTAACTGCAAGTACCTCACGCTCAGATATTCTACTATCCGTATCTCTAAAAACAAAATAATCGTATTGTTGTTCGGTATCATAACTAGCAAATCTCCAAAAATAACCAGGAGTACCTGGCAAATCTTTTTCAATAGCTACGTGATTTTTCCAACCATATTTACTTGCTATCTTCATATTTTCTGCTAATCCTCTCAGGTACATTTTTTTTACAACACCAGTATCCTTGTCTCCCCAAACACAGTAACATGCTACTACTTTTGGTTCTTTTATAACAGTAAATTTTTCATAAAGAATTTTTATGATTTTATAGTTTATATTTAGTTTTGTTATATCGGAATAACTTTCTTTTTGTGATGCCATAAAAGGAGTTACTAAAAAGCATTTTTTTCTTGGTTGGATATTATCTGCAATCCAAACATCAATAGCATCTTTTTCCGATTCTGAAGTATTCTGTTTTTGGCAATGGTCTCTTATTTCTTTGAATACCTTATTGCTAAAAATTACTGCCATAAGTCCATAACATCTTTTAATTAAATTAAGATTATCAGAAAACCATGTGCATTGTTCCACAGGTGTACCGGATAGATACAAAATGTCAAAGTCTGTTGGTAGTTGTTCTTTAACTTTATCTATAACATCATTTGGGCTATATTCAAACTTAACATCATCCTCCATTACTACAATAGCTTTCATATTTTCGTTGATTGCCTTAGTAAATAGTTTTTCGTAAGTTTTAATTAATCCCAACCTACCATTGTCTTCAAAATATACTGCATCGAACCTTTCAAACTCAATATTTTGTTTTTGAAGTTCTAAACTGACATCTTGCCATCTATCCGTCCTGTGTTTTATATTTATTACAAATGCTTTCACAATGAATCTTTCAATTTCCCGTAGTTATTCTTTTTATAAATTGTATCGAGTGGTTCTATTAGCTCTCCATTATTCCATCCCTTAGAGTCCACTCTAACATAATTATCGTGTTTATTTTCCATTATAAGAATCAAGTCTTCCTCAGAATTCATAAACTTAATATACAAATCAATCTTTTTAAAGATTTTTCCTGTCGATTTTTCTACAAAACAATATCCTGTATTACTTTTAGTAAAATCATAAAAAGAATAAGGTATATCATCTTTCCATTTATGGATTTCACAAGTTTCCCATATAATATTATTTTTAATGGTACCATCTGGTTGTTTAAGATTATGTTTGTGCGGATAATTCGTACAATGCGGACACGCAACTCTAATTGCTTTTGGCATAATATTTATAGATTTTGTTCTTTCATTAATTTATATTTCTCAATCAATGTATCGTATAGTTTGTTAATTTTATCCCATCTACACACAATCCCTTTTTCTCCACACAACATAGCATACCTTGCTCTTTGTTCTTTTGTCCCTGCATCGTATAACGTATGTTCGTCAGAATCATAGTCGTGGGTTAAAAATATTATATTTTCGGGGTCTAACTGTGAAAATTCTTTATATTCTGCCACAGTAGCTGGAACAACATGAGCACAATTACAATGGTCTATTTGTTGAATATATATTCCAGTAAGAAAACTGACATGTTCTCTTTCCTCAATTAACTTTCTAAATAGTTCCGCCTTACCCGTTACTTTAAAAGATTTTTTAAATGATGATTTTGGCTTACTATTTTGTTTTCCTTTTAAAGCAGTTTGTTTACGAAGATAGTCAGAATCAGTCCTTAAATTTTGATGATACTTACAATATCCCTCGCCTTTTTTCTTTCTGGAAAATACAGGATTAGAACAGTTGCCATAATCACATTCCCTATAGTCAACCCACGCTACATTTGCAAGTTGTCCTCCTTCTGATGATATTTGTTCTTTTATAAATCTACCCATTGCCTTTAGTAATATCCTTTTATTTAACTACTACTAATTTAGTCCCATCATCCAACAACTTCCTCTTAAACAAAACTCCCTCCATATTCCCAGTATTCCCATTCTTTATAATATAAGTTTCCCCAATCACCTCTCCCGTTTTATTACTACCAAAATCCGTTCTTTTCTTAGAACACTCTGAACACCTATCCAAATGATACTTCTCTATTTCTACATTTCTCGTCCCCCTTAATTCCAAATCAGAAAAAACCATACCCCCAGATGAACTATAACCATAAGATTCTAACCTACTAATTACTCCTTCTTCATACTTCAACGGTATATTCCCCCCTACCCGTATAGTCCCCGTCGGTATCCCCAACTCCTTCTCTATCGCATTCCACTTTATCAAAGTGTGAGTATCTATATATTCCTGTAGTTTCATACCACAATATTACATCAATTTTTTGATTTCTACCCACTTTTTATATATTATTTATTAACAAAATTATCAAATATTTGATAATAAATAACTAAAAACCTATTTATAATGATGATTTAGAGCGACTTAGGTTTATTTAGGCGTAACCATCCCTACCCTATCCAACCCAACCAAAACATGAATTTGCGAACCGTACCCCCTATAAGCGCAAAAAAGCGTTATCAATCAATGATTTATAATTTGAAAAGCGCATCAATGAATATCCAAAATGGAAAAGGGAAATTAGCAACCCAACAACAATAGCAGGGGCAGGGAGTGATTGCTGAAGCATCAAAGCATCACGAACAATATAAATTACTAAACAAAGGGCATAAATTTATCACATTAACATTCAGGAACTTACAAATAAAGAAAATTATGTAAAGCACTGATATATAAACAATTAAATCGTTTTAATAAATTCTATTGAACATAATATAAAATATAAGCCAAATCGCCGGAAACCATTGCTAACAGTACATTTTAATTTTCTAAATATTATTAAAATCGTTTAGGTGTTTGTAAACGGATATATTTTGACAGTTTGTCATATTTTTTTAGAGGAGAAAAAGCAAATTTTAAAAAATTATTTTTCAAACACCAATCTTGAAAAGTGCCGACTTTAAAGGGCTGCAGGATGATTTTTAAAATTAGTTCTTTGTTTTTCCGCAACGAAATTAAATTTTTTCAAATTCATATAATTAAATTGTATAATTTTGTGTACCAAAACGAAAGCATTATTATAGTACTATGT
>Ga0172367_10005710_pt1 | contig 14943 bp, 10 predicted proteins | sample Lak10m_FD_114542 | JGI IMG/M metagenome (GOLD analysis project Ga0172367, IMG submission 114542) | Freshwater microbial communities from Kabuno Bay, South-Kivu, Congo - kab_022012_10m | ecosystem: Environmental > Aquatic > Freshwater > Lake | place: Democratic Republic of the Congo: South-Kivu... | reverse complement strand
GAGCCACTCAAGGGACTTGAACCCTCGACCTGCTAATTACGAATCAGCTGCTCTACCAACTGAGCTAAAGTGGCATTCAGCCCCCACCCCGATCCCCTCCCCTTGAAGGGGAGGGGTTTGGGGTGGGGGCTTTGGGAATAAAGTCGGGATGAGAAGACTCGAACTTCCGACCCCCACGTCCCGAACGTGGTGCGCTAGCCAACTGCGCTACATCCCGAAAAGCTTGGCATGATTAATAAGGCTAAATTTGGCCGATTATTACTCATAGCCCTTTTATTAAGGAGGGCGGCAAATTTACAAAATTATTTCCATATTTTGCATTGGAGGTTTATGTAAGGCTTTATGCTGTGCCGTCCAGAGATAAAATAGTTAACTTTGCAACTCAGTTATAATTATTTCGGCAACATTATTTTATATGATCAAAGCAAAGTTTCCGCTTTTCTGCGTTGTTCTTTTGTCGCTTACTTTTTTTCTTTCCGCCTGTGATTCAAAAAATAAGGGACAATCCGGTAAGGAGTCCGGCCAAAAGGCAATAATGGTGGGTGCAACAGTGATCCAACCACGGGAACTTGAAAATAAAATCCGTTCAACAGGAAGTCTTATAGCCAATGAAGAAGTGGAACTCCGGAGCGAGGTTCCCGGACGTATTGTCGCTATCAACTTTGAAGAAGGAAGTCGTGTAAATAAAGGCGATCTTTTGTTAAAAATCGACGACAGGGAATTACAGGCTCAGCTTAAAAAGCTGCAGGTGGAGGAGAAGCAGGCAAAAGATGATCTCTACAGGAAAGAAAAATTACTGGAGTTGAAAGCAGTGAGCCAGGAGGAATATGATAAATCATTTAACACCCTTGGAATCACTCAGGCTGAAATTGAACTGGTAAAAACACAGATCTCAAAGACAGAAATATATGCTCCTTTTAGCGGACAGATAGGTCTGCGATTGGTAAGTCCGGGAGGATTTGTTTCATCAGCAACCCTCGTAACACGTCTCCAACAGCTTGATCTTGTAAAGGTCGATTTTGCCATTCCGGAAAAATACCGGGAAAAGATCAGAAAAGGGACCTTGATTAAATTCAGGGTCGAAGGTATCGACAGTTCTTTTACCGGTCGCGTTTATGCGATTGATCCGAAAATCGATCCTGCTACAAGGAATCTCTCAATGCGTGCTCTATGTTTTAATCCCGGTGGACTATTGGTTCCGGGAGCTTTTGCAAAAGTTGAGATCGTACTTGACGATCTGAAAAATGCACTGGTCATTCCATCTGAAGCTATTATTCCCGTCCTGAATGGTGAAAAAGTATTTCTTTGTAAAGAAGGGAGGGCCAAATCCCGGATCATTCAAAGCGGCATACGCACCGAACGTGAAGTGCAGGTAATTGAAGGACTGAATAAAGGAGATACGGTCATTACAACCGGTCTGCTGCAACTCCGTGAAGATATGCCGGTAAAAATAAGGACTTCCAGATGAACATCTCGTCTTTAAGTATTAACCGGCCTGTTTTGGCTACGGTTGTTTCATTGCTGATACTGCTTTTTGGAATCATCGGTTATGCATTTTTAGGTGTCAGGGAGTTTCCGAGTGTCGATCCTCCTGTAATTACCGTTACCACAAATTATATTGGCGCCAATTCCGATGTCATCGAGTCGCAGATCACCGAACCTCTGGAGGAATCCATTAATGGTATTGCGGGTATAAGATCGATGACATCAGTAAGCAGCGACGGGCGCAGCAATATTACCGTGGAATTTGAACTTGGTGTAGATATGGAGGCTGCCGCAAATGATGTTCGCGACAGGGTATCCCGTGCTATAAGAAATATTCCACCCGATACGGATCCGCCTATCGTGACAAAATCAGACGCTGATGCCGGATTCATTCTTATCCTTACCCTTCAAAGTAATGCACGTAACCTGATGGAGTTATCCGACATTGCAAATAATGTTTTCAAGGAACGATTACAGACTGTTCCTGGTGTAAGTGAAATCCGGATCGGAGGCGAAAGACGTTATTCCATTAAATTGCTTCTTGATCCAGGCAAACTGGCAAGTTTTCAGCTCACACCAGGTGACGTCAGAGAAGCTCTCTCACGTGAAAACATTGAACTTCCCACCGGCAGAATAGAAGGCTACGGGACTGAGTTGACGATCCGCACCAAAGGCCGTTTGACTACTCCTGCAGAATTCAACGACATGATCATCAAGGAAAAAAATGGAATTGTTATCCGGATGCGGGATATTGGCATCGCCAAACTTTTACCTGAAAATGAACGGACACTGCTAAGGGGTAATAACAACATCCCCATGGTTGGTATCCTTATCACCCCCCAACCCGGAGCGAACCAGATCACCATTGCCGATGAATGTTATAAACGGCTTGAACAACTACGGTCGGAAGTACCGGAGGATATTACAATCGGAACTAATTTCGATACGACTATCAGTATCCGGAAAGCTATCACCGAAGTACAGGAAACCATTCTGATTGCCTTCGGTCTGGTGCTCCTTGTCATCTTTTTCTTCCTGCGTAGCTGGCGTACGACTTTGATACCAATCATTGCTATTCCGATTTCCCTCATAAGCGGATTTTTTATTATGTACCTGTCGGGATTCTCCATAAACATTCTCACCCTTCTTGGGATTGTTCTTGCAACCGGACTTGTTGTGGATGATGCGATTGTCGTTCTTGAAAACATTTATCACAGGATAGAAGCCGGAATGGATCCTATCGAAGCCGGTCATAAAGGCTCAAAAGAAATTTATTTTGCCATCTTATCCACGACAATTACTCTTGCTGCCGTTTTTCTCCCGATAATTTTTCTTCAGGGTCTGACCGGCCGCCTTTTCCGCGAATTCGGGGTCGTGGTTGCAGGCACGGTAATTGTGTCTGCACTGGTCTCGCTCACACTTACACCTATGATGAGTTCGCGTATGCTGAGGAAAGTCGAACACCATAATGCTTTTTTCAGATTCACAGAGAATAACCTGAACCGGTTTACTGAAATGTATAATCTTTCACTGAGATATTTTGTGAAACACCGGTGGATTGCTATCCTGATAGTAGTAATTTCCCTGGGCCTTATCCTCGGTATCGGCGCTTTAATTCCTACCGAACTTGCCCCTATGGAAGATAAAAGCAGGTTACAGATCATGTCGACTGCCCCGGAAGGAACTTCATTCGAACTCATGGATAAGTATATCCTTCAGATATCATCCATAGCAGACACGATCCCGGAAAAGGAATCACTAATGGCTATCACTGCGCCCGGTTTTGGTTCTTCATCTTCAACAAATTCGGGTTTCGTAAGATTGACCCTGACCCAGCCACAGTTCCGGAAAAGGACACAACAGGATATTGCAGATGAACTCAACATCATTGGCAGAAAATACAATTTCGCCCGGACCTTTGTAATCCAGGAACAGACAATCGGAGGCGGCAGGGGATCCGGGCTCCCGGTTCAATATGTGATTCTTGCACCCAATTTCGAGAAGCTGAAAAAAAATCTTCCGAAGTTCATGGAGAAAGCCCAGGCAGATCCTATGTTTCAAACCGTCGACCTGAACCTTAAATTCAATAAACCTGAACTTTCAGTTGAGATCGATCGTGACCGCGCCCGGACACTTGGCGTTAATGTACGTGATATCGCTGAAACCCTGCAGTTGTATTTCAGCGGTCAGCGGTATGGTTATTTTATCATGAACAGCAAACAATATCAGGTAATAGGTCAGGCGGATCGTATTAACCGGGATAAACCTTTAGATCTTAGCTCGATTTATGTCAGGAATAATAAAGGGGAACTGATTCAGCTTGATAATGTCGTCACGCTGACAGAACAAAGCAACCCGCCGCAGTTGTACCGGTATAACAGATATGTATCGGCAACTGTTTCTGCCCAGCCGGCAAGTGGCGTTACACTCGGACAAGGTATCGCTGAAATGCGGAAAATCGGGAAAGAGACCTTTGATGATTCTTTCTCTTCTGCACTTTCGGGAACTTCCAAGGAGTTTGAAGACAGTTCCGGCAGCCTTTTATTTGCGATGCTTCTTGCCCTGGTTCTCGTTTATCTCATACTTGCGGCTCAATTTGAGAGTTTTGTTGATCCTATGATCATTATGTTCACAGTTCCACTGGCATTAGCCGGAGCTGTTATTTCACTCTGGATTTTTGGACAAACACTCAACATTTTCAGTGAGATAGGAGTGATTGTTCTTATCGGTATCGTCACTAAAAATGGTATCCTGATTGTTGAATTTGCCAATCAGAGGAAAACAGCCGGACTGGGTCTTACCGAAGCGGTTATAGATGCTGCCACAAGGCGTTTACGTCCGATTCTGATGACAAGTCTTGCCACCGCCCTGGGTGCTCTTCCTATTGCGATGGCATTCGGTGCAGCATCACACAGCCGGATCCCTATGGGTATTACAATTATCGGAGGATTGATTTTTTCACTTGTCCTGACACTTTATGTTATCCCGGCGCTTTATACTTATCTTTCAAGTTCAAAGAAAAGAAAACCGATGCAACATGCTGAGTAAAAGTCGTAAACCGGATTTTTTTTGTAATTGTACCCCGATCTCACCATTTCGCTGTTTGACTTTCTTATTATTACTCTTTCCGGTTATGGCTACCTCCCAAGAACTGATGACATTGCAGAAAGCTTTACAAACCGGTTTGAATAACAATTTTTCAATCATCCTTCAGAAAAACCAGGCTCAAATTGCAAAAAACGATAACACACTGGGAAACGCCGGATTCCTGCCATCCGTTGAGTTAAATGCTGCCCAGAACAACAATATCAGTACCACACATCAGGAGCAGTTCAGCGGACAAACAAAGGATGTTACCAATGCTAAAAACAGTACGTTGAATGTGGGTTTTCAGTTGAACTGGACACTGTTTGACGGACTTAATATGTTTGTAAGTAAGAAAATGCTTCGTGTTCTGGAAGATCTTGGAGAGAACGGAACGCGGATTACAGTTGAAGGGACAGTTGCCGATATAACCATGACCTATTACGGGATCATACAATTGTTTAAGCTGGTTCATGTTGCCCAGGATGCTGTTGACCTTTCTGTACAGCGAAAGCGCATCGCCGGGGCCAAACTTTCCCTTGGAGCAGGTTCTCAACTGATGCTCCTTCAGTCGACTGTCGATCTGAATGCCGACAGTACCCGGCTCATACAACAACTGGTTCAACTGGCAAACACAAAAGCCGGTTTCAACAGGTTGCTTGCACGTGATGTGAACATGGATTTTAAAATTAATGATTCCATAAGGATCAATAATTCCCTGAATTATGACACATTACTGTCAAACGCACTGAAACAGAATTCCCGGCTGATTTCTGCCCGGCTTAATCAGGATCTTGCGAGACTGGGAGTAAAACAGGCACAATCTGAGAGGTATCCTGCCCTGGATTTTGCTGCAGGATATAATTACAATACACTGAACTCACAAACCGGCTTTCTCCAGTATAACCAGAGTTATGGTCTATCCTATGGATTCAGTCTATCGTATACATTATTCAATGGTTTTAATGTTAACAGGGCGATTAAGAACGCCAGGATCCTTATGAATTCGGGGGAAGTTGAAACACAGGATGTTGAGCAGGAGTTACATGCAGAGATTTTAAAATTGAGAAACCAGCACCAGTCAAGCCTTGCTGTTGTCAAAATGCAACTGACCAATGTGGAGGTGGCACGCGAAAATGTGAAAGTGGCATTTGAAAAGTATAAATTAGGAAGTCTGAATGATGTAGAGCTTAGAGAAATACAGCAAAAGCAGATTGATGCCGAATATCAGCTGATCCTTTCTCAGTTTGAAGCAAAAAAATCAGAAATTGAACTTCTCAGGTTGAGCGGCGAATTACTCAGGATTACTTCAGGAATATAAAAAGATTGATCAATCGCATATTATCCCGCCTGCACAAAGAACTGGAAGATAAGAATCGTTAAGCACTATAGATTCTTTATCAGATTGTGCAAAATAATAATATTCTTTGGATGCTATGGAGATTATACAGATCATATCGGCTCCGGTGGATTTTGCATAGTTAAGAATCTGCTTTGAATATCCAATGGAATAAACATTCTGATCTTCCTTTACCCTTGTCAGCTTAATGCCTTTCTTTTCAAATTTCTTAACTGCCTTTTCAATATTTTTCAACATTTGTTCCGGCCATTCATACCCTGGTTTACAGACAGAATACAGAAATACTTCCGACTGATCCATAGCGGCAAATAAAAGTGTTGCTTCCAGGGCACAATCAAACGACTTATGACTGCTGACCGGCAAAATTATTTTTTCAAACACCGAGACCACTTCAGATTGTTCCTGGATAACCAGTGTCGGAACCGCAATGCGTGATACCAGTTTCAGAATATCGGCCCCGAATAACTTTTGCCTGAAGCCTCTGATCCCATGTGTTGCGATTACAACAAGGTTATAATCACCTTCAGAGGCTTCGAAAGGAATAACATCGAAAATATTTCCATATTTGATCAGTACTTTGCAGGTTATCCCTGATTCTTCCCGGATCTGTGCAGCCATTTTTTTAAGTATTACTTCAGCATCTTCAGGAATGGATTTATGGCTTTCCTGTACATGGAATAAGACGAGGCTGAAGCCTGCCTTTTTTGCGATGACAGTCGCTTGTCTGATAGCATGATCACCAGCGCCGGTCAAATCGGTGGGAACAAGAATTTTCTTTTTCATAGATGCTCCTTCTGGATCGGTTTTGATAAAATCACCAAATCCAAAGGTATATAAAATAAAGGATACTACTTATACTGAATTTATTAATGAAAAGTTTTGTGAAATGCAAGAATTGGCCTACGATTATTAAAATTATATTTTATCCTTTTTACTACGCTTTCTTAAGTTTTCGTCAAGGATTATTTTTCGTATTCTGATTGATTTCGGTGTTACTTCAACAAATTCGTCACCCTGTATATATTCCATAGCCTCTTCCAGGGAGAATTTGACTGCAGGGATAATAACTGCTTTATCATCAGACCCGGATGCCCGTATATTGGTCAGTTTTTTAGTCTTTATTACATTGATGACAATGTCATTCCCTCTTGTGTTTTCCCCTATCACCTGCCCGGCATATATTTCGTCATTTGGTTCAATAAAGAATCTTCCCCTGTCCTGCAGCTTGTCAATTGAGTAAGTAATGGCTGTTCCTGTTTCCATGGCGATGAGTGTGCCATTATTACGGCCTGGCAATTCACCTTTCCAGGGTTCAAAAGCTTTAAAATGATGACCGATCACTGCTTCTCCTTCAGTTGCAGTCAGAATAGGATTCCTTACACCAATCAGTCCTCTTGCCGGAATGCTGAATTCTATGATCAACTGTTCCCGTTTGGTTTCGATATTTACAATTTCTCCCTTTCTCTTGCTTACAATCTCTATGACTTTCCCCGAGAAAGCTTCCGGTATTTGCACTTTTAAAATTTCAACCGGTTCATGGAGAGTACCGTTTATTTCCCTGGTAATAACTTTAGGTTGTCCAAGCTGGAATTCATAACCTTCCCGCCGCATTGTTTCAACGAGGATTGCCAGATGCAAAATCCCCCTACCGTAAACAATAAAAGTATCGGGAGATGCAGTTTCTTCTACCCGTAATGCCAGGTTCTTCTCAGTCTCCAAGAATAACCGTTCACGGATATGCCTCGAAGTAACATAGGTGCCTTCCCTGCCTGCAAACGGAGAATTATTGATTGTAAAGATCATGCTCATGGTCGGTTCATCGACAATTATCCGCGAGAGCCCTTCAGGATTTTCGTCATCGGCAATGGTATCGCCGATATCAAAATTTTCAGGACCAAGTACCGCACAGATTTCACCCGCTCTGACCTCATATTTCACTTTTTCTTTTCCTAATCCTTCAAAAAGATAAAGTTCCTTAATGATCGATTTCAGAACAGCCCCATCATTTTTCACAAGTGAAACCTGCATTCCTGCTTTGAGTGATCCGCGTGTTATCCGTCCTACGGCGATACGTCCCACATATGAAGAATAATCGAGAGAACTTATCTGAAGCTGCAATGTTCCCGGCAATTGTACAGGCGGAGGAATATGTGTTATAATAATATCAAGCAGGTAGCTTATATCTTTTGCAGGTCTCTTCCAATCTTCCGACATCCACCCTTGTTTGGATGATCCATATACCGTAGGAAAGTTTAGTTGATCTTCTGTAGCATCAAGGCTGAACATCAGATCGAAGACAGCTTCATTGACCTCATCGGGCATACAATTAGGCTTATCAACTTTATTGATGACAACGATGGGTTTCTTACCAAGCTCCAGGGCTTTCTGGAGAACGAAACGCGTCTGGGGCATCGGGCCTTCAAATGCATCAACCAACAGAAGAACACCATCGGCCATATTCAGTACCCGTTCCACTTCGCCACCGAAATCGGCATGTCCGGGAGTGTCGATAATATTAATTTTTATCCCCTTATATCTTACCGATACATTTTTCGACAAGATCGTTATCCCTCTTTCCCTCTCAAGATCGTTGGAGTCAAGGATCAGCTCCCCAATCTGTTGGTTCTTACGGAATAAATTCACCTGGTGTAATATCCTGTCGACAAGCGTGGTTTTCCCATGATCAACATGGGCAATGATTGCAATATTCCTTAATTCCTGCATTATTTATAATTATTCGTTAACCTGTCAGGTAAAATCCGGCATCACTTACACGAGTGATTTACTGAATGAATATCAAGGCGATCAGCCGGCCGGAAAATGAGTTTGCAAAGGTACTGAAAATATCAATGTAAAACATTGTTTATCAATACCTATTTACCTGGTCAGAGCTTCTTCCCCCTGGTTTCAGGGAATGTCCATATCCAGATTCCGGTCAGTAAGGCAAATATTGCTGCAAGTGCAATTCCTCCTGCCATGCCAAACCGTAATGCAATGATGGAAATTACAACCGGTGTAAAAAACTGGATGCCGCGTGCAAGATTGAAAGCCGATCCCATTGCGGTATTTCTGACAGATGTCGGAAAAAGTTCTGAAAATAATGAGCCGAATCCGCCGAACATACCTGTTCCAAATCCCACAATGAACATAAAAGCAAGGATGACCGGGGGAAACATAACAATATGGTTCCAGAAAATTGTCACCATTATCAATCCCAGGGCCATTATAAAAGAATAAATGCTGTAAGCCGGTCTTCTTCCAAGCCGGTCAGCTACAAATCCGAAGAAAAGGTATCCCAGGAATCCACCGGTCTGTGTGACTAAAATCCATAATGCAGATTTGGTCAGTGTGAGATTTCTCTCTGTATGGAGGTAACCGGGCATCCATGAATAGGTAAGCCAATAGGCCGACATATCGAATATTGCCAATACTAACCCGAGAATGAAGAATTTCCGGTTTTCATCTGAAAACAGCTTTTGAAACTGTAATATGCTTCTGACGATATTTTCCCGGATAGTTGCAACACCCGAGCTTAGATTTTCCTTCCTGAGAAGCCATAAATCTGATTCGGGCAGGTTCTTACGAATATATAAAACCAGAAGCGCAGGTAAAACAGACACAAAAAAACAAGCTCTCCACCCTATGACAGGCGCAAGAAGACCACCTACCAGAGCGGCAAGGGCAATTCCCAGAGGCGCTCCAGTTTGCATGTAAGCGCAGTAACGCCCCCGTACTTTAGCGGGAAAGGTTTCCCCGATATATGTCTGACCGGTTCCCCATTCTCCTCCGACTCCCAACCCGGTAAGAATCCTGAAAATCATCAGGAGCCAGAAACTTCCCGCCAAACCTGATAAAAATGTCCCAATGGAATAGGTCAGAATTGTCCACTGTAATACTGTTTTCCTTCCGAAACGATCAGATAGTATCCCGAAGATAACCCCGCCAATAGCCGTTGCTGCAAGGGTGGTACCGAGCACATACGACATCTGCAGGTTGGTGAAATGATATTCTCTGGCGATGGGAATCAGTAAAAATGTGAATAAGATGAGATCATAAAAATCAAAGACCCATCCTGCCCAGCTCATTACTAATATCCTGTAATGCCTGGAAGTCAGCTGATCGTGTTCGTTGAGGAGTTTCTGCATACACTCGCGTAAATGTAATAAAATTATTATAGTAATTTATCTGTATAATTAACTCATTAATTCAATCCAAAGTTATTCATAATATCAGGATCGGACTTTGCGTTAATTTTGCTATTGTTCACTATACAACCCTTAAAAGAAATCATTAAATAAATCTCCCGATGGAACAAATAACCACACCAGCACAATTGATCGAAACCGTCAATGCTTTCAGGACCAGCCGGCTTATTCTTTCGGCTATTGAACTTCGGGTGTTCGACATTATTTCCGGTAAAAAGATGACATCCTCTGAAATTGCCGGGATCGCCCATACTGATCCCAGGGCGACCGACCGTTTTCTGAACGCACTTGTTGGCCAGGGATTGGTTGTCAAGAATAATGGAACCTTTTCAAACTCTCCTTTTTCCGATAAATTTCTTGTTTCATCCTCAGCACAGTTTATGGCTGGCATGGATCATATGGTCGGACTGTGGCGAACCTGGAATACCCTGACTGATGCGGTGAAGACCGGGACATCATTGGCGGAAACCGTCAGAAACAGTATCAATGACCGGGGAGAAAAGTGGCTTGAAGCCTTCATTGCCGCTATGCATGCAAGAGGAATGGAGCAGGGAAGAGAACTTGTTTCAATGCTTGATCTGTCAGGAACACACCGGACACTTGATGTAGGAGGAGGTTCCGGAGCTTTTTCATTTGCATTCATTGAAAGGAATCCTGAAATCAAGGCATTTATCCTGGATCTGCCCAATGTGGTTCCGATCACTCAAAGATATATTGAAAAAGAAGGATATACAGGTAAAGCCGGGATCCTGAAGGGAGATTACCTGAAGGATGATTTTGGTAAGGATTATGACCTTGTCCTTATGTCTGCAATTATCCATATAAACAATCCTGAAGAAAATACTCTGCTGATCAGGAAAGGAGCAGAAGCACTTGCTGAAGGCGGACAACTTGTTATTATTGACCATGTAATGAACGAATCCCGGACCGAACCTATCATGGGAACTATGTTTGCCTTGAATATGCTGGTAGGTACAAAACATGGCGACACTTACACTGAAAAGGAATATCGGGGATGGATGAAAGACTCCGGGCTGAACTACATAAAGTTAAAAACCTCCAGGTCGGGTATGCAGGTCATGATTGGTAGAAAAACTGCATTGTAACTTTTCCGGACTGAGATTTTTATTTTCTGTATGTACCGGACTAAACTTATTAGTTCAATACCCAATTAAGAAACAGGTCTTTTTTGTAATTGTTTTCCGCCGGTGATAATTTTAATTTCAATGAATTACGGTTGGTTTATAAAATTTTATGAAAAAAAATAAGAACCAATTTAGTTTTTGATAAACCTTTTTTACTTTTTGGTTGTCTATTATTTTAAAACCGGTAACTGATGAAAACAATTCACAAATTTCCCTTATTCGTATTATTGTTGTCAATCTTCAGTTCAACTGTCGGACAAAAGCCGAGTGGTAACATTCTATCCTACAGTGATACCTATTACTCAGTCCGTGATAAATTCGGTAAAGTAAAGAAAGGAGAGAAATTGAATGACTCAACTTTTCGTGATGAATATGTTTCCTTCGAACAGGATGGAAAAATTATTCATCTGACAGAATATAATCCGGATGGATCCATTTACCGGAAATTTAAAGGTAGATATGGTTTTGGGTATAATAATATTGAATCATTAAATGTACTGTTGGACCTTGGAACAAAAATTGAACAAAGACCGTTTTTAATCGAATCAGTTAAATACAGCTGGGGCGAAAAATATGAGATGACTTACAAAAATGATATCAATGGTCATCCGATCGAGGAAACTATATATGACCTTTTCGGACGTGTATTATTCAAAATAATCCTCAAAAGAGATGAAAACGGACATTTGGTCGAGGACAATTGTTCAGATGGCACAGTTAACCGCTATACCTATGATGCCCGGGGCAACAGGATTGAATGGATTTACCGGTCTTCAAACAAGCATTTTATAATAACGACTTATAAATACGATGTTTATGGGAATATAATTGAAATGAATGTCACTAATTCTTTTAAATCGGTTTTTAAATATTATTACGATAATTTCAATTATACATACCGGTATGATGAAAGGGGAAACTGGGTAGAAAGGACAGATTTCGAATTTGATAAACCATGCAGGATTGTGGAAAGAAGGATTGAGTATTCCTCTTCAAATTGATTTCCGGTGTTTATTTGGCAAATACTTTTCTCAGGAGTTCTGAGGTACGGGCTGCAGGATCCTGGCGGATCTTCAGTTCTTCCCTGGCAATCATTGTGAACAGACCATTTATGGCTTTATCTGTGACATACTCGGTAAGGTCAGGATTCTGCTTATTTACAAACGGGATCTGATTATAGGTCGTTATCAGTTCATGCCATATCCTGGTGGCATCCACCTTGTCAAGCGAAGTTTTTATTAGAGGGCTGAATTTCGCCCTGAGTTCCGGAGTTGTTGTTTTTTTCAGGTACTGGGTCGCAGCATCGTTCTTCCCGCCTACGATTTGTATTGCATCAGAAATCTTCATTGCCGTTATAGCGGCTACAAAAATGGACTGTGCACCCTTTGCAGCATCTTCCGCAGCACGGTTCAGGGTAATAACCAGTTCATCAACTTTGCTGCCTAATCCTATATTTCTGAGTGTCGTTTCGATCGTCTTTGCATTTTCAGGGAACGGTATTTTTATTTCCGGATTCAAAAAGTACCCATCGGTCTTCGAAACAATGGCAACACTTTCACCGGTTCCTTTTACCAATGCTTCTTTAATCCCCTCTGCGGCATCTTTTTCAGAAAGTGCACCTTTGGCCGGATCGATTATTTTCATGGCATCCTGAAAAAACTGCCCGTGAGTTCCTGTAGAAAGAAAGTTGATGAAAATGATCATTAACAGGAGCTGTGTTATATTTATTTCCCGTATTATTTTCATAAAAACAACAATGTTACACTACAATAACGGATATAAGAATTATTTAATATCCATATCCCAGTTTTTCTGCTCTCCTTTCCCCTAAAATTTTATACTCCATTTTAATTAATGCCTCCTGTGCTTTTTTTCTGTTGAGGTAAAGAGACTTATGTTGAAAATTATACAGCCCTAAACCTATATGAAAACAAATTCCGCAAATCGCAATAATCTTAATAAATCTCAACATGTAAGGCTTCTTTGTTATCAGCCATTGATAACAATAGAATGAGTATATCACAGGTACCGGTAACATCAGGTAAAAAGTATGAGAAGAGGGACCTTTGACAGAGAAGAAAAAACTAAAGAAAATTATTTGCCAAGAGATAAATGTCAGCCATTTGATTTTTCGCCATCCGTTCTTATCCTTATTCAAAAAAAAGGAAATAATAAACAGGCCGATTTGTAAGAAACCTGCAATAAGCAACACGACGGCAAAAGGTGTCATCCACGGCTGACTTTTAATTACATTGAGTCTTTCAACTGTCCCGCCGCCCATTACATAAGGTATTTCAAAGCTGGCGAATGATAAGAATCTAAAAAGCACTGTGAATATATTTTTAAAATTATCCGGGGTGAAAACCATGTTTGAGCCAATCCCCTGCATTGCCGGATCAGGGTAGATAATTGTTGGTATCAGGGTGATTAAACCTATTGCTGTTCCGGATAAATAAGTCAGTAAATATCTCCATAGTTTTGAGTAGGATTTTCTGACAGCCTCCCAAAATACTATAAGTGTAAATGGAACCAATAAAACAAATGACATGTGTAACTGCATAATGAGTGTCGTTGTCAGTCCGATAATAAAAAATGCAAGTTCAGGCCGGACGATTTTTTGTTTATAGATTGACAGTAGTTCCAGTACTGATAAAAAAAACGGGATTGAAAAAATAATAACATACGAAGGATTTACAACTCTTGTACTGTAATATAATGTCCAGGGAGTAGTTAACACAAGAGTCCAGATCAACCATTTTGGAATACCGGTAATTATTTTTGAAATATAATAGGCCAAGAAACTCAGGCTGATAAAAGATAAAATGTTTAGAAATAAAATTGGTGATTCGGGAATTTTCAGTATGTAGAACGGAATGGAGACAAGCAATCCCTGTAATGCACCCGGTATCTGAGTATTGGTATAAACGATATCAGGGCCGTAAAAAGGCCATGAATTCGTTGTAAATGACTTTAAACCTATCAGATAAATTTGCAATTCATCTTCAAACCAGAATTCTGAGCAAAGACCATAAATAGTCCTGAAGACAAAAAGTCCAAAAATCAATAGGCATAAATATTTATGCCTGACAATATTTTGAATTAAGTTCAATGACTATGGGTTTAAGTCAAATATCCGGAACATTGCTAATTATCTTTAACAACAAACATTTCTTCTGATAAAAACACTTCTCCGGTCTTTTTCATTTCCCTGAGAAGGATGTGGTACCTTCCGGGTGTGTCGGGTGCTATGAATGAAATCCAGGCCGAACCGTCGTCTTTTATCTGAACATCCGGATTCCAGTAAACGGTATTGCGGGAATCGGGAGTATTTGCTTTGAAAGGCCCCTGCGGAATGGTTTGGGAGCAATCTTCCAAAAAACCGTAATTGATAAATGTCCCTGATGACGGAAGGTCGATACCGGCAAAATTGTTTTTCTTCGAAATGAAGCTGATTATTCCCCCGTAGGTGAGGCTCCCTTTTATATAAGGAGAACTCACAAGTTCAATCCTGTCAATTTCAAGGGGCGGCATAGCAAGTATCTTTTCAATATCATTCACTGCAACCCAATCGATCAGCACAAGCGGATCATAGATTGACATCTCTGTCTGGGTTGTATATAAAAACCTGAAATGTTTTTTCCCCTGGAACTTTCTCACCTTTACT
>Ga0172367_10005709_pt1 | contig 14944 bp, 11 predicted proteins | sample Lak10m_FD_114542 | JGI IMG/M metagenome (GOLD analysis project Ga0172367, IMG submission 114542) | Freshwater microbial communities from Kabuno Bay, South-Kivu, Congo - kab_022012_10m | ecosystem: Environmental > Aquatic > Freshwater > Lake | place: Democratic Republic of the Congo: South-Kivu... | reverse complement strand
TGGCTTTTAACTCGGATAATGCCGACACCGCGTCGACCGCAAAACCTCAACATGGAGAATATCGGGATTGGCGAGTCTTGGGTGTTTCCTTGCGTCACGACAAAAACAGCATGCGCGCGATTGTAGGCAATGATATTGCCATCCAGGCCGCGCGTGCCGACAAAGTCAACCCCTGGCCGGATGGTACGATCATCGCCAAGATCAAATGGGCAGAAAGAAAGCATCCCAACTGGGAACAAGCAACGGTACCTGGTGAGTTCACCGCTGCAGAGGCTATGGTTAAAGACAGTCAAAAATATCCGGAAACCGGCGGTTGGGGGTTTGGTATTTGGGAAGGCAAAACACTAAAAATGCTGGATAAGGAAAAATCCGCACCGTGTTTTGCTTGCCATTTGCCCATGAAATCTAGCGATTACATCTATACCTTGCCGAATTTGCAATAACTCGAATCAATGGAATGGTTGATTCAGACCCGAATTTTAAACCCTCATTTTTTCAGCGGATGATTTTTCAAAACTTTGCAGGCTGATTTTACCCGGCGTGCAAATCCTATAGTGGCCACTATGTTGATCATGGGCTAAACATGGTCAACGTGGTTTCAGGTTCTATACAGCGTAGAACTTGATTTGCAAATCAACCTTTCAATCCCTTCAGTGCCTATTCAATAGCTTTGCATAGGCAATGCATGTTGGCAGGCTAGGGTACTTTTTCATTTTATTGGCTTTTGGTTTGTCAATAGATATTTGCATGAAAGTCTGATTAAAAAACTTAAGTTGGCACAGGTATAGATGAGTGATTTGACGCAACCAGTGTGTTAAATAACATAGATTAATAATTAGCTTAAACTCCAAGTTCTGGCTAAGGGTGATGGCTCTTTTGTGTTCAAGCTGGCCAGAAACCTGTTGGCGCTATAATTGTATGTGTCTTAATTATATTAATGACCTATTAAAACAATGATTTAGGTGTAAAGGTTGGTTCTTATGCAGTTGGAGTGCCTTTGGAGTTGATCAAGGAGAACAGATTCAAAAAATGAAGCTTAAAACACCGCAGCGAGGGATAGACATTTATTTTCAGCCTGACAGTCATTAGATAAATGGCTTGTGTATTTGGGGTTTGGTTGTGATGGATGAATAAAATATATCCTATTGATTATAAATAGAATTTTTTTTTGAAATTGCAAAACTAAAAATTACTGTGTCATTTAACTTATTTTTATTGCGGTAATATGTGTTAAATAACACAGTTTAAATAAATAAAATAAGTCAAATAACATAGTTAAATTATTGGGTTGTTTTTGATTTTTTAAAAGACAAGCGTTATCAATTACTTACTGCCTTGGCTTTGTTCTTGCTTATATATGTTGATGCTGGATTGTGAGGGGAATGATCTTTTTGGTATACATTAAAAACTTTTACTTAACCGATAGAACGGATGCTTTGAAAAGCGAGATCGTATAAATGCTTAAAGCTAATGCTGTAAAAAAACTGGCCATTTGCTCCTTAGTCTCAACTGTGGCTATGGGTTCCAGTGCCATGGCACATACCACAATTCAATCTACGATTACTGCGGATAGCAGCGGCGTAACATCCACAAATTACAACAATATTGTTATTGGGCATACTTGTTCGCTGACTACTGGGACTGGGAATACTGCGGTTACTAAAGAATTTCCAATTCAAGCGCAGAGCGTTTTATTTCCAACGGTTGAACCACTAGTCTATGTAGACTATGTTGACTCAAGCTCTACCAAGTCGGATTTGACACTCGAAGATCTTATCGGACCAGCACCAACCAGTAGAGTTCCTGACCCTGTTTCTCTCGGCTTGGCAGGTATACCACAATTAATTCAAAGCAAAGATATCTTTGAAAAACAAAGCGAAAAAACTGACGCTGAAGGTAATGTCATCGGCTTTAATAGTTTCAAAGGAAATCTCGATTCCAGCTTGCATGGTTTGGTACCGTTTCGCTTTAATGCGATTGCCTTTAAAACTGGGGTTACAGGTTTGACCAATAGTTGCGTTAAAAAATTGTTGGTTAAAGTGGCTATTGCTGATGTTTGTAAAACCTCTTTCGGTAAGGGTGGTCCAAAAGAAGGGCAGGCTAATCTGTGGATTCCCAACACCACGACCAAGTTTGCCAATGTAGTTGACGGAACTAGTGCTACAGCGTTGGCAGGATCGCCAGCCACTCTGACAATTGACAATAGTTCAGCTTGTGCAAACGGCTCTACAGTTACAGTCTTTCCATCCAATGCCGATATCGACAATAATTTGATTATCCCTAAAGTTTGGGGTAAATAACCGAGCCTTGGTGATGGGGAGTTAAGGTGCATTCCCTCAATCTGGATACCTTGTTGCCAAGGATGGCTATAACATGGCTTTATCGATTTTGAACCAAGAACTATTTGATTCATTTTCCTGTGGTGGCAGTATTTACTCCTATAATGCGCCAGCCTTTTTGAGTGCATGATGTCTTGTCAATCGAGCACTGCTTCCAACCTTTTTGTTAAATCTGGATGTTTTATGAACAATTCCCAAACCACAGCATGCTTGTTGTTACTATCCAGTTCATTGAGCTTTTGGCAGGTGGGGTTTGCTGCCGATTCAGGCGCGCAAAGCTTGGGTGAAACCTTAGGATCAACGGATTATTTCAAAGTCAGCTGCTTGGGGAATGAAAACGGAGATACCGATCATCTCAATTTTAAAGTGATTGATAACTCTTTTTCCGATACCAACGATATTCCGCCGCAAGTCCTTAATGCTCATGTTTTTAAGGATAATGTCGAAATCGGCACGTTAACAGCCAGTTCCGGAGCAAACGATGAGGTCGCGCTGGCTGTTGGCAATGGTAAATACAAATTGGTTGTGGATACCGTGGGTACGAATACCGTTTTAAAGTCAGCCCAAAAGTATACTTTTGACTTCCAGTGTAAAAATAGCGAAGGAGTGATAACCAAGCCTTCAGGGTTTAAGAACGGTTCGGTTAAGTCGATCAAAAACGGCAAAATTGCAAAATACACCCTTAAATGTGCTTCTAATTCAAAAGTGTTTCCTCAGGAAACCACGAATTTAACCTTGCAATTGATTAATCAATCTTCTGTGCCCATAGAACAGTGGGTGCGATACTTGCCGGTGTTAAATGCTCAAGTCACAAAAGGTAGAAAGACCTTAAATACCAGTGATCTGGCTGGTGACTCAAATTATAGTAACTCTATCGATCTGCAAAACGGTAATGGTGATTACTATATTTCTGTCAACCATACGGCTATTAACAATAGTCCCAACAACAGCAAGAATTATTCTATTCAATATAGCTGTATGAATGGTGCAAGTCCACCCTTAGAAACTAATACAGGGCTCTTGGAAATTCTGCAAGATCAGTAATTTTTTAGTATTTAACTTTAGAATCGGCAATTGGATTAAATGGGCTTTTTATGATTAACCGGTGGTTTAAAATTGGGTTGTTGTTACTGTTGATCGGCAAATGTCAAAATATATTGGCTCACGACATTCCAAATGGTAATTTAGGTCCATCGCCCTCCGCATCTGACTATTACCAGATTGAATGCCGAAACGACGAAAGTGGGGCTGGTGATGCTGATCGTCTTGAAGTCACTTTAACGTCACTGATCAAGAATGGGCCTGTTGTCAGTTTACAGGTTAAAACTGAAAATCCCCTTTATGTTACTAATATAACTGATGCTGTTGGCGGTGATAAAATATCGAGTATGAAAGCGACTGTTGCTAATGATAATAATGGTACAGCCAATGGGTTTTATTATTTTACAGTCAATAAATCTAAAGCTGGGATTCAGAAATATCAGATTAAATTTCATTGTATTAGTAATAATGGACATGCCGGAACCGAAGAACGCATGATCCAAAATCAATAATTATTATTTCCCATGCACCGTTATAGCTTGCTTTCAGTAATTATTACTCTTGTTTTAATTTCCCCATTTGTGCGCTCAGCCGAACTGGGTATTAATGCGCCGGATTGTCCTTTAACCTCGCTGGCTGATAATCAAAAATACCAGCTAAATCAGTTTCGCGGCAAGGTTTTGATCGTTGATTTTTGGGCCTCATGGTGCGGGCCTTGTGCCAAGTCGTTTCCGTTTTTCAATCGGTTACATCAGGACATGTCCAAACAAGGCGTGGCCGTTGTAGGTGTCAATCTGGATGAAAATAAAGAAGATGCCCGACAATTTCTTGAAGCTAGAAAAGTTGAGTTCTTATTGGCAGTCGATGCCAATGAAAACTGTGCCAAACAATTTGAACTTAAGGCGATGCCATCAACGTTTATCATCGATAGAAAAGGTGTGCTTAGGCATACCCAAGTGGGTTTCCATGAAGGCGAAAGTGAGCAATTCCTGGCTATGGTCGAAAAACTGCTGGCCGAACCCTAGTTAGGAGATAGGAATGCGCCGAACCCAATGGCGGCTTAAGCTTGTTTTTGCCTTGACTCTGTTAGCGATGACAGCTTGTACACCCGTGCAACCCTGGGAACGTGGTGTGCTGGCAAAACCTCAGATGGCTTTAACGCCAAACACTGGAAACAGTGGTCTGGTTTCTCATGTATACGGTAGTCGTGAAGCAGCCCCAGCAAGCAGTGGTGATGCCGGTGGAGGCGGATGTGGCTGTTACTGACCAAGCCAAACATTCGTTAAAGGAAAATCCGCTAGCGGAGTCTGGGATTTCAAGTTCTCTTCAGGCTCTGACCTTGGCTGCCCTGGCTTTACCGACCTTGCTCGATTCGACAATTGCAGTGGCAGCTGATGACGAAATGTCATTTCAATACGGCTATTATCAAGAAGGCAAACGGGACCTGTACGGCTTGCCTAACCAATACAAACCGATTCGAGTCGATAGCTTGAATTCATCCACCGACCTGAAACTGGCCGATCGGATTAACCTGAGTTTAAATTACATTCAGGATACCTGGTCCGGCGCTACGCCCATTACTACCGCACAAAAAGGCTTTATGGTCGAGTCTTTATCGGGTGCTTCCAGTCATGTCAACACGGGTAACAGTATTCTGGTCGATAAGGATTTTAATCCACTTGAGGAAAGCTATTCTGATGCGGGAACCTTGCAGTACCTCAATCAGGCTGGTGACAATCAACTCGTGCATATGCTGACTTCGGCATCGCCTGAAACTCGCAAGCAAGTCAATGCCAAACTGGGGTACGAATGGGACGAGGCCGCGATGAATCTGGGTGGTGGTGTCTCTGCCGAACCCGATTACAATTCGTATTTTATCAATGCGGGTGGGCGTTGGGATTTTAACCAAAAACTAACCACGCTTAACGCAGGACTGAGTTTTACCAATAGCGACATCAGTGCTTATAAAATGCCGCAGGCCAGTGGCTATATCGACTATTCTCGGCAACAGAGTTCGAATGTCTCGTCAGACAGCCAAATCATCGGTAATCGCCAGGACTGGAGCGGTAGTTTGGGTTTGACCCAGGTGTTGAATAAACATGCCGTTATCAGCAGTACTGGCACATTTATGCGTGGCTCGGGCTATTTATCCAATCCCTACAAAGCAGCAACTTTTATTTTCAAAGATCCCAATCAAGATAATGGCCTCTACCCTAAAGGGGTATATCAGGCTGAATTAATCAGTGCTTTAGAAAATCGCCCGGACCTGCGCAATCAATTTGCCTGGGATACCAAGTATGTGCAGTATCTGTCGGGGATCGATGGTGCTCTGCATTTGGGGTATCAGTTTTTTATCGACGACTGGGGCATTAATTCGCATACGTTTGATTTGGCTTGGGAACAACCCTTGCTGGCAGGATGGTCGGTGACACCTAAATTTCGTTATTACAGTCAAAGTGCTGCGGATTTTTACGAACCCATTTACTTTTTTAATCAAAAGAAGCCTGAAACCCCCAGTCATTCAATCGATTTTGGCAAACTGCCCATCCAGAATTATTCCAGTGATCAGCGCTTATCCGGTTTTGGCGCCTTGAGTGGTGGGATTTCGATCAGTAAATCCTTTGCCAAAGGCATTCAATTGAATGCCGGCTTTGAATATTACAGCCATGCCGGGGCCTACAAAATGGGCGGCGGCGGTGAAAATGCCTACGCTGATTTTGATTACTATCTGGTCAATGCCGGCCTGAATGTCGAATTGTCGGCATTGTCTTCTCGAACGTTTTCCGGCAATGATCACCATGCACATCATATTGCGCATCACGCAGCTGGTGCACCTTCCGGGGTGATGTTCGAACATACGCTGGATCAAGCGGGTGATGTTATGGTGGGCTACCGTTATATGTACGGTCGTCAAGCGGGCAATATGATGCAGGGTGATTCAAACGTGTCAGATTCTATAGTCGCTCAGCAGGCTTGCGGTAACTCTGGCTGCAGTCTGCGGCCTGGTTACATGAATATGCACATGCATATGCTGGATTTAATGTATGCCCCAACCGATTGGTTGACCTTGATGTTGATGCCGCAATTTGTGGATATGAATATGACGCTAGAATCCTTGGGTGGCGGTGATTCTGAAATCCACCGTCATTCGACAGGGGGTGTCGGTGATCTTGGCATGTATGCATTATTTAAGCTTTTCGATATGGATGGTCACCATTTGCATACTGCCATGGGGTTCAGCGCGCCAACTGGCGAAGCTGATATCAAACTGAATGCCGGCGCGCATCAACATGAGGGAAGTAGCAATAGTGCAGATGGCGGGTACATTCATTACGGTATGCAGACAGGCAGCGGCACTTGGGATTTCAAACCGAGCCTGACCTACAACGGGCAGTATGCACAATGGCTTTGGGGTGGGCAAATCAACGGCACCGTCAGGATGGAAAGTCAAAACGACACCGGATACGCGTTTGGCGATATCCTGCAAACCAGTGCGTGGGGGGGCTATCAATTAACCAATTGGTTGTCCGCTACGATTCGGGGCATTTATACTGTTCAAGGTACAGTCAGGCATGAATTCAACGGCTATCACCCACGGTATGCCAATGTTGATGATCCAGGTAATTACGGCGGACGTTTTTGGGATGTTGGATTTGGTATTCGGGCTGTGGTACCCAGTGGCAATTTGGCCGGTAATAGCTTTGGCTTTGAATGGTTACAACCGGTTGCTGACGATTTCAATGGTTATCAGCTACAACGCGAAGGCGCATTATCTGCAAACTGGAGCTTCGCATTCTAATGGTCACCTGAGCACTGCCTGATTCAATATTGACTGACAAAATCCGTCAAGCTAAACCACTTAGCTACTATCGCCATGATTTCTCAGCCATGGGTTCTCCGTGCGAGCTGCAACTGTATGCCGAAAATAAAGATCAGGCCCAAATAGCTTTTCAGGCAGTCGTCGCCGATATTGAACGGTTGGAGAAACGATACTCCCGTTACCGTCCGGATAGTTTTCTGAGTGAAATCAATCAAGCGGCGGCTGGGCAAGGTTTGATCGAAGTGGATGCTGAAACCGCCAGTTTGCTGGATTATGCTGCGACCTGTTATCAAGAAAGTAATGGTTTATTTGATATTAGCTCCGGCTTATTACGTCAGGCCTGGAACTTCAAATCCCCACAATTACCGGAAACTGATCAACTTCAACAACTGCTGGAACGAATAGGCTGGCAGAAACTGCAATGGCAATCGCCGTATCTGAAATTTCCAGATTTGGGGATGGAGCTGGATTTTGGTGGTATCGTCAAAGAATATGCCGCTGATCGGGCGGACAGTTTATGCCGTGTTGTCGGCATTAGTCATGGTGCGATTAATCTTGGAGGCGACATCAAAATAATAGGACCTCATCCAGACGGAAAGCCCTGGCGGATCGGCATTCGCCATCCCCGGCAAAAAGACGGTTTGTTATCTACTGTGCTGTTATACCGGGGAGCTATGGCCAGCAGCGGCGATTATGAACGCAGCTTTGAACTCGCTGGGCGTCGTTATGGGCATATTTTAAATCCCAAAACCGGCTGGCCAGTGTCCCATCTGACTTCAGTCAGCGTGGTAGCCGATTTTTGTGTCATTGCCGGAAGTGCCTCCACGATTGCCATGTTGAAAGAACATGAGGGGCCCGGATGGTTGCAGAACTTGGGGCTGGAACACCTGTGGGTCGATGTGTCAGGTCAGCGTGGTGGAAGTCTGAATCGATAATTCAAACCAGTTAATTAAGATATCAGGTCGTTGATGAGTACCCGCAATTAATGTTTGCATCATCTTTTAAAAGGCCTGATACGTGAGCTGCCACGCTAGCCGCCAAAGCTTTCAGGGCGTAACCGCCTTCTAAACTGGAAATAATCCGACCGTTGCAGCAAGTATCGGCAATTTCCATTAGTTGATCAGTCAACCAACGAAAATCGTCCTCGACCAGTAGCAGAGAGGCTAAGGGATCGTCTTTGTGAGCATCAAAACCCGCGGAAAGAAAAATCAGTTGCGGGTTAAATTTTTTGACCGCCGGTAAAATAATTTGACGATATTTTCTTCTGAATACCTCGCCATTCGCTCCTGCAGCCAATGGCACGTTAATGATATTGCCAACACCTGTTTCCGAAGTATCACCACTCCCAGGATAATGCGGCCATTGATGGCTGGAAGCATACAGGACTTGCGGTTGCGCATAAAAAGCAGCCTGTGTACCGTTGCCATGATGTACATCAAAATCCACAATAGCGATGCGTTCTAAACCATATTGGCGCCGCGCGTATTCAGCGCCAATGGCAATATTGTTAAACAGGCAAAACCCCATCGGATAACCCGGCATGGCATGATGACCCGGTGGCCGCACTGCGCAAAATGCATTGTTGGCTTGATCAGTGCAGATTCTATCTACCGCATCGCAAACCGCGCCAACCGCCCTAAATGCCGCCTGTTTAGAACCGGGTGAGGCAACGGTATCGGCATCGAAATAGCTCAAACCTTGTTTGGGCATTCCTTCCAGCACCCGTTTTATCATCGCTGGACTATGAATCAATCCTAGCTTGGTTTCGATGTCTGTGAGCAGAGGGGCGCTAATTCTCTGCAGGTATTGGAATCGCTTGTCGCTCAACGCTTGCTCGATTGCTTTTAGTCGCGCAGCACTTTCCGGATGGCCTGGCCCTGTGTCGTGCTCCAAAAAATCACGATGGGAGTAATAAAGTGTGGGCATCAGCCTTACCTTTTTACAAAACGATGTTGTTTTATTTCAAATTTAAATCAACTGAGAACATAACCATTTTTTTTCTGCTCACGGCCCTGATACTGACTAACGAAGACGCAGCATGGCGAATTTGAGTGTAAAAGCACTAGCCTATTGTTGCAAGGTCTCAATCGCAATCTACGAATTTGTTTTTGAAGGGGTTGGTTCGATGTACTGTCAGGGGGCTTACTTTGCTCAGCACGAACGGATTTCTTCACGTCCAACTGAATTGTTTAGATCACCAAGCTGTAGTTTCCAAATGCGAGAAATCTGCATTTATATCGAATCTTGGCTTTTAGAACACCAGATGCGGACTTGGTTAGTTTGAGCTTTGATCGACTATTTACAGAAGAAAGCAACCAGGGCACTCGCGTGCCCTGGTCTTTAAGCATGGCTAATTCAGTTTTTCAAAAAGCTAGCCATAATACCGGCTGGATCGATGCCTTGATGTGGGAATTGCTCCCACAAGCCGCCGCAGCCTTCTTTGTGGGTTCCGATGTGGCTGTATTTTGGCGTATAGCCACGTTCCAGCAACCAGGTACCCATACGGCTTCCCAAACCGGTTTTGCGGTTGAAAGCTTCCACCACCAATACTTTTGGCGATTTGCCAAGCTTGGTCAGCATATCTTCATCGATGACATTCAGGGTCGGTTTGTTGATCAAGCCTACATCAATGCCTTGTTGTTTCAAACGCTCAACCGCATCCAGCGAACGGTATAACGCTTCACCGAAACTGACGATGTAGCCCGCTGTACCTTCACGAATCACTTCATCCTTGCCGGAGACAAATTTATAGTCGCCGCCGAAGAATTCCTTGCCGTTGCTGTCCAGAATGGTTGGAACTTTGGAACGGGTTGAAAACACAAAACGCAAGCCGGGGTTGAAGAATATAGTCTCCAAACAAGCTTTCATTTGCAACGGATCAGCAGGGAAATACAGATTGGTGTCATAACCGTCGCTCAAGCCATTGTCGGCAAACATATTGTTTAAACCGAAGTGACAGGTGTTGTCGGCCATGTCATCGATCCCGGAATGGGAAAAATGGCTCAGCACGTTGGATTTGTTCAAACGGGCCATGGTGATTTCAGACATCAGCATTTCCAAGAAGGCGCTGAAGGTGCCGAAAATACCTTGTTTGCCAGCTTCCATACCAAAACCTGCTGCTGCAGAGAAGTTGCCGCGCTCCATAATACCTGAGGAGATAAACACTTCAGGGAAAGCTTTATGGATTTTGAACAAGCCGCAAGAACCTTCCAGATCGCTATCCACCACGCGGACTTTTTCGACACGCTCGGCTTCGCTCAGGCGACCAAGAATCTCAACACAAGCATCGCCGAATACGTTACGGTTGGCATCCCAATTGTCACTGGAGCCCAGGAAAACAGCTTCATTTTTAGGGGCCTTAACGTCTCTCAATACATCTGCAGCGGTTTGGTGACCGTGCGATTCCAGGTATTCCAATGCCACTTTGACAGAGACGACGTCATGGCCATGGGTAGAGCCTTCCAAACCAACAATACCCGGACACATCGGGCGGTGATTAATCACAGCAACCGGGCCTGGGGTGTTGATAGCCGTTACGATACGTTGATACAGATCATCAATATCTTCGCCGTCGCCTTCCAGGACAGTTAAGCCATGTCCCGCCAGGGTTTTGGCGGTGCTGCAGCCACCCAGGTATTGTGAAGGGTGACCCGCGATGGTGACGTCGTTGTCATCGATGATTAGTTTAACATTCAGGTTTTGCGCCACAGCCAGACGGGCTGCTTCAGCATCGTTTCCTTCCTGTTGTGACCCATCAGAACCCAAGCAAAAAACGGTTTTGCCGGGATTGGCAATCGCTACACCGTTGACATAAGGCCACATGTGACCCAGACGGCCAGAACTGAATTTAACACCGGGTGTGAAACCTAATTCAGGATGACCGGGTAAATGGGAATGAGCTGCACGGTATTGCATCAAACGTTCGGCGGGTAAATCGCCGTTTAGGGTGGACATCAGATATTGTGTCGCGACACGATGTCCGGCTTCGTCAAAGAATACCGGTACAAATGCCTCCGAGTCACGGAACAAAGCGTCCATAATTACAACTTCAGGTACAGTATCGTATGGTCCGCCGGTATGTCCGCCAACGCCACGTGCTGCGCCTGTGGCGGTGAAAAACACGATGGCGTCACGGCAAAGCTGGATGTTTGCTTTTAATGCTGTCCGCTGTTCAGGAGTTAATGTTGCATTTTTAGGATTTAATGAAATGCGCTGATAAGCGCCCAGGTCTATCGGGAATTGAGTCATAGTCTCTCTCTAAGTTAAAAGAATTGTTGTTATGGATAAGGTTGTTACGATTACTACGGGTATTGCATTTAAAACATGCGAAAATCTGAGTGTTTTCGCGGGGAAAAAAGTCAGTTTTAGTTGCTATTCAACGACAATATTGATGCTGTTTATACAAATCTCGTTGTATGTAAGTCACGCTAGGTATTATCTTTTTATTGTTTAAATAAACCTTACACCCATTAAATCGGGCTTTGCAAGATTTTTGTAGTGCTTTTTACTGTGCAGATTTGGTCGGGTAGTTATATTTTTCTAAGTCTCTAGTTTTATTGAAAAAAACTATGGCACTAACCATGCTTTCCTTATTAAACAAGTTCAGGCAAATCGATTTTTGCAGACAAGCGATAGGGATTTGTGAAAGAATGACTTTGAAGGCTAGATGATGGGTTGACGCAACATTTTTATCAGTTGGTTAAACGCTGAGTTAATTTTAATCTGAGTCATTAACCGAAGTTGGTGGTTATCAATGTGCACTTTTAGCAGAATTTTTAGACATGTTGCAAACTGAGTTTTCTATACTAATAGCCGATGATAACGAGATGAATCGCTGGTTGTTAGCAGAGCAATTGCAACAATGGTGTCAAGATGTGATTTCCACTAGCGATGGCAACGAAGCCTGGCGGTTTTTACAGCATCAACAGTATTCTCTGATATTTCTTGACGTCAATATGCCTGGGTTAACCGGTTTGGAGTTGGTTAGAAAAATCCGTGCCGACTCTGTCAATCAGACAACGCCTGTGGTTGCTGTAACCGCTCATGTGCAAAACCAGCACCGGCATTTATTGATAGATTCAGGATTCAATGATTGCCTGATTAAACCCTTAACCCTGGCTGACTTGCAACAGGTGATTTCGCAATGGTGTGAAACCTCACCAAGCTTAAACAGTGAATTTTACCTGTCTGCAGTATTGGAGCGGACGGGGCAAAATGTTGAATTGGCAATTGTTTTTTTGGAGAAGTTATTCAAAGAAGCTCCAACTCTGTTTGTGGAATTGGCCTCGGCTCTGGCCAAAAAACATTTCCAACTAGCCTTTGACAAGGCGCACAAACTGCACGGCAGTTTTTGTTTTTATGGCTTCAATGATTTTAGATTGCTGGCGGAATCCCTGGAGACGAGTTTGTTGGAGGAAAACTTGCCTGAGGCTCAGCAACACTTTGAACTTTTGTCTAGCAAATTTGCTGAATTATCGCAGATGCGAACTGGCATGCTGATGCAGCTTCAGCAATAATCAAGGATCCGTATCAAGTTGATCGATATCCAGTAATCACTCATGGACGCAAGCTAAGGAAAAATCGATCTCGAGTCAGCTTAAGTTTCCTGTTCGTTCATGTCGTGGGATAATCAGCCTAATAACAAACGGAGAACGGTTGCAGATGCAGCCAGATTCTCGATTCTTTTAGCTTGACTTAGAGGAACAGCATGATCATCAAACCTCGCGTACGCGGCTTTATGTGCGTCACCACCCACCCGGTTGGCTGTGAAGCCAATGTCAAACAACAAATCGATTACGTCAAAAGCTTTGGGAATATCGCCAATGGCCCGAAAAACGTGCTGATTTTAGGCGCTTCCACTGGCTACGGCCTGGCTTCGCGTATTGTTTCGGCTTTCGGTTCAGGTGCTAAAACGCTAGGCGTATTCTTCGAACGCGAAGGTACGGCTGATAAACCGGGCACGCCAGGCTGGTACAATTCTGCGGCATTTCATAAATTTGCTGAAGCTGAAGGCCTTTATGCCAAGAGCATCAACGGTGATGCTTTCTCTGATGAGATCAAACAAAAAACCATCTCAGCCATCAAACAGGATCTGGGAAAAGTTGATTGTGTGATTTACAGCTTGGCTGCGCCACGTCGCACCCATCCCAAAACCGGTGTGACGCATAATTCGACCTTGAAACCGATAGGCAAAGATTTGGTACAAAACGGTATCGATACCGACAAAGAAGTGATCAAATCCTTTACCTTGCCAGCCGCGACGCAAGAAGAAATTGACAACACGGTCGCCGTGATGGGGGGTGAAGACTGGCAAATGTGGATTGATGCACTGGTTGAAGCCGATGTGCTGGCAGATGGCGCGAAAACCACCGCCTTTACTTACTTAGGTGAAAAAGTTACTTGGGATATTTACTGGGATGGCACCATAGGCGCTGCAAAGAAAGATCTGGATAAACGCGTGATCGATATTCGAGCCAAATTGGCTGCAACGGGTGGCGATGCCCGCGTGTCGGTATTAAAAGCCGTGGTGACTCAAGCCAGTGCAGCAATTCCGGTAATGCCTTTGTATCTGGCCTTATTGTTTAAAGTCATGAAAGACCAAGGCACCCATGAGGGCTGTATAGAACAAGTCAATGGTTTGTTCCGCGATAGCTTATATGGCGCATCGCCAATCCTTGATGAGGAAGGTAGATTGCGCGCTGACCTGAAGGAATTGCAACCGCAAGTGCAAGACCGTGTCAACGCATTGTGGCAGCAAGTCAATAACGACAATATCAACGAGTTGACCGATTTTGTCGGTTACAAACACGAATTCCTCAAACTGTTCGGTTTTGAAGTGCAAGGTGTTGATTACGATGCCGATGTTAACCCTGAAGCACCCATTAACAATCTGGGTTAAATCGCATTACACCCCAACTAGTTTTTCGGGTTTTCAAAGGTTGCTTAACTCACCGGGCAGGTTTTCTGGAATCTGCTCGGAACTTGCAATCTCGCTTAATCTTGAACCTAATCCCCATTGAGCAGGCACTGTTGTAGAATGTTGGAAACTCTCTATCACTCTCGCATGATGTCCAGCCATTTCCCAGCGTTGAAAATTCGAATTTCGATTTTTGCATTCATTTTGCTTTCGCAAACGGCTTGCGACATTTCCCAGCTGAACAACCCTTATCCCAAGGCTAATAGCGAGCAGACCATCCTGTACTCGTCGTTTGCAGAGCGGCCTAAACATCTCGATCCAGCCGTGGCATACAGCAGCGATGAGTATGGATTTATCGGCCAGATTTACGAGCCGCCGCTGCAGTATCAGTACCTAAAACGCCCGTATCAATTGCAGCCTTTGACGGCAGCAAACCTGCCCACAGTGCAATATATGGATCAACAAGGCCTGCGTTTACCGGAAACCGCCGATGAAAGATCGATTGCTTACAGCGAATATATCATCGACATTAAGCCCGGCATCTACTACCAGCCGCATCCAGCCTTTAGCCAAGATCAGTATGGAAAACCGCTTCATCACAATCTAAGCGTCGAACAATTACAAAACATTCAGACGCTGGCAGATTTGCCCAGTTGGCAAACTCGCGAGCTAACGGCTGAGGATTATGTCTATCAAATCAAACGTCTGGCTTATCCCAAGATTCAATCGCCTATTGCTGAATTGATGGCCGGATACATTGATGGTTTTGCCGAATTCAGCCAGAAAACCGCCGGGATCGGCATTAAGGAATTAAAAAACCAGACTTTA
>Ga0172367_10005705_pt1 | contig 14951 bp, 13 predicted proteins | sample Lak10m_FD_114542 | JGI IMG/M metagenome (GOLD analysis project Ga0172367, IMG submission 114542) | Freshwater microbial communities from Kabuno Bay, South-Kivu, Congo - kab_022012_10m | ecosystem: Environmental > Aquatic > Freshwater > Lake | place: Democratic Republic of the Congo: South-Kivu... | reverse complement strand
TTAAGCAAAATATTGTCCGTTTGAAAGAAATTCAGGCTTATCGCGGCGTCAGGCATGCAAGGCGTTTGCCGGTTCGCGGCCAAAGAACCAGAACCAATTCCAGAACAGTTCGCGGCAATGTCAGAAAAACCGTCGGCAGCGGAAAAAGAAAGACGGAACTAAAATAAGCTAAGCGCGAAGCGCTTATCGTCAAGCGTACGATTTGCGCTTTGCGATTAGCGATTTGCTAAAATTTATGGGAAAGAAAAAAATAATCGCACAAACCGAAGAACAGGCTTTAAAAGAAACCGATAAGGTTGAAAACGCCGCCGCCAAGACGGCTGTTAAAGCCGCCGGCTCCAAAAAAATGGAAAGCGGCAGAATTTATATCAATGTCAGCTTTAATAACACCATAATCACCGCCACCGACAAAAACGGCGGAGTTGTGGCCTGGGGAACCGCCGGTTCGATGGGTTTTTCGGGACCGAAAAAAGCCACTCCGTTCGCGGCTTCGAAAGTCGTTTCTTTGATCAGCGAAAAGCTTAAGAAGCTTGGTTTTGTGAATCTTGATATAATTGTTAAAGGCGTCAGCGCCGGCCGTGATTCGGCTATCCGTTCTTTCGCCAATCAAGGTTTTAATATTTTGTCGATTAAAGACGTTACGCCGATTCCGCACAACGGACCGCGTCCGAAAAAATCGAGAAGAGTATAGTTAAAAATTTCGAATATCGAATTTCGAAATTCTAAACAAATTCAAATTATTGAAATTCAAAATCTAAAACGTTTCGGATTTTGAAAATTGGATTTTTACGATTTGTTTCGGATTTCGGATTTCGTGCTTCGGATTTAAAAGCAGTGCAAATTGATATATCTAAACTAGAGCAAAAGCTCGGCATTGAATTTAAAAATAAGGACATCCTTTATGAGGCTTTAACTCACCGTTCTTATCTTAACGAAAATCCTTCGTGGAAAACTCCGCATAACGAACGGCTGGAATTTTTGGGCGACGCGGTTTTGGAGCTTGTGGTTACCGAAAATTTGTTCGCCAAATTTCCGGAATATCCCGAAGGCCAACTGACGAGTTTCCGCGCCGCTTTGGTTAATTACCAAACAATGGCTTTGGTCGCCAAAGACTTGGACTTAGACAATTTTATTTTACTTTCCCGCGGCGAGAAAAAAGATGACGGCCGCGCGCGCGAGGTTATTTTGGCAAATGCCATGGAGTCGGTTATCGGCGCGGTTTATCTTGATGCCGGCTATGAAGCGGCTAAAAAACTTATCGAAACTTCCATTGTCGACAAAAATCTCGACAGAATAATCAAAGGCGGATTGTATAAAGATCCAAAGAGCCATTTGCAGGAAATCGTGCAGGAAAAATTGAAGCTTACTCCGACTTATTCGGTTCTTGAAGAATGGGGCCCGGACCACAAAAAGATTTTCAAAATCGGAGTTTTCTTCGGTGAAAAGTTGGCAGCCGAAGGAGAAGGTTATTCGAAGCAAGAAGCCGAGAGTGAAGCGGCAAAAAACGCATTAAAAGAAATCGCTAATCGCTAATCGCAAAGTGCAAATCGTACGCTTGGCGATAAGCGCTTCGCGCTTAGCTATAAAAATATGCGCTTAAAGTCTTTAGAACTTAACGGATTTAAATCATTCGCGTCAAAAACGGTTTTGGATTTTCCCGCCGGCATTACGGCCATAGTCGGACCGAACGGTTCGGGCAAGTCAAACATCATCGACGCGGTCCGTTGGCTTTTGGGCGAACGCGAAACAAAAAATCTCCGCAGCGCCAAAGCCGAAGACTTAATTTTTAACGGCACTCTTAAAAAAGCGAAAATGAGCATGGCTCAGGCCGGGCTTTATTTCGACAACGGCTCGGGATTTTTCCCTGTTGATTTTAAAGAAGTTGCCATTACCAAGCGCGTCGGCCGCGACGGCGTTTCGCAGTATTTTATAAATAAATCGGAAGTCCGGCACAAAGACATAATCGACTTTTTCAGCCGTTCGCGTTTGGGCACAAAAGGTTTAACCATTATCGGCCAGGGTGACAGCGATTTGTTCGTTAAGGCTTCGGCGCAGGAACGCCGCGCCATGATAGAAGAAATTTTGGGCCTTCGCGAATATCAGCTTAAAAAAAACGAAGCCGAAAGAAAACTTAAAAACACTTCTTTTAATTTGGAAAAAGTGGCGGCCATGCTGGCGGAAGTCGCGCCGCGTTTGCGCATGTTAAAGCGCCAAACGGGCAAGTGGCTTAAACGCGCGGAAATCGAAGACGAGCTTAAAAACCTCGAGAATTTTTATTTCTCGCAAAAATTGAAAGACATAACTGACAAAGAAAACGAAGTCGCTCCGTCGCTGAAAAATTTAGAGCATCAAATAAAAGAAAAGCGCGAAGAAATAGTTGAAGCCGAAGCCGAGCTTAAAAAAATCGAAACCCGCCCGCAGGAATACGCGGAGATAAAAGAGACAAGAGAAAAGAGAAAAGAAATTTTGGCGCGCCGCTCGGAAATCGAAAAGGAACTCGGTCGTTTGGAAGCCAAAATGGAATTTCTGGGCCAGGAGCAAAAAAGCGAAGGTAAAAAATTTAATAGCCAAGAGCTTGTTGTTTTAATAAGTGAAACCAAAGAAAATTTGGAAAAAATCTTGGAAAATTCCGATGTCGACGAGCTTAGGCACGGCTTGAAGTCTTTAATCAGTAAAATAACCGAATTTTTGAATCCGGCTAAGGGTGATAATTCCAAGCCGAAAGAATTTTTTGAATTCGAAAAATTGAAAGAAAACTTACTTGAAGAATTCGCCAAACTTGAAAAAGAGCTTAAAGCTCTTGAAACTCGCGAAACCGAAATCGCCCAAGGGATGGAAGATTTCAACAAAAATTTCCAAAAAGTTTTCGAGGCGCTTGAGTTAAAAAGAAAAGATTTGTCCGGCTTGGAAGAGCAGAAAAACAAAATCCTTTTTGAGCGTGAAAGATTAAACCTTAAAATGCAGGACTTGGAAAGCCAGCTCCGCCAAATTGGAAGAAATTTAAAAGAACTGCAAACCGCAAACTACGAACTACAAACAGATTTTGGCGATTCCACGGAAATCGAAAGAAAAATGTTCCGGCTTCGCTCGGAGCTTGCTTCGATAGGCGAAATAGACGAATCATTGGTTAAAGAAGCCAAAGAAACAGAAGACCACTTTAATTTTCTTACCAATCAATCGAATGACTTGAAAAAAGCCGTTGTCGATTTGCGCGGCCTGATAAAAGAACTTAGCGAAAAAATTCATTCGGAATTTAACGGTTCTTTGAAAATGGTAAATGAAGAATTCAATAAATTTTTCCGTTTGATGTTTGGCGGCGGCCAGGCAAAATTGAAGATTAAAAAATATGAAGCGCGCGTTAAAGCCAACGAGGAAAACGGTGAAGAAAATGGGGAGACTGCAATTGCCGAAGATGATAAAGAAAATGAATTGAAGTCCGGCGTTGAAATAGAACTTAGCTTGCCGAAGAAAAAAATAAATTCACTTGAATTGCTTTCGGGCGGCGAAAGAAGTTTGGTTTCAATAGCGGCGCTTTTCGCGCTTATTTCCATCAGCCCCCCGCCGTTTTTGCTTTTGGACGAAGTGGAAGCGGCTTTGGACGAAAACAATTCTCGCCGTTTTGCCAACCTTGTCAAAGAATTTTCCGAGAAAACCCAATTTATCATCGTTACTCATAACCGGGCAATAATGGAGGCGGCCGACGTCTTGTATGGCATTACGGTTTGCGACGAGGGCACTTCAAAGATAATATCTTTGAAAATGGAGGCGGCGGCTTGATTTTTTTAAGGCATTTTGATATATTTAGGCAACTATGTTAGCAATCAAATTAAAAAGAATAGGCAAGAAACACCAGCCGTCTTATCGGCTCGTTGTTACCGAAAAGCGTTTAAAGACCACCGGACGCTATGTTGAGGACCTCGGCTGGCTCGACCCGAAAAGCAAGGAATCGGACATTAACGCCGATAGGGCCAATTATTGGCTTAAAGTCGGCGCTCAGCCAACTGATTCAGTACACAATGTTTTGGTAACCAAGGGAATAATCAAAGGCGCTAAAATAGCGGTTCATGCCAAGAGCAAAAAAGCCGTGCCCGAGCAGAGCGCTGCTAATATGGGTTCGGCAGAAGTCGCTCCGGCGCAACCGGCGGCAGCTGCGACTCCCGCGGAAGAAATAAAAACCGAAGAAACGGCGTCAGAAACGCCGGCGGAATAAGCAAAAGGTCGAAATTGCACACAAATGTCAGTTAAAGATTTATAATGGAATTCAGAGACGAACAATTTTTGGAATTTCTCGTTAAGTATATTGTTGACCATCCGGATGACGTTAAAGTCGAAAGGAAAGTCGACGAAATGGGAGTTCTTCTTGTTTTGAAAGTCCATCCGCTCGATATGGGTCAGGTTGTCGGTAGAAAGGGTTCGACCGCCCAAGCGATTCGTTCGCTTTTGAGAATCGTCGGCATCAAAAACAATGCCCGCGTGAACCTCAAGATTCTTGAGCCGGAAGGTTCAACTCGTCCGATGAGGAGCCCCGTGGACAAAGCAGTTGACGATTTAAATATCTAAATTGTTTTTAAAAAATTCCCCGCTAAGCGGGGAATTTTTTATTGTGGATAAGTAATTTGCCAAAAAATGGGGCAAATAATACTCTTAAAAAAGTCGAATATTGAGCAATTATCTAAATTTATGGATACACAAAATCCAACTGAGCCGACAGCGGCGATGGGCTCAAACAAAATAATCATCGGCGCAATCGTTGTTTTGGTCGTCCTTGTTGGCGGCTATTTTTATTTTAATAAGCCCCAGCAGGCTTCGGGCGAGCCGATTAAAATCGGTTTGTCTTCTCCGATGACTGGCGAAGCGGCGGGTTATGGAGAAGGGTTTTATGGCGGCGCAGCATTGGCAGTTAAAGAAATAAATGATGCTGGTGGAATAAATGGAAGGCAGATCAAATTGGTTGTGGAAGATGATCAATGCAATTCAACCACTGGCGTTAGCGCGATGAATAAATTAGTTACTTCTGATAAAGTGTCGGTGATAGTTGGTCCGATGTGTTCGGCAGTGGCAGGAGCAAGTGCGCCGGTTGCTCAAACTGGCGAGGTTCCGACTTTGCTTACGGCTTCGGCTCCGAATTTAACAAAAGCGGGAGATTATATTTTTCGTAATTACCCTTCAGATTTTTTGCAGGGTAAATTTGCGGCAGAATTTACCTACAGCACGCTTAATAAGAAAAAAGCGGCCATAATATATGTCAAAAATGATTGGGGGCAAGGACTGAATGATGTCTTTACTCAGAGGTTTAAGGAATTAGGAGGTGATGTGGTTTATAGCGAGGGTATTATTCAAACATCCACCGATCTAAGAACTCAGCTTGCAAAAGCCAAAGCGGCAAATCCCGATGTCCTTTACTTTATTGTTTATCCGCAAAATTCTATTGCCGGGCTAAAACAGATAAAAACAATGGCATTTAATGTTCCGATTGTTGGAGGAGATGCCTTCTTTGATAATAACTTGATTGCATTACCGGAAGCTGAAGGAATAATGTTCACAAATGGTCAGATAAACAACCCTACCGAATTTCAGGATAAGATAAAACAGGCAACAGGAAAGAATGCAAACGGATTTTCTCCGTATGCCTATGACGCCGTAAGGATATTTGCTCAAGTTATAAAGAACGTCGGCACCGACCAAAAGGCGATAAAAGACGCGCTTGTCAGGCTTAACTTCAAAGATTCTATGGCTGTTTCCTCGGTAGAGTTTGACGCTGACAGGGAATTGAAGGTTATGAAATTTGACGTTTTAGTTATCAAGAACGGCAAGACAGTCGAATATACGCAATAAATAATTAATAAATACTAAAATGAACAACCCTACAAAATGGGCCGTTGGTATAATAATTGCAGTAGCGGTTATAGCGGTCGGGTATACGCTTTACAAAAATCCGAGCAGCACATCCTCAAAGGAGCCGATTAAAATTGGATTTATTGGCGCATTAACCGGTGACGGGGCGAGTTTTGGGGAAACTGAAAAAATGTTATTTCTTTGGCCGTTGACGATATTAATAAATCGGGCGGAATTAATGGTCAATCAATAGAAATGATTTATGAAGATGGAAAGTGTAATGGTAAAGATGCTACTACTGCCGTGCAAAAGTTGATTAATATAGATAAAGTTAAAGTTATTCTGGGCGGAACGTGCAGCGCAGAAACATTAGCGGTGGCCCCTATTGTTGAACAAAATAAAATAATTCTTTTTTCCAGTTTTTCCAGTAATCCGGCCATTACTAACGCGGGCGATTATATTTTCAGAAATTCTCCTTCGGATAGCGATGTGGCAAAACTTGATGCTGAAGTTATTATTAAAAAATACAAGAAGGTTGCGATAATGTCCGAGAATACAGATTATTCTTTGGGTGTAAGAGATGTAATGAAGAAAGTGTTTTCCGAAAAGGGCATTTCCGTTGTTGCGGATGAAACCTATAACGGCGCAATACCTGATTTTCGTACGGTTCTTAGTAAAATTAAAGCCAGTGATGCCGAAATGTTTTACATCAACCCTGGCACTTCGGCAAAAGCGGGCGGAATAATAGTAAAACAAGCAAGAGAGTTAGGAATAAAGATTCCTATTCACGGTAATTTTTCTTTAGGAACGCCGGATGCGCTATCGACAGGCGGACAATATATGAATGGTATTGTGATAAGTGATAGCACTGACCCAACAAATGCGTTGAAAGACTTATTAAAGAGGTATAAAAATAATTTCGGTAAAGACGTGGTACAAAATTTTTTGGCTGGCGCCGCGTGGGATAGGGCTTATATTATTCGCGATGCTCTTACCAAAGTTGGTTACGATTCTGGCAAAATTAAAGATTATTTATACGGCATTAAAAATTATAATGGGGTATTGGGAAATTATCATTTTGACAGCAACGGCGATGTTGTTGGCAATTTCTTTTCAGAATTCACATTGCAAAATGGAAATAGAGTGCCATTTCAATATTAAAAACGAACGATAGACTCTAAAGGTGAAAAGGCATATAATTCAAATATGCCTTTTTTAAGAACGGAAAAAATTAAACTCTCGCCTATAAAACAAATGGAGCTTGCGGCTTCGCAGGTTCCCGACGTGGTTTCTCTGGCGCAAGGCATTCCTTCTTTTGACACTCCTGAAATAATTAAAAAAGCCGCGATAAAAGCCCTCAACAGGGGAGCGGCCGCGAAATATTCTTTAACATACGGTTTGCCGGAACTTCGCGAAACAATCGAGCAAAAATTGGCGGATGAAAAAATGTATTATGATTTTGAAAAAGAAATTATTGTTACGGTAGGCTCGATAGAGGGAATTACCGCGAGTTTGATTTCTTTGGTTAATGAAAAAAAAGACGAAGTAATTTTATTTTCGCCAAGCTACGCTTCTTATCCCGAAGCCGTAAAAATGGCGGGCGGCAAACCGATATTCTCAAATCTTGTCGAGAACCCTTCGAAAAACTCAGGGTCTAAAGAAGACGGGTGGAAAATAGATTTTGCCGATTTGTTGAAAAAAGTCGGGCCGCGCACCGCCGCGATTTTGTTTTGCAATCCTAACAATCCCACAGGCACTTATTTTTCCAAAGACGAATTATTCAAATTGGCGGAAATTGCTTGGAAAAAGAAGGTTTTTCTGCTTTGCGACGAGGTTTATAAAGACTTTATATACGAATCCGAAGAGCCTTTCTTTTCTTTGGCGCAAATTCCCGATTTGCGCAAGATTGTAATAAGGGTTTTCAGTATGTCTAAAATTTACGCCATGACAGGCTGGCGGGTAGGTTTTGTGCACAGCGACGAAGAAAATATCTCGGAAATCGTGAAAGTCCACGACGCTTTGGTTACCTGCGCGCCAACGGTCTCGCAATTCGCGGCCATGGCGGCCCTGGATTTCGCCGATAAAGACGCAAAGCAATTTTGCCAGCAATACAAAGAACGCCGCGATTTGATTTGCTCTTATCTCGATGAAATGCCGGAAGTTTTTTCTTATCAAAAACCAAACAGTTCGTATTTCGTTTTCCCCAAGATAAAGCGGATAAACGCAGATCAAACTCGGATCAACTCGGATAAAATCAGAGTAAATCAGAGTCGAAATCAGAGTAAATCCGTGTCTTGGAATTTCGTCATGGATTTATTGAATAAAGCCCATGTGGCGGTTGTGCCCGGAATAGCTTTTGGCCCTTCGGGCGAAGGCCATATCAGATTATCGTTTGGCAGAAATGAAAAAGATATTCACGAAGCGATGAAGAGAATAAAAGAATATATAAACAGCTTATAGCTGTTAGCTTGTAGCTTTTAGGAATTATGTATTTGGAATCATTTCGACAATTGATAGTTTGGCAAAAATCAATCAAATTGGTGATTGAGGTTTATAAGCTTACGGAAAAATTTCCGAAATCAGAAACTTATGGTTTATGCAGCCAAATGCGCAGAGCCGCAGTCGCGATTCCCTCGAATATCGCGGAAGGAAAGAAAAGAAAGACAAAGAAAGATTTTCTGCATTTTTTAAGAATAGCTGATGGTTCCGGCGCCGAACTAGAAACGCAAATTGTAATAGCTAAAGAATTGTATCCTAAATTGGATTTTAGCAAGGTTGATAATTTATTGCTGGAAGTGCAAAAAATGCTGATAACAATAATTAAAAAGTTTGAGGATTAAATCCTATAAGCTAAAAGCTATAAGCTGAAAGCTTACAGACTACAAAATAGAAACAATACGAAATACAAAATTATACAATGAATAAAGCAATAGTTAGATTAATATTGAAATGGTGCGCGAAGATTTATATTTTCAGGATAAAGCCGCATGTTGTTATTGTGGCGGGCACTACCGGCAGGCATTGGGTTAAGGAAGCGATAGTAGAGGCGCTCCAAGAAAAAAAGTTTCCCGTGCGGGCGAACAAGAAAAATTTTAACGCCGAAATCGGCCTGCCGCTTTCGATTTTAAATTTACCTTCGGGAGAGGGAAATTTTTTCTTATGGCTTAAAGTTTTAAAACAAGCGATTAAAAAATCTTTTCGCGCCAAAGCGCCGATGACGAAAGAATTTTTGGTTTTGGAGGCGGCAATCGACCGGCCTGACGGAATGAAATATCTGTTGAGCGTTGCCAAGCCGAACACGGTTGTGCTTACGGCGATAACAATGGTTTACGCCGAAAATTTCAAAAACCTCGACGAAATCGCTTCGGAATATAAATTTTTACTTGGCAAACTAAAATGGAACGGATTGGCGATTTTGAATTTTGACGATGAGCGCATTAAAAAAATGGCGGAATCGCTCGACAGAAGAATTATAAGTTATGGATTTTCGAAAGACGCCGAATTTTTCGCGGAGCATGTTCAAAAAGTTTCCGACGGACAGAAGATTGAAATAAAGGTGGCGCATTTGGGTAAAAAAATTACGGTTAAAATAAACAGGTTTGGCAGGCACCATGTCTATGCCGCCCTAATCAAAGAAATAATAAAGGAGAATTTTAGGATATCCGCAGTCGATTTTTTCAAGCAAATACGGGACTAAAACGGGGGTTGACCCCCGTTTTTTTTTGGCTAAAATCATAGGTATGACAAGCTCTCCAGTCCAGGAAATCAAAGACCGTCTCGACATCGTAGAATTCATCCGTTCTTATATTACTCTTTTGCCGGCCGGTAAAAACTTTAAAGCGGTTTGCCCTTTTCATAAAGAAAAAACTCCATCGTTTATTGTTTCGCCTGACAGGCAGACTTGGCATTGTTTCGGTTCTTGCGGCGAAGGCGGCGACATTTTCAAATTTTTAATGAAATATGAAAATTTGGAATTCTACGAAGCTTTGCAAATTTTAGCCGAGAAAGCCGGAATAGAATTAAAAAAAGTCAGTCCGCTAGAACACAGGCAATTTGGAATTCTTTATGATATTAACGAATCCGCAAAAAACTTTTTCGCGGCCCAACTTAAAACAGAAATCGGCGCCGAAGCTTTGAAATATCTTTTTGAGCGCGGGCTAAAACAAGAAACTATCGATGAATTTGAAATTGGATTTTCAACAAATGATTTCGATTCGCTTACCAGGTTTTTGCTGAAGATGGGATTCAATATAAAAGACATTGAACGTTCGGGTTTGAATTTTAAAAATGACCGGGGCAGTTATATCGACAGATTCCGCGGCAGAATAATTTTCCCCATATGCGACCATTTTGGGAAAGTGGTCGGGTTCACAGGCAGAGTTTTGCCGAAATACGAAAGGCCGGAATTCGGCAAATATGTAAACAGCCCCGAAACCGCGATTTTCAGCAAATCAAAAATTCTTTACGGCTTGCACAAAAGCAAAGAATATATCCGCAAAGAAAAATCGGCGATTTTAGTGGAAGGCCAAATGGACTTTTTAATGGCATACCAAGATGGCGTTAAAAATATCGCTGCGTCTTCGGGCACGGCGTTGACGGAAAGCCATTTGAAAACCCTAAACCGCATGGCCGAGCAACTGGTGTTTTGTTTTGACAGCGACGAAGCTGGCTTAAACGCCGCCGAGCGCGCTATTGATTTGGCGGCGGTAAATGATTTGTCAGCAAAAATTTTAACTCTTGAAGGATTTAAAGATCCGGCCGAAGCGGTGCAAAAATCTCCGGGCACATTGGCAGAACTGGTTTCAAAAGCCAAGCACGCGATGGAATTTTATTTCAATCGTTATTTGGACAAAGATGACGATATTGGCGGGTTAAAGAAGAATCTGCGTTTTATTTTGGGTAAAATTAAAAATCTCGCCAGCCCAATAGAGCGTTCCCATTGGCTAAAAGAACTTTCGGTGTTGGTAAAAATAGAAGAAAGGGTTTTGGCTGAAGAGATGGCAATGTTAAAAACGCGGATTGTCGTTGATAAAAAACAAACAAATAATGAAGAAAATTTACGCAATTCGGCGTTTGGTTTTCGCGAATCCGCCTCTCGCAGAGACTTAATAGCCCAAAGATTGTTGAGTATTTTAAGCGCAAAAGACGGCCTTAAAGAGCGCCTTAACGATTACACCGATTATTTGCCGATAGATTATTTATTGGTTTTCAAAAGCATGTCTGACGGTTCTGTTGGCGTCGATGTTGTGGAAAAAGAAAAAATCGGAAATTTGCGCGATATGGTTTCTTTGCGTTCGGCTTTTGATTTGCAAGCGGACGAGCAGGACGAAGAATATGAACAAAAAATTGAAAAAGAATTTTGCGACTTGGCGTGCCAGTTGAAGTTGGAATACTTGAAAGAAAAACGCAAAGGCGTGGCAAATCTTATAAAAGAAGCCGAAGCCAATGGCAACGAAGAAGAAACTAAAAAACTTTTGGAAGAATTCAGCCAAATCAATCGGCTGATGACGGCATAAGTGGGAGTTGCCCCGTTAGAAACCTGCCATGTGCCCCGTTAGAAATTTAATTTTATATAATTCATTGTGTAGGTGGGTAGTCATATTTTATGGAGGATAATTCACTAAAAGATAATAGAAAAAATTTTTCTAAAATTTTTTCTAATAAAATTTCTAACGGGGTGTGGTACGTTTATGTCTTACAAAATAAGCAAAATGGGTGGTATATTGGTTCGACTAAAGATCTGCAAAAAAGAATTTTAAGTCATAATGCTGGTAAAAATAAATCCACGAAGCATGGTTTTCCTTGGAAAATTATTTATTGTGAAATTGGCTTAAATATGGAAGATGCCAGGGCTAGAGAAAAATATTTGAAATCGGGTATGGGTCGAAAATATCTGAAAAATCGTTTAAAATTATTTTTTGCCAAAGGTTTCTAACGGGGTTGTCAAAATCTTAAAAATAGTGCAAAATAGTGTTATAGAAACGCGGCTGCTATTGTATTATTGGCAATAGTGAATTTTTATTGAAATGCCCAAAAAACTCAAAAAGGCCAAAAAAATTAAAAAAGTGAAAAAGACCGCGAAGCCCAAAATCCGCAAGCCCAAAAAGAAAGCGGTAAAAAAGCCGGTTAAAAAAAGCAAAAAGGCGAAAAAAGCCGCCAAAAAACCGGCTCCGCGGAAATTTAAATTCGACGAATCCATTATCGACGAGCTTGTTAAAATCGGCAGGCCGCGCGGTTTTGTTACCGACAACGAAATTCTTTCCCGTTTTCCGAACATCGAAAACGATGTTGAATTTTTGGAAGAAGTTTACGACCGCTTGGACAAAGCGAATATTAAAGTTATCGAAACCAGCCAGCTGATAGAAGTCGAAGACAAGTCCGAAGTCAGTGAAAAAGAATTGAAAGAAGCGACAAAGGTAGACGAAGGCGGTTTGCCCGACGCGGTGCAAATGTATTTGAAAGAAATCGGAAAAACCGCGCTTTTGACCGGTCAGCAGGAAAAAGATTTGGCTAAACGCGCCGAAAAAGGCGACGAAGAAGCCCGCCAGCAATTAATTCGCGCCAACTTGCGTTTGGTTGTTTCGATTGCCAAGCGTTATATCCACCGCACTCCGAATTTGAATATTTTAGACCTTATTCAGGAAGGTAATATTGGTTTGTCGCGCGCGGTTGATAAATTCGATTACAGAAAAGGATTTAAGTTTTCAACATACGCCACTTGGTGGATACGCCAGGCCATAACCCGCGCTTTGGCCGACCAGTCGCGCACAATCCGCATTCCGGTGCACATGGTTGAAAGCATTTCCAAATATACTCAGACAAAAAGAAAATTGGCGCAGGAATTGGGCCGCGAACCGTTGGCCGAAGAAATCGCCATCGAACTTGGCACCAGCGTTGATAAAGTCCGCCATATTCAGAAAATTTCCCAAGAGGTTGTTTCCATTGAAATGCCGATAGGCGATGATGACGAAGATTCAACCCTTTCGGAATTCATTAAAGATGAAAAAAGTTTAACGCCTTCGCAGTTGGCGGCGCAGTCTTTGTTGAAAAATAAAATTCAGGAAATTTTAATTGATTTGGCTCCGCGCGAACAGGAAATTTTAAGGCTTCGCTTTGGTTTGGAAGACGGTATTACCCACACACTTGAAGAAGTCGGCAAAAAATTCGGCGTTACCCGCGAAAGAATCCGCCAGATTGAAGTAAAAGCCTTGGCGAAAATCAAAGGCCATTCCAAAGCCAGAGCGCTCGAAGAATACTAAAAAGCGAAATTCTAAATCCAAAGCACTAAATCCTAAATAAATTCCAAAAATAAAATATAAAATTTCAAATGTTTTGAATTTAGAAAATTTGAATTTTGATATTATTTAGAATTTAGGATTTTGAGTTTAGGATTTAAAAGTATAATGTCTTCAAAAGAAATTAGGAAGTTATATTTAGACTTTTTTAAAAGCAAAGGACATGCAGTTGTTCCTTCCGCTTCTTTAATTCCGGAAAACGATCCAACCGTGCTTTTTACCACCGCCGGCATGCATCCCTTGGTGCCGTATTTGATGGGTGAAAATCATGCCCTTGGCAAGCGCATCACCAGCGTTCAAAAATGTATTCGCACCACCGACATCGACGAAGTGGGCGACGCAACTCATCACACTTTTTTTGAAATGCTGGGTAACTGGTCTTTTGGCGATTATTTTAAAAAAGAAGCTATTGAAATGAGCTGGGAATTTTTAACCTCTTCGCAATGGCTTAATTTAGATAAAAACAGATTGGCGGTTTCGGTTTTCGCCGGTGATAATGACCCCTCGACCGGGCTCGGGGCAGGCGTGCCGTTTGACGAAGAAGCTTTTAGTATCTGGAAAAGTCTTGGCGTGCCCGAGGCGCGCATTGCCAAGCTGCAGAAGAAAAACAACTGGTGGGGGCCGGCCGGAGAAACCGGACCGTGCGGACCGGACAGTGAAATGTTTTATTGGGTCGGCGATGCCGACAAAGTTCCGGCGAGTTTTAACGATGACAATGATTTGTGGGTGGAAATCTGGAACGATGTTTTTATGCAATTTAATAAAAAAGCCGGCGGCTCTTTCGAGCCTTTAATGCAGAAAAACGTTGATACCGGTATGGGCTTGGAAAGAATTTTGGCGATATTAAACGGATTGGACGATAATTATAAAACCGACCTTTTCGTTCCGATTGTTTCAAAAGTGGAAGAATTGTCCGAAAAGAAATACGGTGAATCTGCCGAAATAACCCGGGCAATGCGTATTATCAGCGACCACATTAAAGCCGCGGCGTTTATTTTGGGCGACGAAAAGGGAATTGCGCCGTCCAATACCGGAGCCGGTTATATTTTGCGCAGATTGATAAGGCGCGCGGTTCGCTATGGAAAACAGCTGGGAATTAACAACGCTTTTACTTCAAAAATCGCCGAAGAAGTTGTTGAAATTTATAAATCCGTTTATCCCGAAGTGGAAAAGAATAGGGAATTTATAATTGGCCAGCTCGACAAAGAAGAAAAGAAATTTAATGAAACTTTGGAACAAGGCCTAAAAGAATTCAGAAAATTAAAAACAATTTCCGGTGTTGAAGCTTTTAATCTTTACCAGACTTACGGATTTCCTTTTGAAATAACCAAGGAATTGGCGAAAGAAAAAAATATGGACGTAAGCGAAGAAGATTTCAAAAATGAAATGCAAAAACATCAAGACCTTTCCCGCACCGCTTCGGCTGGAATGTTTAAGGGTGGGCTGGCGGACGCGAGCGAGCAAACCGTCAGGTATCATACCGCCACGCATTTGATGGTGGCGGCTTTGCGCCAAATTTTGGGAGACAAAGTTGTTCAAAAAGGTTCAAATATAACCTCCGAAAGATTGCGTTTTGATTTTTCTTATCCGGAGAAAATGACACCTGAACAAATCAAAAAAGTGGAAGATTTGGTAAATGAAAAAATAAAAAAAAGTTTGCCGGTAATTTGCCAGGAAATGACTTTGGAAGAAGCGCGGGAAATGGGCGCGATGGGAGTGTTTGAACAAAAATACGGCGAAAAAGTGAAAGTTTACTCAATAGGAGAAACCCCTTCGACCGCTTCGACGAGCTCAGGGTCGGCTTTCAGCCGAGAAATCTGC
>Ga0172367_10005704_pt1 | contig 14955 bp, 17 predicted proteins | sample Lak10m_FD_114542 | JGI IMG/M metagenome (GOLD analysis project Ga0172367, IMG submission 114542) | Freshwater microbial communities from Kabuno Bay, South-Kivu, Congo - kab_022012_10m | ecosystem: Environmental > Aquatic > Freshwater > Lake | place: Democratic Republic of the Congo: South-Kivu... | reverse complement strand
GTTGAAATTCCTCGGGCGCGACATCTCCAAGCTGGAAAATATCAAAGCCCCCTTCCCGCGCATCTCCTACGACGACGCGGCGAAGATGATCGCCGAACTCCGCGAGAAGGAAACCGACCCCGAGAAGAAAGCCCTGCTCGCTTTCGAATGGGGCATGGACTTCGGCGCGCCGCACGAGACTGCCATCACCCAGCAGTTCGATAAGCCCGTCTTTGTCTACGGCTACCCAAGCGCGGTCAAAGCCTTTTACATGGAACCGTGGCACAATCGCCCTGAAGTCTGCAAGTCGGTTGACCTGCTCGCCCCCGAAGGCTACGGCGAAATCTGCGGCGGCTCGGAACGCATGAGCAGCCATGAAAATCTGCTGGCGAGAATCCGCAAGGAGAAACTCCCCGAAGAAGCCTTCAAATGGTATTTGGAACTCCGCAAGTACGGCTCTGTCCCCCACTCTGGTTTCGGCATGGGCACCGAACGCGTCACCGCCTGGATGTGCGGCATCGAACACATCCGCGAGGCGATTGCCTTCCCACGCACGATCAAGCGGGTGTATCCCTAAATCAAAAAAGTCCCGTCACCCAATGGGTGGCGGGACTTTTTATTTTGCAGCAGATTACTTCTTCTCTGCGCCTTCCTCGTCCTTCTTGCCGCGTTCCACGCTCAAGCCGGGGGCGGCTTCTGCTCCGGCGGCTTCGGCGCCTTCGGCTGTGGCTTCTTCCCTGGCGAGGGTGGCGATGATCACAATATCTTCGGCTTCATTCAGCACCGTCACGCTTTCGGGCAGGACAATGTCGCCGACACGAATGCTGTTGCCAATTTCCTTGATGGAGGAAATATCAACGCTAATGCGTTCGGGCAGGTCGGTGGGCAAACACTCCACTTCGAGCGATTCCACGCGATGCACAAGCACGGCGCTGTAATCCTTGACTGCCGGGGCGACCCCCGCAAACACGAGATGCACCTTGGTGCGAATCTTCTCGGTCAGGTCGAGCGCCAGCAAATCGACATGGGTCAAATTGCCCTTGATGTAGTTGCGCTGTTTCTCGCGTACCAGCGCCGCGTATTCCGTGCCTTCCACGTCGATTGTCACCAGGGTGGACGAAGTCACCTTGGAAAACAAAATACCCGCGGTGTGCGCTTCCAACGAAATGGCAATCGGCTCCACGTGGCGTCCGTAAATTACCGCCGGTAACTGACCCGCGCGGCGCAAAGCCTTGACCTGCTTGCCAGTGACGTCACGTTTTGTTGCCTTCAACACGATCTTTTCCATCTTTACTCCTTGGGCGCCTCTCACCGCGTCATTCGCGGTTACCTTCGCCCCATAAAATGAATTTCTGAAAAGCGGCCGCGCCGCCCAACATTCGATTTATTTTCGACCGAACAATGCCCGTCCCAGCAGGAGCATCAGCCCGGCAGCCAATCCGCCGACCAGCCCCGCAATCAACGCGCCGCGCGTGTCGATGACGGTGGTCACATTGCCTTCCACTTTTCGGGATAACAAAATAACCGATTCGATCTTTTCGCCGCGGACTTCCTGCCCGGCGACGATTCCTGCGTAAGTGTTGCCAAACTCGACATTGCCCGCCACGACCAAACCTGCCGCGCCGTCCACAGAGATTTTCCCAGCCCGCAGCGCCAGCGCCGCCCCACCCTGAACAATCACGGTATCTGCCTGGGCAAATCCTAAAATGGATTCGCGCAGGTTCACGTTGGCGGCGTTCACTTCCAGCGCCGCGCCCTGACTCAGTTCCACGTCGTCGGCTTGAACCACCTGCGCCGAGCCTTGATGCATTCGCACCAGTCCAGCGCTGACGGTTTCCACATCGACCTGTGAAAGGTTGATTACCTGCGGCTGGTCATTTTCAGAAGTTGAGGTTGTGTCAGTCATGAGATGCTCGCGGGCAGAAAATATGCCTCCTCACGGAGGCATGATGTTGACAACGGCTTGGATTTTATACGCGGGCGGGTGTTTCGTCAAGTAAATTCGAAAACCCATGCCACAAAAAACCTCCACCCTTTCGAGTGGAGGCTGAGGTTTCGATGCTGGAAAAAGGCTACGGGTCCTGAATTTCTGCCGCGTGGGCTGTATTCTTCATCAACATGGCAATGGTCATAGGACCCACTCCGCCCGGAACGGGGGTGAGGAACCCAGCCACTTCCTTCACCTCGGCAAAGTTCACGTCGCCCACCAAACGCTGTCCGCTCTTCTTGGTGGCATCGGGGACGGCATTGATTCCCACATCGATGACCGCCGCACCGGGCTTGATCCAGTCGCCGCGCACCATCTCGGTGCGACCAATCGCCGCGATGACAATATCTGCCTGGCGCAGGACGCCGGGCAAATCCTTCGTCCGCGAGTGGACAACGGTGACGGTGGCATTCTTGCCGATCAACAGCAGGGCAGCGGGCATCCCGACGATGTTCGAGCGTCCCAACACAACCGCGTTCGCGCCTTCGATTTTCACACCCGACTTTTCGAGCAGGTAAATACAGCCGTAGGGCGTGCAGGGCACAAACAAAGGCTCGCGCCCCTTCTGCGCCAGGCGACCGATGTTCAGCGGGGAAAATCCGTCCACGTCCTTTTCGATGTTGATCAGCGAAAGCACGCGCTCTTCGTCGATGTGGGCGGGCATGGGCAGTTGAACCAGAATGCCGCTGATGCTTTTGTCGGCGTTCAACTTGCGAACCAGCGCCTCGACCTGTTCCTGGGTGGCGTCGGCGGGCAGGTGTTCGCTGACCGATCCCATGCCGAGTTCCTGGCAGGCTTTTCCTTTGGATGCCACATACGCCGCCGAATCGGGGCGGTCTCCAACCAGCACAGTCGCCAGCGTGGGTTTGGTCTTGCCAGCCGCCGTCCGTTTGGCAACAGCCGCCGCAACTTCGTCACGCACTTGTTGGGCAATTAATTTTCCGTCGATCAATTGAGCCGTCATGTCTTGCTCCTTCTATGTGAAATATTACACAAAATTATACAGTCAATCTGATGTTTCAGTTAGGTGACACTTATCCTGTCTGATGTCATGGCTTGAGGACAACGAAATTGTCGAAGATGGCATCCGTCCCGGGCTGGTCGAAAGTCCCAGCCAGCAGACCCACGTCCCCAGCCTGGAGCGTGGCATCCTGAACCGAGGCGACCTCGAAGCCGTTGACGTAGAACGTGAGCGTCGTCCCGTTGCAATCTGCCCGCAGGTGGTTGACCGCCAGCCCGGTCTTGATATTCTCGTTTGGCTGCATCTCGCTCTGACCGAGCAAGACACCGTTTCCGCCCGCAAAAACGCCAATCCCGTAGAACCCGTCGCTGGAAATCAGGAAGAAATAATAAGCGTCATTTTTGAAGCGGCAGACCAAGCCGATGCGGTTCGAGTCGGGACCGCCCAATTTGCCCGCGTCGGCTTCGATGCGGACATCGGAGAAATTTTGCCCTGCCACCGACCAGAAATTGGTGTTGAGCGAATTGACCAGAATGCGATAGCCCGATGCGTTGTAATCCATCGTGCCTTCGGCAGAGGTGAACCGCCGCCAGCCCGATACAAGGCGGGAATAATCATCCTGAAACAGCACGCTCCCCGAAGCCTTGTCCAAATCCTGCGGAGCAGGGGCGACGGTCTCTGCCGTGGTACAAGCGGTTGCGAGAAAAATCAACAAAAGCAACGCGGGAAATAGGCGTTTCATTCAGATTCGTCGTCCTCTTTTTCAGCCTTCCGCGCCTCTTTCATCATCCGCATCCGGCGGTCATGCGGATTTTCGACGACGGGCTTGATGAAATATTCCTCCTCCCAGTCTGCGGCAAAAGATAATTGCCATTTTCCGTAGCGGACGAGGAGCAGCAAAACGCCGGCAACCGCCATCAAAAATGAAACCAACATCGAATAGGTCACGAACGACTCGCCAATGCGGGGCTGGTCGGGGCGGAAAAATTCAATGAAAACGCGAGCGGTTCCCGCCGCCACCAGCCAACCGCCGAAGATCGCGCCAGGCTTGACGCTCTCAGAGTAGCGCAGGGCAATCCAAAGCAGGAGCAAACCAAGCAGGATGTTCAAAATCATTTCATAGGCAAAGGTCGGGTGAAAACGGGTTGTCTCCAACGGGAACTGGGTCAAGTCCTGATATTGGGGCAGGCGGCTGTTGAAGTTGGTAATCAGAATCCCCCAGGGAAGATTGGTCGGCTGACCGTACAATTCCTGGTTGATGAAATTTGCAGGACGCGCCAGCGCCTGACCGATCAAAGCCGCCGGGGCAATGGCATCGAGAAAAAGCCAAAAATCCATGCCGTTGTTTTTCAGGAAGAAGTACAGGGCAATCGCGCCGAAAAGCAATCCGCCAAAGAAATGCAGCCCGCCCTCCCAGACGTAAAGAATTTTGACGGGGTTTTCGAGATAGTAAGAAGTTCCGCCGAGAATGCTGTTCACGACGTACCATAAACGCGCCCCGATAATGCCAGCCGGTAAAACCCAAACCATCGCATCCCAAATCGCTTCGTCATTTTCGCCGCGCCGCCGAATCTCCCTGCCCGCGATCCACGCGCCCACCACCGCGCCGAACATCACCAGCACCCCGTACCAGCGCAGGGCAATTTCAATATTAAACAGCTTGAAGGAAAAAATTACAGGGTCTATCATCGATTACCTCATGAATTAAGTTTTCGAGATTATATCATTCCAAAAAAACTCGCGTTGCGTCATCGGGTTGAGAGTGCTATAATAACGATAACTCCCCTGAATATTGACAACACACTTTTTATAATCCGCACATCGAGGACATAACGTGTGTGGAGAGCAACGAAAATTTTGACCCGAATCCCTGCTTTGCAAACCACAACCTAAGGAAATTTACCAGCCCATCCAAAGTGGGCGCTGGTCTTTTTGCATTCCAATTCCAAACCCCTCAAGAGAAAACACAACATGAAAATACTCGAACTGGAGAACGAACCTCTATCCAAACTGCGCGGCATGGCGAAGAGCCTGAACATCCCGAATTTCAATCGCATGAAGAAAGAATCGCTTGCGATGTTAATTCGTGAGGCGGAAGCGCAAAAGGAAGGGATCGAACTGCGCGGCGGCATTCTGGAAATCATGAGCGAAGGCATCGGCTTTTTGCGGGCGACCAATTACCGCATCAGCGACCAGGATGTTTACGTATCGCAGGCACAATTGAGAAAATATGACCTGCGCGCCGGCGACCTGGTCATCGGGCAGGTGCGCCCGCCGCGTGAAAGCGAACGACATTTTGGATTGCTAAAAGTCGAATCAATCAACGGTTTGGAGCCGGAAGCGGGGAACTCACGCAGGGTTATCTTTGAACATCTCACCCCCATTTTCCCCGAGACACGTTTTGACCTCGAAATCGAACACGACACCCTCGCCCCGCGCCTGATCAACCTGATTGCGCCCATCGGGCGCGGTCAACGCGGATTGATCGTCTCGCCGCCCAAGGCAGGTAAGACCACCATTCTCAAACAGATTGCAAATTCCATTTCGACCAAATACCCCGATGTACATCTCATTATTGCCTTGATCGGCGAACGTCCCGAAGAAGTAACGGACATGGATCGCTCGGTGGATGCGGAAGTGGTCGCCTCGACCTTCGACGAACCCGTCACTTCTCATGTCCGCACCGCGGAACTTGCATTAGACCGCGCTAAGAGATTGGTCGAGATCGGTCGTCACGTGGTAATCTTAATGGACTCGATCACCCGCCTTGCCCGCGCCTATAACCTGGTGGTCAATCCATCGGGGCGCACGCTTTCGGGCGGTATGGATCCGTCCGCGTTATACCCGCCCAAGAAATTTTTCGGCGCGGCGCGCAATGTGGAAGGCGGCGGCTCGTTGACCATCATCGCCACCTGCCTGGTGGATACGGGTTCCCGTCTCGACGATGTGGTCTACGAAGAATTCAAAGGCACCGGCAACATGGAATTGATCCTCTCGCGCAAATTGCAGGAACGCCGCATCTTCCCCGCGGTGGATATCGAACGCTCGTCCACCCGCCGCGAAGACCTGCTCCTCGGACCCGACATCCTCCAGCGCGTCTGGCTCATGCGCCGCATGTTCATCCAGATGATCTCTCCCCCGCCCCAGGGCGCAGGCATGGACAATGCAGTCGCCACCGAAGCCATTATCACCCGCATGGAACGCGCCAAAAACAACATTGAATTCCTTGAAAACCTGACCCGGGACGCGTAGTTTACAAATAGAATGAAAAAAGTTTTAGAGAAAATTCGCCTGTTCTTTTCCACGCTGGGAGCAAAGTTCAAACGCAAACCCGCGAAACAAAAACCTGTGCCAGCGGCAAACGAACCGATCACCGCGCCGCGTGGAAAAACCGCGCAAAACGCGCAAAACGAAAAGCCCAAAAAGGCAGACCGTTTCGCGCTCGTCAGTTGGGTCCTCACCCTGCTGTTGGTTGTCGGCTTGTTGGGTGGAGCGATCTTCTATAAAAATTCCCATCCTGTGCCTGCCGCTCCCGCGCCACAGCCCACCACCTCCCCCGCAGAAGAAGAAACTTCGTCAGCCGCGCAACCCCAACTGGGCGCGCCAGTCACCACCGCAAACGGGGGCGGATTTTCATCCATTGCGCGAAAACTGCAACTCAAAACGAATATCCCTGAACGCGAACGCTACGACTCCATCTCCTACCGTGTCTCGCGCGGCGATGCCATGCTCAGCATCGCTGAAAATTTCAAGCTCACATCAGAAACCCTTTTATACGTCAACGACCAGTTGGAAGATAATCCGCACAACCTGAAACCCGGCATGGAGTTGACCATTCCGCCGGTGGACGGGCTGTACTACACCTGGAAAGAGGGCGATACGTTCGAAACCGTTGCCGAAAAATTCGACACGACTGCTGATGAAATCATCAACTTCCCCGGCAACCGGGTCGACCTGACCGATCCCCAAATTGATATCGGCGCCAAAGTAATGATCCCCGGCGGCACGCGCGACCTGCGCAACTGGACACTGGATCTTGCCACCTCCGGCGGAGACAGCGGCGGAACAAACATCTGCGGCGGCGGACCTGTGGCAAGCGGTTTTGGCTGGCCCGCAGGCTCGCACAACATCTCCGGTAACGGCTACGGTCCCGGTCACCTTGCGCTCGATATCCAAGCCAACGAAGGCGAACCCGTCTATGCGGCTGGCTCTGGTGTTGTCACCATGGCGCAAGGCGGCTGGAACTACGGCTACGGCAACGTTGTCCAAATCGACCACGGCAACGGCTACGTCACGGTCTATGCCCACTTAAGCGTCATCAACGTCGGCGTGTGCAGCGCAGTCGGACAGGGCGGGGTCGTAGGCGCGGCAGGCAACACCGGCAACTCCTTCGGCGCGCACCTTCACTTCGAAGTGCGTATCGGCGGGACGAACGTCAACCCGTACTCGGTTGTTCAGTGATGAAGTAAACAGGTAAACAGGTATTTCCTTCCCTCTGTTTACCTGTGTGCCTCTCCGCCCATGAACGAACACTCCCTCAGAAAAAAACTTTCCAAACTTAATATCGGCGGGCTGCGCTATTTCGATTCCATCGGCTCGACAAACGATGAAGCGCTGGCATGGGCGGCATCGGGCGCGGCTGATTTTTCTTTGGTCATTGCAGATGAGCAGACTCAAGGACGCGGACGTTTTGAACGAAAATGGTTCACCCCCAAAAGCAGTGGACTCGCCGTCAGCCTGATTCTACGTCCCCAAGCCGGGCATGCCCCGTATCTTTCCCGTATCGTCGGGATTGCCGCGCTTTCGATTACAACAGCCTGTTCAGAATTTGGACTTGCGCCACAAATCAAATGGCCCAATGACCTTCTGCTCGACGGCAAAAAAGCAGCGGGCATTTTGATAGAAACCGTCTGGTCTGGCGACAACGTGGATTCACTGGTCATTGGCATGGGCATCAACATTCACAAAAATTCTGTGCCACCCGCCGAACTTTTACAATTTCCTGCCACCAGCCTCGAAGATGAACTCGGGGAAAAAACGCCCTCGCGCGAAGAATTTCTTTTCAAGGCTTTGAGCGCCTTCGCTTACTGGCGCGGACGTATTGCCGCAGATGATTTAATTCAAGCATGGGAAGAGCGTCTTGCCTTTCGCGGCCAACAAATTCAAGTGACAGGCAATCCCCCAGCCAGCGGCGAACTGCTTGGGCTGGAATCCGACGGCAGCCTGCGCCTGCGCGACGCAAATGACAAATCCGTAATAATTCGCTTTGGAGATGTCAGCCTGAGACCAGGCGCGTGATATACTGTGAAAAATAGAGGTGACCATGTTCGATAATCTCCGTGAAGATGCCGCAGCCAGCCCATTTTATGAAGAAGAAGAATCGGCAACCCTGCAACCCGTTACAAGTTCCAATTCGTTTTTAGCCCCCTCTGGCACAAGACGCATCCTTGGCATGACGGGTGTGCAGCGTTTTATCATCGCCCTCATGATGTTTATGGCGGTTTGTCTCGTCGGGGGAATGGCGCTGCTGGTAACGGGCAAGATCGGATTCTAAAAAATCGGCTTTATAAAAAAGGGACGCGGCTTGATTGCCGCGTCCCTTTTGCTTTTACACCAGTTTGGGCTGCGCCTCTGGCTCTACCTCGTTGGTTTCCGCCCCCACCTTTTTCAAGTCCTCGGCAGAAATACGGGCAACCGAAGCCACGCTGTCGCCCTCCTGCGGCTTGATGAGATGCACGCCCTTCGTGGCGCGTCCCGACTGCTTGACTTCCTTCACTTTCAAACGCAGGGTTACACCGTTGGCGGTCATGATGGTCAGATCGTCGGCTTTTTGCACCACACGCGCCGCTGCAATCCTGCCGATTTCCTTCAACGCTTTCGGGTCGATGGTGAAGTTGCCGCTCGTTGCGCGTCCTTTTGCGGTGTAATCTTTCAGCGGCGTCTGCTTGCCAAATCCCCTGGAAGTAATGACGAGCAAAGAGCCATCGTTCTCGACCACGTCCATACTCGTCACGGCATCACCTTTCTTGAGTTTGATACCCTGCACGCCCGCCGCCTGTCTTCCCATGCAGCGGACTTTGTCCTCGCTGAAGCGCAGCGCCTGCCCGTTTTCGGTGACGATGATAATTTCATCCTTGCCCGAGGTCTGGCGCGCCCAGCCCAACTTGTCGCCTTCTTCCAGCGACATGGCAATCAAGCCAGAGGGGCGCACGGCGGCGAACTCTTCCATCTCCACGCGCTTGATTCTTCCGCGCGCGGTCATCAACATGCAGTAATTATCTTTCGAGAACTTGCCCACCGCCATCGCCGCTGTCACTTTCTCGTTTGGCTCAAGCGCCAGCACATTGACCAGCGGAATGCCTTTCGTGGCGCGGTCTGAATCGGGGATTTGATAGACCTTTTCGGAGTACACCTTGCCCTTGTCCGAGAAGAAGAGCATGGTGTTCAAACTGCGGGCAGGGATGAGCATCACGATTTCGTCTTCGTCTTTGGTCGTATGCCCCATCACGCCGCGTCCGCCGCGACTCTGCGACTTGAATGCGGCTGCCGCCACGCGTTTGATGTATCCGCGTTCGGTCAGGCTGATGAGGACAGCTTCGTCGGGAACCAGGTCTTCGTCGTGAATGTCTTCCTTCGCCTCGGCAGAAATCTGGGTACGGCGGTCATCGCCGAATTTTTCGGTCAGTTCGTTCAGGTCAGATTGAATGAGCGCGAGAATTTTCTTCGGGTTCGCCAGCAGGTCTTCGAGATAATCAATGGTGGCACGAACCTGCTTATGTTCCTCTTCGATTTTCCAGCGTTCGAGCGCGGCAAGGCGGCGTAGCTGCATGTCCAAAATCGCCTGCGCCTGCAATTCACTCAGTTTGAAGCGAGTCATCAAACTGCTCTTGGCGGCGTCGGCATCCTCGGCTTCGCGGATGGTTTTGATGACGGCGTCGATATTGTTGAGCGCAATCAAATACCCGTCGAGGATGTGGATACGCGCCTGCGCCTTTGCCAACTCGAACTTCGAGCGGCGGGTAATGACCGTCTGCCGATGTTCGATAAAAATCTGCAACATGCGTTTGAGGGTCAAGGTGCGCGGCTCGAGATGTCCGCTTTCATCGGCGACCAGGGACAGCATCTGCACGCCAAACGTGGATTGCAAAGCCGTATATTTATAAAGTTGATTCAACACCTTCTTGGGTTGCGCGCCGCGCTTCAACTCGATGACGATGCTCATGCCGCGCTGATCAGATTCGTCGCGCATGTCTGAGATTTGGTCGATCTTGTCGTCGCGCACCAGTTCGGCGATGCGTTCGATCAGGCTGGATTTATTGACCTGGTACGGAATTTCGGTGATGTTGATCTGGTAACGCCCCGCCTTGGTCTCTTCGATGTGAGCGATGCCGCGCATGACGATTCGTCCGCGCCCGGTGCTGTAGGCGGCGTGAATCCCCTCCGTCCCGACGATCATGCCACCGGTCGGAAAATCAGGTCCGAGCACGAACTTCATCAAATCGTCGACGGTGACTTCGTCGATGTTGTCGTAATTATCGATCAGGTAATTAATCGCCCCAGTCAGTTCGCGCATGTTTTGCGGCGGAATGTTGGTTGCCATACCCACCGCAATGCCCGATGACCCGTTCAACAAAAGGTTGGGCAGGCGGGCGGGCAGAACAAGCGGTTCCTGCAACGAGTCGTCGAAGTTGGGTCCGAAATCCACCGTATCTTTTTCGAGGTCGGCGAGCAATTCCTCAGCCATTTTTTGCAGACGCGCTTCGGTATAACGCATGGCGGCGGGAGAGTCGCCATCCACCGAACCAAAGTTACCCTGACCCTCCACCAGCAGGTAGCGCATGGAAAAATCCTGCGCCATGCGCGCCATTGATTCATACACCGCCGAGTCACCGTGCGGGTGGTATTTGCCCAGCACTTCACCCACGATACGGGCGGATTTTTTGTAAGCTGAATTCGAGCGCATTCCCAGTTCGTGCATGGCGTACAAAATACGCCTGTGAACGGGTTTCAATCCGTCGCGGGCATCGGGGAGGGCGCGCGCCACGATCACGCTCATGGCATAATCGAGATAGGCTTCGCGCATCTGGGAGTCAATATCAATGGTCTGGGTATTGCCATTGTTATTGCCAGTGGTGATGGGGACTACATTGTCTTCAGCCATAAAGGTTCCTTAAGATGGTAAAAATTACGCCAAATTGGCACAAAAAGACACGAAGATGGGTAAAAACTTCGTGTCCGCATTATATGAAGGGAACTCGTTTTTCTAGTGAAATTATACCATCCCGAGGCGTTTTTTTAGGGAAACTGAAAGCGCTCCCAGCAAGTTATTTTGAGATGGGGATAAAAAAACAGACCCGCGCTGTGCGGATCTGTTTTTGTGCCGAAGGAGGGATTTGAACCCTCATGAGAGTACACTCACTACGCCCTGAACGTAGCGCGTCTGCCAATTCCGCCACTTCGGCTTGCTGTGCGGGGTGTATTTTATCTCAAACGGCTGTTTTGTCAAATGCCGAAATAATTTTTGGGGAACCATTTCCCGGGCAGCGACGTCCTTTCCACGACCCTTACAAAACTGTATTTTCCACACATTACAGTACTGTTGGGGGTGCATCTTTTTTGGAAAAAAAGCGTTATATTATCATCAACCAAACGAAAGGAGTTTTCCTATGATGTTCGTACTTGCAGCAGTGGTGGTTTTGTTCCTGCTCGCCCTTGCCGGCGCAGATCTGTTCGTATCGCAGTACAATGCGGACGAACTTAGCAGCATGGGAGTTCAGGACCAATGACGGATGACCACCCCATCCCCTAGCCCGGCGCAAACCACAAGGAGCGTCGGGCTTTTTCGTTAAAACAAAAACACGCCTGCCCTTCCCAAAATTCAGGAAATGACAGGCATGTTATCGTAAGCGTTTCTTGAAGATTAACTCAGGCGGGCGAGCACATCAGCGGCTTCGAGCAAAAGATAATCCACGTTATCGAATTTAAATTCGGCGCCGCTGTACTTGGCAAACAACACCTTGTCCTTGACTTTGACTTTGATGCTCTCATCGTCGCCAACGGCAACCACTTCCCCGGTCTGGGGCTTTTCCTTGGCAGTGTCGGGCAGATACAAGCCAGAAGACGTCTTGGCTTCTTGTGCCAGCGGGCGGATGAGAATACGGGTCCCCAACGGTTGAATATTGATTTTTGCCATGCGATTACTTCCTATCCTGTTTTATTGATTTATTTTATACCCAGCAAAGTATTGACTTGCGGGCGGTTGAAACCGACGACAATTTTGCCTCCGATGTCGATTACCGGAACACCCATCTGCCCGGAACGGCGGACCATATCACGCGCAGCAGACTGGTCACGACTGACATCGATATCGGTGAACTTAATTCCCTTCTCGCGGAAATAACTCTTTGCCATGTTGCAATAGGTGCAGGTGGGCGTACTGAATACGATCACTTTGGGCTGGGGTTTTGTTTCTGTCATCGCGTACCTCCAAAAATTTTATTTTCGATTAACCAATAGATGCGCGGGGAAAAAATAAGTTACGGGCGATCATGTTAAAGTTCCATATGATTTTTGATGAAATTACGCCCCTAAAAATGGGTCGATTTATGCCGAAAAGAGGTTGACACGGCGGTTTTAAGATATAATTCAATCATTCGCAAACAAAATATTGCAACAACCTTCACTTCAAACAGGCATTCCATGGATATCGCGGCTCTGTATACAAAAATCGAAAAAAGAATTGAGATCAATGCCGGCATCATTGTCCTGGAAAATCCAAGTGGATTTCCTCATAAAGAAACCAATATCTACCTCGTCGGTCTCAACGGCGGGATCATCTGGAAGGCGGAAAAACCCGATCCCTACACCTCTTTTTCGCGCGTCAAACTCAACGAAGACGGCGAGACGTTTTCAGCCTACACCCTGGGCGGACACGCTTGTGAATTCGATTTGCAGACAGGGAAATTGATCAGTTTTACAAAACTCCAGTAAAAGGTATGTTAAAAAGTTAAAAAGTTAAAAAGTTTGAAAGTTGAAAGGTTTGCAGGTTTCCCCTCTCAACTGGATAACTTTCAAATTTCATGGTGAAGTTGTGCCTCTCTCAAACTTTGATAAGCCTCCGTTCGGATTTGTCCTCGTCTTCCTGCTCTTTAGTTTGCTGTTCCTCTCGAACACCTACAAGCTCTGGTTCAAAACGGACTCGTACTATCAGGACATTTATAACAGCCTCACCAACGAGAAAACCCCTTACCCGTTCAGGAATTTCTTCCTCAAGCGGCTGGAAAACCGCAAACGCTGGGAAGTGCAGCAGAAGATTTTCAGCGCAATTGGACTTGTGGCAGTAGTCGGCGCGGATGCGCTGGTGATCTTGGCATATATTTCTTAACCACAAAGGAAAACCTTCGTGACCCTTTGTGACACTTCGTGGTAAAAAAGAATCCAAAATAGGAGAAGTCACTTTGAAAATCATCGCATGTATCAAGCAAGTACCTGACTCGGAAGCGAAAGTCAAAGCCGAAGACGGGAAGGTTACGTGGGGGGACGCGCCGTTGGTGATTAACCCGTTCGACGAGTACGCCGTCGAAGGCGCGCTTCAGCAGAGGGAAGCATTGGGCGGGACAGTGACCGCCCTGTGCGTCGGACCCGAATCCGCGAAGGATGCGCTCAAGCACGCGCTCGCCATGGGCGCGGATGATGCCGTCCTTGTCTCAGACCCTGCGCTCGAAAACATCGACTCGGTGGGCGCAGCGCGTGTGCTGGCAGCCGCCATTCAAAAAATCGGCGGCGCGGATTTGGTCATGTTCGGACGCCAAACCCTCGACAACGGCGCGGGGCTGACCGCCGCGCAGACCGCCAGAGTCATCGGGTTGCCCATGCTTGGGTTCGTGGGTCAAATCAAAGTGGAAGGCGATACCGTGACCGTTGACCGAGTCACCGAAGAAGGTCGGCAAACCGTCAGCGCGAAAATGCCCGCCATCCTCAGCCTGGTGCAAAGCATCGGCGAACCGCGCTACCCGTCGTTCATGGGCATCCGCAAAGCGTCGAAGGCAACCATCCCCGTCTGGTCGCTGGCAGATGTCGGCACGACCGTAGCCGCCCCCGTCGTCACCCGCGTCGAGTTGATGAACCCGCCCGTGTCCGACGCCAAAGTCGAAATGATTACGGGCGAAACCCCCGCCGAAATCGCCGACAAACTCGCCGACAAAATTCTCGCGGAGAAAGTGCTATGAAAACTTTCGTTTATATCGACCATTTCAAGAGTGACGTCCAGCCTGCTTCGTGGGAAGCCTTGGGCGTGGCAAAAAGTTTCGGCGCTGCTGTGGCGCTGGTTTTCGGCTCGGATGCGGATGAAATTGCCAAAGCCGCGTTTGAATTCGGCGCGGACGAAGTCATCGTTGTGGATGATACCGCGCTGGTGGATTACCGCGCTGAACCGTATGCGTCCACGCTGTCGGCTCTCGCTGCTTCTGCGTCCCCCGACCTGATTCTGTTCCCGACGACTGCGCGAACCCGTGAGTTCGCCGCCATGTCTGCGGTGGACTTGAATTCGGGCGTGTTGACTGATGTTGCAAAATTCGAGATGGACGGCGATCCTTCGACTTCGCTCAGGATTGTCGCCACCCGTCCCATTTACGAAGGCAAGGTTTTGGAGAAGACCGTCTGCTCGGGCAAGCCCGTGCTGGCGACCATCCCCGCCCGCGCCTTCCCCAAGCCTGAACGTGTGGCGGGCAAGGCTGGCACTGCAACCAAAGCCGAAGCCAAAACTGACGCGCTGACCACCGTCGTCGGCTACGCCGCAACTGAAAGCGCGGTCAACATCGGCGACGCGGCGGTCATCGTCTCTGGCGGACGCGGCGTCTCGAACAATCCCGCCCTCGGCTTGGATGAAAAAGCCACCGCAGAAAAAGGCTTTGAACTGCTCGGCGAACTCGCCAAGTTGCTCGGCGGCGCAGTTGGCGCATCCCGCGCGGCAGTGGACGGCGGATACATCACCTACGCCCATCAGGTCGGGCAGACGGGCAAAGTCGTC
>Ga0172367_10005703_pt1 | contig 14956 bp, 15 predicted proteins | sample Lak10m_FD_114542 | JGI IMG/M metagenome (GOLD analysis project Ga0172367, IMG submission 114542) | Freshwater microbial communities from Kabuno Bay, South-Kivu, Congo - kab_022012_10m | ecosystem: Environmental > Aquatic > Freshwater > Lake | place: Democratic Republic of the Congo: South-Kivu... | reverse complement strand
CGATTCCTTCCATGAGCCCCCATCTCTCCGAATTCATAAGTGAAATCAGAGTTCTAGAAGACACATTTAGGGGACATTATCGCCAGGAAATAACTAGGGGACAAAATCGCTGGGAAAAAACATTATTTTAGTCTAATATTAAGTTCCTTCCGCCTTTTACCGAAACGCCTGTTGAAGATCATTTTTCAATCGCAGGACGGGGTAAATCGGGTCGAAGGTATGTCCAAGTCTTTCCGAATTTTTTTAATATTGGGCCTGGTTTTAGGGCTGGCAGCTTGTTCTTCTTCGCGAACCGATGAAGAAGACTTGGCAGATGATATTATCGAAGAAGTGGATGCAGGTACGGATGCGGTTCCTGCTTCAAGTGTCGAAATGCCATCTCAAGCAGTATCGGCAATAACTGCTCCAGAAGTACCTGCAGCACCGCCCCTTCCAGTAAGCCAAACAGTAATTGTCGCCTCGGAGTCAGTCAACGTCCCTAAGGTCGCTTCTTCGGGAGCTACTCGGGGAAGTTACATCATCCGCCCAGGTGAGACCTTGATGATGATTGCCTATCAAGTGTATGGGGATATTTTCCGCTGGAAAGAGATTTATCGTGCAAACAAAGACAAAATTAGAAATCCAAATTCACTGCCAGTAGGAGTGGCGCTGACGACTGAAAATATTCCGGGTGGTGCGAACTCTCCGCCTAAAGGCAGAAAATATCAGGTGAAGATAGGTGATACTCTGCGCTCGATTGCTCGAAGTGTTTATGGAACTCAGTATAAATGGGAAAAAATTTGGAAAAACAATCGACAAGCGATCAAAAATCCAAATAAAATTTTTAAGGGATTTTCAATTTATTATACGATGAGTTTAAAAGATTTAGCTGAATTTCGTCATTTCAAGACAGTGGCGGTTCGGTATTCGAGGCCTCGGCGGGTTCAGCGGTTTCAAGTTCAAAAACGCCGCGATTTATCGCCAGTAGTTCAGCGGCCAATTCAGCCGATGACTCAACCGGCGTCAGTAGTGGATACTGTAAAAACGAATGAGAGGGCAACGGAGGTATCTCACAGTTCCGTTTTAGTGCCTGCAGCCCCCCCGGCCTCAGTACCTACGGTTGTGGCGATGCCGCCATTGCCCTCTCACCTCAATGAGCAGCTAGGTCAATAATTTACGACCAACCTAGACATCTCTCATCGTGAACTATGTTATTAGTTCTTTGTGAAGCTTTTCAGTTCCATGGTGATTTCCATGTTGCCCGACATCACCATCTTGAGCATACCATCCATAACGGTGTCGCGAGGGTTAGCCCAGAATTCAAATTTTTCAATATTCTTGGACTTGCCCACGACGTGGATGCATTTGAATATACCTGCAGGGACGGTAATTTCGGTGGTGTCCTGAGAAATGAGTTCAGGCTTGTCGTCTGGAGCGTTTTCTTCTTTACCGTTATGAATCACTTTTAAAACTTTGCCATCGGCACGATTCATTAAGATGTCAGTGGTATCTTTCTGAATGGCAAGATTTGCTTCCTGGTGAACCCACACAGCGGCGCCTTCTTCTTTAGTGACAGTTTTCACCATCGAGCCGATGTTACCGAACATTCCGATTTTCACATCATAAGTAGCGGTGTCGCCTACTTTCCAATTGATGAGATCGTAGGGAGCAACCGAGACCAGTGCCTGGGCTAAACGAGCTTCGGTAGCTGGGTTGATGATGGTGATGTCTGCATGTGAATTTTGTACAGATGCGACTGTGAGTACTGCTAAAAACAACGCTGAAAACATCTTCATAGCAAGTCTCCTTGAATGCGTATACTTTTGTACACTGTAGAATTTATCAGCTAGATTAAGAGATAGCTGGCTTTTTTCACCGATGATCTGTCTTGATAGACTTCCGATGTTCGGAGCTAAAAGCCGCATGATACTATCTCAGGGTGATTGAAATGCAATTAGCATTTGTAAAAAAGCTTGGGAGCTCTGGCTCAGTGCGAAATGTAAGTCTGCTCTTATTGTTGATATTGGGTTGTGCTACTCCACAACCGGTGGATACCCATGTCAGTGAAGAACGGCAGCATGATTACGCTGTTGGTGTTTTGCTTGCGCAAAAATTTGAAACTCAATTTCAGCTCTATCAAGATTCGGTGCTTTCAACTTATCTTGAAGATCTTGCAACTGTATTGGCACAGTTGTCGTCTGCAGTAAAACAAAACAGGGTTAAAGTTCAAGTAGTGGAAGATTTGAGTCATCGATGGACAAGTTATGCTTTCCCTGTAAACCAAATTTATCTCTCACGATCACTTATACGTTCAATCCGTTTCGAAAATGAACTTGCGGCAGTAATTGCTCTTGAAATCGCGCATCTTGAAAACAGAGATCTCATTACAAGATTCGAAAAGTTTTCAAATCAAAGAGATTTGATGACGACTAAAAAACTTTTTGAATTTTCTTCTGCAGCGCGTATTGCAGCATTAGAGCTTGCAATGGAGATGATGTATCAAGCTGGGTATGATCAGCGTGGAATGGTCTATTTACTAGGGCGCTATCAAAAGCATCCGGAGAGATCTCCGTATGATTCGGCATTGGTTAAATTGCTTATGGAGAATTCACGGCGGATCATTGCTCTTCACGCCCCAATACGTAATCCTATAGTTCGATCGGATCGTTTTCTTGCTGTTTTTAATAGGATGCAAAAGCTTTGAGCAGGTCTGAGTTCAGGTTTAAGGAGATGAAGGAAATGTTGCAGTCTATACAAGTTAGTGACCAGGAAGTTACTCACTGGGTCAAAAAATCTCGGCTGATCGAGTCAATCACTCGCTTGCCCGGAGATGCGAGTACTCGTCTCTATTATCGGGTCATTACAAAAAAACAAAAAGCAGAGGCGCATAAAAGTTATATTGTGATGCGAATGGATCCTTTTGAGGATCAAGGGAATGATCTTCCATTTGTTGTAGTTCAAAAACACCTTTCTTTTGCTCAGGTGGATGTACCAGCTATTTTTGATATGGATCCTAAGAGAGGATTAATCTTGTTAGAAGACCTGGGAGATATGACACTACTTAGGCGCCTTCAAGATGTTTCTAACGCCAATGTAGAAAGGCATATTTATCAGCGGGTAATTGATTCTCTCATTCATCTGCAGGTCCATGTATCTCCTGGTAGAAAAAAACCAAACATTGAAGCTTTTCGTCTTAGGTTTGATCGTGAGAAACTAATGTATGAGGTCAATTTCGCGATCGAAAACTTCTACCAGATTCACTTGAATCGAAAATTTAGTAAAAAAGACCTTGAGACGTTAACAAGAGGCTTTGGTGAAATTTGCGAGTTTCTTGCCGATCAGCCGGTTGTATTTACTCACCGTGATTTTCACAGCAGAAACGTCATGGTCGTAACTCAAAAAAATGCTGAAGATCGATTGGTTATGATTGATTTTCAAGACGCGAGGATGGGGCCAGCACAGTATGATTTGGCCTCTCTGTTGCGCGATAGTTATTATCAGCTTGAAGAAAGTCAAATTCAGAGATTACTCGATTATTATGTGATTCGATGGGAAGCCGTGACAGGAAAACGGATTGATCGTACTCAATTTGAGTATGTTTTTGATCTGATGTCAGTTCAACGCAACTTCAAAGCAATTGGGAGCTTTGCTTCGTTTTATAATAAACGGGGCAATGCTACTTATTTAAAGTATATTGGTAATACTTTTGAGAATATACGACGAGTATTATTAAAGTATCCTAGTTATTCTGGGCTCAGAGAGGTGCTTTTCCATTACTATTACTTCTAAGATTTCAAATGCGATGTTGATGGCCGCAGGATTGGGGACCCGACTCCGACCGTTTACGGAGCAAGAGCCCAAGTGCTTGATACCGCTGATGGGAATTCCGATAGCGCAGTTTGCGATGGACCTTCTGGTCAGTGTTGGAGTCAGAAATATTGTAAGTAATGTTCATCATCTTTCTGGTCGAGCAAGGGCAGGATTGTTGGCTTTGGATCGAGGCAGTGCCCAGCTCACGATCAGTGATGAATCATCTCTTTTGCTCGGGAGTGCAGGCGGCATTCGAAAAGCACTTCCCTTGCTCGGGCAAAAAAAAGATCAACCTTTTTATCTTCTCAATGCAGATGTGCTCTGTGATGCAGATCTGAAAGGTTTGGCTCGCACTCATGCGCGGCTTCGTTCTCGTTATGGAGTCAAGCTGACTTTGATGGTATTTCGTCGATCGACTTGCTCGGGGAGATATCGGGAAATTCAATTTGACGAGCAGACTTCTCTCGTAACAGGTCTGGGTGCGCTGACGAATGATCAGCCGTTCTTTGTAGGAGCGGCCGTGCTCGAGCCAGACGCCTTAGATCGCGTCCCGAATGAGGGGCCTGCGGAATTTGTGCCCACGATTCTTGAGCCAGCGATTCGCGAAGGAAAAGCAGGTGTTTTTGTTTCCTCGGGAGAATGGCATGATGTTGGAAGTTCAGCCCTTTGGTTAGAGGCGCATTTTGCATTGATGGGGTTACTCGAAACTCGTCCGCCTCTTCTTTGGTTAAACAGAGTGGAGTCCGTGAATAAGCGAATTGCTCCTGGAATATGGGTTTTTAAAAAATCTCAAGGCTATTCGGGTACCGCAGATTGGGTGGAGCCACTCTATTGGAATTCCTTGAGAGATGAAACGGCTCGGCCTCCACGAAGCTTCGGCCCGCGAGCAGTGCTTTATGGTTCAGCTGGGAATGATATCGCTCTACACGATTCCATTCAATATCGAGGATTGAGAGAGAGTTTTAAAGAGCCTTAAGTAAATGGGCGGTCCGCAATAAAACCTCAGGCCAATTTTTTCCGGGGGTGATTTGACCTCCAGGACCAAAACCACGCGCTCCTGTCCAGCTACCTCCGAGAGGTTGGCCCAGTAGAGATAAAAATCCAAAGTAGGCAAATGCTTGAGCTTCAATGAGCTGTGGATTAAGTCCGCATTGGGCTAAGTCGAGGATTTCGATTCCTTCTAATCGGTCGCGGAGCCAATCGATCATCACAGGATTCTTGGCGCCACCTCCACAAATAAAAATTTTAGAAAGAGCTAATCCTTTTTTGAGAATAGTGTCTTCGTACGCTCTTCCAATGGATTCTACGGTGATCGCTGTAGCAGTAGAAACTAAAGATTCATCGCGAAAAGGTACTCGCGAAAGAAAATAAGAAATTGGAAAATCATCTCTGCCTGTTGATTTTGGTGTTTTTTTCTTAAAATAAGGATGTTTCAAAATAGTCCTGACGGTGGGGATATGGATCGACCCCTTCTGCGCGAGTTTTCCATTGCGATCAAACTTTAGCTTGCCGTGACTTATGATCTCGGCTGCGGCATCAATCCAAATATTTCCAGGACCAGTATCAAAGGCAAGAATGGGTTTGTCATGAGATGGTCCCGGTCTAATATAAGTAAGATTGCTAATTCCACCGATGTTATGGATCGCGATGCCCTCATTTTCTTCGCTCAAATGATGAGAGAGGAGGCGATGAAAAAGCGGAACCAAAGGAGCGCCTTGTCCACCTGCTGCTAGATCGCCATCACGAAAATTTGAGATCACGGTGAGACCTGTTGCACAGGCAATTCGTGCCGAGTTTCCTAGCTGTAACGTCGAACTCTTCTGACCCATAAATGGAAAGTGAGCCAAGGTTTGACCGTGATTGGCAATAGCATCTGGTCTATCCTTGCGATGGCGCTTGATGAGGTGATTGAGAGTCTTTCCGTACCAGTTTCCAAGATCAGCGTGAAGTGCAAGCCAATCGCGAATTGGAGCTTGAGTATTCTGCTCTTGGAATTTGAGAACTTGTTTTCGGAGGGATGGAGGATAGGAGGCTGTTTCGGACCAGAGAGGTTGCCAGCCTGAGGGAGCGATTTCAATGCATGAAGCGTCAAGTCCATCGCAGGAAGTGCCTGTCATGACCCCAAGAATCCGGATACTAGCTTTTGATGAGAGTTTTTTCACGCGCTCTACAGTACTGCCAAGAGCCCTTCGTTGACAAGGTCTGGAACCGCGTGAGATTTTCATCAGATGCATGTAGTCCGATTGCCGCGTTTACTCCGAGCAGCTTTGTTCGTCTTGTTCCTGTTGATTCCTTTGGCAGGGGTGGAAGCACTGATGGTGAGTCACGCCGTTGGGTGGGAGCGTTCTAGCTCATGGGTCGCTCTTTGGAGTGGAGTCGCCGCGTTGATTTCAATTCCTCTTTCAATTTTATTGGCTCGAGGTCGGCAATGGGGCCTCGGCATTTTGACGTTGCTTCGGTTAGCGTGTGTGGCTGCTTCAGGCATTCTCGCCGTTCGATTTAAGCTGACATCGTTGGGATTTTTTACCATTTTTCTTGTGGGTTATTTTACGTGGATTATGGTTTGGATCCGTCGAGAGATGAGGCGCTCTTACTTCGATCCGCAGATTCGTTGGTTCGAAGGACTCCCTCAAGCAGTGCCTGGTTTGATTTGCTATGTGGGCAATGGAGCACTTCAGCATCCATTTAGAGTGAGTCGAATGGATGAAGAGGGTGTATTTTTATTTTTGAATCAGATTCCCAGATCTTTTGAATGGAAAAGTCTCCTTCTGGGACGAGAAAAAGAGTTAGTTTTTGTTTTTAGAGATCGAGAGTTTCGTTGCCAAGGGATCTTGGTCGGTATTCTCAATCGTGGAACTGAAAGAGGAGGAATTGGAGGTGGGTTTCAATTCCGAGGTCTTTCGCCGGATCAGTCTAAGGACTTGGGTAGCTTTGTCGAGAATCTACGAGGAGAAGGATATGTGGCATAGGACGCTTACGTTGTGTTTAGTTTGGATGACTTTAGTTTCTTGTTCTCTTAAAAAAAATCAACCTTCTGAAGGTTCTCAAGGGGTCCTTCAGGAATATATTTCAGAAAGTTTTCATATAAAAAATGTCGCAGATCGTGATCGTTTATTGAATTTACTTACAGGGTTATCCAAAACTCGTCTTGCAGCTTGGAGCACTGAACAATTCATGCAGGCATTTGTGGAAAATAAGCGCGAATTTGTAAAGTTGGTCATCCTTGAAAAGAAGAAGCTCTCATCCACAGAAGAAAACATCACCTACGAATTAATTTATCTCGATTACGGTCGATCCCAACGCAAACAAGGTATCCAGGTGACAAATAAAAAACTTTGTCATGTGGTCAATCAACAAGGGAAATGGCTCATTTCAGAGATGCACAACATTAAGGAGTTAGTCGAATATCGAAATGAAATGACGTTTCCTTATTAGTCTCAATGATCACTGATTTTAGTGAATAAAAAGTGCGGTCGCGTAATCCTTAAAATGAATGACAGAATGGAGCCGAACTTGGTTAAAAACAGGAGAAGCTCCATCTAAATAAAATCGATAGTTCTGACTGCCTAAAGAACTGCGCAGAAGTAACGGCCCTTGATTTGTACTGTTTGCCACTATGATCAGCTGAAGGCCTGCTTCGTTAGAAAAATTGACCCCAGATAAACGCAGCACATAGCTTCCGCCAGTCTGACTGTAGATTACCGCAAGGCCCGAGGCTGTGTTACCGTTTTGTCCGGTAAACGCCGCTTGAGCTACGATCGTTCCCGAAGGGATCGGATCATTCAGCACAATGGGTTCACTGCTCTGGATACCTTGTCCACATCCTGGGCTTCCTAGAGTCATAAGTACAATCAAAAATATTTTCGATAAGCTGACCATATGCAGCATTTTACCTCATAAAATGAAATTTAATCTTCTCCTTTTTTTTTCGATAAGTTTTAGAGGGGGTGATTATGGTTTCAGACAAAGACAGCGATGTCAGTACAAGTTCTCAAAAAATTGATATGCGCTATTTGGTTCGAGCGCTCATCAAGCACGGTGCCTCAGATCTTCATCTCAAGGCCGGTCGTCCTCCACTTTATCGAGTGAATGGAAAACTGATTCCCGCAAAAATGGACGAAATGGGAGCAGATCTTCTCGATCAGATCATTTTAGGGGTGCTATCATCTAAGCAAAAAAGCCAACTTGAGCACGGACGACAAGTCGATCTTTCTTTTGAGTTTAAAGATTTAGGTCGTTTTCGCTGCAATGTTTACTATCAGCGAGGCGCGCTTTCGGCTGCCATTCGGACCATTTCTGCTAATATTCCACAATTAGACGATTTGGGTGTGCCCGAAATCTTGCGTGAGCTTTGCCTACGACCGAGAGGGTTATTTTTAGTAACGGGGGCAACTGGATCCGGAAAGTCAACCACACTTGCCGCGATGATTCGTCACATGAACGAGAATCAGAATATTCACATCGTCACTCTTGAAGATCCCATTGAGTATGTGCATCGCGACATCAAGGCAACGATCACTCAACGTGAGCTAGGTTCTGACTTGGTTTCATTCCAGGAAGGTCTACGAGGAGGATTGAGGCAAGACCCTGATGTCATTATGATTGGCGAATTGCGTGATACTGATACGATTCAACTTGCTTTGACCGCAGCCGAAACCGGACATCTAGTTTTGTCGACGCTTCACACTAATGATGCAAGCTCTACGATTAAACGTATCCTAGATGTGGTTTCTCAGTCGCATCAAAATCAAGTCAGAATACAGTTAGCGAGTGTCCTTATTGGCGTTATCACACAGCAGCTTCTAATCAGGTCTGATGGGCAGGGGCGAGTTCCTGCTTGTGAGTTAATGGTGAATTCTCCCTTGATCGAAGATTATATTCTCAAGAACGAGATCGAAAAAATTCCTGAAGCGATTTCTACTTCAAGCAATTATTACAAAATGCAAACCATGGCACAGTCCTTAGAGGCGTTGGTCAATGCAGGTACTGTGACCGCCGAAGAAGCGCTGAAGGTTTCAAGTAATCCAGATGAACTCAAGTTGCGCCTATCAGGAATGACTCGAGATCAAGGATACGAGCTCGCATCTCAGACGAGTTTTCGTAGTAATTCAGAGTAGGTCTGGGTTAAACTCGGCTCGATGACTTTGAGCCGTGTCCGCGTAATATTTCAGTTCATTCTCGTACTTTTTGCCGCCTCCTTTTCATTTGGTCTTCTGGGGGGGCTTTTTTTTGGACTCAAGGGAGCCAGTGTCGGGGTGGTATTGGCCAACCTTATTTTAATCTGGGCTGCCTTTTCTAGTGAGCGAGTCATGGTTCGAAGTCTTTGTGCGTATGACCCGTCCCCGGGAATTTTGAATTCCTATTCGGCTTCGATTCAAGGGCTTTTAAATGATCGAGAGAGTCGTTTGATCGAGGTGCCTCGGCTTTTAATTTATGTAGATCCTTTGCCAAATGCATTGAGTGTCAGGCGGATGGCTGGAAAGGGCGTTATTCTATTAAGTACCGGTCTTTTGGCGCAAATGGGCGAAGCTGAGCTTCGAACAGTGCTTCAGGCAAATTTATTTTGCATCCGGCAGGTGAGATGGGCTTTCTATAGTTTTTGCGCGTGTTTACTTGTCTGGCTTTTAAAATTTGCTCCTCGCTCCTGGGTCGATCTTTTTTTCTCGCGGGGAGTGCCGGGCAGGCATGGAAGGCAGTCTGCCCGATTTCGAGAAAGTGCCTGGCTTACAGGCTATTTTTTACTTTTGTTCCCTTGGATTCGTTTTTTGCTGAAAATGGGAGACCCAGGCCGCTTTGATAGAAATCTTGGAGTAAAATGGGATAGTGCGTCGCGTCAAATTAGATCCTCTGTTCATTTTCTTGGCCATCCCGAATGTCCAGGGGCATCGATGCTTTTTGTCGATCATTGGACAAAAGTGGCTGCTGACCCGATGGTTTTTTCTCATTCAATATGAGAAATAAGGGGCGAAAAGGAAAAGAAAATGGAGAAGCAAATTCCGAAAATCGATCTAACCACTTTTTTCCTATCCATCTCATCTGCTGCTTATATGGGATTAGGAATTACTCCCACTGGATCTGATGAAGGACAAATAGATCTCGAGCTTGCTAGGCAGAACATCGATTTGCTCGAACTAATGCAAGAAAAAACTCAGGGCAATAGGACGCCTGAAGAAGAGACGCTTCTCCAACAGCTGCTATTTGAGATTAGGATGCGATTTGTAGAGACGCAACGGAGAGTAAGTAAGAAATGATTCTAAGAGTGATTAAATATGGAATATTGACTTCGTTAATCAGCGCAGTAATGGGGGTTACTTTTTTTTATCACCCAAGCCCAGAAAAAAAATCGGCCGCTTATGGAGCGCCTGCATTTGCAGCTCCGGGGGATGCGAATGTTTTTGTAAATCTTTCCAAAAAAGTAGTTCCATCGGTTGTAAATATTTCTACTTTTTCTGTAGTGAAGAATCCCTACGGACAAGGTTCGCCTGACGATCTTTTTAGGCGATTTTTTGAAGACTTTTTTCAAAGGCACGGCGGAGGTAGAAAAGATGACTATCGCCGTGAGTCGCCTAGTTTGCCGAATCCGGATGATGAAGGCGAAGAAGATACGCCTCGAAGCAATCCACGCCTTCCTAAAGCGATGTCTCTCGGAACGGGATTCGTGATTGATTCTTCGGGACTCATTTTAACTAATAATCACGTCGTTGCAGGGGCTGATGAAATTAAAATTTATTTTACAGAAGCCAGCGATGAAAAGCCCACTGATGGTGAAATCGTAGGGCGTGATCCTGAAATTGATATCGCATTGATCAAGGTAAAAACGAAGCGAGAGTTAGTGCCGATTGCCTTTGGTGATTCGGATGCTCTTGAAGTGGGCGAGTATGTGATGGCCGTAGGCAATCCATTTGGCCAAGGGCACTCAGTTACACATGGAATCATCTCTGCAAAAAGTCGTTTAGCGCCAGATTTTCCTCTGGCCAATTATCTTCAAACAGATGCTCCTATCAATCCAGGTAATTCTGGGGGGCCTTTAGTTAATTTGCGTGGAGAAGTCATTGGGATCAATAATGCAATCGACCAAAGAGCGCAGGGGATTGGTTTTGCTATTCCTATTAATTTAGTAAAAAAAGTTCTTCCTCAGCTTCGTTCAAAAGGAACTGTTGCGCGTGGTTACATTGGTGTTTTGGTGAATGAACTGACTCCTGAAGTCGCAGCAAAAATCGGTGTTGATCCAGAATTAACCGCACCTTTTATTACCCATGTGTATCCAGGCCAGCCAGCAGATAAAGCAGGGATCAAGCCTTATGATGTTGTTTTAGAAGTAGCAGGTAAACCGATTCATTCCGGATTAGAACTGATCTCTGCAGTGACTGCTGTATCGATAGATGAAACAGTTTCTATCAAGGTGTTACGGGGTTCTGCAGAAAAAACACTCAATATCAAGATTGCTCAGCGGCCGGGGACCTCAGCTCTTGCTGAAGCCGATAAAAAAGATAAGAAGAAAGACGCCAAAGCAAAGCAGATTCAAACAGGAATGATCCTTGAAACGATCACTCCCGAAGATGCAAAACAACTAGGGTTACCTGAAAAATCTGGAGGTGTTTTAGTAGCGTCCGTGATGGATGGGGGGCCTGCTGACCAAGCAGGCTTGGCTCGAGGGGATATCATTCTTGAAATTGACCGAAGCGTGGTTAAAAATGTTGATGAATTCTATTCTATTGTTAAGGAAAAGAAGAGCTATCTTCTCAGAATCCGGCGGAGTGACTCGCAAGGTCGAGAAGGTTTTGCCGTAGTCGTACTTGGGCTTAAAGAATAAGAAAAATAATGGGTGCTTGACGGAACGGGTTTTGCTCTCATCATTGTCAATGAAGGGAGTAGAAATCTATGGCACCCAAATTCACTCATAGTACACAGGAAGTTCTTCAGAGAGCTCAGGCTGAAGTAATTCGCCGCGAAAATCAGGAGCTTCAGCCAGAACATCTTCTTTATGCGCTGGTCTCACCTAGCGAAAGTGAAGAAGGTGCTTCGATTGTTAATCATGTCCTTGAGATTGCAGGGGTTAAAACTCAGGCTGTCAGAAAGCGACTTGAAGAAGCATTAAACAAGCTCCCTAAGGTCTCCGGCGGGAGTGGTGCTGTCTATGCTTCCCCACTCTTTAACCGAATGATGGTCTTGGCTGAAGACGAAGCTAAAACCCTGGGTGATGAGTATATTTCTGGCGAGCACTTCTTAATTGTTTTGTTGAATCCACAGTTCAAAGACAGTCCTGCGGCTAAAGCCTTGATCGAAGGTGGGCTTAAAAAAGATCAGTTGTTACAAGTCATCCACAAGGTTCGTGGGGGATCTAAAATTCAGGACCCCGAACCTGAAGGTAAGTATCGAGCTTTAGAAAAATATTGTCGCGATTTGACCGACTTAGCGAGAAAGCAAAAAATCGATCCTGTCATCGGTCGTGATGATGAAATCAGGCGTGTTATTCAAGTTCTTTCTCGAAAAACTAAAAATAATCCTGTTTTAATTGGGGAACCAGGGGTGGGTAAAACCGCCATTGTCGAGGGATTGGCTCAACGTATTGCTCATGGGGATGTTCCTGAAGGTTTAAAAAATAAACGACTTTTGGTGCTCGATCTGGGTGCCCTTATTGCTGGGGCAAAATTCCGTGGAGAATTTGAAGACAGGTTAAAATCAGTCCTCAAAGAAGTGAGTGCGTCTGAAGGGTCTCTCATTTTATTTATCGACGAACTCCATACGCTAGTGGGCGCAGGAGCAGCCGAAGGTGCGATGGATGCTTCCAATATGTTGAAGCCCGCGCTGGCACGTGGCGAACTTCGCTGTATTGGAGCGACGACGTTGGATGAATATCGAAAGCATATTGAAAAAGATGCTGCATTAGAGCGTCGGTTTCAGCCCGTTTTAGTTAAAGAGCCTACTGTCGAAGACACAATCAGCATCCTTCGTGGCTTACGCGAAAGATATGAAGTACATCACGGTGTCACCATTCGTGATGCTGCATTGGTAGCAGCAGCTACTTTGTCGAACCGTTACATCACCGATCGTTTTTTACCGGACAAAGCGATCGATTTGGTCGATGAAGCTTGCTCCAAGCTTCGAATGGAAATTGACTCTCGTCCTGAATCTGTAGATCAGCTCGAACGACGGATACTTCAGTTAGAGGTAGAGCGCCAAGCTCTTCGTAAAGAGGCCGATACAGCTTCGCGTGAGCGTCTGAATCAGTTAGAGTCCGAATTGTCACGATTGAAAGGGCAAAGCGGTGAACTACGCGCTCAGTGGGAACGCGAGAAAAAAGAAGTTAATGTTGTCAAAGACCTCAAAGAAAAAATCGAGCGCGTTCGCCTTGAGTCTGAAGCCGCCGAAAGACGAGGCGATTTAGAAAAAGCCGCAGAACTCCGTTACGGCAAATTGCTTGCCCTTCAAAAAGAGTTAGAACAAGCGGGCAAGCTGGTTCACAATGCATTGCTTCGCCAGGATGTGACTGAGAACGACATTGCCGAAATTGTGGCCAAATGGACGGGCATTCCTGTCGCAAAAATGATGGAAAGTGAGCAGCAAAAGCTGATTCAGATGGAAGAGCGCCTCGGGCATCGGGTCATTGGTCAAGATCGCGCTATTGCAGCAGTCTCTAATGCAGTTCGCCGTTCACGCGCAGGTCTTCAAGAGCGGCATCGACCTATTGGCTCGTTTTTATTTTTGGGTCCAACGGGAGTGGGTAAAACTGAAACTGCTAAAGCTCTTGCTGAGTTTTTGTTTGATGACGAACAAGCCATGGTTCGACTCGATATGAGTGAGTACATGGAAAAGCATTCGGTTGCGCGTCTCATTGGGTCGCCTCCGGGTTATGTGGGTTATGAAGAAGGCGGGGCTTTGACTGAAGCGGTACGCAGACGCCCTTATTCAGTAATTTTACTTGACGAAATTGAGAAAGCTCACCCGGATGTTTTCAATATCTTCTTGCAGATCTTGGATGATGGACGGGCTACTGACGGTCAAGGAAGGACAGTCGATTTTTCAAATACCATGATTATCATGACGTCCAATATTGGGAGTCATTTAATTCTAGAAGAAAAGGATCCGGAAAAGCTTGAACGGGGTGTGATGGAATTGGTGAAACAATCATTCCGACCTGAATTTTTGAATCGTATTGATGAGATTGTGACCTTTTCACACTTGGAGCCCGCCCAGCTTCGAGAGATTATTCTTCAGTATGTCAGCAAGTTGAACCGGCAGCTTAAGGAACGAGGGGTACAGATTGAACTCACTCCTGCAGCGGTCAATCTTCTGGGAGAGCGTGGGTATGATCGGGATTATGGTGCCCGCCCGATGAAGAGGGTATTTCAGCGAGAAATTCAAAATCCATTGGCAATTGAGTTGCTCTCTGGAAAGTTTACCCTGGGGACTACAGTCCGGGTGGATGCATCTTTTGATGCCTCTAAGGACGGGTTTAAGTTTGAGTCTATCCAGGCGGCGAAAAATTAACATAAAATCAATATGTTATAGAATTTGAAATCCTGATTTCTCTCCTCTACAATAAGATCTAAGGAGTAGTCTGTCTGGTGAGGTCAACAAGAGGAGCGGACCATGGAAATCACGGAAGTTAAGGTATTCCCCGTAGAGGAAGAAAAACTCAAGGCGTATGTCACCATTGTTATAGATAATTGCTTTGTAGTTAGGGACTTAAAGGTAATTAGCGGAAATGGGGGGTTGTTTATTGCTATGCCCAGTAAGAGGCGTAGAGATGGAACTTTTAAGGATATTGCTCATCCTTTAAATCAGACAACTCGAGCTGTCATCGAAAAGAAAATTCTGGATGCATATCTGCAGGAAATTAAATCTGGCGGAACTCCACGCATATCCGCCGAAGAAGCAGAAAAAGCTGATTAATACGCTCACAAAGTTGCTCATCGCTTTAACTTATGTTACGCAACACTTCAGTTGGGGCGTCGGCAAGCGGCTAAGCTAGCGGATTTTGATTCCGCCATTCCTAGGTTCGAATCCTAGCGCCCCAGCCATTCTTAAACGGCCGGGATTCGATTCTACGGATTCTACGGATTCTACTCACTCTCTGGGATTCTACGATTCTACGATTCTACTCACTCTCTGGTGGGTATTTTAAATTTCCCTTTCAGGAACAAACATCTAGCAGACGCAGTCG
>Ga0172367_10005702_pt1 | contig 14957 bp, 13 predicted proteins | sample Lak10m_FD_114542 | JGI IMG/M metagenome (GOLD analysis project Ga0172367, IMG submission 114542) | Freshwater microbial communities from Kabuno Bay, South-Kivu, Congo - kab_022012_10m | ecosystem: Environmental > Aquatic > Freshwater > Lake | place: Democratic Republic of the Congo: South-Kivu... | reverse complement strand
TCATATAAATCAACTAATACTCTTGTTGTTTCTGGAACATCACTCTCAAATAGTTCTTCACCATCTTCTTTATCCCACTTATAAATCTTCTCTAATCTGTCACCATACATTGAAACATATTCTCCATTTGGGTCTTTACGATATGCATACTTTTTGTAAGGAAATGTCCTGTAACCTAAAGTATCATCCCAAAGGTGTATTAAGTTTCTCTGCCTTTCTAAAAATATATTCTGATACATTATGGTTTATAAAAAATAAATATTGGTTCGTATTTGTAAAATTGTCCTTCTATTTGCATTGAATTCTTTGCCTTAGACAAATCCATCCCTGTCATTGGACTCATTGTCATTCTCAGTTTACCTTTGTATTCACATCCTAATTGAGTGAGTATATCAATACTATCTTGCTCTAAAGGATAGAATTTATCAGGTCCAACTTTGATATCCGCGATATTCCAACAAATATAACGGTCATTTCTAAGATATTCGTAGATTGTTGTAAGAGTTGGTCTAAGGAATCCATCTCTCCAACTTTCATAATTACCAAATTTCTTAAAGGATTGAGTATCATCATCGGAATATCTTTCTCTATCAAAGTATGGTGGTGAAGTAAATGCAAAATCTAATTTACCTTTATACTTTTGAAATCTCGGGTCATCTGCAATTACTTCAGAACCTGTTGTAAAGATTTCATATGTATTTGCGTGTCCCCAAAATGGATTTGCCGCACCTGGTACTTTATTGTTAAAGAATTCTGCAAGATACTCATAACGAGTTTTACCAATTTCAGGTATTTGATTTTCGGTATTTGGGTCATTACCGATATAGTGTATATTCCTATCATCTATACTCAATGCTCCCAATATTCTTCCACCCCAACCCGCTGATGGGTCATAGATGTTAATCACATCTTGTTCCTTAATATGTTGAGTAAACCTCTGATACAAATACTTTGCAGTAAGTGGTGGAAAGTTTACAACCGCTTGTGTTCCCATTCCAATACGAAATGCCGCAGTTGCTTCAGGAAATATTCTTTGTCCCAAAGGATATATTTTAATCTGAATTGGTTGTTTTGGAAGGTCAACCAAATTATCTATATTTTCCCCCCAATCTGCAGTTCTAAGTGAAGATATGTTTTCATACTTCAATATACCTGCCTTATAAAGGTCTTTAACTTCTTGCGCAGTAATTGGTGGAGATGGAACTTTACTATCGGCTTGAGAAAGACAAAATCCATATCCCTCTTTCTTATTACCCGCTACCCACTTTTCAATCCACTCCTTACCACTTTGAATATGGGAATTATGAAACTCTGGATTATCTAAGTGTAAGGTTTTGGAAAAACGATACATACCATCTTGCCTTGTCAATCTTCTCATTTGTTTGATAAACTCTGGCAAATACTGGTCATCTGCAAATACATCATATATAGATGGTTTCGGTTTGTCATACGCCGAACCACCAATACCTGTTTTATACATTGCAGGAAAGAATTGATTGACTGGTGTTGCAAACTTATTAAAATTAAAGATTACTTCGTTACCGTCATCATCTTTTTCTTCAAACTCATTTACTTTGTAAGTTTGTAGTTTAGAAAACTGCTCAATCATTTCTGATTCATCAACACCAATACGTGGTGGTGCACCGGTTTCGTTCCACTTTCTTACTGCGAGTTCTCTAAAAAATGCCACCCACTTTTCAAAGTCAGCGAATGGCATTTTGAGAACTTCTTCGTATAACAAGTTTACTTCAGGTTCGTATAACCAATCATTCTTTTCGTAAAAATACTTTTTAGAATAATTGAAACTCATTAGGCTGTTAATTGTTGTTCTACTAAGTAGTACTTAGCTGTGAAATCGTCAATTTTAAATTCAACGTGTGAAAGTCCTTGTGTAGAAACTTTCAATACAACGGATGTTGCTTCTTTGTTAGCAGTTAAGATTTCTTTCAAATATTTTGCTGAAAAAGAAATTGGTTTAATATCTCCTTTATAATCTTTATCAACTACAAACACAACTCTGTTTGAGTTAATATTTGAATAACCTAATACAACTTTCAATTCTTTCTTTTCAGTAAGAATAGTAAATGTATCAACTTCGCTCAATGCGTTTTTAGCTTTGATAAATTTATCAATAAATGCACCATCGAAATTAATATCAACATCGAAGTCTGGAAGTTTTTTTAAATCTGGTACATTTGGAATTACTGCCAAATCTGCTAATTGGAATTGTGATTTAACATTACCACTCTTAATAAAAAGGTTGATAGCCTTACCTTCAACTTCTTGTGTTTCAAGTTCTACATCTTCATCAGCTACTGAAAGAAGTTTAGAAAGAATAGAAGTTGTATATACCCCTAAATCAGGTGCCGAAAATGTGAAATTATCTAATTCAATTTCACCTAATACAGTTTTATCATCGGAGATAAAGCGTGTAACTAATTTGTTATCACCTGCTTTCCATGCAACTGATTCTACTAATCCACCCAAACTATACTTTTGGATAAATCTTGTCAATTTTACTTTGTTCATTTTGTTTATGTTTTAATTTTAAATTGTGAATACAAATATACGAATTTTTATCGAATATACCAAATCTATTTTTCCCAAATCCAAATGGGTTCTCCAAAGGCGTGGTTTTTAGTTTCTTCAGCTTTTTCTTTTAATTCATCCGAGTAATATTCCGATACGGCCATACCAGCACCCCCACTATTAGGTCTTTTTGTCATTTCCATACCAATACACCCTTTATAAATTAATCCCTTAGATTGAAGGAAATCGTTCATAGAATTAACTATGTCCACATACCCTTTATCAGGTGCAGAAAATACATCTGCAATATTGATAGCCAATACCCCACCTTTCTTTAGTGTTGGTATAATTTTCTCCAAAGTTGTATGAAAAAAACCGGTGTTCCAATCATCAAACTTTTTATATCTAATCCAACTTTGAGTATCATCAAAGCTATATCTTTCAGTATTAAAATACGGAGGTGATGTAAAGATTGTATCAAAGAAATTTTCATATTCTGAATAATCCACATCTTCCGCTGCCGCTTCTAACATCTTTGCATCTTTTTCTTCTTCAAAGAATGTTGTATGTTTTTTATAGAATTTTATTTGATTTTGGTAATTAACGTGGTTGTTACTATTCGGGTCAATACCTAAATAAAACTTTGTTGTTTCTCCTGCAAAGAATCCAGCCAAACGGTCACCCCATCCTGCTGAAAAATCCATTACATTTTGGCTTTGAAATTTATCATAGAATGCTTTTGCTATAACAGGTTTAAATTGTGATGCTACATACTTTCGTAAAGTTGTTGCCATCTTTAGTGTTTCTAAATTTACATCTAACAACATCTTATCCAACGTAAAATATGCTCTTACAATTGTTTTAATACCTTCTACCGTTTGCCATGTCTTCCAACCTGATGGTGTTCTCACCCAATCAACCTTCCAACGATTTTCTATATGAAAAGGATTTGATGCATTGTTACCTACATTGGTTCTTCTAAAATAATATTCTGAACCATCATATGTAAGTGGATACTTTGATAGCCGCTCATTACGAGGAAACCATTTACCTTCAACTAAAATATCAGGCCACCACGTTCCTTTTAGTTTTTTATACGCATCCAAAGTTTCTTCTTCGGTAATGTTTGGAATTGGTGGTGGATATGTATGAAGGCATTCTGAAAGTTCATCTATGATTTCTTCTTTTGTATAAGTTTGTAAAATAGTTTGCCACTCGTCTTTTTCAATACGAATATACGGCTCCATCACATAAAACTTTTTGAAGTATTCTTTTATCATAATTTCTTCCAAATCCATACTGGCTCACAGAATGTTTTATCACCCGCTTCTCTAGCTTTTTCCAATGCTTCTTCGGTATAACGGTCTTCATCTCCTTCAATGATAGCACCAGCTCCTGCGCTACCAGGTCTCTTTGCCATCTCCATACCTAAACACCCTTCATATTCTGCACCTAATGATTGAATAAAATCGTTCATTGGATTACATATTTCTTTATACCCTTTACCATCACCTTTTGAAGTTGCATATACATCCGCAATATTCACTGCAAGTATTCCACCTTTCTTTAAAGTAGGCCATACATTTGCAATTGTCTTATGGAGGAATTGTTTATTCCATGCATCAATATTTTTGTATCTTACCCAACTCTGAGTATCATCATATGAATATCTTTCAACATTAAAATACGGTGGTGAACTAAATACAATATCAAAGTGGTTTTCATATTGAGTTAAATCCGCATCTTCTGCCGGTGATTCGATAAAATCCGCTTTCTTTTCGGTTTCAAAGAATGAATTATGTTTAGTGTAAAAATCAGCTTGCTTTCTATAAATTGGATGATTCTCTTTTCTTGGGTCTATACCAACATAATGTTCACCATTTTCAGATGCAAAAAATCCACATAAACGGTCACCCCACCCAGCTGATATATCTAGTACATTTTTAGCTCCATAAAAATCATAAAGAACTTTAGCAACATTAGGTTTAAATTGAGCACAAATATATTTTCTTAAACTCAAACATACCCTTAATGCATTACGATTAACTTCATCAAATTTAAGAGTATATAATCCACCCATTAAGGTTGTCATAAAATCTTTGTTTGACCAAGTCCTAACAGGTCCAGGTGAAACCGTTCCATCAACACTCCAACGATTTGCTTGTTGAAAATGATTTGATGCATCGTTACCCGTATTCAATCTACGAATGTATTGTGGTTTACCTCTAAAATCCAATGAGTATCTAAAATCGGATGCCTTTCGTGGAAACCAATCACCCTCAGTAAGTAATTCATTCCAACGAATACCTTTTAAGGCAAGATATTCTTTTCTCGCTTCATCTTCACTTATTTCTGCATAAGGAAGTTCATAGGTCATAGCAACTTCTGCTAATGATTCTTTTACATCATCCACTTCAAATGTGGATTTAATATGACTCCATTCCTCACTGGAAATGTGAAGATATGGAGTCATGTTTTTAAATTTGTCAAAATATGTTAAATACATAATTACTTAATATATTCTTCTTTTTGTACGGTACCATTTTCATAAGATGCATTTTCATCAAATTGAATATCAAGATAATTAAGAAGATGTTTAAGGTTTTGTAACGCTTGCTTCGCCTCATTCATTTTATTGAAAAGTCTTTCAAATTCGTTTGGATTTTGAAGTGCCGATGCGAAATCATTCTTTGTACGATTAAATACATCATTGTGGTTTGCCATTAAACAACGATAATATAATTGAACATCTTTTGAATCAGTTTGAAACTGGTGACGGTTGTGGTCTCTTTCTTCCAAAAGGAATTGTTTATGAAATAGAATATTACCTTGTGATTCTGCATCAGGATGACCAATATCAAAACTCTCTAATTTCAATGGTTCATCATTTACGGTATCGTATATGAAAAACTTTTCAGGTTCAATTCTTATTTTAGTACGAAGATGTGTCTCAAATCTTCTCATTTCTTTTGAAGTAGAAGTTGCTGATATGTATATGGAATCCAATTTAGGTTCAACAATCTCTTTAAGAAATTTAGTGAATACATACGCCACTTTTTCTAAATTACCACCAATAATTGTGTAATACAATCCAAATGGTATGCCAGATGTAAGTAATTTTTTATCTACAACCATTTTTACCTCACTGTCATCAATACTATTGTAATCCAATTCAGAATCATTTTTTGAAATTTGATAATTAAATGCATACTTTGCCCAATCTTTTGATACAACACTCATTATCTCATAAATGATTGTGGTTAATTGATTGCTCTTTACATCTTTATTTTCTATAATGTATGTTATTGCTTTACATATAACATAAATCATAAGATGATTACCTAATACGAATTTTTCAATTTTTCCAAGACCTCTTTCTCTAACAATCCCAAAGTTTGCTAATAATTCTCTTAGTTCTAAGGTTTGTTTTTCTTTAATTGAGTAATACCCTTGGCTTTTCTCTTTTGCAGATGTAGGTTTTACCATACTAGCGATTCTGCTATCTTTTAATCCGATACCAGATGGGTACTTATCAAATTGGTTTGGACCAGGATATCCAAATACTATTTCTATCAATCTAAATACCTCTACAAGTTTAGTCAAAAACTTTTCTTGTTCCGCAGGCGATACATCAGGATTAGTTAAGAACTCTTTATACTCAATCATTCTATCCTGAACAAGACGTGTACCTTTATCATATGGTCTTGCAATACCGCTTAATTCATGTGGTTGAAATGAATTTAATACTCCAAATTCAAAACGATTACCATTTTTTATTCTGAATAATAAAGTGAGAATAAAATCATAGATATATTCTTCATATCCTTGATAGTTTTCACCTGAGTGTACATCATCATATATATCTCTAAAGAACGTTGATGTTTCATCATTGAATATAGAATATTTCAACGCACTCTTAAATCTATTTGTAGGTTTATGAGCATCATCGTATCTGGTACAATCATACCACGCTTCAGTTTGTTGTGAGTTGGTTAATTGAACCTCACTCTGCTTTGCACCTACACTACCTTCTCTATGATATGCTTCACCTTCTGCCATTTCAGACAGAGTTTGAAACACACAATTACCAGGTAATTCCAATAAACAATTTATTAAGTTTTGGAATCCATTTGATTCCATCCATTCGAATCCAATGTATGTAGTCTTTGTTTTTCTTGCTTCGCGAAACATTTCTTCCAATTCGGAAACTACATCATTATTTGATAAGGTTCTGAATCTTTCTTTATGTTCTACAAAGTTAGAAACCTGTTGAGTAAATGTACCATCATCTTTTAACACTCTGAACATATCCGGTGCTTTGTTAATGATGAAATACCATAGAATTTGGAATTTACTTTCACCATCCCATATTGTTAATACACTATCAGTTTGATAAGTGTTAAGATTAATTTTAATTGTTGGGATTGATGTTTTTGTAAACCACGATATTAATGCGGAAGATATAAAATCTTCATTCCAAGTTGTACCTTCGTACTTTTCAGGTTTGTCGTGAATTTGTGATTTTTTACGTCTTTGACGATTTGAAGCCAAAATAAATTCTAACTCTAATCGTTTTACAATTTCCTTTCGGATTTCAGTAAGACGTTTTGTGGAGAAAAGAGGTAATAATTCTCCAAAAGGAATTCCATGTGTAGTTTCAAAATCATTGGAATTCAAAATTTCTCTTGCTAAGTTTTCTAATTTGTGTTTAGCAGTCATAGCATCTGCTAATTTCAGTTTTGTTGCCATTTTTAATTGGTTTTGTGGTGTTACTACACCGGTTTAAAATTATAAGTCAAATATACAACAATTTTTTTAATTTACCAAAAAAATTATAAAAAAAGTTTATAAATCATTGAAAATCAATGGCTTAGAAAGTCCATACTCCACCAATATTCCAATATAGAATATCACCGTCCAGCGTTTCTATATTATCTTCTAACCATTTCCATTGTTTAATATCCCAAAATTGGTTACAAGGAAAAGGTGTTTCATACCCATCTAATTTATTATTGAATTCATACTCAGATTTTCTAATATGAACATTGGTAGGGTCATACGCACCATATTGTTCATATGTACCTTTTACCGTTCTATAAGAAGATACACAAGTACTCCATGCATGTCTTTCTGGTTTAATCCAAATTTCATTTCTATCACCAACAAATTCTTTTATTAATCCCGCAGATGTAACTCCTTCACCAGATGAAACAACCAAATGTTTAAAATCATTTTTTTCTTTTAGAACATCTCGCATTCGTTTCTGAAGGTATTCAATATAAAATTGATGATTAAATGCATAAGGTAATAATTGCCACCCATATTCTTTAGCAGACATTTTAAGTTGGGAATACATTATATCCTGAATATTGTTTTGTATAGGATTGAATTTAGTTTTTGGATGTAATTGTCTAACTTTTTCAATTAATTCTTGACTGATGACCGAATTGTTTGGATATGAATAATAAAATTCAATGTCCAATTTTTCACATATTGCAGCCAATGCCCAACCACTCCAGCTACCATTAACAACTAAATGTGTAAGTGGACGTTTTCTATCAACATATTTATAAACTAAATTATAGATAGCTTCTATTTTACCCCAAGGTGGAAGTGTAATATTATCACCCATAAGGTCATCTCTTTTAACCCAAACTTTTCTTCCTTTAACTTCATAAACTTGTAAAGGCGTATCAGTTCTTAAATTATCTAAAACCATACTCTATCATGTCTTTTAAGGTGTGGTTCATCTACTTGATTATTTTTACAACTATCAATTAATGTTTTTAAATCATCTGCAAAATTGGAATTTACATATCCACCAACTTTACCTTTTATAATTGGTTGATTATAACACCAAGCAACGTGTTCATAATATTTTACATTTGGAAATTTAATAATATTATTTCTATGTTCAGTTGATAACATGTCAAAGTGCCCATTTCTCAATTTACCAGATGCAATAAAGTTTACTAATGCAGGATTAGAAATAATTTCACCTCTACTTAGTGAAATAATATCAACTTCTCTCCTTATCTTAGAAAACAATCCAGTATCAAAATAGTTTTTTGTATCTTCATTCAATGGAAGTGCGATTATTATTGTTTTACAAAATGCAAGATATCTGTCTATTTCTTCTTGTGATGTTTTAGAATTTACTACATTAAAATTACCAATATATTTTTGTACTTCTCTACTGATACTTCCATTTCCAAAAATTAAAACAGCATCATCTTCTTTAATTTTGTCCTTAATCCAATTTGCACATGGTATTGCGGTTGGTGATAATGCTACAACTCCAACATTTTTTTCTTTTGCATCTTTTAGATTAACCATATCAACCCCATGTGAACGGCACACTATCCATTCTAAGTTAGGAAACTTATTAAGAGTTTGTTTTCCAACTTTAGAAAACTTTACCGATAATACTTTTACATTTGGATATGAATCCTGTGGTTTTTCGTATGCACCCAATATATGAACACCTGGCAATCTTTGTGTTACCGATTCAACTATATCTGCCTTATCTTTTAAAAGTACGTCATTATAACTCATTAGTCTTCCAATTTTCAATTGTATTTGTATAGTCAAATTTTATAAAATGCTCATCAAAGTGTTCTTTAATTAATTCTTTTTCTTTCTTTAAGAAATCAGTATGACATCCAACCTGAAATGTTTTTTTAGGTCTCCACAACACTTCATCTGATATCTTACCTTCAAATGATTTTCTTAAAAGATATTTCATTATTTTTCCTTTACCACTTGCTTCATCTCTATATTTAGTTGGTAATCTTAAACCAAAGTCAACAACTTCTTTATCCAAAAAAGGTGTTCTTAATTCTACCGTACCACCAAACATCATTGCTTTATTTGTTCTGATAAGATTACTTCTATGTAGTTCTCTGAGAAGTTTTACTCTTTTTTTATGATATTCTTTTGTATCTTGCCAACTCCAACGAAATACATCACCATAACTGGCAAATATTTCATCACTACCTTCGCCACCAAATACAACTTTATATCCTCTTTTATTTATTTCTTCCGCTAAAAATAATTGAGCAACTGCTGGTGATATTTGTGTCCATTTCCAATCTTCGGATGCATATATTGAATCTCCTAATCTTGCATTTATATCATCTTTACTAACATCAACTTCAATTAGTTCAATTCCTATTTCTGCTGCAAACAATCTTGCATAATACAAATCATCTTTTAGATTGGCTTTACGTTTACCATTTGTAACGTTTACAACAAATGCTTTTAGATTCTTTACTTTTTTACTAAGAAGATAAGTTATAACAACCGAATCAATACCTCCACTTAGAATAGTACACAATGGTACATCTGCAATCAATTCATTTGTAACTGCGGAATCTAATAATTTATACAATTTGGTAGAGTAATGTTCTAAACCTAAATCATTACTATCAGTGTCTATGTTAAGATAATCATTGAAGTTAAAATATCTATTTATAAAAATTTCACCAGAATCTAAATGGTAAATTAAACAAGTACCTGGTTCAACCGTTTTAATTACTTCTTTTTTCTTTTCTTTTGAATTTTTATTTGCATGGTAATAGTTTACTTCAAAGGTGTCAGTAAGTGCTTTTATTTCTGAGGAAAATGCGATTGTGTTATCTTTTAAACCACTAATATAATAAAATGGTAATCTACCTATAAAATCCCTACCTAACAATAGTATATTACGATTTCTATCAAAAATACAAAAGCTAAACATTCCATCCAAACGTTTCATAAAATCTATTGGCTCATGTCCAAATTCTTTGTACATTAATGCCAACAATTCAGTATCTGAATTAGTTGTTTTTGTTTTATATTTTTTTCTTAAATACGAATATTCATCTATTGTCTTTTTCCAAAGTTCACCATTAAAAACAATCATTAAAGATTCTTCCACATCTTCAAATGGTTGATTTGCTACTTCTGATAAATCCTGAATAGACAGACGATTATGTGCCAAATAAAGTCCTTTTATTGGCTGTAATACGGTTGAATTATCTCTACCTCTATGTTTAATAGTTTTAAGAGATTTTTCTACCTGTTTTTGAGTTTTAAACGAGTTTCCCCCTAATATACCACACATATAACAAATATACGAAACTTATTGGATATTTCCAAATTATTTAATTGCTTCATTAATAGCGTTCTTATATGCCATTTTTGAAGTTAATCCTTGTAATCTTTCAATTACTACACCATTCTTTTCAACAATTACCAATGGTATTGATGTTACACCATATTGTTGTGCTTCATTTGGAGAGTTATCAACATCATATTCTATAAATGTTGCCTGACCATTAAATTCTTCTTTTAATTGTTCTAATACTGGTTTTAGCATTCTGCATGGTCCACACCATTCTGCTCCAAATTTTTTAATCGTTACCATTTTTTAAGTGTTTATATTGTTCTTCTATTTTTATGTTACCAGCTTCATGCTTTGGTTCGTAAGGACAGTGTCTACACCCACTTCCACAACAGTATCCACGCTCTATATGGTATTGCGGAGTAAACACTATCCTACTACCTTCAAAGTAATACAGCTCCTCTCTTTCTTTATTTAACTTCACAAGCTCCTCCTGCACACGCAGCCTCTGCACTTAGGTCTGTGTTATCTTCCAATTCTATAACTTTACTCAAATTAACATCGCTTAATGTTTTTAAAAGTTCTTCATATTTTTCTTTTGTACAATCTTCAAATGGTGCTTGAATATAAGTTCCACCATCGTAAGGTAATACTGAAAGTCCGTTGTAGAAATCTTTGTTTTCCCACATCCATTCACCAACTGCTTTCCATTCGTGCTCTCTGATAGAAATTGTAGCAGATACGTTGTGTGTATTGTTACCACTTCTATGACCAGGCTTAACCCACTCACCATGTACTTTCTTAACTCTCTCTAACAATTGTAGTGGAGATTCAGTACGGAAGATTGAACCTTCTGGTGCTTTTTGTGGAATACCAATTACTGCGGTATCATGTGGTCTGAAATACTCATCTTCAACCAATTCAGGATGATGTAATACTAGATGTGAATAGATACTTTCGTTTTTACCAACTCTCACTCTACGAATATAATACTCATTGTGCCAAGCGTGAATACCAGATGATGTACCTAAAGTTAATGATGTTGTTCCTGCAGGTTTTACAGTTGTACATCTTGCCGAAGCATTAATACCAATTAGGTCTGCAACTCTTTTGTTTTCTTCTTTCACAACTTTAGCTGCTGCTTTCATATCATGCTTTAAAATAGCACCACTACCAATACCTGTCATAGATACACCAATTAGGGCATCCTTTTCAGTTGTTCTTTGCCAAATTGGTCTTAGGTAATGGAAATCAGTATAGCCGGCTTGTAATGTTCCGATAAATGCTGCTGCTTTAACTCTACTTTCTAAATCAGTTTGGTCAATAATATCACTTACGTTTACTTCACATAAGTTACAGAATTGGAAAGGTCTTAATGCAATCTCACAACAAGGGTTAGTCCCCCAATCCTTATCATTTGATAGGTAGATGCCAGGTTCACCTGCACCACTTGCTTCAATTCTTTTCCACAAATCCATAAAGTATTCTTTTGTGATTTTGTGTCTCATTAATACAGCGGAGTTGTTTGCTCTACCTCTTTGTGGATTTGTTTCCCACCACGCACCACTCTTACAACTAATCATTTTTTCATCAGTTGCAGAGAATAGGGAAATAAGTGCTGCTCTACGAATACCACCTGCTAATACTGCATCGGCAATGTGGCAAATAATATCATGCACTTCAATTGGTTCTAATTTGTCACCATCGTTGTGTGCATCTAAGATACCTTCTACTTTAATCAAACACTCTTTAAGTGGTTGAGGACCTGGTGCTTTACCACCAGATGTAATTAATCTTGCACCCTTTGGTCTGATATCTCTGAAATCAAATACAGGCTTACTTCCACCAAAAAAGTATGCCTTTACTAATACCGAAACAGCATCTGCCCATCCTTCAATAGAATCACCTACTAAAAATCTTCTTGTTTTATCAGCGTTTGGTTTTCTGATTTCAGGCAATTGCTCAACGTGATGTTTTTGAACTGAGTAACCTACACCAGTACCCCCCAATAGAAGGAACATAATTTCTGAAAATACTCTCCAATCATCTGCTGGTGCGAATGCACAATTATAAATTCTATTTGGTGAAATTTCAATTGGTTTACCTGCGAATTGCATTGAACGCATAGAAGGTAAAACCTTTTTATCGAATACAAATTTGTAGTTTTCTTTAATCTCTTTCTTTAAATTTGGATACTTCTTAATATGCATCTCCATATTACGAGTAACCAATTCTTCCCACGTTTCCCTTCTTTGTAAATCAGAAACGTACTTTGCATACTTCATGTACACTGTAATGTCCGATAAAATTCTTGTTGAAATGTCCATAATTTTGTTTGTTAAATTGTTTAGTAAATTTTTTCAGGAAAATCCCAAAATAAAAAAATAAATATGGGTTGCCTGACTAAACAATACAAGTTTGTGGATAAAAAATCCACTTTTTTTAAAATATTTTTTAATGTTAAAATAAGTGTCTATTATAACATATGAAAGGGGAGAGTTACTCCCCTATCATTATGATGCCTTTTGTTCTTCTGTTGAAGCTTTCTTATAGGCTGTTACTAACTTTTTCAACTCACCGATAGCTTTTCTAGCTCTTGATTTGTTTACTTTCTTAGTACCATTGTGTTCAGTTTCAAAAGTTGTAAAATGACCTTTGATTTGCTCAAATAATTCTTGACTTGTTTGTGCCATAGTTTTTGTTTTTAATTGTTATCCTAGTCCAGTAACCAATTGAGGTTTGTTTCCAACTGGCATAGTTTCAACGTATTTTTTGTGTAATAGTTGTCTTTCTATTTCATTTCCATTTGCACTAGCTTTTTGTGCAATAACACCATCTGTAGATGTAGCAGTGTACACTTCTAAAATACCATGTGTGGTATCCATCTTTGCTGGGAAAGTAATACCATCTTGTCCGAAACGATTCTTCATTACGTGTACTCTTGCAGTATTACTTAATTTATCTTTAGCTTTTCTGCTCAAACTTATAATGAAATCGGCGTTCATTACTTTAGCGTAAGAATCTGCAATCTTATCCGCTTCAATAACTTCTGAATCAATTGCTGAACGATTGGTTTGTGATGCTGTCCAAATTGGTATTCCTAACTCACCACTCATTCCTCTTAAATCAATATACACACCACCTTGCTCAGCGTATGTGCTATCTGATTTGTTTGAATGTGAAAGTAATAAATCTGCGTAATCTATAATTACCAAATCAGGTTTATTACCCGCAGCTATCATCTTTTCTAAGTGAGCTTGAATTGTTTTTGATGATGCTCCCTTTGGTGGAAAGTATTTGATTTTAAGTTTACCTCTAAGTTTTTTTAGAGATGTTAATACTTCATCTTTTTTATCCGTCAATTGATGTGAAGGTATATGAGAAAATACAGTATCGTATCTTAAACCAACATACTCTTGCGATAATTCCAATGAATAATGTGCAACGGTCTTTCCAGCTCTTACAGCTGCAGCTCCTAAAGCACATAGGACCCAAGTTTTGCCAACACCCGAAGGGGCTACTACAACACCCAATTCACCAGGTCCTAAACCACCATTCATTAGTTCATCAATACATTCCCAACTCGTCCCAACAGTATCTCTTTTTGTTTCATCATATCTCTTTTCAAAATCAATAAGATAATCCATACCTAAATCTGAATCAACACCAACCTTCATTGCCTTATCAACCAAGTCTTTGATTTTATCATAGTTGCCTGATTTTAACAAATCAATTGATTGTACGATTACATTCTTTAGGTTTTGATTAATACAAAATGATGTGAACTCATCTTTAATATATGCTAAATCAGTATTACCAATTTGTCCATATACTTCTTTGAGTTGAGTTACGATTGTTTTTTGTAGAGCTTGATTATCAAGCTTTAAGACTTGAACTTTAAATACATCCAACGAAGGTACTTTGTTGTACTCGCCATAATGCGAAACAATTTCTTCCACTATCCACTTATTTGCTTCGGATTCAAAGAATTTTTTATGGATTACTTCTGAAAGTGTATCCATCATTCTATCATCAGTAAGCAAAGCAGATATTACTTTGGTCTGAAATGATTGCCCATATTTTGAAAGTGTATCTTCGCTATGCATATTTAAATTGGTTTACAAATATACAACAATTTAGTGGTATCACCAAATTATTTTACTATAATATTTGTATAAGTTGATTTTAACCAATCGTTTATGTCTTTCCAGTTTTGAAGGATTTTATACTTCATAGCGGCTTTAATAAATTCCATCTTATCAAACTTTCGGTTTGGTTCAGCGAATCTATCATTTATTTTCAATTTAATATTTGTATTGATATG
>Ga0172367_10005699_pt1 | contig 14959 bp, 13 predicted proteins | sample Lak10m_FD_114542 | JGI IMG/M metagenome (GOLD analysis project Ga0172367, IMG submission 114542) | Freshwater microbial communities from Kabuno Bay, South-Kivu, Congo - kab_022012_10m | ecosystem: Environmental > Aquatic > Freshwater > Lake | place: Democratic Republic of the Congo: South-Kivu... | reverse complement strand
TTCTTACTTGCGCAAACATTCACGTTCACATTCACATTCACATTCACGACCACCGAAAATTGTGAATTCGAGATTCCTACCCCCGTTCTACTGCCCTTGCCCTCGGCTGAAGCCCGGCTTGCCATCAAAATTGTAAAGATTCTCCACCTTCACCCACTCCACCCCGGCTTTCTGGATTCGATTCAAAAGCTTCTCCAGCGCCTCGTGGCTAATGGCCCCCGGCTTGTCTTCGGGCAACTGAAACCGGCACCGGGTCTCATCGACGGTGAACGTCTCCGCCATCCCACCGGGCCACACTTTCATCCCGCGGTTGGAAAGCATCTCCAGCTTCATCCCGTCGGCCGCCAGCGGCTGCAGTTTGGCCGCCAGCTGATCCATCGTGCCGTTCGGCCAAAACACAAAAATGTCCGCCCCCACCAACTCCCGCTTGGCGGTGTCCCGCTTGTAGGGAGGACGTGAGGTCAACGGCCGGGTCGGTGCCTTGGAATAGTCCACCGGCTTCAGCTTCGCCGGCTTTTGCCCGATCCGCGCCACCACCGCCTGCCCAAACTCCTTGGTTCCCACCTTTTGCTTGGAAACCCCCTCGCGGAAAATGTCGTAGGTGTGCACCCCATCCTCAATGGTCCTCAACCAGGCATTGTGCACCTTCTCCGCCACGTCCGCCTGTCCGATGTGCACCAGCATCTGCACCGCCCCCAGAAACAGTCCGGAAGGGTTCGCCAGATTCTGCCCCGCCCGGCGCGGAGCCGACCCGTGGATCGCCTCAAACATCGCGCACCCGTCCCCGATATTAGCCGACCCCGCCAGCCCGACCGACCCCGCAATCTGCGCGGCCACGTCGGAAAGAATGTCCCCGTACAGGTTGGGCATCACGATAACGTCAAACACCTCAGGCGTGTCGGCCAGCTTGGCCGCGCCAATGTCCACGATCCAGTGCTCCTTCTCAATGTCGGCGTACTCGGCCCCGATCTCGTCGAACACCTTATGGAAGAGACCATCGGTCATCTTCATAATGTTGTCTTTGGTGAAGCAGGTCACCTTCTTACGCCCGTAGGCCCGCGCATACTCAAACGCATAGCGTACAATCTTCTCGGAACCCGGCCGTGAAATTAGTTTGAGACATTGGGTCACGTCGTAAGTGCGCCGATGCTCGATCCCGGAATAGGTGTCCTCCTCGTTCTCGCGAACAATGACTACATCCATCTGGGGATGCTTGGTCCGGATATAGGGATCGTAACTAAGACACGGCCGAATGTTCGCGTAGAGACCGAACGCCTTGCGGGTGGTGACATTAAGGGACTTAAAGCCGCCGCCCTGCGGTGTGGTGATCGGGGCCTTCAGGAAGACTTTGGTCCGCCGCAAGGACTCCCAGGCCGAAGGTTCGATCCCGGCCGGATTTCCACGCAGATAAACCTTTTCCCCGATTTCGATCTCCTCGATATCCAACCGCGCCCCGCCCCCCTTTAAGATCGCCAAGGTGGCTTCCATGATTTCCGGGCCGATGCCGTCGCCGCGGGCGACCGTAATGGGGGTGTTTTTCGACATCAGTTGGAAATCCTTGCCCCTCAGCACTCTGGGGTCAATGGGGAAAACCCGTTTTCCAACTTCGCTTGAGCCCTTGCAGCGTGAATTCTACTCTTTCCCGATGACCCGTTGCCTGGCCCTCGGCCTGCTGCTCCTCGTTTGCCCGGAACTCACCCGGGCCTATGACATCGTCTTGATTTCGGGTGGCCCCGCCCTTCGTTCCCACGAACGCTTCAAGGTCAACACGCACGACCGTTACTGGGGCAACTTCGTGGATTCGGCCCTCGCCCGCGTCAAAGAGCTTCGGAAAGAGTTCGGTCCGGACGATAAGATCACCTGGCTGGTCTTCCGGCCGGGTTACCTCCGTCGAGGAGCCGAAGAAAAACAGGACTATCTGCGGATCCTCGAGGAGCGCGGTAGCCTCCACGGTCTCACCCCGATCTATTTTGACGACAAGGAACAGCTCTTTGTCCTCCTGCGTCGGGACGGCTCCCCCGAGCGCCCCAAAATCGCGCGGCTGGAATATTACGGACACTCCAACAAGAAGTGCTGGATGTTCGACTACAGCAACCGCGTCGACGGCGGCGCCATCGAGACCCAGGTGGTTCATGTGGACGACCTTGAAAATATTTCCGGATCCAGCTTCACCCCGAACGCCATGTGCGTGAGTTACGGTTGTCATTCCGGTGAGGAGTTTTCCCAGCGCTGGCGGATGGTGGTGGGCCGTCCCATGGTCGGGGCCGTCGGGAAGACCGACTACAGCGCCGGCGGCATGCCGAAACTTTCCGAAGGCAAGGGCGGCTCATGGGTCTACTGATTCCCCTGCTCGTTTGGCTCGCGGCCGCGGCCCCCGTCCTCAGCCGCCCCCTCCCGACTCTGGCTCCCAGCGACCCGTCCTCCGTGCCGGAACCCTCCGCCAACACCAATGCCCCCGCCTCTCCCTCCCCCAAGCCCGTGGTCCATCCTGAACCCAAGCCGGACGAAGAGATCCGGAAACCGGTTCCCGAAAAAGTCCGGCGCGCCACGCTGCCCGCCGCCCATACCCCTGCCCGCCACGGCGACACCTCCGGATCCTATTGGATTGGACAGCGAACCATGGTGGAGGACTACTGCGGCTGGGGTTGGATCCGCAAAGAAGGCGAGGGCTGGAACAAGGGCCGCTGGATCGCCATCGAGTATGACCCCAAGGTCTGCCCGGTTCCCCACGCCTTTTTGCCGCGACCGGGGGACGATAAGGACTACCAGTACAAACTCTTTGGCGAGTTCGCCCCGTACCGCGCTTATGAACCCCAAGCCGATGTCTGGGTGGATGTGTTCTTGATGAAAGGCTTTGTCAGCCTCGGCCCAGCCAAGGACACCATTCGAAAAGATCCCCCCCACCACGGCAGTGCCAAACCCAACCGCTTTGCCGAGCGGGGAGCCAACCTCCGCTAATCTTGACCCCGGGGAGTTCCTCGGTCATGATTACTCTTTATGCGCGAACAGATCATCTTCGAGTGCACCGAAGCCAAGGCTGAGGGGAAACCCGCATCCCGCTACTTCGGCACCAAAAACAAGAAGCTCCAAAAAGAGCGGATTGAGCTGAAAAAGTTCAACCCCTTCCTGCGTCGTTACACCGTCCACCGCGAAAAGAAATAATCGGGCGCCCTCTCTCGGTCGCCTCCCCATCCCCCATCTGCCATCTCCTATCTTCCCGTTCCGCTTTCACTGGAAAGCGGAACGAGTACCGCATCCTCCATCCCGTGGATCAGTTTCTTGTCCACCGGGCATAACGTCGCCAAGGCTCCCTTCAGCTCCACCTGATCTCCCGTGATCAGGTAATACGGGCACAACCGCAGTCGCCACCGCCCCTCTTCGTTTTCGCCCGCCTGCTCATTCCACGCTGGATGGCTCACCGTGCCCAACCGGGCGAAGCGCTGCAGCAAGTGGGGCTGGGTTGGCCATTCCGCCAAAGCCTGCCTCAAGGCTGGTACCCACTTCTCTTTGGGCTGATCACTGCCCACCGTCACTCCGCGCGAACCCCAGGCCCGCGGCGAAAAACCGCTCACCTTGATCACCAGATCCCGCGCCCGCTGGCTGAAATTTTCCAGGTCCTGCCACCGGTGAATTTCCAGCTCCGGCAAAACCCCCTCCGGCGGCAACTCCACGGGCCGTAGCGGCCAGGCCCGCGGCACCAACGCCCGCAGATCCCGGAAATACCCTTCTCCCAACTCTTTTCTCCACCACCCCTCCAGCGGCTTCATCCAAAACAGTGCCCACCACAGCTTTTCCTCAAGAAACGCCTTGGGCGGGGCCTCCAGGGAAACATCCGGACTCCAACTGGAGCGGATCCCCTCTAGTCCCATCCAGTCAAACATCTCGAAAAAGCGGTAGACAACCCGATTGCCGCATCGGTAACCCTCCGCGGATTTCACCCGCTCTTTCCCCACCAGCCACTGCCACTCCGGCCGATAGTCCTCCGCCTCCCTGGCCATCACCACCTCACCCTTCGGTCCTAACACCTTTTCTGCCAAATCCCTCAGCCCATTAGCTCCTCCCAGCACCCGATGACCCAGCTTGCCGTAATGCTCCTGCATCCACGCCGTCAGGCCCACGCCCCCGGGAACGGCATCGATTTCCGTCAACGCCCAACCCTCCTCCGTCCGCAACAGATCCGGCCGCAAAACCCGCGGGATCGCGCTCTTCAGTTTTTCTTCCCGGCCGAGCTGAACCACTTCCCGCGGCTTCCCCTGATCCAGCCACTCCGCCACAAAGGCCGGCGCTTCTCCGGTTGCACTGGCCTGATACAGCCGGTTGGAAGCCTTCAGAAACGCGGCCATCTTTTTCCCCAGCGCTTCCAAAAACTTGCCATCCGCGGCGTCCAACCGCAGCGGGGACTCCGACCACCGCCAACTTCTCCCCCGAAAGAGCCCTCCTTCGGGCAACGCCGCCTGCAGCTCCGCCACCGCCCCCCGCAGGATCGTGCTCACCTCCGCCTCCTCGCCAGACGGCTGGCCAGCCGCACCGCCTCGATCATGCTGTCGGGCCGGGCCTTTCCTTTTCCGGCAATCCCAAACGCCGTCCCGTGGTCCGGCGAACACCGCACCACCGGCAGACCCATCGTCACATTGACCGTCCGATCGAAGTCCAGAAGCTTGGCGGGAATCAGTCCCTGGTCGTGGTACAGGGCGACTACCCCATCAAACTCCCCCTCCCACGCCCGCCGAAACACCGTGTCGGCCGGTTCGGGGCCGATAAAAACCAGCCGGCTCCTCTTCCGCAACTGCCGCACCGCGGGCGCCACGACTCGTTTCTCCTCTTTCCCAAATCGGCCGCCTTCCCCCGCATGCGGGTTGAGCCCACAGATCGCAATCCTCGGTCTCCGGATTCCGATCGCTTGCAACAGTTCCGCCAAATGCAGGCCCGATCTGACAATCGCGGCTGTTTTCAATCCGGCTACCGCCTGTTTCAGCGGAAGATGGGTGGAAACCAGCGCCACCCGCAACCTCGGCCCCACCATGCACATCGTCACCCCATCGGCGCTCAACCCAAAGCGGCGCGCATAGAACTCCGTCTGGCCCGGAAAATGAAATCCCGCTTTCGCCAACCACTCCTTGGAAACCGGCCCGTTCACCACCGCTTGGATTTCTCCGCCCTTCAAAAGCCGGACACTCTCCTCCAGGGCCTGCCGCGCCTGTTTCGCCCCCGCCAGGTTCGGAACGCCCGGACGCGCTCGGGCCTTGGCCCCAAGGATTTTCAGCGTGATCGCCCGCCCCATCCGCCGCACCACCCGGGCCACCAGCTCCGGCCCAATTCCCGCAGGATCCCCGAGGGTGAGACCGACCACCAGGCGGCGGCTCACAAAAATCTTTCGATGTAGGCGTCGCGCCGCAGCCGGTCGATCCACTCCTGCTGGACTTTCTCATTTTCCTTGGCGACCAAGGTGCTTTCGATGGCGTCCCGAATGCTGGCCAGCGGCGTCACCGTGGCCTTTTTCACCTCCTCCACCTGGAGGATGTAGTACGCGTTCTGGCCGTCCGCCATGGGTAGGGTGAGGATCCCGCTGGCTTGGCCGGGACGCAGCTTGAAGGCCACCTCGGCCAACTCCGTCCGCAATGCCTCGCGCTCCGCCCAGCCGTTGTTGTCCTGAAAGAGCCCGCCGCCGGCACGGTTGTAGTCGGAATACTTTTGGGCCAACGCCGCAAAATCCACCCCCTGTTCCACCGCACCCAGCGCCTCCTGCGCGGTGGCCTCGGGATTGGGACTGCTTCCGGGCGCGATGTAAATCATCCGCAGCTTGACGCGGTCGGGCTGCAAAAAGTCACGCACGTGCTCCTGATAATAGGCCTCGATCATGTGCGGAGAGATCGTGATGAATCGCTTGGCGTTGATCAGCCGCATTTGCTGCACAATGAAGGTCTCCCGCACATTTTTGCGCCACTCCGCGTAGGTGACGCCACGCTCTTCCAGGGTTTTCACCAGCGCCTGCCGGTCCCCGCCGAACTGGTCACGGATCCGCTGCCGCTCCTCCCGGTCGAAAAAGTAGTCCGGAAAACTATATCCCTTGGTTTTGTACTCCTGCAGGATCAGGCGGGTCTCGATCAGCGAATCCAACACCGTTTTTCGCCTCTGCCGCATCCGTTGCTTGCGCTCCTCGTCCGTGATGCGGCCGGCCAGCATCTGCGCCTTTAGGTCATCCTCCTCCATCGAGGTCTGTCGCAAAACCTCTAAGAAGGTGATGGCCTCATTGTTGACGACTGCCGCAACGTTGTTGTTGGGCACAAATCCAGCCTGTGCGAAGACGCTTGTCGGAGATGTGGCCATCAAGGCAAGAAGGGGCGCGACTTTGAGCAAAAGATTTTTCATCTCAGCCATCCTTGAAGTTGCTGAAGCCTATCGGCCGCCGTCTGACCGGTCAAACGAGGCAGCTTGGTTCCGACCATTTCCAGTTCTAACCCCTTCCAGGCCCGTATCTTCTCCCCGTCCGTCTCCAGCCGGGTCACCCCCGCCCGCCCCGCCGCCACCCGCACCCGGTGGTATCCCAAAAGCAACCCTGCCTCAATCGGCCAGGGCCCGTACCGGTCCCGCCAGACCTTCTCCACCTCCGCCAACTCCTCAAACTTCCCCGCTTCGGCCACCTGCCGATACGCCTCAATCCGCTCCCTCACTTCGGGGATGTACCCCGCCGGGACATAGGCTCCCGCCACCCCGTCACCCACCTCCGCCGCCCGCAACGTCAGGAAATCCAACCGCAGCTGCACCGGCGGAGGGGGCCGCCACTCCCCTTTTTTCATCCGGCTCACCGCCGCCCGCAACAGCCGGCAGTACAGCTCGAAGCCGATCACCGCCACGTGGCCGCTCTGCTCGGTTCCCAATAAATTCCCCGCCCCGCGGATCTCCAGATCCCGCATCGCAATCCGGTACCCCGCCCCCAACCCCCCATGCATTTGCAGCGCCTCCACCCTTTCTCCCGCCTCGCCCCGCCGCCGCTCCCTCGGCACCAACAGTAACGCATACGCGCGGTTTTGCGCCCGCCCCACCCGCCCGCGCAACTGGTACAGGTCCGCCAACCCAAAGCGGTCGGCCCGGTCCAGGATGATCGTGTTGGCGTTCGGGATATCCAGACCGCTCTCCACAATCGTCGTGCACATCAACACGTCCGCCCGACCCCGGACAAACTTCCCCATCGCCTCCTCCAGCTCCGTCTCCCCCATCTGACCATGGGCAATCTCCACCTTGGCCCCCGGCACCAGCTCCTTCACTTTTTTTGCCAAAATCGGCAGCGCTGCCACCCGGTTGTGCAGATAGTAGACCTGCCCGCCCCGTTCCAACTCCCGCCGGATCCACTCCCGGATCAACCGCTCGTCATAATCCGCCACCACCGTCTCAATCGGATGCCGTCCGGGCGGAGGGGTCTCGATCTGGCTTAAGTCCCGCGCCCCCAACATCGCCAAATAGAGCGTTCGCGGAATGGGCGTCGCCGAAAGGGTTAACACATCCACCCGCCGAAACCGTTCCTTGTAGCGCTCCTTCTGCTTCACCCCGAACCGCTGCTCCTCGTCGATCACCACCAAGCCCAGATCCTTGAACTCCACGTCCGGGGAAAGCAGCCGGTGCGTCCCCACCACCACGTCCACCCCGCCCTGCGCCAACGCCCGCACGACCTGGGTCTGCTCCCCCGCGGAACGAAACCGGCTCAACTCCTCCACCGTGATCGGCCAGTCCGCAAACCGCTCCCGCAATGTCCGCGCATGTTGCTGGGCCAGCACCGTCGTCGGAACCAGCAAGGCCACCTGCTTCCCCGCCATCACCGCCTTGAAGCACGCCCGGATCGCCACCTCGGTCTTGCCATAGCCCACATCCCCGCAGATCAGCCGGTCCATCGGCCGACTCCGCTCCATGTCCGCTTTGGCCTCGGCAATCGCCCTGACCTGGTCGGTCGTGGGTTCATAAGGAAATTCGGCCTCAAACTTAGCCTGCCACTCGTGATCCGCCGGATAAGCGATCCCGGGCATCGCCTCCCTCTCCGCCGCCGTTCGCAACAACGTCGCCGCAAAATCCTCCACCGCCTTCTCCGCCTTGGCTTTGGCCCGCTCCCACCGGCCCCCACCCAGCGTGTCCAGCAGCGGACGTCGCCGCCCCACCCCCACATACCGGGAAACCAAGTACGACTCCTCCACCGGGACATACAGCCGCGCCCCGTCGGCATACTTCAAAAGCAGACACGCGCCTTTGCCTCCCGGCTTTTCCCCCAGCCCTTCGTAAATCCCGATCCCATGCTGTAGGTGAACGCAGAAGTCACCCAACTTGAGGTCTCCCGGGTCAAAGACCGGACGGCGCCAACGGTCGGCCGCGGATCCCGCCTGGCTTTTTCGCCACACCCTCCGCGTTTCCGTCCGGCCAAGCAGCTCCGCCCCGGTGACCACCACCCAGTTTCCCTCCGGCCAGGCGAATCCCTGGCCCAACCGCGAAATCCGGAAATCCAGTCGGGCCACTTCCTCGCCCCCGAGATCGCACTCCTGCAGCCACTCTTCCAGACGGTCCGACTCCCCCTCGTTCATCCCGGTTACCGTCACCTTCCAACCCCGCCCCAGCCACGACCGGATTTCCGCGCCCACCCGCCGCCGGCGTGCCTCGGCCAGACCGGCCTCCCGGATCGGCTCGCCGATAAAACCGTGCCGAATCGCCGCACTCTCCAGCCTCGGCTCCTCCCCGTCGGTCAAAGCGCTCAACCTCCCCCAACCCGGCCCGCCATAGTCGGAAAAGGCGGCTGTTTTGGGTTCCGACCCCGGCGCGCCGAGGAACAAGGGGGTCGACCGCAGCTCTCCGATCCCGGTCTGTTCGTGGAGATCAATTTCGCGGACCGACACCACCCGATCCCCACCCCACTCCATTCGAACGGGAAACGGAGCCTGCCGGGAGAAGATGTCCACGATGCCTCCGCGTCGGGCAAACTCGCCCCGTTCGCTCACCGTTCCCACGCTCTGGTATCCGGCCGCCACCAGCTCTTCAGCCAGCCGCCATGGGTCCATCTCATCTCCGACCGAAATTCGCCGAAGGGATCTCCGCATCCAGGCCGGCTCCGGCAGGTTTTCCGCCAAAACTTTTTCCGTGACCACCGCCAGCCGCGGACGATCAGGCTCCGTCAGCCGGGCCAATGCCCCCATCCATTCGGCCTCCAAATCTGGATCCGGCTTCACCTTCTCCGTGCCCCGAAAGGCTTCCGGTACCACCACCACCTCTCCGCCCCACGACTCAATCTCGGCGGCCAGCTCCTCCTGGTGGCGGACATTTTCCGCCACCACCACCCAACCCGCCGGGCCCTTGCGGCGGGACAAAACCACCGCGGCGAGGGCTTGGGCTCCGGAGGGCAGGCCGGCAATTGACCACACTCCTCCCGTCACCCCGCTGGGCACAAACCGATCGAGGCCGGCCGTGTCCAGGAGTGCCTTCCGCTCCCGCCCTTGCTCTGATGTCTCCAAAAACCAGCTACTTTATAGCACTTTTTGGCTGCCTCGCCGAACGAACGAAATTCAACTTAAACTTAAACTTACACTCAAACCGCCAACCCAACCGCTTTTGCTGCCGCGGCCCGCTCCTCCTCCAACTCCGCCACGGTGGCTGCCAATTTCTTCTGACCAAACTCATCCAGCTTCAACCCTTGCACGATTTCCCACTTCCCATTCCCCAAGGCCTTTACAGGAAAGGAGCACATCAACCCTTTCGGCACCCCGTAACTTCCATCCGAACTTACCGCCACGCTCGTCCAGTCCCCTTCCTTCGTGCCTTCGTGCAAGGTACGCACCGTATCGAGAGCTGCATGGGCGGCGCTGGCGGCACTGGATAGCCCCCGGGCCTTAAGAACCTCCGCTCCACGCTGCTGCACCGACTTAAGAAAATCCCCTTCGAGCCAGGCCCGATCACGAATGACTTCCGTGGCCGGCTTTCCCCCGATCCGCGCGTTCGTGAAATCCGGATACATGGTGGGCGAGTGGTTGCCCCAAATGGCCAACCGGTCGACCTGCCCTACCGGCACCCCCGCCTTTTCCGCCAGCCGGGCCTTGGCCCGGTTCTCATCCAAACGGGTCATCGCAAACCAACGGTCCGCCGGCAACTTGGAACCCGCCTGCTTGGCGATCCACGCGTTCGTGTTGCAGGGGTTTCCCACCACCAGCACCCGGGCGCGGGCAGAGCTCACCTCCGAGATCACTTTGCCCTGCTCCACAAAAATTTTCCCGTTCAACCCCAGTAGTTCCGACCGCTCCATGCCCTGCTTGCGGGGAATGCTGCCGATGCAAAACACCCAGTCCGCCCCGTCAAACGCTTTTCGCGGATCGGAGGTGGCCACGATATCCTCGATGAGTGGATTGGCCGCGTCCCGCACCTCCATCACCACCCCGCCCAACGCCGCCTCGGCGGCGGGAACTTCCAGCAACTGCAGTCGGACCTTTTGCTCCGGACCAAAAAGTCCTCCCGAGGCGATCCGGAAAACGATCGCGTAGCCGATTTGACCGGCCGCTCCCGTCACCGCCACCCGGATCACCTCACTCATGGCTTCTGGCTGGCCTCAGTCGTGCCGGTCGGTCGCTTCCCCTCGCCCGGGCCAACCGTCTGGGCGGGGTACGGCTGAAATTTAAAAATCACCTCGCCGGGACGCGCCACGTTCAGGGTGTCACGGGACATCCGTTCCACCGTAAAAGGATCGTCCTTCAGCCGTCCGGCCTCCTCCTGCAGGTCGGCCATCTCCTGTTTTTTCCGGGTGATCTCCGACTCCAGAAACGCGGCCTGCTCCTTCAGGCGCTGCCCGCGCTTCCAGGCGGGATAAAAAAGGGCCAGGACCACGGACACCCCAAGCAACCCGACCAGGGCGTAAACCCACGGCTGGATGACACGCCAAAACTGCCCCTTGGGGGCGGGGGAACCGTACCCGCGGGGGTCAAACAGCCGCGAGTTGTCCGCCATAGACGGCTTGGGAACCCAGCTCCTCTTCAATGCGGAGTAGCCGGTTGTATTTTGCGAGGCGGTCGGAACGGGAGAAGGAGCCGGTCTTGATTTGACCGGCGTTGGTCGCCACCGCCAGATCCGCAATCGTCGAATCCTCCGTCTCGCCACTGCGGTGGCTGATTACCGCCGTGTACTTGGCGGAACGGGCCAGGGCAATCGCCTCCAGAGTCTCACTCAGGCTCCCGATCTGGTTCACCTTCACGAGGATGGAATTAGCCACCTTTTCCTGGATCCCCTTCTTGAGAAACTCCACGTTCGTCACAAACAGATCGTCCCCGACCAACTGCGTCTTGGCACCTAATTTCTGCGTCAGGATCTTCCAGCCGTCCCAGTCCTCCTCCGCCGTGCCGTCCTCGATCGAGACGATCGGATACTTCTTCTGCAGCTGGGCGTAGAACTCGACCAGTTCCGCCGCCTTCAACCGGCGCTGGTCTGACTTTTTGAACACATACTCCTGCGTCTTGGAGTCGTAGAACTCGCTGCTGGCCACATCCAGGGCGAAGAACACCTGCTGGCCCAAGGCATAGCCGGCCTTCTCCGTGGCCTGAGCCATCACTTCCAGGGCGGCCTCGGTCGATTCCAGACGCGGCGCAAATCCGCCCTCGTCCCCGACCGCGGTGCCCAGCTTCTTGTCGTGCAGAATTTTTTTCAACGCGGCGAAGATCTCCGCTCCGCAGCGGATCGCCTCGCGGAAGGTGGGTAGACCCCTCGGGATGATCATGAACTCCTGAAAATCAATCGGCGCGTCGGAATGGGCGCCGCCGTTCAGGATGTTGGCCATCGGCACCGGCAACACGTGGGCCTTTTCGCCCCCCAACCACCGGTACAACGGTTGCCCGTGGGCCGCCGCCGCCGCCCTCGCCGCCGCCAGGGACACCCCCAGAATGGCATTCGCACCGAGATTTTTTTTATTCGGTGTGCCGTCCAGTTCCAGCATCAGCTTGTCCACCGCCCAGGTGTCACCGGCATCCTTGCCCTTCAGGGCGGGAGCGATCTTTTCTTTCACGTTGGCCACCGCCTTGAGGACCCCCTTGCCGCCAAATCGTTTGGCGTCGCCGTCCCTTAGTTCCAGCGCCTCGTGGATTCCGGTGCTCGCCCCGCTCGGCACCATCGCCGAGCCGAAGGCGCCGCCCTCCAGGATGACATCGGCCTCCAGGGTGGGGTTGCCTCGGGAATCGATGACTTCACGCGCGGTGATCGCTTGGATTTGGGTCTTCATAAAATCGGTCCGCCGGGGCGGCTAGGTGCGGTACGGACGGACGGAAACCAAACGAACCTTCGACTTCCCGCCCCCCTCGGTCGGCAGCTCCGCGGTGTCACCCGGCTTTTTCTTCAAGAGCGCCTGCCCGACGGCGGTCTGGTAGGAAATCACTCCGTTCTCCGGATCGCTGTCCCACGCCCCCAGGATCGTCACCCTCTTCGCGGCCCCGCCCTCGTCCTGGTACTCCACGACGGTGCCGATGTCGGCCACGTCACCTTTCACCCCGCTGAAGTCCGTCCCCTGGGCGGTCACGATCATCGCCTCGAGCTCAACCTTGCGCCGCATCAGCACCGCTTGCATCTCCTTCGCGGCCTTGAACTCGTGGTTCTCCCGCAAATCCCCGTAGGAGCGGGCCACCCCGATCTCCTTGCTGTTGGCGGGGATCTTTTTGTTGACGATCTCCTCCAGCTCCTTCTTCCGCTTTTCCAGGCTGTCCCAGCTGACCACCAACGACTCCGTGGCCGCCGCCTTGTGTTCCCCGGCCACCATCGAACTGATGTGGGGATGAAGTTTCACCAAGGCTCCCATCAGCGAACGCTTGTCGAGCTCCTCAAACGCGGTGGAAGCCAGGGCCGCCCGGGTAATGTCCCGCATCTCCTCGGGGGCCGACGCCGCCAACAAATCCCGGATCAGCTCCTTGTCCTCCAATAAAAGATCGTGCAACCGCGAAGCCCTCCACCGGTCCGCCAGCTGCTCTTTCTCCAGTACTGCCAAAGCCGTCAGAAAGAGGAAGGGTCCGCCGATTTTCTGAAAATCACCCGAACGATTCCGGCAGAGCCAAACGACTGTGTCCGGGTGGACTTGCCGCTCTCGCAGAAGGCGATCGATGGCGCCTTCCATCTCCGCCCCCCGCCCAGCCTTTTTGAATTTGGCGTGAATCGCATCCATCAATCGGCCCGAGGCCCGGGGCAGCAGGGCGTTGAAAAGTTCCGCCCAGCGCTCCCCTAGCAGCTCGGCCATCAACTCCACAAAGCGGGGCTGCTTCCCGGCCGAAAGGGTTTCCACCACGTGGGCCAGCCGGTTCGGCTCGGCGGGCAGGAGGCCGCGTAGAACGGCTCCGGGTTCGGCCGGCAGGCCGATGGCTCCCGCGAACTCCGCGCGGGCCAAAGCCAGCTCCGCCACCTGCCCGGGCTGACTCTTGGGAACCTTTTGACCCGCCGCATCCACCAACCGGAAAATTTCCTCCGCCTGAGCCTTGAGCGCCGCCGCATCCTGGGATTTCTGCATCTTTTCCAGCACCTCGATCACCTTTTTCACCCCCACCGCCTCCTTGAGCTCCTCCATCCCGCCCCCCTTGGATTCCGGCGCGGTTTCCAGATACTGGATCGGGTCGGTCCGTTTGGTCGGAATGACAAAACGCGGATCCTTCCGCATCGCCCGTTTCGCCGCCTCCCAGAATTTCTTCCAGTCCGCCGCCGCAAAAAGGTGGGGTACAAAGGCCTCTTCCAGCCGCGTGGCCGTCGCTTCCCGACCCAGCTGCTGCACCGCCTGTTTAATCAACTCCCCAGGTTCCTTGCCAGCTTGCTCCTTAATGGCTTGCGGGCTTTTAAAGATCCGTGCCTCGAAATGGTCTTCGGCCAGCACCTTCAGGGTCTGCGCCGCGTACTCAAACTCCATCGCGTGGCCCTTTTTGGAGCGGAAATCGATCAGCAGGCTACCCAGCGCCTCATCCCGCGTGGCAATCTGGCCCACGCCCCAGCTGCGGTGGCGGCAGACTGCGCCAGGCTGGTAAGGACTTTGGGCTTTGGTTTCGGAGGCCGACTCTTCTTGGGTATCTATTTTCTCATTCTCAGTGTCTGTCGGCATCAAAGCCAACATACGGATTCCTGACCCCTCAAGGCAACCGGAAATGTCAGAGGAAATTACGGTGCGGACGCTTCCGCCGTCGGCTCCGCTTCCAAAACCTTGAGTTGGTCGGGCCCATCAAGATCGATGGAGGGCTTGCCGTCGTACATCTTGATTTTCCCCGTCACTTCCACGGTTTTCCCTTCGCACGCCGGGACACCGTCTGGAAATCTGTCCCCAAAGGCCCGGCAACTGAAAATCTGGTTGGGGTGCCGGCCCCCAAAGTTCAGAAACGTGGTGCCGGAGGCGGCCGTTCTTTGTCCGTCCACTTTTCCCTTCACCGTGACTACTTTGCCTTCGTGTTGGGCGGCCTCTTCCGGGGTAACCACCGGGATGGCTGCCTCCTCGGCCTGCAGTCCGCTTGCCAACACCCACCCGGCGGTCAGGACCCAAAGGAATTTTCGCATGGGAAAAAATGAACCGCCTAAGATTTTTGGCAAGACCAAGTGGTTAGCCGAGGCTTTCCTCAATCATCTGGAGATAGGAAACCGTCCGGGCATGCCTCGCCTCATCCCCGCGGCGGCTGTAGCTGTTCAGCAAATTCACGAGCATTCTTTCCGCCGTGTCCCGCGGCGTGGCCCGCATGAACATCGGGTTGGCCCAGCAACTCCGCTCCGTGCCGAATTTCGCGGCCAAGTCGTCTGCGGAAAGCACCACTCCGCCGTGAAAGGGGTCGAAGGCCACTCCCCCGATTCCCGCCAAATAATGACCCGGCGTGTTCAACCCATAAACCTCCAGGCCCGCCCGTTGACCCGCAAAAATGTAAACCAAGGCCAGGGTCAGCGGGATTCCCAGCTTGGTTTGCAAAACTCGATGCAGGTAGCTGTTCGCGGGATGAAAATAGTC
>Ga0172367_10005697_pt1 | contig 14960 bp, 11 predicted proteins | sample Lak10m_FD_114542 | JGI IMG/M metagenome (GOLD analysis project Ga0172367, IMG submission 114542) | Freshwater microbial communities from Kabuno Bay, South-Kivu, Congo - kab_022012_10m | ecosystem: Environmental > Aquatic > Freshwater > Lake | place: Democratic Republic of the Congo: South-Kivu... | reverse complement strand
TTCATTGTAATCGTATCTATCATCTTGCCAAATAACAGCGGTATCCCATTCAAAAAGTTCTGCATCGGCTAATGAACAATTGTGTTTTTCAAGATTTGACGCATCTTTGGCTGAATCAAAAGTGATTATCATTGGTTTTAGTTTTCTTTTTAATGTTCATTTTGTTCATCTTTTTTAGCAACTCACAACGGATAAATTATGTTTTTGAGCTAACGGCACGACGAAATTTTGTAATTCATTTTCCAACGCGCTTTGCGTCATTTCTAAATCGTAATGATTTTGCAAATTGAGCCACGATTGCGCGTCAGTTGCAAAATAACGGGCTAATCGTAACGCTAAATTTGCCGTTAGTGGCTGTTTTTGTTCTAAAAAATTTTCTAATTGTTCACAAGGAATATGAATATCGGCTGCGAGCTGTTTGACCGTCAATGCAAAAGGCAACATAAAATCTTCTTTTAAAATTTCGCTGGGATGAATGGGGGCTAAATCGCGGTACATTTAAGGCTCCTAGTGATAATCGATAATTTCAACATCAAACGCATCACTATTTTCAAATTTGAAACAAATGCGAAATTGGTCGTTGATACGAATGCTGTAATGGTCTTTTCTGTTACCTGTTAACAATTCCAAGTGATTTGGCGGAACACGCAAAAAATTTAAAGTAGTAGCTGCATGAATTTGAACTAATTTCCGTAACGCGGTGCGCTGAATACTGTGAGGCAATTTATTTGAAAATTTGCCGTTAAACAATTTTTCAGTTTCACAACATTTGAAACTTTTAATCATGTTTATAGATTCAAGTAATTAAGTGCAACACATTGGTAAGGAAGATCAAAAAATAAAAGTAGGAGTTTGTTTTTTGTTTTTTTCATGGTGTTCACCTTTTTAGCAACTAAAAGCGGGAAAATTATGTTTTTCAACTAACGGTTTTATGGTTTGTACAGTTTAATTTCGGGAATAAATTTAAAATCCTTTGTGTTCAATGTGAATAATTCTAAATTGTTCACAATAGCTGTTGCGCTAATCAACAAATCAGGAATTGAAGGTTTATGGCTTAGTGCATACCTGCTCATAAGGTCAATAAACACATCTGAAATAGCAACATTTAATGAATACTGTCTGCACATTGCTAAGTGTTTTTGTAATTTTCTTAATTCTTGGCTATTTAACGCGCCGTACAGCAATTCAGCTTCAGTAATCGAACTTAATCCAATGTTCTCCTTGCCAATGTCATGTAATGATTGAACGATAATTTCATTGCGTTTATAGAATTCAATGAAGATATTGGTATCACACAAAATCATGATTCGCGCTTCCACGCAGACGCTCTTAATTCTTCTTGGGTGATATTTCTATCTTCCCACATTCCAGCGAAACTAAAAAAATCCTCTGTTTCCAATTTTGGAGTTTCAATGTCTTTCGCGCTGCGTTTAATCCATTGATTCAAAAATTTTTCTGGCTGACTGTTTGAACGTTTCGCCATATTACTCAAGATTGAAGCAACGTCATCGTCTAATGTTACAGTAAGCATAATTTTATTCCTGTCATTTAATAACCATGTTTTTCAAGATTTAGAGTATCTTTATTTTTGCGTCGAAAGCGATCAGCATCGTTTTTAGTGTTTCTTGCTGATGATCATTTGATTCACCTTTTTTACAGCTGGAAATTTTCATAATGCGGTCATTTTGCGACTGTTTTTGTGAAACAACAAGCGTTGCATTAGGTGTTTTTGGAATGAAAGGCTGATTTTCGTCAGCCTTTTTAGAGGCATTCAAATAGTCAACGTTTCAACTACCCATTTTGTCAACGCCACATAATCTATTTTGCCCGTTGCCATCACAGGAATAGCATCAATAAACAAAATCTTTTTCGGCAAATTTATCGCTGCAACGCCTTGAGAATTTTTAGCTAATTCCTGCAAAGTCGCGTCTTTTTGGGTGGTAATCAAAATGATTTGCTCGCCTTTTTTTGCATCAGGCAAACTGATAACGCCGTGATGAGCTTTTTCCCACGATTTCATTGCCAGTTGTTCAACAAAAGTGAGTGAGACCATTTCTCCCCCCACTTTTGCAAACCGTTTGCTGCGTCCACGAATGTGTAAAAAACCCTCCTCGTCAACATGAACAATATCGCCCGTGTCATACCAACCTTTGCCATAAATCGATTCAGTTGGTTGCAACTCGCCGTTTTTACCCGCAAGCAAATAACCGAGCATGATATTCGCGCCTTTAACGTGCAAACGCCCTGCATCTTCAATGCCTTCAACGGGTTCCAAACGGTATTCCATGTGCGGCAACAATCGCCCCACTGTTCCCGCTTTGTAATCCATTGGCGTATTCACCGCCGCAACGGGTGCAGTTTCCGTCGCGCCGTAACCTTCTAAAATCCGAATTCCAAATTTTTCCGCCCACAAAATGCGTGTGGCATCGTGCAATTTTTCTGCCCCCGCGACAACGTAACGTAATTTATAAAAATCATAAGGATGGGCTTTTTTCCCATAAGCGGCAAAAAACGTATTGGTGCCAAACATAATCGTGGCATTTGTTTCGTAAGCCATTTCAGGAATAATTGAAAAATGCAACGGCGTAGGATAAAAAAACGTTTTCATGCCGCTTAGAATCGGTAACAAAGTACCAATCGTAAAACCAAAAGAATGAAACATTGGCAAAAAATTCAAAATCACATCACGCGGATTAAAATCAATTCGTGCAGAAACTTGTTGATGGTTTGCCAAAATGTTCGCGTGCGACAAAACCACTCCTTTCGGCGTTCCTTCTGAACCTGAGGTGAACAAAACCACCGCAGGCGAATCAGGATTGATGTCATTTTTAAACCAAAAACGTGTCGTTTTACTTTGCCACGCGCCACGCAATTTATCAGCAGTCGAAATCGTTTGCGCTAAATCTTCCAAATAAACCACGTTCACATTTTGACTTAACGCAGCAATATCATTTTCTAAATGCGCGAGTTCGATAAATTTGCGCGAACTCAAAACCGTTTTTACTTGCGCGATTTGACACGCTGAAATCATGCCTGCTGCGCCTGTTGAAAAATTAAGCATTGCAGGTATGCGCTGTGCGTATTGCAAACCCAAAAGTACAAACAAAGTTTTAGTCGAATTCGGCAACATCACCCCGACATTTTCATTTTGTGCAGTAATCTTTTTCAGCGCGTTACCAATAATTAACGAACGTGTAATTAGCGCATCGTAAGAAATCGGTGAGCGTTCTAAATCTTCGGCAACAATGTGTTTGCCACCATGAATATCTCGCGCATTGAGCAAACTCGAAAAAATCGTCTGCCTTGTACCGCTTGCTGCAAACTGCATTTCTGCCATCAAATCCGCCAAAATGTGACCATTTGATTTACGGCGGTTTTTTCCCGTCAATTCTTTACGAGCATGAATATGTGTTGGCGGCAAAATCGTGAGCGTAATTTTTGGAAACCAACGCAAACGCACAATGCCGCGTAATTTCGAAAATGGCGTGTATTTCGCGCCTGTGATTTGAATCGGCAAAATCATTGCGTCGGATTTGTCTGCAACCATGCCCGTACCGTCGTAAATTTTCATCAACGAACCCGTTGTCGTGATTCGTCCTTCAGGAAAAATTAACGTTTTGGTGTCTTGTTGCAAATGATGAATTAAGTTTTTTAGCGACATCGGATGCGTCGGATCGACAGGAAAAAACGTAGCCACATTTAAAAATGGTTTCATATACCACTGTTTTGCAATATGGGTGTTAATCGCAAAAGTAATTTCATCAGGCAAAAATACCGCAAGCAACGGCGGATCTAAAAATGAACAATGATTCGCCACAATTAACACGCGATTTCCTGCGTTGTAATAATTTTCTAAACCAACTACTTCGACGCGATAAAGGAGTTTTAAAAGTGTGCGGAGGAATTTTTTGAGCATGGCGTTAGTTTTTCCAAATTTTTAAATAATTCAAAAACAGCGTTTGATTTGGAACGGATTCAAACGTGCCATCGGCATTCACTGTACGTCCAAAATAAAGTCCTGTTTTATTGTAAAGTTCGAGCCAGCCTGCATTTTCGTTCCACAAATCGATATTTTCGTGCTGAACATTGAATACAATTCCTTGTGCCTTTAGATTTTTATCGAGCATTTCGACTTTGAAGTTCACAAAACCGTCATTGGTAATTTTGAAATTAGCCGTAATTTTTAGCCATTTACCGCGAATACTATCAAGTGGCGCGTAACCGAGTGTTTTAAAAATACCGTCATCATCCTGATAATTGAGCTGTAATTCATTAACCGTCACTTTTGCCAAAATTGGCTTTTTAGTTTCAGTATCAATTTTGATTGAACCGTCAGGATTAGTTTCGTAACGTGTTTTACTTTCGACAATTTTTTGCTGTAATGATAAACGTAAAACAGGATTCATCGCGTTTGAATACATGTCGTCATCGCCTAGATAACTTGCGGGACGTTTTTTACTGATTTCGCGTGGTTTGAGTTGCCAAATATGAAAATGGGTAAATTTTGTAGAAAGTTGCGTTGTTTGTGGAAGCATCAAAATTTCAACTAGATTTCCTGTATTACCATTTTTAAGTGCGTTGGGATCGCCCGATTTTTGCTTAATTTCCTCACGAGCGCGAGCAGGATTCCCGCCGTCAACGTTACAATCTTTATCAATCACATCTTCGGATTTTCCACCTTGCCCGTTTAAATCAAAGCGCAAAACGGCTTGATTTAAAAATGGATCTTTATCAATTTGCAAATGCTCAAAACTCGCATCTTTAGAGCATTCGTCAGCTGAATCAATTGAACCAGCACCACCAAAGGCTTTTTGAACAACAGCTATTGCATTTTGACCTAAAGGTTTTAACACGATAGGTTTTGTCGATGCCGCATAAACGCTGTTTATCAATAACCACAGCGGAAGGAATAATAAAATTATTTTTTTCATCGCAACACCTCTTAAAAATTGTAAAGGATATAAATTTTACGAATGATGATTGTAACGCTTTGAAATTAGCTTTTAAACAAACAAGCAAAATGTCAGAATGCTGACTTGTTCTTTTTTAATTTCAATTTGGAGAAAACGAATGTTGATTGGTATAGGTAAAATCAAAATTAAAAGCAACAACCAAGAAATTCGCATTGATCTTGCGATGGATATAGGCGGAGATTTAACCGACGAGATGCACACAAAATTAGTTAAAGACATTATGGCAATAGATTTAGCCAAAATTAAAAGACAACACATTGATTTATTTAGTTTTGAAGAGGATTTAGCGGTTCACATTGCTAAACTACTGCTTGAAATGCTTGAGAAAAATAATCTTGAAGCCGAAATTTTTAAAATCACACTTAATGAAGAAAGTGAGTTTTACTACGAAGAAGACAGTAGTTTTTTACAAAAACGCGAGGGTGAGCGCATGGCATATATTCCATTAAATTTTAGCGAATGGGATTTAAGCGACTAATCCTTACAAATTATAAAAGGTTTATGCTTGATTTAGTATTGAATTCTTTTACATAAACCATATAAAAACATAGTTAAAAATGACGATACTCAAAGCGTATAAATATCGGCTTTATCCGACCAAGCAACAGGAGGTTTTGTTAAACAAAACATTCGGCTGCGTGCGCGTAGTGTGGAATCATAATGTCGAGGTGTTCAACAAATTCGATAATAACCTCACGGAGCAAGAATCATCATTAACGACAACTCAGCTCAAACAAAAACACGAATGGATGAGCGAAGTTAGCGCGGCGGCGTTGCAACAAAAAGAAATGGATTTCAAAACGTTCAGAAAAAACTATTTTTCAAAGTCGCGCAAAAAGAAGATTGGCAGACCATCATTTAAAACTCGTGATTCCAATCAAAGTTATCGATTGCCAAATCAGAAATTTATCCTTCGTGAAAGCACAATCCAACTTGAAAAAATTGGCAAAGTAAAACTGGTGCTAGACCGCGCTGTGCCTGATGGTTGCAAGTTTATGTCGGTAACGATTTCTAAAAATAAATGCGGTCAGTTTTTCGCCTCCGTTTTGGTTGAATGTGAAGTTTTACCTAAACTCAAAACAGGCAGACAAATCGGTTTAGACATTGGTCTAAAAATGTTTTTAACAGGCAGTGACGGTATTTTTACCAAACCTGCCTTGCAGTTTCTCCGCGAGAGCCAAGCGGAATTAAAAAAAGCGCAACGTCATCTTTCACGCAAAAAGAAAGGTTCGCGGCGACGCATTAAGGCAAAGTTCAAAGTTGCTCGAATTCACAACAAAATCGCCAATCAACGCAAAACTTATATTCATCAAGTCACCGCTGAATTGGTACAAGAGTATGATTTGATTGCGATTGAAGATTTAAACGTAGCGGGAATGTTAAAAAATCACAAACTAGCAAAGTCGATTTCAGATGCCTCTTTTTCTTTGTTTTACAACACGTTGAGTTATAAAGCCGCGTGGTATGGCAAAGAAATTGTCAAAGTTGACCGTTGGTTTGCGAGTTCTAAAACCTGTTCATGTTGTGGTTGGGTTGATGAGAATTTAACGCTTGCTGACCGTGTTTTTCATTGCAAGGCTTGTGGTTTAATTCTCGACCGTGACTTGAATGCGAGCCGAAATATCTTGCAAGAAGCCTTGCGAATGAAAGAAAAAGCAGTGGGAGTTAACACTGCTAGGCGAACGTCGAGCGAATGTCAGACTAAAATTGCGTAAGCGGTTTTGGCAGTTCGCGTTGAAGCGTTTAGGAAACTTTATAAACTTTTATATGGTTTTTGTAACTATTTCAAACTTAATTTGCAATTAAGATTTTAAAATCAAATTTTTGGATTATTTTTATTATGTCTACTGCTACCTCTTTACCGCGCTGGAAAAGTTACCTCACGCTTTGCAAACCCAATGTGGTTGCAGAAATGTTATTTACCGCCATTGTCGGAATGCTGCTTGCGTTGCCAACTTTTCCGCCACTGGATTTAATGTTTTACGGTTTAGTCGGCATTGGTTTTGCCTCGGCTTCAGCGGCGGCAATTAACCATTTTATTGACCGTCAAGCGGATGCAAAAATGCGTCGCACCGAAAATCGTCCCTTGCCACAAGGTGAATTAAGCGCAACGCAAGTGCTGACGTTTGCAGGCATTTTAGGCGTTGTGGCAATGCTACTTTTGATTTTCAAAGTGAACATGCTCACCGCGATTTTGACATTTTTGTCGCTATTTGGTTATGCGTTTGTTTATACCTGTTATTTAAAACGCGCCTCGCCACAAAACATTGTAATTGGTGGTATTTTTGGTTCAACACCGCCGCTTTTAGGTTGGTGTGCAATGACGGGAGAAGTCCATCCACACGCGCTACTTTTGGCGTTAATTATTTTCGTTTGGACACCACCGCATTTTTGGGCATTAGCGATTGCGCGAAAAGAAGAATATGCCAAAGTGAACATTCCCATGTTGCCTGTGACGCACGGCGCAGATTTCACCCGCTTGCAAATTCTGCTTTATACGGTTTTGCTGTTTATTGTCACGCTATTGCCTTATTTAACAGGCATGAGCGCGTTAATTTATTTGTTTTCCACCTTGATTTTAAACGGCGTATTTTTGTTTTACGTTATCAAAATGATGCGCGTGAAAGACAATAAAACCGCAATGCGAACTTTTTGGTATTCGATTGTGTACATCACGGTAATTTTTGCGGCATTACTGCTCGACCACTATCTAAGAATCACGCCATGAGAAAACAGAACCTTGCACGACAAATCGCTTTAATTTTAAGCATCGTTTCTTTCAAAATTTTCGCTGAAGAATCGGTAACGCTTGATGATATGAACGTGGAAGGTTTTATTCCCGCAGGAAATGGACTTTTAAATATCCCCGATTCGCCGCAAGCGAAAAGCGTGATTTCACGCGAAGCGATTGATCGCAAAAATACCCAAAATAATCCTTATCAAGCGATGGATTTACTACCTAGCGTGAATACGTTTAGCTACGATGCAACGGGCTTATTCGGCGGCAATGTGCGAATGCGTGGTTTTAATAGTGACCAAATCGGTTTATTTGTCGATGGCACACCCGCCAATGACGCAGGAAATTCTGCGTTGTATCCGAGTGAATATGTCGATATGGAGAATTTAGAAAACATCTCTGTGACGCAAGGTTCAAATGCAACCGACTCGCCGATGATTGGCGCAACAGGCGGGGCAATCAATTTGAATACGTCCGCACCAACCGATAAAACGCGATTTCGCGTGCAACAAAGTTATGGCACTTACAATGCGTTTAAATCATTTGTTCGCGCCGACACAGGTTATTTAGGCGACAAATTATTCAAAGCCTATGTGTCCGTTTCGAAAGCACAAGCCGATAAATGGAAAGGTCAAGGCAGTGCCGACCGTGAACATTTAGAATTCAAAAGCGTTTTAAATCTGCCTGAAAATAACAGCATTACAGCGGGTTTTATTTACAACGAAATGTTTAATCATAACTTTCGCACGCTGACAAAAAACGAGATTCAAACGCTTGGTCGTGAGGCGGATTTTGGTACGCAAATTCCCCAACATTTGGTTGGTGTGAATGGCACAGCGCAAATTGAAAGAACGCCTAGCGATTTGTACTACAACTTAAATATCAACCCGTTTCAAAATTATTTAGCCACACTCAAAGGACGTTTTGAGCTGCTGCCGAATCTACATTTAGACGTTGATCCGTATTACATTTATGGTTACGGATTGGGTGGAAATCAGCTTTGGACGCTTGCCGAAAGTAATTCGCCTAATCGATTAGGCGGCGGGATTCGTGACATCAACAAAGACGGTGACACGCTCGATACGGTGATGGTTTATAACGCCACGACACCTGAAACCGTTCGACCAGGTGTGACCACGCGCTTGAAAACGAAAATTGAAAATCACAATTTAATGGTCGGTTATTGGTTTGAATACGCACGGCAACGTCGCCAAAGTCCTGCTGTTTTATTTGGCACAGATGGCAACAGCCCTGACGAATGGCTGGAAAATCCCGCTTTGCATTTACAACGTCAAGACGGCAGCACTTACCAATTGCGTGATTATTTAACGCACAATTATTCACAATCTGCTTTCGCGCAAGATGACATGGCATTTTTTGATGAAAAATTGAAGTTATCTTTAGGTTTTCGTTACACCCAAATCACGCGCAATTTTACCAATTATCCTAGCGACAGTTTTGGCGCGGCGGGTTATTACAATATCGAACACACTTACGCAGAGCCTTTGCCAAACTTTGGCATCAGCTATCAATTAACTGACAAACAACAAATCTTTTTCAATCACGCGCAAAACTTTAAAGCACCTGGTGATTTTTCGTATTACGGCTTAACAAATGGCGGTACGTTTCAAAATGGCGTTTTGACTGGTTATAGCGTCAATCCCGTGAGCGTAAAAAAAGAAACGTCGATGAATTGGGATTTAGGTTATCGCTACGTTGGACAAAATGTGTCGTTTTCGGGAACGCTGTTTTATATCGATTACAAAGACCGCATTTCCGCTGCTTATGATCCAAACACCGCAATTAGCACCAATTTAAACGTTGGCGATGTCATCACCAAAGGCGTTGAACTTGAATCTGCATGGCGATTTCTGTCCGATTGGACAATTTACGGCTCTTTCAGCGTCACCGATAGCGAAATGCAAGAAAACTTGCGAACAGGTGTAAATAGTTTTGAAGCTACCGCTGGAAAAGCTCTGCCTGACGTTCCTCTTCTGATGGCGGGTGCGGCGTTGCAATATCAACATGGCGGTTGGTTTGCGAGTTTATCCGCCAAATACACAGGCAAACGTTATTCCACTCTCGTCAACGATGAAACAATGGACGGTTACACGCTGGTTAGCTTGGATGGTGGTTATCGTTTTGCATCAACGCAGTGGTTTAAAAATCCAAGCATCAAACTCAACATTTATAACTTACTCGATGAAGAGTATTTGAATTTAAACGCTGGCAGCGGCAGTTTATTAACTAATCGCGCACAAGGCGTTGGTGGCAGACCACCTGCTTATTACGTTGGCGCACCAACTAGCGTGAGCGTGATGTTATCAACGGATTTTTAAATCGTGCCGTTTCACTTTCTTAAAATTTTCTTGTTTATTTTTTTCAGTTTTACGCTGCAAATTACGTTTGCCGCGCCATTGGAAACACCACGTTTTGAAAAACTCGATGAATCTGTTTTAGGCGGTCGGCTGGTGCAAGCCTTTGTCCAAGACAAACAAGGTTTTATTTGGATGGGAACGCGCGACGGGTTATTTCGTTTTGATGGACATCGCGCGATTGGTTTTCGTTATTTGCCGAATAATCCAAAAAGTTTGCCCAGCAATAACATCGTGTCGTTGTTTGAAGATTTAGACGGGCGAATTTGGGTCGGTACATCGGACGGATTAGCGCGTTTTAATCCGCAAACGAATGATTTCACCACCTTTGAACCGAAAAACGGCATTGAACAATATCGTTTTATTCGCGCCATTGCGAGTGACAAACATGAAGGCATGTGGGTTGCAACGCGCGGCGGACTGCAACATTTTTTTCCCAGAACGGGAGAATTTATTCAATATCTGCACGATGCTAATGATGAAAATAGCATCAAATTGAATAACATCAACGCCATCACCGTTGATGAACAAGGCGGGGTTTGGGCTGGTTTGTGGTTAAACGGCTTAGATTATTTGCTTTTTGATGAAAATAAATTTCAGCATTTTCGTATCGATAATGAAACAAAAAACGATTTGCAACTCAATTCGCCAATATCGCTACTTGTAGATAAAAAAGAGCGTTTATGGATTGGCACAGAAGGCAATATCGTTGTTTGGAAAATTGGTACAGATTGGAACACGCGAAAAATTTTACCTAAATCAGCAAAATTTAATCCCCGCCGTATTTTTTCAATTCTCGAAGACCAAGACAGCGCAATTTGGTTAGGCAGTATTTCCGAAGGGCTTGCACGTTGGAATGACGAAAAAAATGAATTTATCGCCTACAAACATCGTCCTGTAAATTCGGACAGCGGCGCAAGCGCACAAGATATTTGGACATTTTTACAAGATAAACAGGGCATTTTGTGGATTAGTTCCATTTCCGAAGGTGTGACACGCCTAAATTTATCAAGCAAAGGATTTAGTGTGTTGCAAGATTTTGGCAATGGCGCAAACAGCAGTAAAAATATCACCAGCGTTGTTGGTGAAGACGATTCACATATTTGGGTTGCTGGTTATTCGGGTGGTGTACATTTGGTGGATTTAACGACACGAAAAACCGTTAAAACCTTGCATCCTGACATCAATCTCAAAAATACACTCGGCAATGATGTGGTTTATAGTCTTTATCGAGATAAAAAAAGCGCGTTGTGGATTGGCACAAAAACAGGACTTTATCGTTTTGATATTGCTAAAAATACCTTTAAACACATTTCATTCGGTACAGGTTCGGGCGATTACATCAACAAAATCGCGCCTTCAAAAAATGAAAAACTTTGGCTCGTGACTGGCAACGGCACGATTGTTCATTACGACACGGTAACAGATGAGCGCGAAAATTATTTTTACGAGCCAAAAAATCCACAAGGACATCAGCATTTTAGAACTTCCGATATGTTAGAAGACAGCAAAGGTCGTGTTTGGTTGGTCAATAGCGATGGCGGTGGCTTGGAAAAATTAGACATTGAAACAGGCATTTTTGAGCATTACCGTTATCAAGAAAATAATTTTAAAAGTGTTGGTGATGACAAAATTGCCCGTTTGCATGAAGACAAAAACGGCACGATTTGGACTGCAACTAATAGCGGTTTTGAAAAAATTACCACGCTTGAAGATGGCAGTTTGCAATTTCGCTCTTTTGGTAAAAAAGATAATTTAGCATTTGATTCGGTTGAGTTAATTCACAGCGATGCAGCGGGAAAAATTTGGCTTTCAACTAATTTGGGGATTTCAGAATTTGACCCGAAAACGGAACAATTTGTCCATTATTCACAAACCGACGGCATTACAGGGGGTTTAACCAGCGGGCTTTCTAATTCTTATGCAGATACACAAGGGCGCGTTTTTTTTGGTAGTTCACGCGGCGTGACGATTGTTGATACGCGAATTGTAAAAGTAAGTTTAGCGCAGCCTCCCGTTGCCATTACAGACATTACGATTTTTAACAAATCACTGCGAACGGATAACAGTTACGGGAAAAATGTGAAAATTGACGGCTCACTTTTTGAACCTAAATCTTTAACGCTGTCATGGAAAGAATCGGTTTTTGGGTTGGAATTTTCTGCCTTGCAATTTGATTCGCCGAATTTAGTGCGTTATGCGTATCGACTGGAAGGGTTTGATAATAATTGGATTGAAACCAATGCGACACATCGCATTGCAAGTTACACCAATTTACCTGCGGGAAAATATGTGTTTCGCGTGAAGGCCGCGAGCAGTAAAGGTGTTTGGAATGAATCAGGCGCAGTGCTGCCAATTTTGATAACGCCTGCCTTTTGGCAAACACTTTGGTTTCGCGTAGTAACACTTGTTTTATTTGTATTGACACTTGCTTTTGTTTATTTTTGGCGCGTTCGACAACTCACCCTCATTCAAGAACAACTTGAAAAACAAGTACAAATTCGTACTAAAGAACTGCAAAAAATGCACCAACAGGCTCTGGAATCTACACAAACAAAAAGCCGTTTTTTAGCCAATATGAGTCACGAAATTCGTACCCCAATGAATGCGATTAGTGGGCTTTCTTATTTAGCTCTGCAAAAAGAAAATGTACCGTTTGAAATTTGCGGTTATTTAGAAAAAATTAGTCGTGCATCGACTAATTTGATGAACATATTGAACGATATTTTAGATTTTTCCAAACTCGAATCAGGACATTTAACACTTGATTATCAGCCCTATTCTTTAGATTTAATTACTTCACATCTCAATGATTTATTTGTAGATTTAGCAAAACAAAAAGGTTTACGTTTTCATATAAACATTGCGCCTAATGTGCCGTGTGATTTGATTGGCGACAAATTTCGAATTCAACAGATTTTGGTTAATTTAGTTGGCAACGCAATTAAATTCACCAAAAGTGGCTCGGTTTCGCTCAACATCAGTTTGCAAAAAATTGAATTTTCAAAAGCTCGATTGCTTTTTTCTGTTACTGATACGGGGATTGGTTTATCAGAACAAGATAAAACAAAATTATTTCAACCCTTTAGCCAAGTTGATGGTTCGATTACGCGCCGTTTTGGTGGAACAGGCTTAGGTTTAACAATTAGTCATAATTTATTGCAAATGATGGGCGGACAATTTTCAGTTGAAAGTAGCGTCGGTAAAGGCAGCACGTTCAGTTTTGAATTAGCGCAAGAAATTGCTTCCAACAGTAAGAAAGAAAATACTGAACACACGCAAACGGATTCATCTTCCTTGCGTAATATTCGAATTTTAGTTGCCGAAGATAACGAAATAAATCAGCAAATTGTGCGTGAATTACTCATGCACGCAGGCGTTGCCGTGATGGTTGCAAATAACGGTAAAGAAGTTCTGGAAATTTTAGAAAAACATCGTTTTGATGCAGTTTTGATGGATATGAGTATGCCTGTGATGGATGGTTTTGAAGCTACGCGCCAAATTCGAGCGCAAACGTGTTATGAAAATTTACCCATAATCGCACTTTCAGGCGGTGTAACTACTGAAGAGCAAGCAAAATGCACGATTGCTGGTACTAATGCGTTTATTGCCAAGCCACTTGACCCAAAACAGTTAATGGCAACACTTGCTTTTTTTGTTGGAAAAATGGGGGAAACGGAAACCACTAGAAAAACCGTAAATTTAAAAAATTTACCACGATTTGAGATAAAAAATTTTTTAGAATCACTCAATCAAAATTATGAATTAGCCACCCGTTTAATACTCACTTTCGGTGAAAAATTTAAAAATGCAGCCTCTAAAATTGAGACATTACTTACGCAAGAAAAAATCGAAGAAGCGCGAGATTTCATTCACGATATTAAAGGCTCGGCGGGGGGCATTGGCGCAATTGAACTTTATCGCGCTTCACAACTTTTGGAAAAACAACTTGATGCAGCGACGTTTGTCGTGTTTAAAAAGGAATTAGCCACCACGCTAGAAACGATTGCAACTTTGTCTGAACCTGACAACAATATTGCGTTAGGAAATAGCGGTGATAAACAAGCCTTAGCGGAAATAATTTCTGAATTTAGACGATTACTTGCCTCGAATCATTTCATCAATGAATCGATGCTAAAAACACTGCAAGCACATTTACCCCAAAATCGGCGGGATTGGTTTCTGCAATTTCGCAAACAAATTGACAATCTTGATTACAAAAACGCGCTCGAACTTTTAAAGCAACTTTTTTAATTTTCCCCATTTTTAACTTTACTTGAGAATTTCAACCATGACTTTTACCCATCACGAACACACACCAGAACCCGAACATCCGTTTGCTGAAATTGTCCGCATTTTAGGCAAAGGCAAAAAAGGCTCACGTCCTTTGACACAAGAAGAAGCGCATCGCGCTATGAAAATGATTTTGAATGATGAAGTGTTACCGATTCAACTCGGTGCATTTTTAATGCTCATGCGGGTTAAAGAAGAAACACCAGAAGAATTAGCAGGTTTTGCACAAGCAGGACGTGAGTTTTTTAAATTTTCACACGATGTAAAAGTCGATTTAGATTGGTCATCGTATGCGGGAAAACGTCGTCATTTGCCTTGGTTTTTACTCGCGGCATTATTGCTAGTTGAGAATGGTATCAGCGTTTTTATGCACGGCGCAGAAGGACATTCGCCCGACCGCATTTATACTGAAAACGTATTGCAGTATTTGGGTTTAAAACCCGCAACGTCAATTCAAGAGGCGCAATCGCAATTACAAAATCAGTATTTTAGTTATTTGTCGCTAGCGCATTTTTGCCCGAAATTACACGACATCATTCAACTCCGTCCAATTTTAGGTTTGCGTTCACCTGTTCACACGCT
>Ga0172367_10005696_pt1 | contig 14962 bp, 11 predicted proteins | sample Lak10m_FD_114542 | JGI IMG/M metagenome (GOLD analysis project Ga0172367, IMG submission 114542) | Freshwater microbial communities from Kabuno Bay, South-Kivu, Congo - kab_022012_10m | ecosystem: Environmental > Aquatic > Freshwater > Lake | place: Democratic Republic of the Congo: South-Kivu... | reverse complement strand
GCATATCGGGTGGACCTATAAAAGCATGGAGGAACTGATCGATGTCATCGCTCAAAGCTGATTTCAATGAGTTGATGGAGCGAATCAAGCAGGGGCGCGAGTTTGGCCATGCCAGCTTCGAGCCTATTTTCTACTTGGTTTTCCCACCGAATCAGATCCTCAATGTGAAGCGCGAAACACCCGCGTGGATGCACCGACTGCGCAACGAAGGCTGGGAAGTCGAAACCTTTTCGATCGCCGAGCATGTTACAGACATTATCGAGAAGGCACCGCTTCGCAAGATCTGGCTTGCTGCCGATCAGAAAGCGCCGTTGGCGTGGGACAAGACCAATGCGTCGCTGGCCAATGCCATCAGTAATGGCGCGTTGCAGGCACGCATCGAAGCCAAGCTGGCCGAGCTTGAGGGCAAGCCTAAGGCCATTTTGCTGGTCACCGACCTTGAGGCGCTGCATCCCTACACACGCATCGGTGTCATCGAAGGCAAGCTGCAAGGCAAGTTCCATGTGCCCACGGTGTTCTTCTACCCTGGCGTGCGCACCGGCAAGACCCGACTCAAATTTCTGGGGTTCTACCCCGACGATGGCAACTACCGCTCTGTCCACGTCGGCGGCTAATCATTGAGGCAAAACATGACGATCAAAAAACTCTTCGACCCCAGCAAGAACATCAATCGCAGCATTGAAAAGGTCATCACCTATGGCGTGTCACAAGAGGCGCGCCTGAAATCGGAAATCTCCGAATATGTGGTGACAGACAGCATCGACCAGCAGTTCGAGAATCTCCTGCTCAAAATGGAAGCCGCCATGGATATTGGTGGCGAAAATGAAGTCGGCGTCTGGGTGTCAGGCTTCTATGGCTCCGGTAAGAGCTCGTTCACCAAATACCTGGGCCTGGCATTTGACGATCGCATCACCATTGATGGCGTTCCATTCATCCAGCACCTTCAAGATCGTCTCAAGCGCCAGCAAACCAAGTCCTTGCTGTCGAACGTAGCGAAGCGCTTCCCTGCTGCAGTGCTGATGTTGGACCTGGCCAGCGAACAGGTCGCCGGTGCGACCATGGAAGAGGTGTCGACTGTCCTGTTCTACAAGGTCCTGCAATGGGCGGGCTACTCGCGCAATCTCAAGGTGGCGGCGCTGGAACGCAGGCTCAGGAAGGAAGGCCGCTACAACGAATTCCTGGACGCATTCAAAGAAGCTGCGGGTGGTGAAGACTGGAACAACTACCGCAACGATGAGTTGGTGGTCGACAGCCTCATCCCAGAGATAGCGCATAAGCTGTACCCCACGCTCTTCAAGACTCCCACGTCGTTCACGACCGAATCCAGTGAAATCGTCGTTTTTGAAAACGATCGTGTACGTGAAATGCTGGAGGTTGCCCGTGAGGCATCGGGCAAGGAATACATCATCTTCATCATCGATGAAGTGGGTCAGTACGTAGGCCCACGGCCCAACCTGATTCTGAACCTCGATGGTCTGGCGAAGAATCTGAAAAACATCGGCGACGGCAAGGTCTGGATCGTCGGTACGGCGCAGCAAACGCTTACCGCTGATGACGCGAAGGCTGCCCTCAACTCGCCAGAGCTCTTCAAGCTCAATGACCGCTTTCCGATTCAAATCGCCCTTGAATCCAACGACATCAAGGAAATTTGCTACACGCGTCTGTTGGGCAAGTCGTCAGCAGCGGAAGCCGAATTGGGTGGGTTGTTTGATCAGTATGGCCAGCAGTTGCGCCAGAACACCAAGCTTGTCGATGCGCGCGTCTATGGCGTCGATTTCGATCGCAAGACCTTTGTCGATCTATACCCGTTCCTGCCTGCGCACTTTGACATCCTGCTGCACTTGCTCGGCGCACTGGCCAAGTCCACGGGTGGCATCGGCCTGCGCTCGGCGATCAAGGTGGTGCAAGACATTCTGATTGACGGCTCAGAAGGCAAGCCCGCTGTGGCAGAGCAAGCCGTTGGCTGGCTGGCCACCACGGTCACGCTGTTCGATGCGCTGGACAAAGACATCAAGCGCGCCTTCGCCTCGTTGCATGCTTCGGTGGAGAAAGCCACAAAGATCCGCTTCTCGGATGCTAAGCAGCACGAGCTGCATCAAAACATCGCTAAGACAGTCGCTGTTCTGCAAATTCTGGGAAACCTGCCCATCACGCGGCAAAACGTCACCAGCCTGATGCACGCCAGCATCGCCGGGGCTTCTCAAGCGGATGCTGTGGCCAAGGCGGTCGAAGACCTGATTAACGACCCCATCGTTCCCTTTGGCGAACAAGACGGCAACCTTTGCTTCTTCAGCGAGAAGCTCAATGACATTGAGCAGGAACGCAGCCAAGTTGCACTGCGCGGCGTCGAGCTGCGTCGCATCGTTAACGAAGCGTTGACCAGCGTCTACGCGCCCTTGCCCGCGACACAATTGCATGGCTCCTATACCGTGTCTACCGGACTCAAGGCGCAATCGGCGGGCAACGTGCCCGCATCGTTGGCGGGTGAGCGTAACCAGATTCAAACCATTGTGGAGCTGGTCGACCCCAAAGAAATCGACAACGCACGTACTCGCCTCACTGATGAGTCGCGTCACAACTTGTCCAAGTTCAACATCTACCTGGTAGGCCGCACCACGCCAGAAATGGACGAACTGACGGCCGACATCCACCGCTGCCGAGAAATCGCCAACCGCTACCGCAGCGATCCGGATCAAGAGATCCGCGAATACTGCAACGGCCAAGCCGACCGCGCCGAGCACCTCAGCACCAAATTGCGGGCGCAGATTCAGCGCAGCTTGTTGCAAGGCTCTTTCATCTTCCGAGGCCAGGTGGTTGCGGTCGACACACTGGCGACCGAATTGCTGGATGCCGCACGCAAGCACCTGAGCGAAGTCGCCGAACAAGTGTTCGATCGCTACGCAGAAGCGCCGGTGCGCACCGGAACCGAACTTGCTGAGAAATTCCTTCGGGTCGGCAATTTGTCGGGCATCACCAGTACGCTCGATCCGCTGAACCTCGTACAAACCCAGAGCGGGCGGCACAGCATTCGTACCGACCACTTGGCCATGGTCAGCATTCGTGACTACATCGACCGCAACGGCACCGTAGATGGCAAACGCCTGACTGACTTCTTTGCCGATGCCCCCTATGGCTGGTCGGCAGACACCCTGCGCTATCTGGTGGCAGCCATGCTGCTGGCTGGTGAGATCAAGCTCAAGGTGGCGGGACGCGAGGTTACCGTCAATGGCCAACAAGCCATCGACGCCATCAAGACCAACAACACCTTCAAGAGTATCGGTATTTCGTTGCGTGGTGGTGATCGTCCGTCCAACGACGTACTGGCTCGCGCCGCAACCCGGTTGACCGAACTCACTGGCGACACCGTCGTGCCGCTAGAAGACGACATCAGCAAGGTCACCACCAAGCTCTTTCCGCAACTGCAGCACCAATACGGCCCGCTCACAGAGAAACTGCGCGGCCTCAACCTGCCCGGTTTAGATCGACTGCACAACCTCACGCACGAGATTAACGACGTGTTGCTCACCGATGCTTCGGATGCGCCGCGCCGCTTGGGCAGCGAGCAATCCGATCTGTTCGAAAGCCTCAAATGGGCCGCCGAAGTCAAACTCAAGTTGGAGCAAGGCCTGGAGCAAACGCTGCGCGATCTGCGCCAGCACTGCGCAGCCATTGCCAACCTGCCGAACGTGGCCTTGCTGGCCACGCTGAAAGAAGAGTTGGCTGAGGCACTCAGCCTGATCGATGAGCGCCTGCAGCAGGCCGACTTCTATGGCTTTGCGGCCGACTTCAGCACCAGCCTCACCACCATTCGTGCTCGCATTCGCAATACGGTGATGGCGATGCAAGACCTGCTCAAAACTCGCATCAAAGAGGCCGAGGTCGACCTTAGGCGTGTGCCAGAATGGATCAAGCTCACCCAGCAAGAGCAAATCGAACTATTGGGCAACCTTGAGCGCCTGATTGTGGACGTAGCCCCGGATCTGGCCGGCCTCACCACCATGCTCAACAAGGACTACGAACTGCAATCGCAGGTGCAAGCGCTCAAGCATCGCATCGAGCGCCTGGGGCAGCAACGCATCAAAGAAGAGATTGAAGCCGAAACTCCGACGGCAGGAGATGAGGCACATGAACCCAAGCCCGTCGTCGCACGCAGCATCAAAGCGCGCACCAAGATCACCTCGATGGATGACTTGGACGCTCTGATCACGCAACTGCAACAACTGCGCGGCGAGCTGAAGTATGCCCACGCTTTTGCCGTCAAGCTCGAATTGCAGGACGGTCTATGAGTTAAAAATGAAGATTTATAGGGTTCGCGACGGGGCGAACTATTTTTGTTAATTATGCAATAGAAAAAAGGTAATATAATGCCAACAATCTCAGTATTCTATGGCATTCGGATAATGCTCTATTTTTATGATCAAGGCAAACATAACACGCCACACATTCATGCCGAATACCAGGATGATGAAGCGGTCTTCTCGATACTCGATGGCGAATTTCTCAGTGGTAATCTGCCTCGCAAGCAAACCCGCTTGGTGCAAGCATGGATTGAGCTGCATCGTGAATCACTGATGGTTGACTGGAAATTGGCGGTATCTGGCTTAGAACCGTTTCGTATTGAACCGTTACATTAAGAGACCAGGCTTATGAAACTCCAGCGCGTTGAAGCTTTGGATAACTATATGCTTAAGATATATCTGGACGATGGCTCCATGATCGATTTCGATGTTAAATCAGAAATCCAGAGAATCCCTTGCTATGAGCCACTTTACGACCCTGATTTATTCAAGACCGTAAAATTCAAAAACCAGCGTATTTACTGGAATGACCGCTTTGATTTTCATCTTGACCAGATCATTGAACGCGGTCATTGGCAGTCATAATCAGCAGGACGATCGATGAGCTTGCAAAATAAAGAGGCTTTCGACCCATCCACACGGGGCCGCCTGCAAAAGCTGGTTAACAGTTGTCGCGGCCTGCTGTCCGACGAATTCAGCATCCAGCTTCAACAAACCTACGGCCTAGACCCCAAGACCGGTGAAGTCACGCCCATGGCCCGACTCACCCATCTGGACGACCGCCAGCGTCACACGGCCGAAGTGCTGCGCCAAACCGTGGCGCACTACCTGGGCGCAGATGTAGACGACACCGATCACCGCATCGCGGTGCTCGACCGTATGGTGCGCGAGCAAGCGTTTACCGTGCTCAACCGCTTGGCAGCACTGCTAATGATGGAAGCGCGTGGGCAGCTGATTGAGTCGGTCAGCAAAGGCTACCAATCGCGTGGCTACCAGCTGTACAGCAAGATCGCTGGTACTGCCTTGGGTGAAACCGGCCAGGCTTACCAGGTGTATCTGTTCAGCGTGTTTGATGAACTGGCACAAGAGCTGCCCGCCCTGTTTGATCGCTATGCCGCCAATGGCTTGCTGTTCCCACGCGAGACCGCTCTACGTGCGCTGTTGGACGAGCTCAACCACTTTGAGATTGAACCTCTCTGGGCCGCAGACGAAACCATCGGCTGGATATACCAATATTTCAATTCCAAAGAAGAGCGCAAGGCCATGCGTGATGCCAGCCAGGCCCCACGCAATAGTCGCGAGCTGGCCGTGCGCAACCAGTTCTTCACGCCGCGTTACGTGGTGGAGTTTTTGGTCGATAACACGCTGGGGCGTCTCTGGTTTAACGCCACTGGCGGGCAAACGAATCTGCGCGACCGTTGCCAATATCTGCTGGTCAAGCCCGATGAGCAACCGCAAGCAGCCGTCAAATTGCGTGACCCGCGCACCCTGAAGCTGCTGGACCCGGCCTGCGGTTCTACGCACTTTGGCCTGTATGCCTTCGATCTGTTTGCTGAGATCTATCGAGAGGCCTGGGCCTGGGAGCAACAACACGGCCCAGGCTCGCTGGATGTTTCCACGCAGCCCCAGGCTGCGCTCAAGCCGCTGAGTCAGACCTACGAAGACGAGGTGGCCTTTCTACGCGATGTGCCACGCCTGATTATCGAACATAACATTTACGGTGTAGACATCGACCCGCGTGCCGCGCAGATCGCAACCTTGGCGCTGTGGCTGCGGGCACAGCGTGCTTGGCACGATGCCGGTGTGAAGGCCAAAGACCGCCCGCCGATTGGGCGGGGCCATGTGGTCGCAGCCATTGCCCCCCTGCAGAGCGTGAGTTGCGCCAGCAGTTCGTGGCCAACCTCGATCAGCGCGACGCTGAGCTGTTCGAGAAGACGCTGTAACTGCTTAAGGGTCTGCCGGAGTTGGGCGTGCTGCTCCAGGTCGAGCGCGAGTTGCCGAACCTCATTCGCCAGGTCTATGTGGGCAAGGGTACGGGCCTATTTGCCGCTCAGGAGCAGGAAAGCTGGCAACAAGCTGAGGCGCGACTGCGCAAGGCACTCACTGAATTCGCACAGGCAGCCAAGTCAACGTATCAAGGGCGCCTGTTTGCTCAGGATGCACTACAAGGATTGCGCCTGATTGATCTTTGTCGCGAGGTATTTGATGTAGTGGTGATGAACCCGCCTTTTGGCGCGCTGGCATCGGGAACGAAGGATCAACTCGCCAAAGCCTATCCGCGCAGTAAGAACGATTTGCTGGCCATCATGGTAGAGCGCGGCCTGGAACTTCTGCGCACTGGCGGACGGATTGGTGCCATCACCTCACGCACTTGCTTCTTTCTTTCCAGCTTTCAGAAGTGGCGAGAACAGGTTGTCTTGGGCGTTTCCAAGCCTGAGGTGATGGCGGATCTCGGGCACGGGGTGATGGATGACGCGATGGTTGAAGCAGCCGCCTACGTATTGGAGAAACAGGCATGACGACCTTTCTACGCCTGCTAACGGATAAAGAAAAAGCGACCAACCTGATGGCGAACTGCATAGCCTTGCGTTCGGGAGAGAGCAATTCTCGGGTGTTTCAGGTAGAGCCGGAATCATTTCGAGTTGTGCCTGGGGCACCGTTTGCATATTGGGTAAGTGAGGCGGTTCGCCAGGTTTTTAACCAACTCCCGGCGTTTGAGTGTGACGAACGTACTGCACGCCAAGGGTTAGCCACAGCGGAAGATTTCCGCTTTGTTCGGACTTGGTGGGAAGAGACCGGAGAAGGGTGGCACGGCTTTGCCAAAGGCGGAACTTTTTCGCCTTTCTACGCAGACATTTATCTCATGACAAACTGGGGTAATGACGGCGCAGAGGTGAAGGCGGGAATTTGCAGACGGTATCCGTACCTGAATGGAAAAGCTGAGTTCGTAGCAAAGAATCCGCAGTTCTATCTCCGCCCCGGTCTTACTTGGCCGCGCCGTACTAACGGATTGAGCTTCAGAGTCATGCCTCGTGACAGCATATTTGCCGATAAGGGCCCGGCCGCCTTTGTCGTCGATGACGCACCTGATGCTTTGCTTGCACTGAGTGCCGTGGTCAATAGCCAAGCTTTTGGGCTTCTGGTTTCGGTGCAGTTGGCTCGTGTTGAGTTGGCGCAATCTTTCGAAGTGGGGTTGATTCAGCAAACCCCCGTCCCCGAGCTCAGTATCGACCAGCAAGCCACGCTCGCTGCGTTGGCTCGTCGAGCGTGGGCATTGAAGCGCAGACTGGACACCATCGAGGAAACCTCTCACGCTTTCGCGCTACCCGGCGCGCTGCGTGCCCGCCTAGGCGATTACGATCCGCCTGCTATTGATGCTGAGCTGGCCCGTATCCAAGCTGAGATCGATGACATCGCTTTTGACCTTTATGGCTTCAACGAAGCCGACCGTGCTGCCGTACAAGGCACCCAAGATATGGCCGACGATGGCAAAGCTGAGGGCAGTGCAGATGACGAAAGTGACGACGAAGAAAGTGCCGTACCGGTGGATCAAACGGCCGGCTTATTGAGTTGGGCTGTCGGTGTGTCATTCGGCCGCTTCGACTGGGGCTTAGCCACCGGCGAGCGCGCTGCACCGGCGGAGCCAGAACCCTTCGACCCACTACCCGCCAAAAGCCCCGGTATGTTGCCGGAGGGTGCGGAGCCTTTCCATGAGCATGCTGGCATTTTGGTCGATGATCAGGGACATCCGCACGATCTCGCTCGCTTAGTCGAAGAAGTGCTGAACAGAGTTGATGTCTCCGTTCCGGATGATGTGCGTCGCTGGCTGCGCAAAGATTTCTTCGCCTTCCATCTACAACGCTATTCCAAGAGCCGCCGCAAAGCGCCTATCTATTGGCCGCTTTCCACAGCCTCCGGTAGCTACACGCTCTGGGTCTATTACCCAGCCTTGAATAATCAGACGCTGTTTACAGCGGTCAATGATTTCCTCGACGGCCCCAACGGCAAACTCACCCAAGTCAGCCGTGAGTGCGCTGAGTTGCGTATCAAGGGCAGCGGCCGTTCTCGTGATGAGGAAAAGCAGTACGAAACGCTGCAAACCTTCGAGCAAGAGCTGACCGACCTGCGCGATACCTTGCTCAAGATCGCACCAAGCTACCAGCCTAACCACGACGACGGTGTGCAAATCACCGCCGCACCGCTCTGGCCACTATTCCGCCACAAGGCCTGGCAAAAGGTAATGAAAGACACCTGGGCCAAGCTGGAAAAAGGCGACTACGACTGGGCGCACCTGGCCATGGCCTACTGGCCCGAGCGCGTGCGTGAGAAATGCAAGACCGACAAATCTCTGGCCATCGCACATGGGCTTGAAGACCTGTACATTCAGCCAGAAGCCGCGCCCAAGAAAACACGCGGGAAAAAGAAATTGGAGCGTTAAATGAGCAAACAGACCACGGAAATAAAAACCGGCATTCCCCGCATTGAGTCTTTAAAGGTTGAGAATTACCGGGCGTTGCGTAAAGTTGATCTCAACAATCTGACACCCGTCACGGTACTGCTGGGCCCCAATGGTAGCGGCAAGTCGACCGTGTTCGATGTTTTCAACTTTCTGGCCGAATGCTTCCAGTATGGATTGCGCCACGCCTGGGATCGACGCGGCCGTGGCAAAGAGCTCAAAACACGGGGTGCAACGGGCCCGATTGTGTTTGAGCTGAAATACCGTGAGCAACCTGGGACGCCGATCATCACCTACCACTTGGCGATTGACGAAGGTGCCAAAGGTCCTGAGGTCGTTGAGGAATGGCTGCAATGGCGACGTGGTAGCACGGGGCAACCTTTCAGGTTTTTGGATTTTCGGCGTGGTACTGGCAAGGCGGCCAGTGGAGATGCGCCCGACTCCGATGATGTCCGTGTTGAAACCAACCTGCGCTCGCCAGACCTGATTGCCGTGAACACGCTGGGGCAATTCTCCGAGCATCCACGAGTGGCGGCGCTGCGGGAATTCATTACTGATTGGTATGTTTCCTATCTGTCCATCGATCAAACCCGTAACCAGCCGGAGGCCGGGCCGCAAGAGCGCCTGAGCAAAGGCGGCGAGAATTTGGCGAACGTGATTCAGTACCTGAAGGAACAACACCCGGAACGTTTGGAGCACATTTTCTCGGTGCTGCGAGCTCGCATTCCGCGTCTGGAAAGAGTAGAGGCTGAGCCGATGCCGGACGGCCGCTTGTTACTGCAGATTAAGGATGCGCCATTCGATCAGCCGGTGCTTTCTAAGTTTGCTTCAGATGGCACGATGAAAATGCTGGCTTATTTAACCGTGCTGTACGACCCAGCCCCGCCACGTTTTATCGGTATCGAAGAACCAGAAAACTTTCTGCACCCGCGCTTGTTGCCTGAGTTGGCTGAAGAATGCCGGGCTGCGTCTGAATTTTCTCAATTGCTCATCACAAGCCACTCACCGTTTTTACTCAATGCGATGCGAGCGGAAGAAGTTCGTGTGCTCTATCGCGATGAGCAAGGCTTTACCCAGGTCGTTCGGGCTTGCGACATTCAGGGTATCAACGAATTTATTCGTGCCGGAGCATCGCTTGGGCATTTATGGATGGAAGGACATTTCGGTTTTGGTGACCCCCTCGTCAACCAGGGTGCTCCCCGCACGGCGAATAAAAGGGGCGGCTGATGCTGGAAAAGTTGATCGTGATGGTGGAGGAGCCATCGATGGAGGCTGCTTTGGAAATTCTCCTGCCCAAGATGTTGGGTGAAGTTGAATTCCAGATCATTCGTTTTCAGTGCAAGGATGACTTGCTGAAGCAGTTACCTGATAGGTTAAATGGCTATCAAAGCTGGCTACCTGCCAGCTGGTCCATTGTCGTGTTGATTGATCGCGATGACGATGACTGCAGGGTTCTGAAGCAGCGTCTTGAAAGCATGGCCCAACAAGCGGGATTGGTCACAAAAACTCAGGCGGGTGCTGGAAGAAGCTTCAGGGTGGCCAGCCGCATCGCCATTGAAGAACTGGAGGCTTGGTACTTTGGCGACTGGAATGCAGTGCAGTCGGCTTATCCGCGAGTCTCTGCCACGGTTCCCAAAAAAGCATCGTTTCGTGACCCGGATGCCATTCTTGGTGGGACTTGGGAAGCGTTCGAACGCGAACTGATGAAAAGTGGATATTTCAAGACGGGGCTGCGTAAGTTTGAGTGTGCGCGGGCGATCGCACCCCATATGGATGTGACTGCTAACCGCTCCAAAAGCTTTCAGGCATTCCATTCTGCAGTTTCTTCCGCCGTGGCGTGGGTGTGATCATGAGTATTGCTGAATTCATTCAGAACAAAATTCTTCGGCCCCGCCTGCAAAAGACGGGCGCGCTCGTGGTGTATGACCCTGCCGGACATTACCAGGATGTCTGCGCCGGTTTGGCCGACGAAAAGCTGCTGGTGGTAGATGCTTCAAAAAGCAGTATTGAAAGCCGGGTTGCTGCGATGCGAGGCTTGCGTGATGTGATCGATCGGCAGCTCGCTGGAATCTTGGTTTATGTGCCTGCAAAAGCGCCAGAGAGCGATGAAGAAAGGCAGACTGATCCCTTCGCGCCCATTGCCGCCGCAGGGGCAATTTTCCCCGAAGGTGATGGTGATAGCTTCGAGAGCTTGTGTCTCAAGGCGAAGCCAGATCACACCACAGCCATACGGGCCATCTTTGAGCAGGAAGCTTCGCCGAGTTTTGCGGTGGTAGATGCGATTGGTGGCGGCTTGGGCTGGCCCCACTTGCGTGCGCTACTGGCAGTCGAGTCTGCCCGGGATATCCTGTTCGCCCTACTCGCCCCAAACGATAGGCAGCAAGCGGCATTGAAAGGCAGCGATAACTGGGTGACGGAAGCGCGTAACTTGCTCCGCAACAGTATGGGCCTCTCATTGAAGACCCGGGGCAAGACATGGGATTCGGTTGCCAATGAGCTGTGGCGTTTTGTCTTGTTCAGCGAGTTTGTGTTTGATCTGCCGGGTGCGTTGCCCGCCAGCCTGGGCGATGTGCCGTGCGCCACAGTCCAGGCGAGGCCACTGATTGAGGATTTGTGTGATCGCTTGCGGAATGATCGGCGCACCCAGAGTGTTTACATCGACCACGCAGAAGAAATTGAGAAGGATCTCAATCTGGTCAGCCAATTTGGTGGCTGGTCTGATTTGGGCGACCGCGACACCTTTCCGTTTGAGGAACGCACGTTTTTGAGCCGGGCGATTGAAGGTATCTTGCATGATGACATCGATCAGGTACGCAGTATCTCGGAGCGCCATCAACAATCGGTGTGGACGGGTAAAGGCGAAAACCATGCCCAGTGGGATTTGATTCGATCAGCCACCGAGTTACTGCAAACCTGCGATGACATGGGGCAGCAACTTGCAAACCACTCACGCAATCTTGATGTGCTGCTGGCCTTTTACGTGAGTAGCTTGCGTGAGGCTGATCGCTTGCATCGCGAGTTTGAGCAGGCCGTTAGCGATTACGACTGGCAAGACAAGCAAGGAGTCATGACGCCGGTCAAGCAGCAGGTGCGTAAGCAGTACGGCAAGCTGGTCGAGAAGGTGCAGTTGATCTTTACTCGCCATGTGGAACAAAGCGGATGGCCGCTGGCTGGCCAGCTATCGAATGCTGATGTGTTCGACCGCATTGTCGCGCCCAAACTGCAAAAGAACGGCCACAAGGTGGCGTATTTCATGATAGATGCGCTTCGCTATGAATTGGGCGTGGCGCTGGAACGGCAGTTGACGGAAGACGGACACGTTGAAGTGCAAGCTGCCATGGCGCAGCTACCCAGCATCACGTCAGTCGGCATGGCCAGCTTGTTGCCCGGGGCTGGCCAGCAGCTTCGCATCAAGAATGACGCACAGAGCCTGGTGTCAATGCTGGGTGAGCAGGTGGTAGATACCGTTGCGCAACGCATGGATGTGTTTCGGAAGAAGTACGGCCAACGCTTTGAAGAGGGGCGTCTGGAAGACTTCGTTCGTGGCCGTTTCGATTTCTCGCCTGAAACAGATTTATTGGTGTTGCGCGCAGTGGAGATAGATAGCCACTTTGAAAACCACCCCGACACCGCCCCTGCAGAGATTACGAATGCGCTCAAACGCATTCGCGTCGCAATCCATAAGCTGAAGGAGCGGGGCTTTCATGAGGTAGTGATCGCGACCGATCACGGCTTCTTCATGAACACCCACGCTGGAGCGGGCGATGTCTGCGCTAAACCTGCTGGCAACTGGATTGGCATTCATGACCGGTGTGCGCTAGGTGATGGTGCTGGCGACGGCAATCATCTGGTGGTCTCAGCCGAGAAAATGGGCATCCGTGGTGACTTTGCCAGATTCGCCGCGCCACATTCGCTGGCGGCCTATCGCAGTGGTTTGCTCTATTACCACGGCGGCATTTCCTTGCAGGAATGCGTGGTGCCGGTGATAACAATGCAATTGAAAACCTCCAGTCAGCCGACCCTGCATAAAGCATCTGTGGTGATGAGCTACAAAAACGGGGCCAGGGTAATCACCACACGTATGCCAGTAATTAACCTTTCAGTTGAGACGGCAGACATATTCTCGACTGATAACGAGTTCGAAATTTTACTGGAGGCACACGATGGCAAGGGCGAAGTGGTGGGGGAAGCGAAGGCCGGAGGTATCGTTAATCCGGCATCAGGAACATTGTCTTTGAAGCCGGGTGACAAGGTTCAAGTCACTATCAAGATGCAAATGGATTTCGAAGGGAAATTCAGGATAAAGGCTTTGCATCCAACGACTTATACCGTGTACTGCCAACTTGACCTGGCCACCGACTATGCAGTGTAAAAACCATGAATGAACTCGACCAAAAGTTGATTGACACCTTTGATGGCAAGGTATTACGCAAGGATTTACTCCATCGGATCAAGAAGGGAACCAACGTCCCTACCTTCGTGCTGGAATTTTTGCTGGGACGCTTCTGTGCGAGTGATAATCAGGCAGAGATAGATTCAGGCATGGAGGAGGTACTCGCCAGCCTGCAAGACAACTATGTGAAACCTGACCAGGCCAATGCCGCGCAGTCAAAGGTGGCAACCGAAGGCAAGCATCGCTTTATCGACAAGGTTCAGGTTCGGTATGTCGAGAGGGAAAGGCGCCACTGGGCCTCACTGGAGAACTTCAATTCACAGCGTATCGCTATCGGCCAGAAGTTCTACCGAGACAATGACCGCCTGCTGGAGGGCGGAATCTGGGCTGAGGTGACTCTGGCACATAACGCAATTGAAGAAGACGACTACGCGTTTTACATTGAAGACCTGCGACCGATCCAGATTGGCCGCTTTGATTTTGACCGCTACTGTAAGGGCCGTACGCAATTCACCCGTGATGAGTGGATTGTGGTGATTCTGCGCACCGTTGGTCTGGAGCCGACAAAGTTGTCGCAGCGCGTGCAAATGCACTTTATTGCACGCCTGGCAGCCCTCGTCGAGCCCAATTACAACTACATCGAACTGGGTCCACGCGGCACTGGGAAGTCGTATTTCTTCAGTGAATTTTCGCCCTATGCCACATTGATTTCAGGTGGACAGGCGACCAAGTCGGCACTGTTCTACAACAACGCACGCCATAAGGTTGGACTAGTTGGGTTTTGGGATACCGTGGCTTTCGATGAAGTGAGCGGCATCAAGGTCAAAGATCCCGACACCATTCAAATCATGAAGGATTTCATGGCGAATGGTCGCTTCTCGCGTGGGGCAGAGGTTCTCGCTGATGCCAGCCTGAGCTTTGTTGGCAACTTCGATTTATCCATCAGTCAAGTAGTTAACTCGGTTGAGCATGATCTTTTCCAGCCCTTACCCGCTGAGTTTGATCTGGCGATCATGGATCGATTCGCAGCGTACATACCTGGCTGGGAAATGCCCAAGAACAGCAGTCAATTTCTGACTAATAACTACGGATTCATTACGGACTATCTAGCGGAAGCTTTTCATTATCAGTTCAGGCATACCAACCGCTATGAAGAAGTTAGCAGAAGGATTCGGCTCGGCAAAAGCATTGAAGGCCGTGATGAAAAAGGTATAAAGAAGACCGTCTGTGCCTTCCTGAAAATTCTTCACCCCACAGGTTCTCCAACCGATGAAGAGTTTGAAGAATATATTGCCTACGCAGTTGAGTGCCGTCGACGTGTGAAGGAGCAGATGAATAAACGCAAACCTGATGATGAGTTTGCCCACATCGATCTCTCATTCCTCGATGCGCAGGGGCAAGAAGTTGTTGTCTATTGCCCTGAGTCCAGGGATGCCCCCGCCACGCAGCAACCATTGAGACGGCAGCTCAACGACAAACTTGCGCCTGAACGTGACGTTGCGTAAGAGGCCATTCAAAAGCCACGAGTAGCCGAGGATGCAAACAAAGTCGAAGCAATGTCGGCCACAGCTACGAGTAAAAATTTAAGGACAGTCACTCAAATTTACCCTTTTTCCTCTGAACCCTGTAGTGGACCCCAAAGTCAAGACAAAAAGTATCTTTTTCTAAGTTAAGGGCCCCTCAAAAAATGCCCCCCCCCCCCGATCATCCTTTGAGATAATGAAACCCCACTCACCGACCCGAGGAAGTGTCATGACCCTGCAAGATTCACCTGAATTATCTGATGTTGATAAACACATCGCCAAGTTGACGGCG
>Ga0172367_10005692_pt1 | contig 14971 bp, 24 predicted proteins | sample Lak10m_FD_114542 | JGI IMG/M metagenome (GOLD analysis project Ga0172367, IMG submission 114542) | Freshwater microbial communities from Kabuno Bay, South-Kivu, Congo - kab_022012_10m | ecosystem: Environmental > Aquatic > Freshwater > Lake | place: Democratic Republic of the Congo: South-Kivu... | reverse complement strand
GTATCCGGTTGCGGTTATTTTCGATTGATAAAAAAATCACCGGTAAAATAAAAACGCCTTTGTAAATAAAATGTTTACAAAGGCGTTTGGTGACCCTACCGGGGTCTTAATTATGCAATAAAATAAATATTTAAAAACCCAACAAAATCAGTCGTTTTTATACAACTATGCAATGAATATCAAGGAATTATAAAGTAAATAATTATTGCATAAAATTTCAAATTATTTCGTTATATTGCTGTTATCTCGTGCAAGTTAATTATATTTGCACGAGGCTAATTCAACAATGAAATAATGGCAACCGTTACAGCGTACATCAGAACGTCGGCAAAAAAGACAGATAAAGTTTATGTCCGGTTTCGTGTTAGCGATGGCAAGATTCAACTTTATCACAAAAGTAAGATCGAAGTTGACCCCAATAATTGGGACCCCAAGAAGCAGGAATTAAGAGCTAAAATTGTTTTTGATTCAGCTGAGCGAACAAAATTCAATGGTGATGTTGCCGATCGGAAAAAGCTTATCCGGAAAATTTACGATAACACTCCTGGAATTACTTCGGATTTGCTTGATTTGAAAATTGATCAGGAATTACACCCTGAAAAGTACATTGAGGAAAAGGAACCTTCCCAAACTTATTTTGAAATCTTTGATCGGTTTCTGGCCCAGCATAAAGTTTCTGAAGGAAGGCGAAATCACTTTAAAGTGCTGAAAAGGGCTCTCCAGCGTTATGAACTTTACAGAGGAATAAAACTTCAGATTGATACAATCACAAAAGACACGATCCGTGATATTGAAGATTTCCTGAAGGATGAACCAAGTGTTTTTGAAAAGCATCCGGAGATTTATAAACAGGTACCGGAGAGCCGAACACCACAGCCGCGTGGAATCAATACCCTTTCAGGGATTCTTTCCAGGTACCGCACTTTCTGTTTGTGGCTGGTTAAGGAAAAATTGACTCAGAATAATCCTTTTGAAGGATATTCTATAGATGGTGAAATATACGGAACACCCTTCTATCTAAGCATTGATGAGCGAAATACGCTTTATAATCATGATCTGTCAGACCGTCCGGAACTGGCAGTACAGAGGGATATATTTATCTTCCATTGCTTAATCGGGTGCCGTATTGGTGACCTTTATAGCCTGAAAACGTCCAGTGTGATAAATGGGGCGATTGAGTATATCGCATCTAAAACGAAAGATGAAAAGCCGGTCACCGTTCGTGTGCCGTTAAATTCCATCGCAAAGGAAATTCTGAGCCGCTACCCGGCCCGGGAGGATGGGCGATTGTTTCCGTTTATTGCAGAGCAGAATTATAATTTGGCGATAAAAGCCATGTTTGGAGCCGCTAAACTTACCCGAATGGTTACGGTGTTGGATTCCGCAACCCGAAAAGAAGAAAAGCGGCCTTTGAATGAAGTTGCAAGCAGTCACCTGGCCCGGCGCACATTTATCGGAAATCTTTACAAAAAGGTTCAAGACCCAAATTTGGTAGGTTCGCTGTCTGGTCATGTGGAAGGTAGCAAAGCTTTTGCCCGTTACCGAGAAATTGATGAGGAAATGAAACAAGATCTTGTGAAACTTTTGGAATAATACTGATCATGATGGAAAAAGAATCTTTGATGCGGTTTGTCTCTCATTTCGAAGCGATTGATTCGGCCGCAACTTTGCTTAAAGGGAAAACTCCTGATATTTTTACAATACAGTTGATCCATGAGATTGAAAAGTGTAGTGAAATACAAAAAGACCAAAACTTACTTCAAAATGCAATCTTTGAAATTGAAAGAAATCTCTATAATTTCAAAGAGCAAGAACTCAGAATAATCTACATAAAGGATGTATTGCGGTTGTTTGTCAATTATGCACCCTTCTTAGATTTCGAAACTAAAACAGAAAGAACAAGCGGGGTGTTTGTGGTTGGCGAAAGGATTGTACCACGTGCAAAATACACTCTTGCAGTGATTGAATCATACCGTGACGATCCGAAAAGTCCAAACGCAAAAAGATATTCAGATATGAATCAACAAGAACAGTACATTGTGGATTGTTTTACAATGCTGCTGAACTTTGGTTCCTTACTGGATGCAAAATGCCTTTCTTTTAATATTGATTTGCTGGAGGTTCAAAAGGAAGCTGGGATCTTTATCCAGCGTAATAGACGATGGGATATTCTGAGCTATTATGGATTTAAACAGAACGAATTTAATTCAAAACAGCAGCAGCCGGATAATCAAATTCAGGATGAAGGGAACAGAAATGAAGAGATTGAAACTATAAATGGACTTGCAAGTAGTTATGACCAGGATCAATTAAGTAAGATATTCGACAACCTTATTTTAAGGAATGTTACCAAGGCAGATGATAAAATTTTATTCCTTTCATTTTTTAAAGATAAGCAAAAAGGAAGAGTCTTTTGGAATTCAAAAATACATGGAGCAAAGGCCGGCTTATTTGATCTAATGGAGCGGATTACAGGAAAATCAATTCTTGAATCTGAACTAAGAAATTACTTCGAAGCTGGAGAATCAATTCATAGAAAATGGAGAGATAAAACAGGCGCAAACACAAGGTTAATTGATAAAATTACAGACGGCATATAAATAATTTTCCGACAATTTCCGACAACATCAAAGCCTTAGAAATAGGGCTTTTTGTGTTTCCACTCCGACAGATTCCGATAGTTTATGTCGTAATAAACATCAGTAAATCAGATATATAATAAATTTTCTTGCGTAATGTTGCACAACCAAACAACCGAATGAAGTAGCTACCATTCGATGAAGGTAAAACGAAAAAAATGCAATGTTATGTCTAAAAATATAACTGAATTAGCAAAGGAAATTCCTGGCCTATCCATAAATGCAAGTTTTGCAGATTTAGTTGAAGCATTTAGGGTAGTTGCCAAAGAACACAAAAAGGAATTGGAAGAAATAGTCATCTCAGAAAAAGCTGAGACCTACCCAACTCGAAAGCAAGCTTGTGAAATTTTAGGTATCGATGAAGCCACTGCATGGCGCTGGGATAAGAAAAAATATCTCCCTGCAATTAGGATAGGCGGGAAGGTAAGGTACCGTATGAGTGACATCAAAAAGATTTTGGATGGTGGTAAAAAGGCACTTCAGAATCAATAAGTATGTCCGGCTGGATCAGCATACAAAGAAAGATTCGCGAGCACTGGATTTGGCAGGATCCTGTCAAACTTAAATGGTGGCTCGATATTCTTTTGACTGTCAATCATGCAAGTTCAAAAGTAAATATCGGAATGCAACTGTTTGATTGTGAGAAAGGCCAATCGGTTATGAGTCTCCAGTCTTGGGCTGATAGATGGGGGGTATCAAAAGACACTACACGCAATTTCTTCGTTTTGCTCGAAAAAGATGGAATGATTTCGACTGAAAACCTAAAAAAAACTACACGGCTAACAGTCTGTAATTATGAAACTTATCAGTCAGGTTTACACGATGAACAAACGATAGCCAAACGACAGCCAAACGCCGGGCAAACGCAAGCCGGAACAAACAATAATGAGAATAATTCAAATAAGAAGAATAAATCAAAAAAAAGTGATTTGGATTATTCGGTTATTGATTCTGATTACCTCAATATGGTTAAAGACTGGTTGGATTACAAAACAGCCCGCAAGGAAACCTACAAAAGCCAGCAAGCGCTACTCTCTTTCATTAAAAAACTGAAAGAAATTTCAAATGAATCTCCTGGAGTTGCCAGAAAGATCATTGAACAATCCATGGCCAACAATTGGGCCGGAATCTTTGAACTAAAATCTCAACAACATGATAACCGAAAATTTGACAAGAGAGCAAATAGAGAGCCTGCAACAGCGGATCAACTTGCTAAAGACGATGGATGGTGATTTTATTAAGGATTACCTGATCACTTTGATCAAAGGAGTTCGGGTAATCGGAAGAAGGTGGGGAGGGGGTGCATTGGTCTATCTGCCATATACAGGGAGTGATTTAGATGTGGTGATGAGGTTGTTTAATGGATATGTTCGATTACAATTTCCTGATTTTCAAATTGACAAGTCGAATACTTCAACCATTGAGTATCTGGCCAATATTGCGATAGGATATGCTGACAGGAAAGGCATTATCATTCGGGGAGATGTCGGAGTCGGAAAGACAGCTTTATTGAAAATCTGGCTCAAATTTAGATTAACAGTTCTGGCACCCAGTACCATAAAATTACCCCTTATAAGGGATGATGTTAACGATAGAATCTTGAAGATTTCTTTCATGGATCCTGTTTCGCTGGTGTCAGCATTCACCAAATCAGGATACAACCTTTTTACGGAAAAAACGGATGATATTCTTGTCATTGATGATTTAGGTATATCAACAGACATCAGTCACTTTGGAAATATTGTCAATGTATTGGAGCAGATGATACTTGCACGTTACAACAAATTCAAAAACGTTCCGGAGTTGGAATTTTACGGTACAACAAACTTAACCACGGATCAACTAACTGAACTGATCGGGAAAAGAGCAATGTCAAGACTCTCCGAAATGACCGCCTGGAAAGAAGGATTGATATTGGGCCATGATCGCCGGAAAGATAAGCGAAAGGTCAATGTATGGCCGAAAATTTAATCCCATGATCCAATTTAGATCATAAAATAAAAATTAACTAACAGATAATCAAATAATTAAATTGTGATTGTGTTGTTTTTGCACGAGAACTGCATTTTTAACTAAAACCAAAAGCATGAAAAACGAAGAATTGGCCGAAAAAATGGCAAACCGAATCTTTGATTTAAAAGAGCAAATCTTCCAGAAGAATGAAGAAGTCGCAGCTCTGGCCACGAGTGACAAAATGTTCAACATTGTTCGAATCAAACAGCTGTGCGATGAGGTGAATGTCATCCTGAACCAGATTGAGATTCTCCAGGAGTATGTTGACATGCAATTTGGCCCGGACATCACCAAGCTATCAGAAGAGCAATTAAATTGAAAAAAACTCCGATTTCCCTTTAAAATCAACGTTTTCAGTGGCAAAAAATTAAACAAAGATATTTTAAAAGAAACGGACATGGAACTCAGGCAGCTTAGAAAAGATTCTCTTACTTTGGTCATCAACTCCCTTCGTATTGCCATTGGAACACTCCAAATGAGCTTGTTGAAATCGGCTGATGAATTGGATGATCTATCGCCAGCAACCGCTGAACTGAAACAACTTGCCGTTGACATGTCTCTGAATGTTAATCCGTTGCACCCGTATTTAGAAATCATTAAAACAGGATCAACTCCGAAAGCCGTGATCTTTCTAGATGAACAAGGTATCGCGCGCGATCTGGTCACCGGTAAGACACTTTCTGGACAACAGTGTATCGATCTTATTCTTGACAATATTAAAATTTCTCAAAATGGCTGATTTACGATTCGTCGTTGACATAGAGACAGAAAAGCTTTATGAAAAACTTAAGGCTATTGATCAATCTTTTACCGCAGTTGCAAAAGAAGCTTCCAAGTCAGGAAGCGTTATGGATGAGGTATTTAGCAAAGCTAAAGGAGCCGAAAATCTTGGTAATTCGGTATCAAATGTCAATAAAAAAATGGTTGAGCACTCGAATACTGTTAAAGGATATTCGAATAATATCAACGGTCTGAGCATGTCCGTCCAACAGGTTGCCCGTGAGCTTCCGAATGCTGCAATCAGCAGCCAGCTTTTTATTATGGCTATTTCGAATAACTTACCCATACTGGCAGACAACATTGCACGTGTGAAGGCTGAAAATGCGGCGCTAAAAGCTGATGGTCAATCAACAATCCCAGTTTGGAAACAAGTTGCCGGTTCAATTTTCAGCTGGCAGACCGCTCTTATTCTTGGTATTACTGCGGCTACCATGTGGGGCGATAAAATAGCAGGCTGGCTGACAACATTGCTTAAGTCGAAAGATGCGGTTCAACAACTGAAAGACGCTCAGGAAGAGCTCAGGCAAACCACGATAAAGGGACAGCAGGATGCGGAGAAGGATGTTACCAGGCTTCAATTGCTTTACAATGCTGCGACAGATGCAACAGCAGCAACCAACGATCGGAAAGCAGCTGTTGACGAACTTCAGAAGATGTACCCGGATTACCTGGGCAACATCAACGATGAAGCCATAAAGACCGGCCAGGCGGCTGAAGCTTACGACAAGCTGAGACAGTCAATCATAAATGCAGCAATTGCCAAAGCCTATGAAAAGAAGATCACTGAAGCTCAATCGAAGATCATTGAACTGGATGGCGAAAGAGCACTGAAAGTGGCGGAATTCAATAAAAGAATGGCTTCAGCGAGCGTTGTTAAAACTACCCCAGGTGGAAGCCAAATCAGGTTTGGACTTGGCATAGCCAAAGCAAATTTAACGGATATTTTGTGGACCAGTATTGATGATATTGATAAAGAGATTGCCGGACTGTTTCTAAAAATTCAGGAGTACTCCAAAAATATCAATATCAATGACCTTTTGTTTGGCGGGAAAAGCGATGGGAAAAAGAGTGCTGAATCTGAAAAGATACTCACTCTTTCACAGCAAATTGCTGATGTCACAGAAAAGATGCTTTCCGCTGATGACAAAGAGTTGAATTTTCTGGCAGCTAAACGTGTATTGCTCGAAAAAGAACTTGAATTGCGTAAATGGATTGCCTACGAAGCATACGCAGCTGCAAAGGGTGACATTTCATTGAACGATATTAACCCGACCGCACTTACAACAAAAGGGATTCAGCCAATCACCACAGAAAAAGGCACGATTACAACCAATACCAAAGGCCAGGTAATTGAAATTACAGCCGTAGACAAAACCGGCCCGACACTCAAAAAGGTAGGTTTAGAAACGGACAAGCTAAACAAGAAAGTAAGGAAAGAAGCGGAGCAAGCCGCAAAAGACCAGGAGAAACTTGACAAGGAGCAGCTGGATAAAAAATTGGATTTGCAGGAGCAGCTTATTTCGGGCGCCCGCCAATATTCGAGTGAGATATTAAATCAACTTGGATTGTCCCGGGAGCAATCGGCCGAACTCGAAAAAATGATTGATGTGATGGTCGGTCTTTCTTCCGGTAACTGGGTGGGAGCTGCGTTTGGTGGTTTGAGTTTAATTCTTGGTATGTTCAAAAATGAAAAAATATCGACCGCCGATGCAGTAAACCAACAGATTGAGCAAACAAACAAACTTTTAAGCCTCCAGGGGCGGCTGCTCGATATTTTAAAAGGATCTGATTACTACAAAGTGTCGGAACAGAGGCTAAAGCAGATAAACTCCAACCTGGCAATGTATAACAAACAGCTGCAAGCGACCGCTGTTTTCGATTCGCGAACCCATCAAAAGATCAATACTTCGTTGTGGGATTACAATAAATGGATAACTGCGTTGAATAGTCCGGTGTATGGCGGGTTTGATTCAGACGCTGTCAGTGCAACCCTTGAACAAATATTTTCCCTCAAATCGGAGTATAATTCACTTTTACAGGAAACATACTCCACGCTACTTGGATTCAATGCAAATGACGTTTCGTCGGAGATATTTGACGGAATCAGAGAAGGATTAAGACTTGGAGAGAATGAACTTGGAGGTTTTGCCAAATCGTTCGGCTCGCTTATGGAAAAGGCTGTCATGCAGGCAATCACTTCAGCCGCGAATACGAACATTACAGATACTTTTCTGCCAAAGGTAAAGGAGTTTTTGAATAACACGGAGGTTGGCCCAAACGGGGAAAAGCTTTCGGCAAACGAACTGAGTGTCCTTGAGTCTCTGTATGGTGGAATAGTTAAAGATCAGCAAGCAATATATGACGGCGTAAAACCAATTTTCGCGAAATATGGAACCGGTACCAGTTCTCAACAATCGGCGATCACCGGTATTTCAGCTGGAGCAACTGAAGACACTGTTTCTGCAATGGTCGGTCAACTTATGGCGCTCAGAGTTGACACGAAGCAGATTGGAACAGACCTAAAGACTGTTCTCAATTTCTCGCAGAATCAGCTTGAATTGATGGATCAGCAGCTTTCAGTACTGAACCAGATTGCCAAAAATACACAACCACTTTACCGGCTTGAAGGGATGCAAAACGAACTTGCAGGCATACACCAGACACTTAAATCAGGATTATAACCTAAAGGCAATGAAAGCAACTCAAATCAAACAGCCAAATGTTGATCTCATGTATATGATTCATGCCGTTGGAACATCGGCCGGGGAAACCATCCGGAAGTATATCTCAATCAGGTACGAACGCTGGCTCGATTATTCCAGGTACAAGTGTTCGAAGCAGAAGTTGGACGAATTTGCCATTGACTTATTGAACGATGTTGTTTTGAATTTGCTTCAAAAGGGTGATGACATGTTGCTGAAACTATACTCCCAAAAGAAGGTTCAGAAAGGAATTGAACTCACAGGGTTGGATTTTTATGTCCTAAAGGCAATCGACATCAATACCTATTCAGACACAGCCCCATTTCGCCACAAAAACAGGTCTCTTCCATCAGTTCGGGAGGTCAAAGTTGAACGGCTTAAAATTACCAATGAGGAATACGTTGAAGATGACCGGCCGGCTGAAATTATGAAACAGATGAGGCTGATCCGCTGGGTATTCAACGGATTAAACCTAACAGTCTTCGAGCACTACGTTTTCGAACACAAATTCTTTCTTGATGAGTCGCTGGAAGAAATGGTGGAATGGTCTGTTGATAAAAGGATTAAATACTCGCTTTACAGTGATGTTCTTAATGTGATCCACAACATACTTTATTACTATGGATTAACCACACTTGCGCCGCAAAAGGAGCTCAACGACAGGCTAAACAAACTCTGTACAGAATTTATAAAACACCATAAAATTAAAACTTCAAAATCGTTATCAACATGGAACAAAGTATCATTTTAGTAAAACCCGAATGGGAACAAATCAAGAATCAACACACCTATAAGTGTGATGATATTCAGAAAGTTGTAAATAATCTGACTGAAAACGGTTTAATAGTCACTACAGGCGACTTAAAAGACTTAATTAACAATGGAGCAGCGATTTATGATCAAATTGCTCAGATTGTTAGATCAAATGCTGGCATTTTTAAGCTCCCGGCAGCCCGTCAAAAATTTATCGAAGAAAACACCTCTGTTTTGCGTGAAATAGTTGCCGGTGCAAAAAGTGATATTTACCGGATATTGGCTCTTGATTCCTCAAGAACAATGTCCATCGATGCTTTTGAAATTAAAAAGGGCAGCGTTGCTGTGGATGAACAATGGTTAGAGGAACTGAAGGAAAGTTATACGATACGCGTGTCAGATAAACGAGAGAAAGCTCTTCAATTGATCTCCAACGTCGAAAATGCGATCAATGAATTAAACGCCTTTGTTGCTGATAACAAGTTCTTCGGGTCCGGGATCACTTCTGCTCAAGATGACCGACGCTGTTTAATGTACATCGGGGGCGATGCCTCAGTTCATGTCTGTAAAAACGAACTCGAATTTGTTTAATCATTATAAATCGAAATATCATGAACGAAGCAAGAAAAAAAGTGGAGGCCTTCAAGAAGAATGCCAACCACGACCAATTAAAAGGCATCGCCTGGAATATAACCGTTGACAAAAAGGGCCTTGATTACCACCAGCACCAACGAGCTGTATCGGTTGCCATCGACAACGCCATTGCCGAACAACTTGGTGTCACTTTGACTGATCATTCCGAGTGGCCAGACGAATCAGCCAAACAACAGGCTAAAGACTGGGTGGCCAGTCTTCCGGACGCATAACACGTGTTTTAAACGGAATAATTCCCACCGAAATTAAAACAACAGAAATCTGCCCGGTAACCAATCCGGGCGGATTTCCACTATCTATCACTGAAATGGAGCAAAGCAAAAACCCTATAAATCTGACCGTTAAGCAAGAGAACTTCTGTCAAGCCTACATCGAGACCGGTAACGCCTCTGAAGCTTACAGGAGGGCCTATTCGTGCAGGAAAATGAAGGATTCTGTCATCAACATTAAGGCCTGCGAATTGCTGAAGAACGGTAAGGTTACGGTAAGGGTAAGACAACTTCAGGCTGAGCTAAAAAAGTCTTCAGACATTAAGAAGGCTGACATCCTGGAGGAGCTTTCGTGTATCGTTTTCGCCGACATCAGGGATTACGTATCGTTCAAAGACGGTAAACTCCAATTCAAGGACTTTGACCAGCTGACCGATAAACAGGCCCGGGCAATTGAAAGTATCCGGAAAAGCAAAAACGGTATCGAGATTAAGTTGCACGGCAAGAGCTGGTCCATTGAACGGATTTGTAAAATGCTGGGCTACGATGCTGCAAAGGATCTCAACCTATCGATCGAGCGTTTGCCGGATGACCAGCTCCTAACAGTTATTGAACAACTTAGTAAAAAAATATGAGTACGAACACTGACAGATATCCAATTGACCGGGAAACAAAAGTAATGCTTTTGAAAGCCATGGCACTGGGCTATTTTAAAGAATCTGACTTCGAATATCTGGCCCAGAAATATGAGAATGACGGTATTCGGTTTGATAATGAAGAATTACACGGAAGCATTCCAATTCGCGAATGGTTGCGTAGGTTCAGTAAAAAAGAAACAGCATGAAAAAGGTAGCTGATTTAACCAGGCAGGAGAAGATTGAACTTATCCGGAGGTTACAGGCCGGAACCGTCAACGTGATAAACGGGAATATCGTTGAATTATCCGCAGTCATCATCATTCAAAACGGGAAATATCTCATGGGAGAACAGGAATTCGACCATATTGAGCAAATTCACAGCCTGTTTCCTGAAGAGCATGCGCTGATCATTCTGCCCACAAATAACCGGGAAAATTCGCCTGAAGAATAGCATCCGGTGCCATTTCGTGTATCAAGCTCATCGCAACTGATCTGATTTTCTCAATAAATAAGGGATTCCGGGGGGCGCGTCTCCTGATTCGGAATCAGAAAACAGACCAATTTTCACCCGGGTCGCACTTCATTTATTCAATATTCGATCAATCATTTGGTCAATTCTCCAATTATCCGGGAACAAATTTCCCGATCGATATTTTAAGCTAACCCAATTGTTCCATGGGTGATTTTGGATAGTAAGCTTTCTCGATTTGAAGGGCGCCAGTGGGTGCCCTTTTTTGTTTGTCATTCAATTAAAGATCAAAAACCTTATTTACAACACCTTAAGAGGCAAAAAGCAAAACTACTTAACACGCTAATTATTGCACTTTAAAAGTTGTCCTTTCGTTTTTTGGATCAATTTTTCTATTTCGCAGGGCGAGGCAGGGCGATCCCGAACCTGAATTTTAATTCAGGAAGCTATGTCTAAAAAGAAGAGATTGCCGAGAAAGAATGTGGCGCAATGCAGAAAAAACAATCAGACCATTGTTGTGATCAACATCACTTTAACCAAAGAAAAGAAACCGATCGAAAAGGGAGTGGTATTTGTCTTAGCCTATCTTGTAGGTAAAGCGTTCGACCTGGTGTTAAGATGCCTTTTCCCCGGATTGTTTCCGTGACGTTTTTGCATTTGGCGGCGGAATTTTCCGCCACGAGATTTGAGGACTGCGGAATTTTCCGCACTCATTGAGGTCGGCGCAAAATTGCTCCCAGCTGAGGGGTGCCCTAAAACAGGGCTTCCTTTGAAAATAGCTGCTTAATGATCGGGATGCGGTCATTGTTTTTAATTCAACTAACAGATTATCAGTTGATATAGAATTTATTTGATCAATTTGCACGTATTTCGCACAAATCAGGCAATGTCAAGTGTGTAAGTTCAGGAATTCATCCGTTTGCGGATATCTTTGAGGGCTACATCGTCTGCCACAGCCTTAGACTTTCCAGTCCTGTAAATTTCGCTTAACTGATTTAATTTTGTATCCGGGATGATATTGTAAATGTCCAGCATCCGGCTGGCCGTTTCGAGTTCTGATCGCTTGTAATGGAATTTTGCACGTGTTGAATTTCCGGATGGATATCCTACGATCCATCGATTGTGTCTCCATTCATTTACAAGCTTTTTGGTGTAGATTTTATGAGCCTGTGATTCGGTCATATATTCGTCAATCAGTCCCAATTCCTTAAGAGTTTGGATAACTCCAACTTCAATACCAATAGCAAAGATGCGTTCAACTGTATTATCTTCCATGCCGTTGAGGTTTACTCTTTTGGTTTTACAAAGCCGATAGGGTTCCGGGCCGGGCTGGATGACTGGTCAACATTCTTTTGTTTGTTTGCCAGCTCGGAGAGTGCAATGTATATTTCGTCAAAAGAGGCTTGATTCTCCTCGCTCATGTCATTTAAAGCCTTCAGGTTTTCCTCGCTCTGTTCTTCCAGCGCTTTCACATGCTGCCAGAGTTCCATGATTTCGGCTGAAACGGATGATTGAGCAAGCAGGTATTTTCTAACCGTTATAAAGGCTCTCATGATGTTGATATTTACCTCAATGGCAATATCGCTGCTTAACAACCCGGAGAGCATGGCCACCCCCTGCTCAGTAAAAGCATAAGGCAGTTTACGGGTGCCGCCCCAACTTGATGTCACAAATTGTGATTTCAAGTTATCCCATTCGTCAGTTGACAACTGGAACATAAAGTCTCCGGGAAACCGCTTACTATTGCGTTTTACTGATTGGTTTAATACCCTTGTTTCTACCTGGTACATTTCGGCCAGATCAAAGTCCAGCATGACCCGCTGGCCCCGGATTTCGTAAATTTTGCTTTGAATGAGTGATAGTTCCATGATCTTACTCCTTGATTGCTTTGCCCCTTATCTCTTCCAAAAGCTTTTCGATGTCCTGTACCGATCGAATACGGTGAACGACTCCAGCATACTCTACAAAGCCATTTAAACCAGATCCAGACCCGGCAAACAATTGCCACATATCAACATTTAGCTTTTCTGCTATGGCTTCCAGAAGTTCAAATCTGGGTTGACGTTTGCCATTAATCACCAAGCTCAAACCGTTCTCTGTTATTTCCAGTTTACTTGCCAAATCTTTTGATGTAAGACTTTTTTCCTTTAAAAGTTCTTTGATTCTTAAATGTGTCATGAGTATTATTTTTGTTCAAATATAACAAATAAGTAAATAAATCAAAAATAATTATCGTTTCTGTTTGTTTGTATTATCCAAACTGTTATATTTGTTGAAGAAAATAACACGGAAACGATAATATTATGAACTCAAAACTTAATTTTCGCAGCGTAGTTTTCAAGAGAGCTTACCGGATCGTGAAAGAATCGAAATGCGAATTCAGCCAGGCGTTGAAACAGGCATGGAACCGTTATCGCGCTTTCAAGGCTCAGAAAGTTGAGGAGCTGGCCAGCCAGATCAAAGGCTTTGATTTCTTCTATTGTTATTCTGATGACAGCCGTATCACCCGGCATTGGGGAAAGGTTCAGAAAGAAATCAGCAGCCAGCTGAAGCAATTGCCCCGGAGCTTCATTTCGGCCATCACCGGCCAGTTGACAAACTCGAAACAAATTCAATCATTCATTTAATACGATAACCCTATGAAAAATCGCACCAAAAGAAAGCCCATGAGCCAGACAAAGAAACAGGTTCACCGGGCACCGGTCATTAATCCAGCTTTTAACTTGCTGGTGAACTCTATCAACGAATCAAAGGACGAAGATATCCTGGTCAGAATGCTTTTAAAGTCACAAATTATCTAAATCTAAAATCAATACTATGATACGAGTATGTGCAATTCCCAGTAATCGAGCTCTTTTGCAAGTGTTGAGAAACAACGAGGTGAAAAAACGAACGGTAAAGAGACAAACTAAGTTTAAAAGAGGTCAACGAATCTTATGTGTAAATACAGACGGACATAGCGGAATGCAATGTAGTAGCGAAATTGAGAAAGGTAAAATCTATAAAGTGACTGGGACCGTCGGGTGCCAATGCGGTGAATTTCATGTATTGTTGGATGTGATTAAAAAAGAGCAAGGAGCAACACGTTATTGTATTTGCGGAAGGGTAATTATTCACGATAACGCTTTTAGATCAAGCCGATTCACATTAGTCTACCTGAATATTGTAAGTAATTGACAAACAACAGACAGCAACACATTTTGACAAAAATAAATATTATCATTCATTAAAATCACAATTATGAAATCAATTAAGCAAAATCCAAAAACGAACATGATTACTGTTACCATTCCTTCCGAAAATTCACATGGAATACCAGTCTTTGAAGATTTCATGGCCGAAGCGCAAAGACGTTTTCAAGTCGAATGTGATGCTAAGAATAGGGCTTATAGCTTTATCTTATCAACCGGCCGGCTTCATGAATTTGATGAATTTTGCAAATCCACAAAAGGAATTAATCATCATGAGAACTGTGTTTCCCTTCTAGGGTTATCTGCCTCTGGAGTAGTTGAAAAGAACTAAACCTTCATTGTTATGACAGAAAAAGAACAAATTTTTGCCGAAATCGAAAACGGCAAATTAATTCTCAATGGTGATGTAATTTCGCTTCAAGCATTAAGTGAGCTTTTGCAAGAGACTACCGTTGAGCAGATCATAAAAGACCTTGAAAGCATAAATGTCTCGTTAGTTAAGGTTGGTGCACTTATTCTGGAAAACGATAGTAAAGTCGATTCAGAAACATTGAAATTATCTTTCCCATCGTTTAGTGCGGTTTACGGTATCCAAGTTTTATTGGAAGCTTTTAAAAAAATGTGATCATGGAAATTATGGAACCCAACTTCACAAACAGTATTTTTTCGTACATTGATCAGCACTACAAACAATGGGTTGATTTCGCCGCCTGGCATTGCGAAAAGGCCGGTACAGCTCAAAACATATTCCTGATCATGAAGGAAGTTCAATCTGAAATATTGAGCCTCAAAACTGGCACAATCGCCCGACTGATGCACACTGTTTCAGGTAAATTTACCGAGCTTGATCTCTTTGTTTTAAGATCAATCAAGGCCCGGATTTATGAATCACAGACAATTTCATAACTTAAACACCTCAAATC
>Ga0172367_10005691_pt1 | contig 14971 bp, 19 predicted proteins | sample Lak10m_FD_114542 | JGI IMG/M metagenome (GOLD analysis project Ga0172367, IMG submission 114542) | Freshwater microbial communities from Kabuno Bay, South-Kivu, Congo - kab_022012_10m | ecosystem: Environmental > Aquatic > Freshwater > Lake | place: Democratic Republic of the Congo: South-Kivu... | reverse complement strand
TTTGGATCGGTGGACTAACGGTTAAGTCTCCTCGTTGTCTGCGAGAACATCATGAGGGTTCGAATCCCTTCCGATCCGCCAAAATTCAACAATATGAAAAACAATCAAAGAGTGATTATCCATTCGTTCGGTGATGGAATTGAACACACTGGAACAATTAAAGGAATTAGCTGGCAGGTTGCCGAAACTTCCTGTTATATTGTTCAGTTGGATAAACCTGATCCCTGGAACTCAGAATGGGATTGCATTAGTGTTCCAGTTAGTTGTTTGCGAGCAATTTAAATTTGAGTGTGTAGGGTTTGGTATCTGAGCGGACCTGCTGTTGAAACAAGACAAGGAAAAGCTCCGCATGACACGGCCAATATTACAAGATTGGCAGGACGTAAAAACCAACACACTCAAACAACAGTTTTTCCTGGGTAGCTCAATGGTAGAGCCCTCACATCATGAGGAGCGAGTTTTGTTCGAATCAAAACACCAGGACCAAGTTTAGAAGTCCATTGTGGGGTATCCGAGTGGTAGCAGGAGACTGACTGTTAATCAGTAGGAATTCAATTCCCGTCGTAGGTTCGAATCCTACCCCCACAGCCAAAATTTTCGCATGTTGCCAGGCTAAAGCTGGTAGGGAGGATATGGGTATTGTGGTCCGGCCCCTTTTGAATAGGGTAGGGGCACGTGGGTGAGAGTCCCACATGCGAAGCCAAAGTTTTTCCGGGATAACTCAATGGTAGAGTGGCGCTCTGTTAAAGCGTAAGTTGAAGGTTCGAATCCCTCTCCCGGAGCCAAAATTTTTCAGGGTATAGCTCAGCCTGGCTAGAGCGCTCGTCTGGGGGGCGAGAGGTCGCTGGTTCAAGTCCAGCTATCCTGACCAAACTATCTCAGTCAGAAGCATAAATACTGATATGAAAATATCAACTCTACTTGAAGCAGTGACCGCGGCTGATCTATTTCGCAGAATAGATGGCCTGGACGCCATGATACAGGATCCCGCAACCACTTCAGGAGAGAAAACCAATGCTGCTGAACTAAAGAAACGCCTACAAGATCGTTTAAGTAGAGAATTTCCTGGAGCCACAAAAACTCAGACCGCAGACATTGATCCAGCTGAGTACGAGTTTTGGACCAGAATGTCTAACGCTGCTCAAGCTGAAAAAGAGTTGCAAGATCTCAAACAATCCAACCCCGAAGCATATCGCAAACGCATGCTGGAAAAATTAGACAAAATGAAACAAGCACTGTCTAATATGCGCAAACGCCATGTGCCGGGCAATGTCGAAACAGCCTATGAGATCAAGGAATACAGCCGAAAGCTAGACAATTTCATCAGAAAAGAGTTTCCGGAAAAATGGGCCGAGATTGAAGCCAAACGCGAAGCAGCCCGATCCAAAAGTTATGCTCGTCAGGATCAAAAGCGAGCTCAGAAAGAAAAAGCAGGACGCGAAGCAGTCAAAGCAGAGAAAAAAGGCACTTTGAAAACATTAGGTAAACAATACGAACCAGCATTACGTGAGTTGTACAATGCTCTGCTGGGCGTCAAGTTTCGTGCATATGGTGTTCCAACCGAAATAGGCAAAGGTTATGATAAATGGAAATCAGGTGCTCATTTCCTACAAGTTCTGATCCATGTACCCACTGGTGAAATTCGTAAAAAATGGAGCCAGTTGGATAAACAAATCCAACAAGATCTGATTTCAGCAGTGGATGGTGTTAATACACAAGGATCCAATTTCAGTGGATATACACCTGCACAAAAGAAATCATTGCTAGCTGCAATGACTGAATACAAAACAAAATAAAAGTTTGTCCCGGTCGCCAAGATATTTAAGGCACTGACCTGCAAAGTCAGCATACGCTGGTGAGAATCCAGCCCGGGACTCCACCGTTTCAAATGGCTCTATGTAGCTGGAGTGGTATACAGCACATGCCTGAAGAGCATGAGATTCCCGTTCGACTCGGGATGGAGCCACCAATTTATCCAAAACATTTGACACTGAACGCCAGAATTGCTATAATAAAGACATGATAGTAAGCCCTCTCAGTGTTTACACCAGACCCGCAATCAGTGGGTTCTTCAAAGCCTGGCTAACGCTGGGTGCAGCAGATTGGAACAATCTAACCGAAGTCCGCTGCGGCTATTGTTCAGCAAAGTTTGAACAAAAGATGCACAGCACTGCAAATTGGGTCAGTTGCCCTTGCTGTGGTGCAAAGAATGTTTGGTGATCAATGAAATTATTTCAAATTTTTGTACGAGACTCCGACACTTGCGGCAACAGTGATTTCACGCCGTATGCTTTTGTGTACGCAGAGTCACTGGCACAAGTTGAGCAAATTTACCCTGAGGGTTTTTTGCTTGGGTTTCATGTAGAAGAATTGAGTCCCAGACCTTTGCCCGCTGTACCTGTTGATGTAAAGGCTGTTTGGAAACAACTCAGGCAAAAACGGTAAAAGTTTTGTTGACGCACAACACAAAACTTGCTAAACTAAAAGAGTGAAAGCAAAGATTCAAGTTGAGATAAACATTCCAGAAGAATATGCAGATGCGACAGAACCAGAGTTGTTGTATTTTGTGTATGATAACTTCTTGAAGATTCCGTGTTTGAGACACACGGAGTACAGGGTGGAAGCATTATCAAACACCAACATCGATGAAGAAATGCGCAACGAACTCAATCATTTTCATAAGAAAATGGCAGACATGACTCACACAGACAATATGAAGGTCGTCATTAACTTCGATAAAAATTGAAAAATTGCAACGCAAGTTGCAACTCACATAAGTAAAAACAGCAAGAACAAGTTCTTTGAAAATTGAAAAGATTGGGGGCTTGGCCCCACTAGGATAAGCTGAGTGATCAGCCCAAAGCAGAATCCTCCTACAGGACTGCGCCATTGCAAGATGGTCCGGCCAAGCAAGCCTGCTTACAGCCGCGAGGCTGCGTTCACTGACAAAACCGGTGGATGTAACTGTGAAGCAAATGCAGGGGAAAGAACGTAAATCGACTGGCCTTGACAGGAACCAGGGTTTATGAAGAGTAACAGGTGGTGCTGACCTCCCGGCAGTACCAATTTGCGAACAGGTATAAGAAAGGGTAGTGATCAGGTTCGAGATGTTGCAGTCAAGAGCTTGGTTGCAGTGTGCGTGGTTGATGGGTTTAGGCCCATTGATCGCAAAACATCACTGAGTATCCGGCAGGAGAAAGGTACTTGGCGTGTTGTATTGATGGGTTCAAAAGATCTGTCAGCAACTGTGGCAGCACGTCATCGTAGGTTGCTATGTAGCTCATACGGTAGAGCAACTGTCTATGAAACAGTAGGTAGCGGGTTCAATCCCCGCCATTCTAAACAAAAAAGCAAAGTCTGCCACATTGGTCAGTGAAACACAACTAATGCTCAGGGCGCAAGCTAACTGAGCTTGGCGTAGCTCGCAAGGCGAAACCAATTTGTATAATAATGTTCGTAGGGGTTTAGCGACTCTGAATGGCTCCGAAGGTCAACGGACAGGACGATGCAGAATAGCTGATCAAGATAAGTCTACTGCCTGACTTTCAAAACGGCGTTGTGGTTAGCAGTCTGTGATACTGCAAAGGTCACAGAGGATGTCGAGAGAAGGCTCGCCCGCAAGGTTGGCTTGATAATGCTCGAGGTGCTAATGTGGAAGGCGTAATCTCAACCTTTCAAAAATATTCAAACTCAATAACTGCTGTGAAGAACTGGGGTGCCCAGATCATGAATTTCCGGAATTCACTGGGTCGTTTCTAGGATAAGCTGAAACATGCAAAACGGCCCCAGTTGTTCAGAGCAGTTATTGAGATCAGCGGTTGAGCCTGGCTCCCGCAAAGTTTAGATTGTGCTGTGGTATAAGTGAACCTGGATGGCGACTTTGAATTCAAGTGCGTTCGGGTTGCGATAGAAAAGTTAGAGTTGATTCAAGTGTACATAGGATCAATGATGGCTTTTTGAAGGCTTATTATACTAACCGCGGAGGTTGGGGATGCGTCCAGTGACGCCAGCACAAAAGTTTTCGCCTAGATAGCTCAGTTGGTACGAGCGCATCCTTGGTAAGGATGAGGTCACCGGTTCAATCCCGGTTCTAGGCTCCAGATTTTTGGCGCATAGCTCAGTTGGTAGAGCACGGTGCTGATAACGCCGGGGTCAGTGGTTCAATTCCACTTGCGCCAACCAAAATTATTCTTATGGTGGTAGTAGTTCAAATGGTTAGAATGTCTGATTGTGACTCAGAAGGTTACGGGTTCAAATCCCGTCTATCACCCCAATTTCAGATCCTGTAGCCCGATATAAATAATTGGGAGGCTGCAATGAGAGCGTCAAGTTTATTAGAGAATCGATACCAGGAAATAGAGTTTATTTGTGCTAATCCAGAATTTCCTGAAGCCACTGATCCTCAACTACAGCAAGATTTATATCAGAAATTGAAAACCTTAGATGGTGTGATACCTCTGTATCAGGACTGGGATGATCACAGTGAAGGACAAAAAAGTCTCACTGCAATCTTCAAAAGTCCAGCTGCTAAAAAAGCCATACTGGCCGCAGCTGAACAATTGGGTGTAGGAATAGATTTGATTCGCCCAGTCGACGATTGGTATGTTGATCAAGCAGTCAGAGGTGATCACGAAGGTCAGATTATTTGATCCTGTAGCTCAACGGATAGAGCATTAGTCTACGAAACTAACGGTTGGCTGTTCAAATCAGCCCAGGATCACCACACTATCGTGCAGGCGCAACTTGATTGTTTTTTGATCAGCATAAATACCTCTACAGGAGCAATTATGAACTCACAAGATTTCACCACGCTAAATCAAAAGCTAAAACAGATTTTGACAGAAAACCAACAGATGCCCATGACAGAAGGATCAGACAAACAACAGGTAGTAGATCAACTGATGCGAATGGGCTACAAGCCGGCCAACTTGAACAGTAAGGCAGCTTTAAGAAAGCTCACTCCTGAAGAAATGCAGAACACAGTGGTCGTGGGCGGGGCTCGTGGTTCCAAGCATTTTGTTGTGGTCAAAGACGATGGCAGCTGGTTTATGCGACTGCTCAGCAACCGCGGTGATGCATATTCTGGTTACGGCGGCCTCCCTGAATACACCAGCAAAAATTCCAAATTGAACCAGCTGAGTGTTTATTGGATGGAAGACTAGTATTTGTCCTAGATAACCAAAATCTTTGACCCCAGCAGCGAAAGACAGTATAATTAATGTATAGGAGGCACAATGCAGTACCGAGTAGACATTATTGAGTCCGAACGTGGCTGGGGTCAACGCATCGATGAAACGGTGTATTTCGATGACCTGGAAGAAGCCCAGCAGTTCGTAACCAGATTCAACAGTTCAAACACTGCCCGACGCACTCCTGATTGGTACATGTTTGCTGAAAAACCTGTAAAAGTTCAAAAACACTGAGAGGATCAATGAAAAAGCTAGTTTCGTATGTAACCGGTAGTTTTGTGATTGGTGTTGTTGGTTTGATGTTGACCACGCTGTTTTTGACCAGCTGTGGAGACAACATGAGCTCTGCTCAGTATGGTGGCACTCAAACGGTGAATCTCAAGCCAGGTGAAAAGTTGGAAAACGTCACTTGGAAGAGCATGGACGGCCATACTCCCAGTCTGTGGATCCTGACTCGTCAGCGTCACGCAGGTGAACAGCCCGAAGTTCACGAATTCCAGGAAAAGAGCAATTTTGGCGTGGTGCAGGGACGAGTGGTAATCGTCGAGCGGTAAAGATATGCCCAGGTGGCGTAATAGGCAGCCGCAACGGACTTAAAATCCGTTTTCACCGAGTGGAGTGCGGGTTCGACCCCCGCCCTGGGCACCAAAATTTTAGTGGGATAGCTCAAAGGAAAGAGCGGCGACAACGAAGCCGTGGCGTGGAAAGGACACACTAAGAACTCGAGATAACTCAGTGTGTTGGATAGACCGGTGTAGGTTCAAATCCTGCTCCCACAACCATTCAGGGTCTCGTAACTCAACTGGCTAGAGTACCTGTCTCTTAAACAGGGAGTTGAGAGTTCAAATCTCTCCGGGACCACCAACAAGTTTTTGTGGTTGACTGGGCTCTGATAGACTCAGTACAGATGAAATCTCGTCTAACCGGCAAGACTCGGCTGAGCCGACAATATGGGTTCAAATCCCATGGTTTCACAAAAAATCTGTACAGCAGGAACGACGTGAAATCCAGAGCTATAGGTTGGAAAAATAATCCACTCAGTGAGTGTCCGGCCGGCGCTCACTGCTTATTTTATGGCGGAGTAGCTCAATCTCAGCAGAGCCAACCATCCAGGCGATGGCAGGAGCGAAAGCTCGGTGATGGTTCAAGTCCATCCTCCGCCACCATTGATTTTTTGTTCACTGTGTGCTATAATAAATTATGACTTCTTTTGATCAAATTCAAAAACAAACAGAATCAGGAGTTATTGCTGTATTGAAAGACCGGTTGAGTCAGGAAGAACTCTGTGATTTTGTGTGCTACGTCAACGGGCAACTGTGCAAATCTTACAGTCAGGGCGGCCGAGATATGATGAAAGATCTGAAACCCGATTCAAATGGCTAAAAAACTATCAGTACCCATGATCAAAGATGAAACACTGTTTGAATCCCTCAGAGGGGATCGAGTGTTCCAACATCTAGCACCGTTCAATTCACCAGGTAGTATTCCTGCTACTCTGTCTGACGGTATGGTGAACAGTCGTCCTCAGTTGTATCGCTGGGAAGACAATCCAATTATCACCGGCACCTTGCGATTTCTCAAGTTGTATGAAGTGAGTTATGTTGGTGCCGGAATAGCCATGGTCAACGTAGACACTGGGGCTGCCTATTTCATGTTGTCTGACGAATATGCACTCATGATGAATCAGACCATAGCTGATCACAATCAGATCACCGGCTCCTGGCAGGTAATCAAACAGGGTCACGCTTACAGTTTGCGGTGGATCACTCCCACGGACGACCCTGAATAGCTCCGCCAGGATTGGGGTTGTCTACCAGAGTGTTTCCGCTCCATTTGGTGGGTAGCAAATCAATATTGGCAGTGTTCAAGGGTCTGTAGTAGGTGGCACTGGTGTTGCCACCTGCTTGCCTTCTGACCTCTGCCAGTGCCAGTTTGGCTTCCTGACGATCTTGTCGAGTGGTCAGATGTCCTATGCGATTGCACACACTCAGAGTCGACCCTGAGATCACACCTGCAGCCACCAGGGTATCGGTTCCAGTCAGCACCTGATGATTCAGTGCCAGATTGAACCAGGCAGCATTGGTTCCTTCAGCAGTGGCCACGGTGGTTTTTAGTGTATTCACAGTGATGCCATCGCTCACTGTGTAGCTACCGAATGTGGCTGCGTTCAGCAGACTTTGTACGGTGATAGTGATAGTGGCCATTATCGTTTTGCCCTTGCTTGAAAGTCAGGATACATGCTAACGCTGTCGCTGCGAATGTCTGCAGGATTTTTAGGTCCGTTTGCACCACCACCTGCACCCACAGTGACCGCTGCTACATCAGCATAGGCCTCGGCAGGTTCATTGGCCAGGCACTTGGCATCAGTATCCTGTAATCCAGCAATCTGCTGAAATCTACGAATATCATCACTGGCAGGAGTGACAGCAGACACCCCGTCGGCTTCTGACCGCTGCTCGATCTGATCTATCAGATCCAGTATTGCACGAATTAGGTCTGTGGTTCTCATATCAGTATTTATGCAGGTCATAAATAAACATATGAACTGGCCCACCTGGATCTGTCAGACTGAACGCATCACCATCACTGTGTGGTTATGCAAAATTCTGATGATCGGCCAGGATCAGCAAAGGCATCTGTTGATAGTGGGCCCCAGGTTGGATTCAGAACTCAAATTGATTCAGAATGCTCGCACTGTGGCTCAGGCCTATGTGAAACACAGCACCTTGTTTTTGGTGGACTGTCGGGGGCAGATCATACCCAGACACACCATACGAGATATTGTGTTCCTGGATCAGCCAGCAGAACGACAGTATCAGCGGCATCGAATATGCAAATGGTATACTACCAATTGGAAAAAAGTCGACACCCAGCTGACAAACTGCTAAAATAAAAGAGTAGTAGAAAGCCACACACTGTTCGGGGTGGGAGGAAGGTTTCTCAAGCTCACTTATAATGAGTCGCGCCAGATTAGCGCCTAGAACGCGGATCGTTACCGTGACCCCGAACCAAAAATTTTCATGCAGGACCTAACAGATCGAGAACCCGAATATACGAAACTGCAAATTTGCGAGAACCTGATTGCCGGCGTTCGATTCGACTGGCGTCATAAAGCAATTACAAAAGATCAAATGAAATGTCGCATAGCAGAAATATGCGATCAACTGCAACAAATCAAACAAGTTCTTTGACAAGATAACATGCTGGAGGTTGGCTTAGAGGCAGCCAGGCGAAAGCCCGCTAGGAGTAATGACGAATTCTATGACAATTGGCACAGAGTAAAATACATTTATCTAATTCTGGGACCCAATGTTTAAGGGACTTTGAATAGCTGCTAGAAAAGGAAAAATCTTTTTTAGACGGATCTAAATGATGAAAGTCATACACACAGTGATGTGATGTTTCTAGATTACAGTCAAAACATTTTCCTCCTTTGTATTTCACAGCTTTTTCTTTAAGTTCCTGTCGTTTTTTAGTTGTAAAAATGCTTCTGCATTTTTTACAGCAAGAATCTCGGCAATCCCATTCAGATTTATAATTTTTACTTTTGAGCTTATAAAAGTTTTCTCTAGGTTGTTCAGTTTTACACATATTGCAAACTTTGTTGTTCATACTTTTCTCCGTTACCACTTATATATTTATGATATTTATAAGTAACTAGTGCCTTTAAAGAGTGAAAAACCACCAACCGAGAACTGCCAGAAGATTCGAAGTGAGCTTCTGGACATCCAATAAGGTTTGGATGTAGGCTTCGACGAATAAAGCGAGTCTACAATTTGACCCTGTACAGTTTCAATGCACTGTATGGCATCAAATTGTATCCTTTGGGTAAAACCACAGGATAACCTGAAAAGACCAAGTGACCAATGACTACGGATCAACCCGAAAAGAGCACCGCAGTATAGGGAGAAATGGTGAAGTCAATTTTTGATGATGGTCAGCGGCGAGTGTTTTGGTTGGGTGCTATGGTGATTTCTTTGGCGTAACAGCACACAGCATGTTGAATTTACCGGTTTGGGTCGTCCGTCCAAGCACTGTCTCAGCAAGGCCTGATTGAGTTGCAGACGCTGCTGAGATCACACAGTGTGGTTTGGAGAAACCCAGCAATTTTTCCGGAGTAGTTTAATTGGCAAAACGTTTGACTCTGACTCAGAAGTTCGAGGTTCAAATCCTTGCTCCGGAACCACTTTATGAATGTTTTTGATATAATCCGTGTACAGGAGTTAAGAGATAAATTCAACGACAGATCCTCCTTAGAGGAAAAGTTTCAAATTTTGGATCAAATAGATCGGATCTGTGATTGCCAATATCCTGATGGCACCAGTACCTGGGAAGATCAATACTTTCACAGACAATGTGCTTTTTGTTCCAGAAGTGATGCATAATGCGCTCGTAGCTCAGTTGGTAGAGCACCTGACTTATTGAGTGTGGGAAATGAACGTGACATTTTCCACACCACAACAAGATTCAGTTAATCAGGGTCGCGTGAGTTCAAGTCTCACCGGGCGCACCAAATTTTTCAACATGAACCAAAACATCAAAAACTTCTTGACGCTGTTTGCTCTGCAGATGTGGAACTACAGTGTGGCTACCATTAGCTGGAGATCAGTTGCACAAGCCAATTATGTGAGCAGTGTGCTGATTGACACTGTGTACGGAGCCGCAGCGTTCTTCATTATCAAGAAGGTAGCCAGTCAGGATGACAAAAGCTATTGGGGGCTTGCTGGCTACACCCTGGGCGGTGCTGTGGGAACGGTGCTGGGTATCTGGCTCAGCAAACAGATTTTGGGGCAGTGAAAACTCAGTATAAATATTCCAATACCGGAGTAGTTCAGTGGTAGAACACACCTCTCATAAGGGTGTTGTCAGGAGTTCGATTCTCCTCTCCGGTACCAAAATTTATGAACACAGAAGATTTGATTAAAGTGTATGAGTCTCTTAAAGAATGTTCAGTTGATGCTGAAGATTTTTGTTGGGGGCCAGCATACGAGCTTGCTTGTGAACGAAGACGATATGCATTGAAAATGCTTGAAAATCAAATCAAACTGTTAGGAATTTCAATTTAACAGAATATGCCCTGGTAGACCAACTGGCAGAGTCATCAGTCTCAAAAACTGAACAGTGTGGGTTCGAATCCCACCCAGGGTACCAAATTTCATTATGTCTATCATTGATTGCTACTATTATTGTCGTGATGACCGAACCATTTGCAGTGAGTGTAATTACTACAACGTCATAGTCAATCAAGAACATTCCAAAGCCATTAATGAGCAAATCGTTGCAGAAAGAATTCTGCCCAAGCAGCAGGATCAACTTTTGTCATTGAATCAATTGATTGATTTGATTTTTTATTCAGACCAATCCAGACCTGCAATCAGAACCTTCTATCAATGGCTTCGTATTCAACCTGAATCAGTATGGTGCACTGCTAAAGAAGCTATGGACGATTACAACAAATGGTGCATTATGATGAAATTTTGGCAAGAGGAAGATTTACCACGCTTTTTTCCAATAAGATTTGCGGATGTGGTGTAACGGCAGCCACGCTGGCATGAGAGGCCAGTGCCCGTGAGGGCGTGAAGGTTCGAGTCCTTTCATCCGCACCAAACATTATGGTTATTTACATTGCAATACCCTTCGTTATTTTGATGTTGATAAAGGCTTATCAACTGGGCGTCATCGTGGAGCGCAACACCTGGCGGTATGGTGAGCATTTTATCGAAAATTCTGTTGCTTACAGATTTGTCAAAGATAAAGATGGCAATCGTCGTCGTGAGGTTCTGTGAACACCTTCATTGTCAGTGACACCCACTTCAAACATCGCCGAATCATTGAGTATTGTGATAGGCCGTTTGGGTCAGTGGCCGAAATGAACGAGTGCCTGATTCACAACTGGAATTCCTCAGTTGATCCAGCCGATACTGTGTATCATTTGGGCGATGTGGGATTTGGTGATTTGACAGAATTTCAGCATCGTCTAAATGGGACCATACACCTGATTCAGGGCAATCACGACAGCAGCACAACCTGGAACACTTTCTCATTTGCCAGTCGTCAGCAGCATCTGATCATTGAACATCAAGGGCTCAGAATTTTGCTGATTCATTATCCCATTCACACCGAAGAATTTGTGCGACATCAAAGACCCCGTCACAGTGATTGGGACGTTTGCCTGTATGGGCATGTTCATAATCGTCGTCAAGGCTGGGAAACCGACGGTGTTCGTTGGTACAGAAACTGCTCAGTGGAAGTTCACAACTATGCTCCTGTGCTTTTGAGCAATCTGCTTGTTGACTGCCCAGCTTGCATCTAGTACAATTATTATATGCCCAAGGCTTACAGAAAAGTCATTGAATGCACCCTGTGCGGAGAACAGTTTGATCATTATCATGGCAGGCAAGGATTGTACAATCGTTGCGACGAATGCAATGAACCTGACGTGGAACAGTATCGCGGTCTCACAGTGTATGCCAACAAGCACGAGCGTCACTTGACTATTGGCAAAGGCCCCAGCATTGACATTCGAATTCAAAACAACAATCGCCGCAATTTCGGCGTGATTACCAGCATGGTAGAAAGAAAATCAGCATAGAGGAACATATGAAAATCACATTACGCAAGGCTGCACAATTGCAGGCAGAAATTGAACGGTTGCTGGCCACTATTCACATCAACACTGTGGAGTTAGTGGAAGTCAACACTGCTCAGGATCCGGTCAATGTACTGAATCAGCAGGTTGCTGATTTTCAGCAACAGTGCCAGCGTTGGATCACCCTGGTCAGAATCAGCACTGAGCTGCGAGCCCAGATTGGTGACACCAATGCTCAATTGGGCATCACTGGGCTTCTGGCTCGCGATGCCGGCGCCAAGAAGATGAAGACCTTCCTGAATGGGCTGCTGGCCAATCGGCATCGCACTCCCCAGATCGACGTCTGGGTAGCCAAGTATGCTACCGAGCTGGAACTGCAACGCAATGACGTCAGTGGCTATCGTCAAAACGGTCTGAACTTGACGCTGGTTACTCAGGATTTCGAAAAGCAGACTCAGGAAACTCTGCGTCAGCTGCGCCGTGAACTCAACGAAATCAGTGAAAAAATTCTGTGGATCAACACCAATAACCATATTGAGGTTGCTGACACAGATTGGACCTACCTGGAGCTCCAGGGTCTGGTCTAACGTGTAGGGTCTGTGAGTGCCGCAGGTTACACAATGGGACTTTTGTGATTCTGGACCAGGTAATCTTTATTACATTTGTTGATTGTCAGATTATGCACTCCAGATCATTAAATTTGTAGATTGCAGATTGCAGATTGGCTTTTGTCTTCAGCCTGCCACAGCTCACAGACCCTACACCACAAGGATATTATGTTCAAAAAACTATTCAGAAATTTTGCCAAAAGCTCTCTCAATGAAATAGAGCACAATCCACGCCGTCGCGGAATAATCAGTAACAGTGCCATCACTTTTGTAATTCACCAGGGATACGGCGGCACAGTTATCGAGACAGAATACTATGATTTTCAAAATGATCAAACCGAACGAAATCTTTATGTGATACCCGACGGTCAGGATCTGGGTGCAGAAATCAGCCGAATCCTGATGGTGGAGCATCTGAAGAAATAGCTTCTGTTAACTTTTGACTCTGCAGGTGTAAGTAAACCAGGAGGAGTCGAAATTGAAAATCATAGTTTTTCTATTGTTGACCTTGTGTTCGGCTCAGGCTGAACAACTAAAGTTCGGATTTCTTAGCCCAACCTTCAATGGTCTGGGCTATAGTGCTCACGTGCTCACCATTGTAAATCAGGAAACCACCAGGCACTCACACCGACGGCAGGAAATGCAAGCGGCTATCGATAAAGCCCTGGCTGCCAAAAACAACACCAATATTGCCAAGTTCCTAAACAATCTGGAAAGTCGCATCTACGCTCAGATCAGCACCAACGTAGCCAATGCCATGTTTGCACCAGGCGCAGGAACCAGTGGCACTATTACCATGGAAGGTAATACCATCAGTTGGAGCAAGGACGAATCAAACATCTATCTCACTGTGATTGACCTCGCAGGAAACAAAACCTCAATTACCATCCCACTGGGTAGTTTTACCTTTAGTGGCTTGCCGTGATCAGATTTATTGCAGTGTTGGTGCTGACAACACTGCTGACTGGTTGCATGTCCCCCAGAAAATTCAGTACACGAGTGCCAGCCACTGTGGTGCAGAATGCTCTGCAAACACAGTTTGATCGAGTACCGCCACCAGCTGACGGTGCCGTCACCGTGGCTGTGTACAGTTTTACTGACAAGACTGGACAACGAAAAAGCATGGGTAACAGCCAGATGGCCAGTTTTAGTAGTGCTGTGACGCAGGGAGCCGAAGTCTATCTGATTCAGGCTCTGCAAACCGTGGGCCAGGGCCGCTGGTTTCGTGTGGTGGAACGAGTGGGATTGGATAACGTGAGTCGGGAACGTCAGCTGATTCGTCAGATGCGTGAAGCATACGAAGGTCCCAACGCCAAGCAATTACCGCCCATGATGTTTGCTGGCATCATCCTGGAAGGCGGAATCATAGGTTACGACAGTGCCACCCAGACTGGAGGTGTGGGTGCCCGATTGTTTGGTATCGGCCCCATGACTCAGTACAGTGTGGATACTGTTTATATTAGCCTCAGGGCAGTGAGTGTGCAGACTGGCGAAGTGCTGCTCACTGTGAATGTACAAAAAACCATCTATAGTTACGGAGCTCAGGTAGCTGCTTTGAAGTTCATCAATGGCAACCTGGATGCTCTGGAAGCCGAAATGGGGGTTGCAGTAAACGAACCGGTTACTTTTGCTGTGAAAACTGCAACCGAAGCCGCAGTGTTGGAACTGATTGAACAGGGTGACCGACAAAAACTCTGGCGTTATCAGTATCAGCCTGCTGGAAGAAAAAATCCAACACCAGTGACCACTGGAACAGTTGGTAAAAACGATTAGTAATTATAAAGGAACAACCAATGAAAAAGTTAGCATTAGCATTGACCCTGATGCTGAGCCAACTGATTGCCGCAGATAACAAAGTGTTCATCGATCAAACTGGTAGCAATACACAGATCACTGTCAACCAAACTGGATCTGGCAACAGTGTGGGGTCAGCGGCGCAAAACGCAAAATTTACTGGCAACACCAATCTGGTGACCATCACACAGGTTGGCAACAACAACACCATGGCATTCAGTATGTTGGGCACAGGACTAAACACGTTCAATTACAGTGCCACCGGCAACAACAACAGCCTGACCTTTGCTTGTGGAGGTACCTCAGGTGGTGCCAAGTGTAACAACAACACTTTCAACACCACCATAACCAGCAGCAACAACACCATGACGGTGAATGTGAATGCTGAAAACGTTGTCAACACACTGGATTTCAGTGGTGGCAATGGCAACAATCTGACCATGGATCTGAACAGCAGCAAAGCTACTAATGATATCAAAAATGTGGGTGCAACCAACAACTACACTATATCACAAAATGGTTTAGCTGGTGTGACTGGCCATTTCCTCAAGATAGATTCTCAGGGAGGTGGTAACACATTCAGTATCACACAGGCAGGAACCATTGATACCACAGTGAACATACTGAGTGTGGGTAGCACCAACACCTTTACTATAACCACACAAAACTAGGAGATCACAGTGAAAATTTTGTTGATACTGATGTTGAGTATCTCGGGCTTTGGAGCCGTGGGTAGCATCACTCAGGCTGTTCAACAACAGGCTGTGATAACTCGTCAACAAAAACAACTG
>Ga0172367_10005690_pt1 | contig 14974 bp, 28 predicted proteins | sample Lak10m_FD_114542 | JGI IMG/M metagenome (GOLD analysis project Ga0172367, IMG submission 114542) | Freshwater microbial communities from Kabuno Bay, South-Kivu, Congo - kab_022012_10m | ecosystem: Environmental > Aquatic > Freshwater > Lake | place: Democratic Republic of the Congo: South-Kivu... | reverse complement strand
GCGAGATGAAAGACTAAATAGAAAAAATGATTATGATGAATTTAAAAACAGGGTGTTGTGGAAATGTTTGCATGAGTGGAAAAATGTTTTACCAATAATTTTTGATAAGCACAGCCATCAAACAACTATGATGAAGGAAACAATAAACTTAATAACAACATCATTATTGCTTTATGTTGAAGGAGATGCACCACTTGTTACTGAAGAACCGATAGACTGGCAAAAATGTTTAGATATGCTTGAATACAATAAGGCAAATACAGTTAGATTTCATTTTGAAGCATCTATTCCAAAATCTCATGATCACTTGATGTTTGGACTTAGTGATGACTTTATGAAAACAGCACAATGGAGTCAACGACCACATCTATCATTTGTTTCTTATTATAGAAATGAAATTATGCCTAGATTAAAAGATCATTGTTTTATAGAAGATATTATTCATGGTGCGATACAAGATGATGTATTGCCTTACGATGTATTTGATAAAGAAGGATGGGATAAACATAAACTTTGGATATACCACCCAAAAAAAAATATAAAAAGATCTTATCATTTAGACGGACGCAGGGGTACAAGAAAATTTACAACAGACGATGATGTATGGGGATATACTGAATGAGATTAGGAATTATTGCACGATCTGACAATACTGGTCTTGGCTATCAAACAAAACAACTAACAAACATGTTAAAACCTAATAAAGTTATGCTGATAGACTTTTCTCAACATAACAACAATGAACAACATCCAGAATGGTATAGTGGATATGAAGTTGTAAATGTTTTAGGTATTCCAGACAGTAGAGACATTGATAGATTTTTAAAAGATTTGGATGTTGTTTTAAGTTGTGAAACATTTTATAATAACGATGAATTAATATTTAAGGCTAGAGATAAAGGTATTAAAACAATACTTCAATATAACTATGAGTTGTTTGGAAATCTTTCTAAAAAAAACATGGCATTGCCAGATGTTTTGTTATCTCCAAGTTTATGGAATATAGAAGATATACATTATAAATTTGGAAAGAAAGCAAAGGTATTTCATCTACCTCCACCAACAGATGTAAATATTTTTAATAATGCAAAAGACATAAATAGATCAAAAACTCATAATCGTATATTACATATTGGTGGTAAACGTGCTGCACAAGATAGAAATGGAACTAATACAATAGTTAATATGCTTAGATATTCTAAAGCAAATTATGAGTTAGTAATAAAAACTCAAACAAAACTTAATATAGAAATAAATGATGATCGGATTACATTAGACTATAATGATAGTAAAGATAGAGAGTCAATGTATGTAGGATTTGATGCTATGGTATTACCACGAAGGTATGCTGGCTTATGTTTACCAATGAACGAATCTTTGATTAGCGCCTTGCCAGTTTTTATGACAAACATATCTCCAAACAACAAGGTTCTTCCTGAAAAATGGTTAGTAGAATCGCATCTTATTGATCAATTTAGAGCAAAAACTATGATAGATGTTTACGAGGCCAATTTAAGAAAATTGGCAGAATTAATTGATAACTATGTTGAATTGAGTGATAAACAAAAAATACTTGAAAAACAAGAAGCACTATGTATAGGTTATGAAAAATTTGCTCCAGAAAACTTGTTGTCTCAATATCTTAAAATAATAAATGAATAATTATTCTTCATAAATTGTTTTGTTTGGAAAAACATTTAACAAATATGAATGTTTTAATTCATCAAAGGATTTATTTTCTGTAGATAAAAATGGATAATCTTCCTGAAAATTATAAGAAAGCGATTTAAAGTTTTCTGATTGATATACTTTAACATCTTTCATTTCTTGTGACTCATCATTATATGTGTTTCCATATATTGATCTATATAAAAGATTATGATTCATTCTTAATATGTCATTAAACTTTTGTTTTGACATTGCCATTGGAACATGTATTTCATAATTTAATGGATTGTTGATGCCAGACCGTATTAGTTGATCCTGTGTTGTTTTTAATCTATTAATATAAGAACTACGACCTAATACAGTTTCATATGCATCAATCTTATCCTGAAGCGTTCCATTATAATATGAAACAATTTTATCTATTGGTTTAGTTATAAAAAAATCATCGTTCATAAGTATAAAGTTATCTGGTATATTGCTATTACATATTGCTTTAAAATTATTAAAAGCATTTTTATATTTAGAATATTTTTGATTTACCTGTATATATTCTCCAACATACCAGCCTGGCTTACCACCAACTACAAATATGTTATCTACTTTACAATTTTGTACAACAGATCTTAAAGAATAGCGAAGTTCTTCATTTTCTCCATCTTTACATATATATACAAAATTCATAATGTCTCCATAAAATAATATGAGGCAGACTGTTTAAATCTGCCCCACACTGATTAATATATTACTTAACTACTTTCTTTGCTGGAGTTGCTTTCTTTACAGCCTTCTTCTTTACAGGCTTAATATTCTTCATTGCATCATCAACATCCTTTGCAACTGCATCGAACTTTCCAAAAGAAGGATCCTTTGGATTTGCTGCACGAAGAACTACTGGAACAAGAGCAGCCACAAGAGCAGCCCACATGTCCTTTGGATCAGTTACTCCTGCAGTGTAAAGTGCTACTACACCAGCAAGAACAGAACGTCCGTATGAGGCTCCCATAGCCTTTAGTTGTGCTTGATTCATTTAATCACCACCCTATTACTATTATACATCTTTGCCGTCCTTATTGTCTTGAACAATAGGAAGTAGTTTACCTATAACCCCTGATAAAAATGCTGGGGTATTTAAATCAGCAATTCTAGGCTTGCTCATTTCTTTACGACAATCTTCAATAACATTATTTACAACTTCAATGGTATTTTCAATATATCTAAATGCCCACTCCCTAGACTCCGATAAAAATTTAATAAATCCTTCATTAGTTTCATCTTTAAACATTGATGAGTTTTCAATTTCATCTTTCATTGCTTTCATAATTGCAATTGCAACTTGATTATCAGCAATACTTTGATTTAATGCAGTCTGTAACAAGTATGCTCTATAAATCATATAAATATTAAATGCTGATAACCCAATGATTACCCAATTATACCAATGCATTTTTCTCCTCATGTGTTGGCCAATAATATTTACAAGGCAGTTTACGATCAGGGCAACACGGAATGTTATATGGACTTGAAACTGCATATTGATACTCTACATAATAAATGGGATCTTTATGAAATAAATTAGCACGATGAGTAGTTACAACTCTCATTAACTTTGTTTCATCTTTCCAAAAAGATGGAATGCTATCTCCCCAATCTTCCCAGCATTGATCTTTTAAATCATTAAGATTTGACTCGTTGTTTTCTGTTCTAATACCACGCATCTTTGCTTCTTGAACCATAGCCTGAATATACTCCCATAGTCCACGCTCAAAACCACGCCACATCAGAACTGCGGGATGATTACGCCACCCACCAGTCTTAGATTTGCCAGATAAAACATTAAGTATTTGATATCCTTCTAATATTTGTTTGTTTAATCTTTTGCTATCTAAAAAATATGCAGAGGTATGCAAGTCTGCTTGTGGCAAAAATGTTTGCATTAAAACAACTCCTCATCTACTTCTTCTACATCAAATATATCAGACTGTAAGGCTTTTGTCAACTGTGATGCAGTTATTACAATAATACTAACAAAAGATACAAAAACTCCCAATACAGATAGCCCTATCCATTTTTTCATTTTGTTGCACTCCTAACCAACATTACGATTGCACCATTATCTTCTAGTGCTTTTTTTACCTTAACCATATATTCTATTGCCCTGCGCTTTTCAAACTCATCCAGTCTCATAAACTGTGACTCATTTGCACGAACAGTCAAAAAGTGTTCATTGTCAATAATATCAACCATAAATCCTCTGGGTGGTGTTAATGATCTAAAAGCACGTTGCATTGAATCTGTATACATTATCCCTCAATCGTTAAATTTTCCCAAACCTCAGCCCATCTAGCCTTAGTTTTATGATTGTTAAACTCTCTAGAAACATTACCTTTTTCTAAATATACCCCGCCCCAAATACCATATTCTTTTTCAGATATACCAACAGCAAAACAAGTTCTTGCAACAGGGCATGCCAAACAAACATTATCTATTCCATGTCTTATATTAGGATTATCCTCATACTTATCAAAAAATAAATTAGTATCATAATCAAGACAGGCAGCATCTTCTTTCCATAAATGCTTGTTCATTATTATGCACCAATGTGTTCCTTTTTAATATCCCATCCATTACGATCTGGAGAGTATACTGTTTTGATTTGCCATTGGTTATTAATGAATGCCCCATTTGTTTTGTACATTGCATTATTTGACTTTGTTAAATGAACGACATTCCAGCCTTCCCAACTCAAACTTGGGTTAGCAGAAACAATTTCTTCCATTTTATTTAGAGTATTTACGATCATGATTTATCCTAATATGAGAATACGTTTAGTTCGACATTGTTAGATTGAGCAAATGAAGCCAATTTAGATACATATTGATTTGGCTTACTAAGATACGCAAAATAATTAATATCGTTTATATTTTCTTCAATCCACTGTGGATTTGTTTTGTAGAACTTTACTCTTTTGCCCCTTGCTTTTAATCCCTTTTCAGATACATTACAAAACTCAGAGACAAAAGAATGTACTTGGTTTGGACCAACTGAGTATACTACAAACTCTTGATCATCTTTTTGCATTGATGAAAGAGAGATTGCCATAGCACGAAGAAATACCTGGTAGTCATTGAACTCATTTGTTCCCTGCACCACGACCTTCATTTTTGCTCCTATCAGTTAGTCTGTCTAATATTTTTAACATTTTTTTTAATTCATCATCTGACATATTAGAAGTATTTATGGGAGATGTTGTTGATCTGTCTACCTGACCATCCTCAACACTAGCCTTATAAAATACATTTTTATGTATCCAATATGCATAATCCTCAGTCACTAAAACATCTATAATGCTTTCTTTTAAACGTTTAGTAGACTGAGTATTTTTTACATCAACTGGTATCAAGTCTGGAAGAAATGGACCAATAATTTGATGTATATGACTTTGTCTATATTTAATTTTATTTTCTTTACCCTTTGGCTTTCTAATATAAATTATACCAAGAACAGCCATAGTTGTCAAGAACGATACAAGAAAATCATTCATGTATCTATTGTATCACTAGTTATGGTCTTTCGCGGTAGATACGTTTAATTTCATTTAAAAATTTTAATAGTGTATCGTTTAATTCTCTTGCTGCATCAACATCAAATGCTTTTTCAGAAAGTCGGATTGTGGGGTTTGGATCAAATAAATCCATTTCTATAAAACCTTTTTCCCATAATGCCATAATTTCTGTATTAAGCATTTGTGTATGTAGTTGATAAAGTTCTGGTGCCACCTCTTGCAATTTTTCAGTAAAACGATACAAAGGCTCTCCATTTTCATCTAATCCCTCAAATGTAACTGCACCTTTATCAATTAAGTTAATGAGTGCTAGTTCTGCTTTTTCGTCTGGTGTCATGAGTATGATTCTCCTTTGTTACGAGTTTCTATTAACTTTTCTCTTTCGTCAACTAAAGAATATGCATAGGACATCATGTTTTTATAACCATCAGCATCATTCATTATTTTGTTATAGTGGTGTCCACAAAACATTAACTCTCCATTAACACCAGTTACAGAAACATACGCTTGTGCAGAACATCTGTCACAACGATCTTCCATACTGAGCAACCACTTGCGTTCTTCTACCTGCTCTTTAATGCCCATCTTAAACATATTATACCCTCTTATTGTCGGTGGAATAAAAACCCTTACCATTAAATTGTACACCAAAAGAAGTATATTGTCTAGTCAGAACCACATTACATTTTTCACAATTATATTGTGGCTCTGACTCTATGATTGATCTAGTTTTAATTATTTCTGTATTACACTGAATACATTTATAAACATAGTCTGGCATTACTTTATTTTCTTGTTAAACCTTGCCCACACTCTCTCATGAATGTAATATGCACAAGATTCCCAAGCAATATATGCAAGAGATCCTAAACTAGCATATTCCCATTCACGAGTAAATGCGTAAATAATCCCGTATACAAAACCAATATGGACAAACTGCCAACTAATTGTTTTTAGTAGACTTCTCTTATTAGAGTCCATTTACTTTGCTGACTTCTTTGTAGCCTTCTTTGCTGCAGGTTTTGCAAGTTTAACTGCCAATGGCTGTCCTTCTTCACCCTTGTAATTTGGACGACCCCAACCAACAATTCCGTTGATTAGTTTCTTCTTATTGTCCTTTACATAAGCACGAGTCTTTTCACAAACCATGCCACCATTACGTTGATCTCCCTTTGAAGATCCAGCAGTATTGCCTTCAATACATTGAATAGTTCCATCACCATTGTTTTTAATACAAATACCAACGTGTGATGTTCTATTTACACCATCTTCTGGAAAATCAAAATAAATAATGTCTCCAGGAGTTGGATCATCATTACGAGCATCTGCCCAACGATTCATCTTTTTAAATGCTGCCTCACCTGCTGGAGTATAGACGGTATTAGGAACCTTAACTCCCGCTTGATTAGCGCACCACATTACAAACGATCCACACCAAGGTTGAAAGTTTGCTTTTGTAAATTTGCCATACTTTGTTTCATTATCTTTTGGACCCTCAACTGTGCCAATTTCTTTCTTAGCAACTTCAATAAGGGCCTCTACTGTACCTTTTTCTGCCATATTTCCTCCTTATTACCAATTATACACTATCGGTAAAATCCATTTTTGACTGATCTGTAACAGAAAGTTTAATATCTTTTTTAGTTTCAATAGAAAGTTTTTTATATGCTTGACACAATTCTTCATATTTTTTATACATAAAAGATATTTCTGCATTTAACATGTCTTCGTTATTGTTCATTTTTTTATACCAAACAATCTCTTATCATCTTCTGTAATTTTAGAGTCATTTCCAAAAACTAATTCTGGAAGTTCTGTATTATTTTTTATATGCTTAACATATAGATCTTGCCAGATAAATAGTCTTTGTTGTTGAAATGCTAAGAAGTCTTTATCACTAATATAATCCATACCAAACATGTTCTTCCAATGATCTTTTCTTACAAGATGAAAAAATAACGCCTGATAGTAATCATCTTTGTTATCAGAATTCCAGGATGGCCTATAGTGAAAATCAAACTCGGGTTGAACAATGATTGCCTGGTTTGGCTTAGTTATAAACTGTTTGTCGTGTGCAACAAATCCCCAATCCCTGTTACCACCAATATGCAAATCTATCATATAAGATCCAGGAGACCAGTCTAGGTGTACCTGTAAAAATGGTTTTCTTCCATCCTCAGTTATTTGATGATGAGCATAAAGATAATATCCTAGTTCAACGTCTTTTGTTTTTAAAAGATCTTGAGTTTTTTTAATTGCCATGTCAAAAAATTTTTGTGGTATATAAACAGCATCTTCCCACTTATTCATTTGTTTAGTATATGCAATTTCTGTCAAATTATTTTTATTCAATATATCTTGCAACTCTAAAAAATCTTTATCTTCAAAAAATGTATCAACTAAAAATGGATCAAAAAATATTGCATTTTTTCTAAACATATTTTCAAATTTTAAATAATGATCTTTATTACAAAACCTCCATTTTATTGTTGCTGGATTTGGATGATTTTCCAAGAATGCAAACTTAGTGTTAGTAAAATTTATATTCATTAGTCTAGGTCTGGATCAATTTCATCTAAGTTCGTTGTATGCATATACAACAACACAAACCTTTCTCCACTTTCAACTGGAGATATTCCATGAATCCATTCCGCCCCCTCACTTTTAAAGAACACCGCAGAATATTTTTTAGGTTGATAATCAAACATTTTTTTAGGAAAAAATATTTTTCCACCCTCAAAATCATCATTTAAATATATTACAGTGCTATACTCAATAAATGGCTCTGGGTTTTGATCATCTATGTGTAAAGAACCATAACTTCCAGGATGCCACCATGAAGCAAAAGATTTAAATGTTTTTATATTATTTTTTTCTGATGGATTTAATTTTTGATGAATTGAATTAGATTTCAGCGCATATTTTTTCAATACAACATTTATATTTTTATTATATGGTAAAGCAGTTCCACCAAATCTTTTTTTATAATATTGTGGATATGCGTTAATTTCAGAAGGATTTTTTATTTCATTAATAATTAATTCTGCATCTTCTTTTGTTATAAAATTATCTATAACTATTGGCATTTTCATTGTATCTCCATATATATTATATACCACCTTTTAAATTTTTGGATCTAACCATTTGTCTTTTTACTCTATCAAACCTTGTTGTTTTAAGGTCGTCTGAGTCATAACTTAAATCAGAATAATCTAACATATTTTGTTGATATATTTTTTTGTTTAGAAAATTAACCTCAAACCCATAAAAATTATAAACATAATCAACAAAACCTTTATTTGTTTTAATTTCTTCAATAATTTGATTATACTTATTATATAAAGGATATGGAACATAGTCTGATTCTAAAACACTATTAATTTTAAAACTAACAAAATTTTCATTTATTTTTTTAATTTTAATATTGTTTGTATATGCAAGATATAATAAATAAATATATTGACCATAAAAACTTAACCCAGACAGTTGTTTTAATATTTTTGAATTTTGTTTATTAACAAAAATTAAATTTAAAAAAGAAATATCATCATTTAAAATAATTGAATTATTACATGCTTCAATTAATTTGTTATCCCAGTTTTGTTGTATATTTAAAACATTGCCAATTTCAAAAAAATAATCATATTCTTTGTCTAATAACTCATTTCTATATTTTGAAATTAATTCTTTTCTATCCCAAAAAATATGTTTGTATACCACGTCTTTGTATGCTGCATACTCTGTTGTTTTGTCTTCATTGTTTTGATCATATACAGCATACACAATATTATTTTGATTACTTGACTTTTCTTTTAATTTTTTTATTATATCATAAAAATTTTTATTTTTATAACAATAAATAAAAACTATAATGCTATGCATTATAAAGGAAACCAATGCTGTTCAACAATTTGTGGATCGTCTTCTAATAAAATTGACAAAGGAACAATATCATAAGCAATGGTTATTCTTGGACCATCCCATTCCCAGTCAGCCATAGCATGTGGATGACCCATTTCTGAAATAATTAACCTATTATCTTTATTAATATTAGCAACTTCATTTTTATTATTGACTTTATAATATGTAGTTGAAGGTTCTGCTTTTACACAATAATACCCATGAAAAAATGGTGCTCCAGTTGGTCCATGGTCATGCCAATCTAACTTTCCCTTTTTGTTATAATTAACATTAAACCATCCCTGTATCATAAACCTTTGGCTATCATAATTAATTTTATAATAATCGCATGCTTCTTTTACTGTTTCTCTTATATGTACGTATAAATTATAAATTTCAGAATTATAAAATTGAAAAACATTATACTCTCTCCACTTAACTGTAGACCTGCTTTGAGATTCTACCCAAATATCTGAAGAATCTAACGGGGTTATCCCTCGTAATTTTGTGTCTTCAATTTCTTCATATTTTTTTAATAAAAAATTAGATAATATATTTAAATCATTGTCTAAATATTTTTCAAAAAACTTGTGCTCTTTTTTCATTATTGTCCTTTCTATAAACATTATACACTAATATTGTTTTTTTTGCCAAGTTGTTTTTTTATAATGTGCTGTTATATGAGACCTTCTTTTTTCTTCTCTTATTTTGTTTTTTTCAATAGAATCTTCAGAAACATCAATCTCAATCTCCCACGGCTCTCTTTTTATTGGAATCATTTGAATAAGAGGGGTTCCTTTTTTGATTGTTCCCTCAAAGCCCATTTTGATAAAAAACGGAATAAATATAGGAAGGCCCCAAATATCTGAATCTACTATTCCAGATGGGACATAAAATGGTAATTCTGGTCTATTGAATGGATGCGTAAACAATAATGAATATCCAGGTGGAGTTTCATAATACCAATTCATTTTTATTCCAAACTGTACTGGATAAACATTGTCTGGTATTGCCATGTCAACTTCAAAACGCTTATCCATCATTCCAAACTCTTTATTCCAATAAAAGTTTGGTGCGCCATCTGAATCTACTTCAACCTTTAAATCATCTTCAAAACTATATATGTAGCCAGAAAGCATAGAATCTAAAAATGGTAAACACAACTTTGTAGAAACATTAGATCCATCTGAAGATTTATCATTAACTGGCATTAGATTTTCTAGTTGAGTGCTTGTTCCACCATAACTACATAGATCTTTATACCATTGTGGAATCTTTTTAGATGCTTGAACTGGTGGCACTAACATTGAAACAAACTCTCCATTTGGATACGTTGGAATAAATTTTATTATCTTCTTATCTGAACTGTTCAATTATTTTTTCTCCTATATCTTTATTATCAACAATTATATCAAACATGGGCGTGTCAATATCTATAATTCCATATTTTTTGTTTACCATATGTTGTCCTTCTTTTTTAATAAAAAAATGAATCCACTGTGGTTCAAGAAAATCTTTTTTATTTTTAACAAAAAATATTTTTTTTGTATTTATGATAAAGGGAGAATCACAAACAGACTTTATTTTACATTCTATATCTTCATCAATAATCCATGGTGTATAAAATTTATATGACGATAAAAAACATTGAACATTTCTATCAAATTTAATTTCAGATGGATAAAATTGTCTTTGCATTGTTTTATCTAAAGCATATAAAAAATTTTTCATAGGCTGTACCCATATTTCAGCATGTGTTTTTTGCCTTATAATTATTGAATCTTTTTCTTGTATAATTGTTGGTATAGTTGAAAAATTTGAAGCGTATAAATTTACTGGTTTTATAATTTTATCATTATACTTGCTATCATTTAGTCTCCATTTTTCAGTTACATTTGACATTTTTTGTATTTCATGAAAGTTTAATTTTGATGAATTTAACCAAAAATCTGATCCACCTATATAATTTTTACTTAACATCAATTTTATTCCATAGTTCTGTTTTGCTGTTTGGGTTTTCTGGCAACATTTGTTTTTCTATATTATGAAACCAATTTGGATAAGAATACCTTACTCCACTAATAATTGGTTTTACTTCATGTGTATATATGTAGTTTGATGGAAAAAAAATAACACTGCCAGCCTCTGGCTTAACCATAATATCAAGATAAGGAAAATATAACTCTCCGCCATCATAGTTATCATTTAAATATAAAATACATGAAATTACTCTGCTTGTTATTCCATGATCTGAGTGTGCTGGCATGCTATTTCCAACTGAGTATTTTAATAGTTTTGGAAATCTTTCTTTAGATCTAACATTCTTTTCTGCTCTAGGATAAACATTATAATATTTTTTTAAACCATTTTCTATTGCAAGATTTAGTTGATTAGAAATAAAATACTGTTCATCGTAGAATTGATCTTTTGGGTTTAACTCATTTATTGATGGAACTGGTTTTGAAAGACATAAATCAATATTATTTGGATTATTATACTTGTATGATCTTCCAGACCATGGTTTTATGATTGTTTTTGAATTTAATATATTGTTGTCAATATGCTCTATTTTGTCTATAATAGTTTCTGGAGAATTTAATAAATTTTTACACTCTACAATTCCAATAGAAAGAACGTGTGTATCATCATCAATCAACGACTTTCTGTTTAAATACTCATCGCTAAATGTGTTTATCATTATACCTCCCTTGAGCCTCTTGTAAGAATCGAACTTACGCAACCCGCTTACAAGGCGGGGGCACTACCACTATGCTAAAGAGGCCATTGTCATGCCATCAAAATTCTAAGAACATGTTCACAAGGGTCTCCACCTGCTTCCCATTCTTCTACTTCTTCTTCACTCATATATTGCATACCGCCATCATGTGTGTGGCAGTATGGATCACTGACCCAACCACGCTCAATTCCGTTGGTAAGCCAAATACCAAACTCTTTTTCTTCATCTGATAATTCTTCATCTTCAAAGTGATTCATAATTATATTATATCCTTAAATGCTAACTGTGTCAATAGGACCCATGCAAGATGTTGAAAATTTAATTGCAGAGGCTACTGCACCAATAGATCTTTTTCGTGCATCTTTTTGATTTTCTGTTGCATATAAATATCCCATAGCATATGAAGATCCAGACCCCATACATAGATATTCATTATTGTATTGTGTTAGTGACATGTCTACTGCATTATGTTCAAATATTTCACCTTTAACACAAATAATCATTCCAAAGTCAGAATCTTTTGTAGTATCTACCCACCAATCTTGATAGAAGTCTCTTAACTCTTTAATAAACTTTGTATACATAAACTTTTGTATATTATTTCCAGATGGAACAGATGGTTTAAAATTATGTCTAATGCGTTCACCATCCATACTTCCTGCATACCCCATAATATATGGACCAAGTTGCCACACTTTAGGTGTTGAAGATGGCAGCATCATATCATCATCAGATACACCACGTTCGCCAGACATATAAATTTTTTCATCTTTACGAACAACCGCAATACAAGTCACAAATACCCCTTTGATAGCACGTAAATCAATTGTACCATCAGAGGGGTATCGTGTCAAACAACCCAGATTAGGATGTCCTATTTGCCCTTTTTGTCCACCGCAGAAAACGCATTATTGATTTCTTCAATGGTAAGTTTGCCGTCATCCAGAAATCCACGAGCAAGTTTTTCAACTACTGTGGCTACTCCTAGTGTACCAGCAAGAACCACTGCATGAAAAGTGCTAATGCCAACAACGGCACCTGCACCAATAACGCTTAACCCAGATGCTGCAAATACTGCAATAATACGCATTAATATATTATTGATACTGGCAATTGCACCTGATCCAACTTGAGTAGGCTCTTCTACTACTTTTTTATTTGCCATATTACCCCTCCTTCTTATTTCGGATTCTTAGGGTTACAATCCAAACAATAGTTGACCATAAAATTGCCCAACCAACTATAGTTCTAGCCATTCCTGTTAGGGTAAGCCAAGCAATAAAAAATCCAAGCAAGGTAAATGTTTGGTTTGCTATTTCTATTGTTGAGTCCTTAACCCAGGATAGAAACCCTTTTGTTATTTTCTTAATTAGTTTCATTACATCCTCCTCGCTGATAACATACTTGATATTGCATTAACTACCTGAGAAACAATAATCACAGGAATAATAACTTCTTGCGCTTTTTCTCTTTGATCATCTGTCATGTCTGAACCAAGACTTGCTAATGCTTTTGCTGGATTACTTAACAAGTCCCCTGCAAAATTAGCAAGTTCTGCAAAACTTTCTGCTGCTCCAGCAAATGCTGCTGCAGGATCTGTAAATGCTTCAGTCAATCCTGCAATTACTTCTTCTGCTTGAAGTTCAGTAGCAACATCTGCTAATGTATATGGCATTGGTGCGTTTGCATTCTCTTCTGCTCTTTGATTAAATTCTTGAACTGCTTGTGCAATAATAGGATCAGATTTTACTAATTCTGTTAATAGTGCAGCATCTTCTTTTGATAATCCTATTTCTTCTACAACCTTTTCTACTTCTTGTTGTATAATTTGTTCTATGGTGTCAGATGAATCTTCCTGAAAATCATCCTGAATTTGAGGAGACTCATCTATGGTCTCTTGAGGAACTTCAGTCTCTGTATTATCTTGAACGGGATCTTCTGGCTCAAGAGGTTGGTCTTCAATCGGATCTGGATCTTCTGGAACAACTACTGGATCTAATTCAATATCGTCTGGGAGATCAGGTATATCAATTGGAGTTTCATCAATTGGCTGCTCTGGTTCAACAGGAACTTCAGGTTCTGGCTCAGGCTCAACAGGTTGCTCAGGCTCTGGTTCTTCAACTGGAGGAACAACTGGAGGAACTACAATTGGGTCTGGAGGACGAACAGGGGGAGGTTCTGGAGTAGGTGGTAGAGGAGATGGCGGAGCGGGTTCTACAGGAGGCTGAGGAGGCTGCTGAGGCTCGGGAGAGGGGGTTGGTGTGGGGGTTGGCTGTGGTTCTGGGGTTGGTGTCGGTGTTGGGGTTGGCTGTGGTTCTGGGGTTGGTGTCGGTGTTGGTGTCGGTGTTGGGGTAGGCTCTGGTTCTGGAGCATTTTTATAAGTAATAGAAAGTATTAATATTTTTCCAATTCCAGGAACTGGATCTGTAAAAACCTCGTTTGTTGCATTAAATGTGGCTGTAGTTAAATTAGTAAATTGTTGAGTTAATAAATTAGAAACATTTAATCCTTGCGAACCGTCATTTGGATTACCATACCAACCAGATATTTGATCTATAAGTTTGCCTTCTGGTGCATTTACAACTAAAGAACCGTTTTCATTAATAGTATATTCTGGAGTAAATGGAAGTGGTGAAGGTACATATAAAGTTACTATATTAGAATCTTGAGAGTATGTAGACAAACTATCATTGTCTGCTCTTATTTTAAACTGATATTCTTTACCAGTTCCATCAGTAATAAATGTATTATAAGAAATTGTTATTGTTGTATCTAATGCCGTTGGACTTCCTACATTTCCAGTTGCTATGCCCCATCCATTGGTTGTAAAATTACTTGTAGACCAACTTATTGCATATCTTTCTACTGCGGTATTTGCTTGAGTTGGAACTGGTGCTATCCAATTTAAAATTATGTTTTCTGTTTGCGTAGTTAATGATAGCCCCGTTGGAGAGTTTAAAGAAGGAGGTAGTGGTGGTGTTGGCTCTGTTAAATAAAATACCGAAGAAGGGACAATTTGATCTCCAGATCCATCATTCCAATATAACCAGACATTCGCTCCACCACCGTTTTCATAGTACCAAAAGGTAAACGGATAAGGTGTATTT
>Ga0172367_10005689_pt1 | contig 14975 bp, 14 predicted proteins | sample Lak10m_FD_114542 | JGI IMG/M metagenome (GOLD analysis project Ga0172367, IMG submission 114542) | Freshwater microbial communities from Kabuno Bay, South-Kivu, Congo - kab_022012_10m | ecosystem: Environmental > Aquatic > Freshwater > Lake | place: Democratic Republic of the Congo: South-Kivu... | reverse complement strand
CGTAAAAATCTACGATACCTGCATTGGCTGCACCCAGTGCGTCCGGGCTTGCCCCACAGACGTGTTGGAAATGGTACCTTGGGATGGCTGTAAAGCTTCTCAAATTGCCTCTTCACCCCGCACCGAAGACTGCGTAGGATGTAAGCGTTGTGAAACTGCTTGTCCTACTGACTTTTTAAGCATCCGAGTTTATCTAGGTGCTGAAACAACTCGCAGCATGGGTCTAGCTTATTAGGGAGTTTATTGCCAATTCCTGATTTGGTTGACATTGAGTGATTCCATAGCAAGGTGCTTTAGGATGGTGGGGTGGGTACTGCTCACCCTACTAAATTTTTCTCTCAGTCCAACTAAACACCTGACATTTTCCTTGGCAAGGAAAATGTCAAAGCTGAAAAATCAACACCATATCTGGTAGCATAGAGAGCTAATTCCGCCTTGTTTATTTGGACAAAATGGTGCTTTTATGTTACCAACTAGATTAAATTAAATCATATTCAAATCAGAGTGGCGTAGGTAATGTGTGGAATCGTTGGTTATATAGGCACTCAAGCGGCAACAGATATTTTAGTGGCTGGGCTAGAAAAACTCGAATATCGCGGTTATGACTCCGCCGGCATAGCCACGGTTTGGGAAGATGAAGTACATTGTGTTCGGGCTAAAGGGAAACTAAATAACCTGCGTTCTAAACTAGAACAAACAGTGACTCCTGCCCAAATTGGTATTGGCCACACTCGCTGGGCAACTCATGGTAAGCCGGAGGAATATAATGCCCATCCCCACATGGATATGGCCATGCGGGTGGCGGTGGTACAAAATGGCATTGTGGAAAACTACCGGGATCTGCGTGAAGAACTCAAACAAAAGGGCCACCAATTCGTTTCTGAAACCGACACTGAAGTAATTCCCCACCTCATAGCTGAATTCTTAAACAATCCTCCAGCCCCCCATGTCCCCACTTCCCCTTCTCGTTTTTTAGAGGCGATTCGTCAATCTGTTAACCATCTTCAGGGAGCATTTGCCATCGCAGCCATATCTGCTGATTACCCAGATGAATTGATTGTTGTCCGTCAACAAGCTCCTCTGGTAATTGGCTTTGGCCAAGGTGAGTTCTTTTGCGCTTCCGACACACCAGCGATTGTAACTCATACTCGTGCAGTTTTGCCGCTGGAAAATGGTGAAATTGCCCGGATGACACCATTAGGTGTGGAAATCTATAACTTTGCTGGTGAAAGGTTGAAAAAACAACCACGAATGCTGAATTTGAATCCCACCATGGTAGAAAAGCAGGGATTCAAACACTTCATGCTTAAAGAAATTTATGAGCAGCCAGGAGTAGTAAGAGCCAGTTTAGCAGCTTACTTTGATACTGAGAGTAATTCTGCTGAATCTCCTTCACCAATTAACCTCGGTTTGTCTACTGAATTTTACGCAGATTTAGAACAAATAAACATTGTTGCCTGTGGTACGAGTTGGCACGCGGCATTAATAGGAAAATATTTAATTGAGCAAATAGCTGGAATTTCTACTCAAGTACATTATGCTTCTGAGTATCGCTATGCACCCTCGCCCTTAACGGCAAATACATTAATTATTGGTGTTACCCAATCAGGAGAAACTGCTGATACTTTAGCGGCTTTAGGGATGGAAAAAGAACGTCGCCAAGGGAAGGAACTTAAGTATCGAGCGCGACTTTTAGGTATTACCAATCGCCCAGAAAGTAGTTTGGGGTTAATGGTTCCCCATATTATCAACACTTTAGCCGGAATTGAAATTGGTGTAGCAGCTACGAAAACTTTTACAGCTCAACTTATGGCATTTTACGCTTTGGCGTTAGATTTAGCTGCTCGTCGTCAGCCAGTTGCGCTAGGGAAAATAGCGGAGATTATTAACGGGTTGCGGCAAATTCCTCAAGAAATTGAAACGGCTTTACAAACTCAGGAAAGTTTAACGGAACATTTAGCACATGATTTTGCAGAAACCAAAGATTTTATCTTTTTAGGTAGGGGAATTAATTTTCCCATTGCCTTAGAAGGAGCTTTAAAATTAAAGGAAATCAGCTACATTCACGCTGAAGGTTATCCGGCGGGGGAAATGAAACATGGACCCATTGCTTTATTAGAAGCGAAAGTTCCAGTGGTGGCCATCGCGGTTCCTGGTGGTGTATACGAAAAAGTGATTTCCAATGCTCAAGAAGCCAAAGCCAGAGATTCTCGGTTAATTGGTGTAACTCCCTTCAATGATGGCGAAGCTGGGGAAATATTCAACGATTTGCTCCCGGTTTCCCAAGTGGATGAGTTGCTATCGCCTATTCTCACTGTGATTCCTTTGCAACTATTGGCTTATCACATAGCAGCCCGTCGCGGTTTGGATGTTGACCAGCCTCGTAACTTGGCGAAAAGTGTTACGGTTGAGTAATTTTATACCTTGGTACAGAAATTTTTGTAGTAAGATAAAACAGTTTAACAAAGGGCGATGCCATTACCTTTGTCCGCTGGCCATGGCTTTTTTTATTTCAGAGTTTATTTTGGCTATTACGGTAGCCAATAAAAAGCCAATAAAGTACATATAAGCTATAAGCAAAACTTTATTGACTCATTTCCACAGTACTTAGAAAATTTTTTAAATAAATATCGGAAACAACATCTCAAGGCTGCTTCAACACTGATGAAATGTGATGGTGAGTGGAGGGTAGTGTAGGAATAAGACCTGGGATAGCCCAAGTGCTGGGTTGTCAGTTTACTTGCCAAAATGTTGTTTTTTGGTTGAAATTAGCATAGCTTAACAACAACCTTAAACTTTGGCTACAGCCTAGAAGGCTGTGAAAGCTTCACCAAGTTGGCAAAAGTCTTGGTGTTGTAGAAACTATTTATTAAGATTGTGGTGAATGCCTAGATATTTACAGTATTGTTGCTGTAGTATGGTCTTTGGCCAGTAAGTATTCTTACAAAGTTAATAATAACTTTTTGTTTTGCGGATATCTCTAAAGATTCTTGAAAGACTACACTAGCCTATTTCAGAATCAGTATAAGGATTTTCGTTTTTTTTAATGTCCAGTTTTCTACCCCCTGAAATTAAGATGAAACTAATCAAAAAATCTGAAAAACTTCTCCTCGATAAAATCAAGCTCATGGAGGAAGCAGAAGAAAAAGGTGTTCCACTGGATAGTGTGATTCCCCCAGAACCCATAGTTGAAGAATATCAAGAATATATAATAGAGGATAGGGAAGTTAATTATATTCCTTTACGTACTCATCCCATAGTTCAATCTGTGGGTAACTCAGGTTGGCAAGTTTCGGATATTTGGAAGGATGTAAGAGTAGATAATTTCTCCGGTTGATAGAAGTAGTCACAGTATTCAATCTTGTTAACCCTGGGGAGTAGAAGTCCCAGAACTACACAAACCAAACTGTCCTGGGCGGAACTTGAGTTTTCGCTTTTTCCGCCGAGGCTGAACCTTGGGGAATTTACGTTGATTTTTCTCAAGCAATTTTTTTATCTATTTTCACACAGACATGATGGGTAATCCGGATCAAAGCTTTAAGTATTTTGTAGTACAAATAAAATTGTTTAGTAATTTTCTCGGCTTTGATTTTTTTGGTGATATAGTATACAAGGATGGATAAAATAAAAATGCTGTAGCCGTGAAACAAAAGCCAAAACCAAGGATCGCCTTCCTTCGTGAAAAAGCAGGGCTAACCCAGCTTGAGCTATCTCGTCTTGTGGGCGTGACTGAAAGCACTATCCAAAATTGGGAAAGCGGTAGGACTGGGACAGATTATATTGAAAGAATCATTAGGTTTTGCAAAGTCTTGAATTGCCAAGTAGAAGACCTAATTGAAGATATGAATGAGTCATTAGACAAGCCTGTGGGTAGACTAGGCTCACGTTAGGTAAAATGCACAATTTATTGAGTAGTGGGAAATCAGCCTCAGTGAGGGCTGGCACTTCTGAGACAAAAATTACTCAACAAGGAAAGCCAAGTATAGCTAATTCTCAGGGCATTGTGGGCTACAGGTGGCTGTGCTAACAGTGCTAATAAAGTAATTAGTAATTTTTAGCTCCCGAATCAATCAGAATTCCTGGCTATGAGATTATGGTTGCTTTTATTTTGCTTCCATAAAGCATCAACTGTTACAAATTCATAGCCTTGGTGTAGCAATTGGGGAATCAGTGCTTGAATTGTCACAGCAACATATTGTCCACCAAAGGAACCATCATGCAAGACAATTAGTGAACCATTTTGCACTTGTTTAATAACTCGTTGGACTACGGTGGCAACTCCCGGGCTGACCCAATCTTCCGGTACGACACTCCACATTACTGGACGGTAATTCCATTTGAGGAATAGTCGTAAAGTTTGGGGTGTAAATAAACCGTTGGGGGGTCGCACATCTCTAACTTCTTCTGGTGTCAAACCACAAGCATTGTAAATAGCCAGTTGAGTTTTTTCTAAACTATTTTGCAGGTCATTTGGGGAAAGTGTGGGAAAACAGCGATGCTCATAACCATGTAATCCAATCCAGTGTCCGCCATCGCATATAGCTTTGGCAATAGACGGAAAGCGGTTCACACAAGCACCCAAGCAAAAAAAACTGGCTTTGATGTTGTGACGTTCTAATACAGTCAATACTTGGGGTGTGTATTCCGGGTGGGGGCCATCATCAAAAGAGATAGCAATTGCTTTGACATGGGGATTACCACTCCAAAGACAGTTAGGAAAACTGGGTTGGAGAATGTGATAAAGAAAAGGGTATAAGGGCGCTAACTGCATTTTGAGTTTTTTGTAGCTTGTCTTAGTTTAGCGGTTAAAAAAATTAAGATATTTGTGCATTAGTGACTAATTAAATATAAACTTCTATGCGCTTATCTTCACTGGATGTTTTTCGAGGTATTACCATTGCTGCCATGATTCTTGTTAACATGGCGGGAGTTGCAGGTGATGTGTATCCCCCCTTAGCCCATGCTGATTGGCACGGCTGCACACCAACAGACTTAGTGTTTCCTTATTTTTTATTTATTGTTGGTGTAGCAATGTCATTTTCCTTATCAAAGTACACCGAAAAAGCTTACTGGCGTATTTTACCCCGTGCCGTCATGCTCTTTTGCTTGGGGTTATTACTCAATGGCTTCTGGAATCAGGGGATTTGGACATTTGATTTAAGCAATATCCGTATTATGGGAGTATTACAGCGTATCAGTATCACTTACCTGTTTGCTTCCCTTGTAGTCCTTAACCTACCGCGGAAAGGACAATGGATACTAGCAGGTGTATTACTTATCGGCTATTGGCTAACTATGATGTATGTACCAGTTCCGGATTTTGGGGCGGGGGTACTGACACGAGTGGGGAACTTTGGCGCTTACATTGACCGCTTAATTATTCCCCAAGTCCACCTATATGCAGGTGATGGATATCAAAATTTAGGCGATCCAGAGGGATTATTTGGCACTATTCCTGCTATGGTTAGTGTGCTTATTGGATATTTTACGGGGGAATGGATACGTAATCAACCAGTAGAGACACGCACCAGCCTGGGGTTAGCATTATTTGGTATTGGTTGCTTAATTATTGGTTGGGGGTGGGGCTGGGCATTTCCCATTAACAAAAAACTGTGGACAAGTTCCTATGTAATGTTCACCAGTGGTTGGGCTTTAGTATTATTAGCAGCTTGTTACGAACTGATGGAAGTGCGAAAAATCCGACGCTGGAGTAAGCCTTTTGAAACTATGGGCTTAAATGCCATCGCTTTATTCATTGCATCCGTTTTGTTAATTAAAATCCTAGTTAAAACCAAAATTGGCACAGGAGAAACTGCTCTCACCACCTACAACTGGATTTATCAAAACATCTTTGCATCTTGGGCGGGTAATCTCAACGGTTCACTATTATTTGCCCTAGTCACCCTTTTATTTTGGTTAGCAATTGCTGACCTGATGTATCATCAACGTTGGTTTCTCAAAATTTAACTGTGAACTTCTGGGCTTCCCCATGAAATTCTTTTCTTCAGATTGCAGGTAAATGAGCTACGTGGATCAACAATCAAACTGTTGTAGTGCGGGCACACTACGGCTACAGGACGCAAGCCATGGGATGCGCTCAGTACAAGTATTGCCCGCTAAGGGTGTAATTCACTCAAATCAAGTGTGCTGTAATGCCAATGTCAAAGCCCCATAAAGAATACCTATGTCAATACTTCCACTTTTTCAGCGGCCTTAACTTGATCAAGAATTGTCCACAACTCTTGCAACATTGGTTCTAACCCAGTGCGGGTAACTGCTGAAATCAAAAAAACCGGAGATAGACAAAGGTGATTTAGTTGAGTAGCCAATGCTTCTAAATCTACTGTTTCTCTATCAACTGCATCAATCTTGTTCAAGGCTAAAATTTGCGGACGCTTTGCTAAACCTCGTCCGTAGGCTTGTAACTCTTGCTGAATTATTTTGTAGTCACGAATCACATCTTCGCTGGTGGCATCAATTAAGTGTAGCAGAACTTTTGTGCGTTCAATGTGGCGCAAAAAATCGTATCCCAAACCTGCACCTTGGGAAGCACCTGCAATCAAACCGGGAATATCGGCGAAAACAGTACCATCACCAGTGGGTTTTCTGACTACACCCAAATTGGGAATAAGAGTTGTAAAGGGGTAGTCAGCAATTTTGGGACATGCAGCTGATAGAGAAGAAATTAGTGTAGATTTACCAGCATTTGGTAAGCCAATAATACCTACTTCTGCCAAAAGTTTCAACTCTAGGCGCAGTACCTTCATTTCGCCAGGTAGTCCAGGTAAAGCATATTCTGGGGCGCGGTTACGGTTACTCAAAAAATGCTGATTTCCTAGTCCACCTTTTCCACCTTCAGCAACTAGAAAACGTTGTCCAGGGTCAATTAAATCACACAGTAAAGCACTTGTACTGCCATCATAAACAGAAGTACCAGAGGGAACTTCAATGATAAAATCCTTACCATTAGCTCCAGTGCGATTGTTTGGCCCACCACGTCCACCATCATCCGCTTTAAAATGATGCTTGTATTTGAAGTCCAGTAAAGTTTGTAGGTTTGTATCAACAACAAAAATTACTGAACCGCCTTTTCCTCCGTTCCCACCAGAGGGGCCGCCTGCTGGTACGTATTTTTCACGTCGAAAAGCCACGATACCATCGCCACCTTTACCAGCTTCAACTTCGATTACTGCTTGGTCAATAAATTGCATAACTTAGCCATTAGTCATTGGTTATTGGTCATTGGTCTTTGGGAAGGATACCAATTGATTTCAGATATGGAAGCATTTTTAAGACAATTGATCAACGAGTAATTCCTGAAACCTCCTACTTGACATATCCTACTAATCACCAATGACCAATGACTAAATATATGCTGAAATATCCTCACCACATTCATCTGCTAAATAGGAGAGGGCGCGAAAACGTAAACCCACTAGTTGCTCATACAATGGGTTGAGTTGACACAATGGGGGTATATGAACAATTTTGTGTCCAAATAAAGTTATATCCCGCTCAAAGGGACACTGAGAGGGAATCATTTTGCACAAAAAACGGGCAACCGTGGGGTCTTGGATTTCTAGTTTGTCTAGCCAGTCAGCCAGGGAAAAAAGCGCATCTTGTGGAGGTGCTGTGGGTGTAGATACTTGTCCCTCATGTTCTAGGGTATGACGTAAGGAGTCTATAATATCTTTTGGCTGTTCCAAGGCTTCGCACAACTGATGAAGAACTTGATCTTCTTGGGGGGAATATGTACCATTAGCGATGGCCACCATCACTGCTGTGCGAGTAAAATTTTCGGCTGCTCGTGTTCTTTTACCCAACTTTGCAGCCAATTCTTCTGGTTGAATTACTGCTAGTGAATTCAACGAAATCCCTGGAGCTATATCATTCTGGGTAAGAGTGGTAATTAATTGCTTTTCTTCAGGGTCAAAGTTACCATCTGCCCAGGCAATTGTCAGCAGTCCACGTAACCAAGCGGTTATTTCTTCCCTGCTATAAGGAGATTTCGTAACACTTGTCATAGTTACGCCTCAATATTTCCTTGCTTAACATTAAGCCACTTTATATCATTATACACACTGAATACAGAACTTGTAAGTACTATAGCCTCCTGAGAGTTTCAACGAAGTAGTTGAGAATCTGAATAAATTATATCTAAAAATAATCTTGAGAATTTTTATAGTTAAACTAAAAAAGAACGCGTGAGTTGGTGGAATGGATTTGTTGGTTAAAAAATTTCAACTTAGCCGTAAATAGGGTCAAAACCATGTTAGTTTAGCTCCTCTGGAAAAGCAGCACAATTAAAGCAGCATCAATCCAAACTGACTGATTCTCAGTGAACACAAATTTTTCGTGGAATTGGCTACAAATTTGATAAATTAATTAATGCAAAACTATCTCATTTGTAGCCCTACTTGAACTCAATAACCATTTTTGTCGCTAATTATACATGAAGTTTTATTTTGGCATTGAACATGAAGTCGCTTTCCTCAACCAGGAAGGAAAATTTGCTGATTTTTCCCAAACTAAATTTGCTAACTTTGAACAAATTGTGGAGGAATTGCCCACATACCCCAAGGATTGTTCGCAATTGCGCGTTGGAGATGCGGGTATTAGGCAAAAGAGGTGGTACATTGAGGGATTTGAAAGATTTGCTGATTCTGACAAGGTAATTGGCTGTGTACCTAAAGGTATTGAAATTAGAACCACTATTCACTCTGATATTCAAGGAGCTTTAACTGAATTGTCAGAAAGTTTCCAGTTACTGCGTGAAGTGGCCACTAGCTACGGTTTTTCACCTGTTTTAACTAGTTTTAACCCCTATAAGACTGTGTTTGACCCTGAACCTCCTTTAAACAATTATGAACTCAAACAGTTACAGGCTTATCCTGATGAACACACCGCGAATATTTACATGGTGACTTATGGTCCAGATTTAAATATTTCGGTGGCAGATTTACCAATTGAAAACTTGATTGATATTGGCAAGAAATTAACTTATTACAGTCCCTATATCGTTCCTTTTAGTTATAGTTCTCCTTTTTACAATGGGGGATTATGGGATGGTTTTTCAGTACGAACTTTTGTCAGAACTGGAATAAGAGCAGCTGCTTTAGTATTTGTGGAGAAACAAGAACAGTTAATTAATAGTGTACCTTCATTAACAAAAATTGCCCGGATTCCCTCTGAAGTCGGACGCATTGAATTTAAAGCTTGTGATAGTTGCGATAATTTTTCTATTTATGGGGCTTTATTGGCATTATTGAAAGGTTTGATATTAGATAAAACCTTACTAGGTAGGGCAATTACACCTAACGCTACTTTACACCAAATTTCTGCAAAAGAAGGCTTTGATAATGCAGATATTTTTTCTAATGCTGCAAAAATTTTACAAGTAGCTGAAGTTGCCTTGGGTGATGATTCAGATGTGCATTTATTAACTCCATTAAAAGAGATACTGGCACAGCGAAAAACTAAGTCCCATCAACTCATAGAGGCTTATGAACGTTTAGGTTCAATAGAAGAAGCACTGCAACAAACTTACCAGGGATAGTAATGAACTATTTTAGTTTAGAGTTTGTTTTATCTTCCTGACTTGGGGGAATTTTTTCAATGGGAATTAATGCTTCAATTACGGCTTTAACAATCGGTGCGGCGACGGTGGAACCGTAAGCATTTGCACCTTTTGGCTCATCCGCTACTGCAAAAACTACATAGCGGGGAGATTCCACTGGCAAAATACTCACGAAGCTAGTGATACGGGCATTTGGGATGTAACCCCCATTAGCACTAGCTTTTTGAGATGTGCCTGTTTTACCACCAATACGATAACCTGGAATTTCTGCCGCCTTACCTGTGCCTTCTGACACAACAGTTTCCATCATTTCTACCACTGTTTGGGTTGTGGCTGGTGAGAAAATCTGGCGCGGTGCAGGAAGATTGGGGGAATAATGCATCTGACCTTTACTATCCACCAACCCTTGGACTACATGGGGTGTGACTAATTTACCACCATTGGCTAGAGCACCGTGCATTTGTACTAACTGTAACGGTGTTAAAGAAAAGCCTTGCCCAAAGGATGTAGTTGCTGCTTCAATAGCTGAACCGATAAATTCTTTTTCACCTTTGAGCTGTCCACGAACTTCAAAAGGCAAATCTGTCTCAAGGGTTTGTCCTAATCCCAAACGTTCCAGCCAGTTGTAATAGGCTGAAGGCTTCATGCGTTCAATTATTCGCACCATACCAATGTTGCTAGAAGTTTGCAGTATTTTGGCAATGTTAATTTTTCCATGGCTATTGTGACCAGCATTTCGGATGGTGTGCTGACCTATCTGAATAAAACCGGGGTCATTAAAGAAATCATCTGCTTTAATTACATTATTCTCTAGGGCGATGGCTACATTCAAGGGTTTAAAAGTTGATCCCGGCTCATAAAGATCAGTCACAGTCCAGTTTTTGAACAGTGCAAGGTCGGCTTTTGAGTATTCATTAGGGTTATAGGTGGGATAAGAAGTTAGAGCTAGTAAAGAACCATCTGAAGCATCCATGACAATTACCGCTCCACGTTTGGCTTTAAACTTCTCTATTTGTTCTTGTAAAGCAGTACGGGCGACCCTTTGCAAACGGCTATCAATAGTTAGTTGCAGTTGCAGGTCATCAAAATTTAAAAATCCTTCCGGTGCATGATTTGGTAGTAATCTCCCATTACCCGCACGACTCATGCGGACTGTCTGTACAGAACGTTCTAATAAATTCTCTTGACTGTATTCCACACCAGCCTGACCTTGACGGTCAATATTTACATAACCCACTACGTCTGCAACTAAATTGTTTTGTGGGTAGTATCGGGAGTATTTTTGAATTAATTCAAGGCCATTTAAGCGTAATGATTTCACACGGTCAGCATTTACTTCCGGGAGGGTAGAAGCAAGTGTAATGCCACTGTTTTGGCGGGTAAAAATTTTCACTAACTCACCGGGAGTTTTATCCAATATGGGAGCTAGCCGTTCTGCGATTTGTTGATTAGACTGACTAAATAGCTTGGGATGGGCATATAAGGTATACACGGGGCGGTCAATGGCTAACACATTTTTACTGCGGTCTATAACTAAACGACGGGGAACAAAAGGTCGTAAGTTCACCATTTGCTGATTGCGTGCCTTTTGGGTTAGTTTTGTTCCCTGGATGATTTGTAATTTATATAAATTGATAGCCAATCCCAACCCTGCGGTCATTAGTATACCCCAAACCACGAATAGTCGGGATCTTGTATTTGGTATTTGGTCTGGAGCCTGAGAGGTAAACCTGTGCATAAACTTTAGAATACAAGACTTCCTTAGCCTTTTAAATGTTGGATGGGGAAAATTTCTGAATTTCAATTTAACCGGAAATTTCTGCATTGACCTGCTCAGTATGAGTTATCAGTTATCAAAAGAAGTGGGAGTTACCCAATTTTATAGTGCCTGAAGTGGATGACTTGAGACGAGGTTTTAAATCCTCAACTCCAACTTTGATAACTGTTGACTGTTTTAATATCCTAGTGGTGAAGGAGTGTTTTGTAGCTTTTCCAAACTTGATGGTGTACCAGAGGGTTTGGTATGGGAACTATGAGATGGAGATGGTGTGGGCAAAAAAATTGTTCTTGCTGGCGTGGGTGAAACTAGCTTAAGTGTTTCCTTTTCAGCTTCCTCAGCCATTTTGTTCTTGAGGCTGGCGTTGGTTGTGGTTAACTGCCGTTCATGGAGTTGTAGGTTTTGCAATCTGTTATATCCTTGACTCCACAGCTCTTGAGAATATACTGTCCAACCATAAACAAATAGAGTAGCTGTCACTAATAAAAAAGCTACAACTGAGGAATAACGATGTGAGGTGTACAACCGTAGTAACCACAAGGGTGCTGCTCCTGAACCAGGCATTACGGGTAGGTGCACGAAAGCTGACTTCTGATTTTTTTGCTTTGTTGTCTTTGAATGATTTTTGGGCTGGGATATTGGTTTTTTAACCACCTCTGGCAATGTATTAGTGGCAGAAACCGATAAATTTTTTGCAGAATGCCGTTGTCTTTTTGCGGATACTGGTAAAACTTCATCTGCAAGTTTAGATGTACTCCCAACAGTTGATTTCACAGAGGTGGAGCGCTCCTTTCTTGCAGATGGGGTAGAATTTCGCCGGAACCAAGTACCTGTTGTGGAAACGGCTGATTTACGAAGGACAACCATAAATGTTTTGAGATTGAAAATACTGTGTTTTAGAAGGTTTGCCTGTTTTGGCTATGGCATTAAGTGAGTATTGTAATACTTATAACCAGTAAACAGGAATATTGCATTTAAAGTATGGCAAGAGGAGGCCGCAAAGGGCAAGACCCGAAGAAGATTAACAACCTTTAATGTAATGTTTTGGTTAGCTACTAAGTTGATAATTACTGTACTGCACAGGTAGAGAGATTAATAAGTTTACTGCACAATAACTAAACTCATAAAAATTAACCTAAAGGGTTGCTTTAAAAAATATCAGCACAAGGCATTTCAAAAATTAGCAACAAATAGGTTATCTTATTCAACAGGCGAATTGTTTTTCATCGCCGTCATTTGGTGAAAGAGGAGTTCATGATGAAGACAAGAATCTTTGGTTTTATTCTAATGTTAGGGATGGTTGGGATTCTGGGAGCTTGTCAGCCTAGTACTCAACCCGAAGTTACACCAGCTACTCCCACCCCTGGTGGTGAGCCAACTGACAGTGCTACTCCTACCCCGACACCCGGATCCACTCCATAAAACTTAGCCGGAGAAATCCCGCCCAAAAAGTTAATGATAGTAAAATTTAATACAACAATTAATTTGGGTCTGGGCGAGTACACAGCATCTTATTCCTAACAGGAGTAAAATATCGAGTTAAAATAGTACGTAAAGGACACTGGTAAACATAGATTTATTTGCAACCAAGTGTCCTTACTATGACTTAAGTAAAAACTCTTCAAAATGCCATTTCTATGTGGTTTATGCCTGATTTTTTCTTTATTACTTGATGACCTTGGGTAGGTTATACTATTGTTATCCTTAACCAAGGATAGTGAGTTTTTACTTTGAAAAAATAGAAATTAACTAGGTAAAATTTACTTTTCTTTTGTAGAAAAAAAGTAGCATTATGTTGCTGCTACAGTTTAGCACATCCCATTATTGCCGCAAAGCCCGTCTGGCGCTAGGCTACAAGCAAATTAATTATAAATGCGAAAATCTGACTCCTGGATTGCATATCCTTCGCCTTAGGGCTATGACAGGTTTGAAGACTCTGCCTGTTTTGCTGCCACAAATTGAAGGACAACGGAGTGTGATTCCTGATTCTACAGAAATTTTAAAGTTTCTGGAAAATTACCAAACAGAACCATCATTCTTGTTACCTGACTATGAACAGCAGACACAAGCTTGGATGCTAGAGGATTGGTTGGATGAAAGTGTAGGTACGGCCACAAGATTTGTATACTATCAGTTTCGCGCTGGTGAAGGTAAGGAAATTGATCCTTCAGTACTTAGTCAAATTGTCATCTCAGTGGTGCGCCAACAATATGGCATTAACCAGGCTAGTGTGGGATTAGCTAAAAACAGACTTGCTACTGCATTCTCAGAGTTATCTATCCGCTGGGAGAAAAATAATTACTTAGTAGGTAATAGACTAAGTGTAGCAGATATTGCGGCGGCGGCTTTATTGAGTCCCCTAGCACTAATTCCCGAGTATCGTCAAGGATATCCCTGGTTATTTGAACGCCTTGTGCAAGTCCATGAACTGTGTCATGAACCATTACCACCAGGGTTATGAAAAAGAACAGGAAAATATTTTTTTGGGTTTTGACCATCAGCACTACTATTGTGATCTGGTCAACTAGTAATTGGGGGACAAATGTAGTTGCGTTACCACCACCAGACGACATACCAGAAGAAATATTACGGACAGAAATTATCATAGACGCGCGATCGCCTGTTGATGGTAAACCCCTAAATGCTGCCCAATACGCAGAACTGCAAGAACAGCTGCAAGTCAGTCCTCCACCCAAACTAAGTACCAATGTACGGCAAACTGTTTACCTTTTAAAGTTGCGTAAAGCGTTACTGCAAATTTTCCCCTTTTTAGATATTTGACAAATTCAGTTTTATCTGTATGTTTATCTATTACCCCATTATCCTGATTAGACTGATGCGACATTATGATATATGATACCAGTAGTAAAGAAATAGCGAATAAATATAACTAACATTTAGAAGCATAAATTTGGCTAATATACTCATAATCACCATTAAACCTCTGGTTTGATGGGTGGGGAGTAGTTGGATTTTTGTCAATTTTTGTATTTAGGAGTTGCAAAATCGCACCTTTTACAATTTGAGTAACCCCTTGCTCCTTACTTGCTACATATTGATATAACTTATTGAATCTTTGGTCACAGATCCGCAAATTTAATCTAGTCATTTTCATGTTTGTCTATCCAAGGTTGTCACAAGTATGTGATCATTAACTCTAGTAAAGGATGACATAGACAAGTGCAAACAGTATACCAATACAAATTACGTCTAACAAAACAGCCAGCCATTGCAATGCATAGATGTTTACCTATGGTTGGTAATCAATATAACTATTTGTTAGGTGACAGATTTCATTGGTATGAGCAAAATCCTTGTGCTATTAACTTTTGTCAAATCTTCAGCCACTTTCAGGAATTAGCAAAGAATCCCAACTATAAGGGTCAAATCAAAAAAACTTACCTTTTATACCAAGACATTTATTCACGGATTTTACAGAATAATGTAGTGAAAAGATTTAAGGTAACCTGTAACCCTTTTCTCAATAGTGAGAGTAAGGGGAAACTTAGTAACAAAGGAAGATTCAAATCTCGTGACTGTGATCCTACGTTGGGGGATCCACAGATGCAAAATGGCTATTTACAAAGCAATTTGATTAACAGACTAAAACTGAACAATTTT
>Ga0172367_10005688_pt1 | contig 14975 bp, 13 predicted proteins | sample Lak10m_FD_114542 | JGI IMG/M metagenome (GOLD analysis project Ga0172367, IMG submission 114542) | Freshwater microbial communities from Kabuno Bay, South-Kivu, Congo - kab_022012_10m | ecosystem: Environmental > Aquatic > Freshwater > Lake | place: Democratic Republic of the Congo: South-Kivu... | reverse complement strand
GCTACTGCGTTCTTCTTGTGGCTTCGACAACGACATTCAGATGCGGAATTTGACATGGGTCAATTCTACCACGATGATGACACAATGTCCCCACCACCACCAACACCATCATCGCCTGTGTCAGAATCGCCTGCGCCAGAATTGCCACCGTCACCACTGCCCGGAATTTCTACAATTGACGAATTAGTTAATCTCGTCAGAGAGATGGCCGGTCTACAAGATGAACTCGAAGCCGCTAACGCTGAAGAAATCGAAATGGTTGATCTTAGACCGCTTGGTCTGGTGTTGGCGGAAGAAGATGACGGTCAGGGAGGAGACCCCACATCTTTTGAAGTGGAGATTCACCCTACCACCGAACCCAACGAACCCAATCTGGCGGTGGTGGGAGACGAGGAGGACAAAGAAGATGATCCGAGAGGGGGTTCGACATCTGTTGAAGTCCAAGTTACCGAGTCCAATGAGATTCGCCCAGAACCGACCGAACCCAACGAACCCAACGAACCCAATGAAAGGAGGCGTTTTGTCTTGCCAAATTTTCGTAGGTTGTATTAATGCATTGCAATAATGCAACCTGCGAAAACCCCTTAACTTATCGAACGACTTATCAAAAATGTACATTTTGATAACTTGTTCATAAGTTAAGGTATTATGTGTGTTCTTATTTAAGAGACAAATTTAAGAGAATTGTTTTTTGTTTTATTTTTTCATAAAGTAAAAGTTTCATAAAGTATTTTTAAATTTAATAAAGTATTCGATCGATGTTTTCACATTAGTTACATCTAGGACAAACATTGTAATGCTTTTTGATCAGATAACTGCCATAGGGGACACTGTGAATGCCACAGTCAAAAATCCATCGTTTTGTGTCAACAAAGTTCAATGCCTTCTTGTTAATTAGGACAGTCTTAATGTTGTGTTTGACAGACCGAATGCTGTAGAAGTTTTCTCTGATCGTAGAATGATTGAACAAGCAATTTTTGTACTGATCAAATTTCAATCGATTTTTAATAGCCGAACGGCCGATGCCCTTGCATACTTTTTTGTCACTTTTTGCTGACGTAGACATGTCTTCAAGCCGCATGGCATAGCACTTTGACCGCAGACCGACAAATTCGAGGCATTTCAGTTTACCACAGAGTTCATCTTTGAAGTAACCCAACTTCGTTTTGTTTTCAAGAGAAAATTTGGGGTGTTGTGGTGGATAGTTCGAATAGTCCATGAATTGTTCAAAGTGACCCATAAACTTGTCCTTGTTAGACACTTTGAACAAGAAAGAATCGGTGTCAGTCATTCCAAGGTCCATTTTTGCACCTGAAGGCATCATTTTGTTGTACCAAGCGTCGAACATGATGAGTTTACTCTGAAAAGAATAAAAATTGGGGTCTAAATTAAGTATACCTCGATGGCCGTGCGGGCTAATAGAAGTAACTAAGGGAGAATTCAACCATGACTTTGCATGGCCATCGTGGCATACTTTTTGTAGTAAGAAAATAATTACCAACTCCAAAATGGTGACTCCAATGGCAATGGGTGTGTTGTGCATAATTGAAGGCAGACAATGATTGGTCTGAACAAGATTTTCGTCGATGATTACGTAGTGCTTGAATGTAGGACAAGAGGCCGATTTTAATGCAGACTCAGCTTTTAAGTGCAGTTTGACATTCATGTAGTCTCTGACGCATTGGATCGTCTTACCGTAGACCGAATTGGACTGAAAATGAAAAGATATTGCGGAATTACTTACATGCCCCTATAGCTCAAACGGTTAATGTGTTGAATGTTTCAAATATGGAAATATTGATAAAACAAGGTTAACTTAGACTGGAGTGGTATGTCAAGCTGAAAAATGCTAGAAATTTAAAGGAATGATGATAAATTTAATTAAAACGAGAGTCCACGACTGCCATAACAAATTAGTGCTTACAACTATGTGAAATAAGATAGTGGTATTGTTATCTGCTTCTATCTGTTGTAATACTATGGTTAAAATATTGTCTGTTATGCGAATAACACAGGAGCAATATTTTTTACTTACCAACTTTTTAAATAGATCCATTTCAAATTTTGAGTTGGCCTGTTGTCTTGCTTCGGTGGTTTTTTCGATGTAGGGTGCCAACAAGTGGGTCTGTGTGAACTCTAGAACTCGATGGATGGCTTTTAATCTTAGACCGAGGGTCAAGTAGAGCTTCAAATTTTTGGCGTGCAAAACATAATTCTGCTTGTCATGAAAAGTTGACATTAGTTTGACATCCTTGTAATGTTTTCCATCAGTTTTTTCGATTGAACTTTGAATGAAAGGTGAGAGATTGTCAAAATTAACTTCAAGAATTTCTGGAGCCAGTGGAAGGGAAGAATGGGACTCATGCAGTTTCTTTGGATAATGTAGATCACATTCCACAAAATAGCCTTTTTCACCTTCCAAATCAAGCCGAGAGACATCGAAGGAAGCAATTTCGTTCTTGTCTAGCCACCTGAAGTCTTTGTAAGGTAGTTTTTGCATCTGCGCTTCACCGTAGAGGTTATTGCGGTCCTGATAAATGATTTCTCCGTCCAACGTTTCAGAACTGAGGTATCTGGTGTTTATAAAACTAACCCCACCTCTTTTGCCCATTTCAAGAAACTGGACAATGTCTATATCAGTAGGTAGTTCAATTTCAGCTTGGGTAATTTTCAGCATGCTGTCATAACCGTATGCAGGTAAACTGATGTAATGTCCGGGGTCAATCTGGCTGAATTTGATCATTTCGTCTCTGAATTTTTCAAACACCTCTGCTAATATGACCACATCAATTTTGCAGTATAAAGCAGTGTAGTCGATGAGATTTTTCATTTCAAATTCCTTCCAAACTTTTTTAGCAAAGCAATGGTCTTCTTTGCTAATTGAAGTCTCTGATAATGTTGAATAGAAATCAGTCCGTTTCGGCAATTTTTTGGTCTTTTGCATAGTTTCCAGACTTTTGCAGTACTCGTAGGGAAAAAATGACTTCCCTAAAACCATTTCCATTCTTTCTTTGCAAAGGCGGCCGTGCTTTTGTGTTAGATATGTTTGCTTAAGGATTTCGTACTTGTGGTTGGATTCCTTCAGGTTGTTGGCCAGTTGACTAAGCGATTCTTGCAAAAAGGCTAGACTATCCATGAATTCAAAGCAGTTAAAGCGCATGGTCCTAAAGTTTTCACCATTGTAAGGCAGAACGGAAATGTTATGTATGTCTCCCGTGTAATTTGCAAGTGCCTTAATAATAAAATGCATGTCGTACCTAGAGCTGTTGTGAGCAAAAATTTTTAATGTTTTTGGCCTTCGTCTTCTCAAATTGCAAGATTGGCATGCTGCACCCAAGTATTTGGAAGTAAAGTGACAGTGGTCTTTGCATTTCACTGTTCCACTTGTAAAAAGATTTTTGCAGATGTAACAATGATTGGCAGAAAGGAAGTCGTTCTCATCTTCAGTCGTCATTATGATGGTTTTCTTCGTTTCAAGCAAGTCACTAACCCATAACTTCTCTTGTTCTAGTAGGTGCCCAATGAAATGAATGTGAGCATCTTCTCCTACATAGGTGTCTTCGTGAACAATTTTATTGTTAGGTCCCAATACCAAAAAGCTGTAGCAGATGGGTAGTTGTTGGTTTATGTCTTCTATATAACTAGTATCGCACTTGCACTTAAGGCTAGAGCACTCCTGGCAAATTTTCGTTGCATTTGGATTTAGCACACATTCAAAATCAACATAGGCAATATAGTCAAGTCGATGGGTCCTTTCAAAATTTTTAAATCTGATTATGTTCTCTCCTTCCGATGGTACTTTTTCAATTCTAGCTTTATTTAGGCAACATGTTTTAGAATGTTCATCTCTTAAGTCCTTTTTACTGAAGGAGTTAAAACAGTTGACACAAAAGAATGCTCTCTGATAGGACCGCTTTTTTCCGTTATTGTATACTTTTTTCAAAAAGTTGTCAATGTTTTTAATCAACATGTAGTGCCCTCCATCGTTAGTATGATACAGTAAGATGTTGACAAAATTCTTGCCCGTTCCAATTCCATATTCTAATGGAAAAATCTTGTCGTCCTTTGTTCTCATCATCACATTGTACCTTAAGTCCAACTGCCTGTTGTTTTTTGCAAATTTTTTGATGTCCTCAATGGACATTGGGAATTTTATGCCAGTTAAATCGAATTCTTTTTTTATCATAGTCTTCAGCTTCAGGTTCTCATTTTTGAAGGGTACCTTTTTGTTGATCAGCATGCCATAAAGCAAGAAATAGGCAATGCAATATAGAAAACAACTCTGGTCCTTGTTCTTAGGGGAATAAAGATTTGTGCTGTTGTCAAAGGTAACCAAAGATATTTTTCCACATCCTCCTCTGATTGGATTGACGCCTGTTATTTCAATGTCGTAAGCAACGCTTCTAGAAAACTGCCAATTCGAACCAGATCTCATAAATTCATCCAAACTTTGCTTTTGATGTCCGAAAGACTTTTTTATTCCTTCTTCAATTTTCTTTCTTGCTTGTGCATTAGCATAGAAGCCTGGTGCTCTAAATGGAATTAAGGCCTTTGTAACCTTTTCTCCTTGGTGATCAGTCATAATCATTTCTGCAATGAATATTAGACTGATCTTTGTCATGACCCTTTTTGCAGCTTCAATTTCGATCTCCTTTGCAATGAGGTTCTTAATTCCACGTTGAGACATTAGAAAATCCTTTTCATTGTCCAGAAAATGGTATCTCAAAGTCATGAACTTACGTTTGAATGCAGATTCCTTAATTTTAAACCTGCGGCTTGATTTGTGAGCGTTGACGTAATGGCGCTGTAGTTCATCATCCGAATTGAAGAGTTGACCGCAGAGGAAACACTTGTCCACAGTGTTGTCAATGTTGAGATGTTTTTGATTTTGGTGCTTGGTCAAATCGTGTTTTCGGGCAAACTGCCGCGAACAGTTTTCAATGTTACAGACGAACATTTTAACTGCGACTGATTGCAAAACTGTCTGGTCTTATATACTTTCAAAGTGTTGCAGACGCAGGCCTTAGAACATGTCTGAACTTGTCTGCTTTAGACCTTTCAGCTGTCTATAAAAAGAGACTAAATTTCAGAATAGACTATCAGTTGAAGATCATCACAAGAAGACGACAACCAATCTTACAAGATGCCTCCCAAACAAGCTAAAAAAAGTAAGTAAAAACTTTATCTCCTAAGCTCATAGTATTGGTGACAGTAGTGGGAAGTTGCTGACAGAAGTTGGATAAGTAAGTCAGTATTTAAACTGAGATCTTACTTTAAATTGATAATGTTATTTTTCCAGTGAAAATCGATGGCAAGAAGAAGAAAGCACAAGTCGTGCCGGTGCTCCAAGAAGCCTTACCGGAGGCTTCGCAAAAAGCAGAAGAGGAGACGGAGGAGGAAGAGGAAGACGAGGACGAGGACGAAGAATATGAGGAAGATTCTGGCTATGGCACTAGCCGGACCACTTCAGAGGAAGATATCTCTGAGGACGAAACTGATGCCGAGGAGAGCCCCGCCAAGGTAATGAAGAAAAAGTTACCTACCAGAGAGGCTAAAAAGACTAAGGCCCCTCCAAGTCTCCCCTCAAAAACAACCAAAAGGAAGCTTCCTGAGGTTGAAACACCTACCACCACCAAGAAGCCTAATCTTGGTGAAAAGAAACACCCAAAAATTGATCAAACCAAGTCTGTGGATGACAAGAAGTCCAAGAAAAAGGCAGATTTGGTGTTTGACGACACCAACCTCGATTTGAATCTGCATAATGCAGATCCAACAAATGTTGTTTCCAGGAGGGTTCTGTTGAACAACAATCTCATCATGACAAGCAAGATGATCAACCAGGCAACCAACAACTTGACCTATGACTATGCTGCTTTGGCGTTCCAGAGGAAGACAAACAGTGAAAAAATGTTTGAGTTTCTTCTGCCCCTTTCTCTGGTGCCCCGCATCATACAAGGTCTGGAGTACATTCAAAAGGAGAACCCAAAATTCTTTGCCAACAAGCACCAGATCTAAAATCCCACTACTGTCACCAATATTTCTCCGTGTCGAATTTTTAAGATTTCTGTCACCAATTTAATTTGATTGTTTCGTAAGTAAAATTCAAAAAAAATACATTCAATACTTTATTGCAAATGCTTTTGGATAAAATAAATTACATTTTGATCATTTTCTAAAAGATTTTTTTTATTAAAACATGACTTAAAATAGTCTTCAGATAGGTTAAGATCCTTTGATAAAAGATAGGCAACACAAAAGAATCCACAAAACTGACTGAAGTCAGATTGAATGGTTTGTGTGTTTTCAATTATCCTTTTTGTGGGAATTTTACGTATAAAACTCTTAATGTTAGGATCCAGATCGATACTTCCTCCAAAGGAATCGAAATAGTAAGTTGCATTTTTATTAATATAAATAGCCACAAAGTGGTCTCCAGCAGATGTACTGTCTCCGGTGTTAAAAATAATAGAACAGTTTCGTCTTCTATCTATAATAGGATGTAAATCACATGGGTAAACACCAAGAAAGGTATGATTATTTAGTATCTTTCTACATAACTTGTCAACGTAGTCGTTTGAAAGGCCCTTAGCCATTGTAGTATGTTAGACAACAGTAACTATCTTGTTGTGATCAATCAGAACTGTTTCATCGTATACTCCATAAAACATGAGTGTAACATTTTCAGTGGTTGCAGTCTTGAAACCAACATGGATGTCCAATACTCCGTTTTCATTGCCTTGAGAATGCACACCATTGCACAAATCCGGTGACATGTCGTAGGGAAAAAACACCGAATTAGATTTGAATTGTTCATAAGTGATATCATTAGATTGTGTTTGGTGGAGACCAATATTATTCAGAAACCAGTGGTAATTTAGAAGGGCACCGTCATCCTCCCAACTTGGCTGCAACGGAAGAGGGTGTATAGGACATCCATCAATAAAGACTTGCAGATAATTCAGATCGAAGTGTCTAAAATGAAATGGGTTTGCAGTTATCACATTTTCCATTGCTGATGAAGGCAAGAATGCAATGATAAAACTTCTAGGCAACCTTCCTCTAACGACTTGCGAAAATTGGGCACTCTTCAAGTCCCTAGTAATACTAAAAGTTCGGATTTTAGAGTGTGCAACAGGATAAATGTATGGTGTAGATGAGTTTTTGCTGGTAATGCTATTAGCTATTGTTGGTTCAACGGTAATTTTTCTCATATTCATCTTCAGATATTTCATCTTCACTTTCAGGGCATTTGCAGTTGGGGCAATAATTCCGAAATTGTCTGAATTTCGAATTAGTCTAATTTTAAGTTCTGTCCCAGGAGTCAAATAACGATGAACTTGTAGGAAGTCAATGTGAAGCTTCATTATGAACTGGACGTCCTTATTGTAAACTCTATCATGGCGCTTTCTGAATCCCATTTGGGCTTCCTTTATACCTTCAGTAATATTATTTTCATGCCCTAGAGGATCAGGCCAATACATTTCACGTGCCCATAGCGCGGTACGTTTTATATCTTGATCGTAAGACAAGTGATTTTCAATATAAGTCTTGTACGGATAAGTTGCAGTTGAGAGATCATTGATGCACTGCCCATTAATGCTGACTTCAACTTGTTTGAACAAGGTTTGAGGGAAATTGTTACATACCGTAAATTTATCTTTTTCTGTATCACCCAAATCTGAACCATCTGCCTTAACGATCCTAAATATACCATGTAGGTAGAGTTCACTCATCGGGATATACTCAAAGGAGTCATTAGGTATCAAAAATTCGTAAGGTCCTTCATCAGTAATTCCCGTTTGCAAATAGTATTCCTTGTTGGACGCACCAATTTGCGATTGATCGACAGGTGGAATACTAAAAAGATCAAGGGCACTACTACCCATTTCATGATCCTCGGTCACAAAAGTTCCTATTCCTGACTTGTCTGTCATATTTAAAGTGTTATATCTGTATTGTTGGTCAGTTAATTGTTGGCGATGGCCGAAGTAAGAAATGTGAAAATTAGCCTTAAAGTCGGAGGTTGTTCTTTAGATATTGCTCGAAAATTTTTGGAAGATAATTGCATTGCGTATAAGACTTCTCTCAATTTTATTAGTTTTAGGATAAACAATTTTACTTACGTCTACTTCAAAGAACCAATTAGCAATAAATTTACTAACCATATCAACATTACAAAGATTCCATCCATAGAGAAGATTGAGGAAGCTATTTTAAAATTAAAAGACCTGTGCCCAATTCAGATCTTATCTCAAAGTGTCGACAACATTATTGCAACCTGTAGTTTGGATAGACCCATAAATTTAAAAGAGGTAATAAATAAGAAATGCTTTGTTCAAACGAAGTACAACCCGGAACAATTTCCCGGTCTTTTCATTAAAGTAGACGGAGGCACTGTGATTTTATTCCATTCAGGTAAAATAGTGCTTGTTGGTTTCAAACAACTTCAATTAATAGATCAAGCATTGAAACAAATATGTGTCTGCACGAAAAATCTATAATAGATATTCACGAGGGGTCAAATATTTGTGTCAGTTGCGGACTTGTTTTATCAAACTACTTTGAAGGCGAAGTTCTTCCTGAAACTCGACACCCTTCCCCCTTATCTAAATGGGCTGATCAAGCAATGGACATTTTGGATATGATTCATATGCCGTGTTCATTCAGCGACAAAATTATGAAATATTTCAACAACAACTACGAACAGAAAAACTTATCTGCACTTATTTTTTCTATATACAAAGTGTTAAACGACGAGTATGATGCTGGTATTAGTTTAAAAGATTTGTCTAATGTCACTGGAGTTAGTAAATCATCTATATTTGCAGCACAAAAAGTAGGTGAGAATATAATGTTGAATACAACAAGAGCTGTGGAAAAGTATTGCATTGCTTTAAATCTTAGTCACGAAACTATTGCACTTATTAAAGACTACATGATTCATAATCGACCATCAGGACATTCACCATCCACTATTTTGGCTGGAAGTATATACGTTATTTGCAAAAAACAGAAAATTAAGATTTCAATTAGAAAAATATCCCAGATAACTACAGTTAGCCAAATTTCAATACAGCGTTTCACAAAACATGTACATTCATAGGGGGCTAAGATATCAGTCTGGTCGAGGGTTAGGTAGTCTATTTAGTAGTCTATTCAGGGGGCTCAAACCTCTATTTTCAATGGGTATTTCTGCCGGTAAAAAACTACTGACCAGTGATGCAGCTAAAAAATTGGGTACAACCGCACTGGATATTGGTAAAGAGGCCACCAAAAATGTTATAGTCGACATGCTAGAGGGAAAAGATGTTAAAGAAACACTAAATAAAGAATTGGAATCAGCAAAGTCTAAAATTGCATCGACTATTAAAGGATCTGGGAGAAAACGTGCAAGAAAAAGGTGTATCAAGCCTGCCAAGAAGGGTCGCTATAGTCTTCTAGACTAAAATGCCAAAACAATGCAACTCTAAAGAGTCTTGCTTAAGAGACTTAGAAGAATGTTATAACACACCCAGCCACCCAATTGCTTTTGCCGGTATTAATAATATATACCAATATTACAAGCCACATCTTAGCATACCTGATATTGAAAATGCCTTAAGCAAAATTGAAAACTATACTCTTCACAGAGAGTACCATTCCAACAAACGAAATCCTTCGTATTCACATTTTAAGAGATACCAGTTTCAATGTGACCTAGTAGACATCCGATCATTGTCACAATTTAACAATGGAGTCAACTATTTAGTTACATGCATTGACACTTTTACAAGGTATGCTTTTGTGCGTCTTCTTACTACTAAACATGGTTTGTCGGTTGTTGAAGCATTTAAAGATATTATCAGAGAAGCTATTACACCACCTACAAATGTTGTTCTGGATCGCGGTACAGAATTTTACAATGAACATTTCAAAAAGTATTGTATTGATAATGGAATTATTTTGTATTCACCTGATAGCTCAATTCATGCTGCATTTATTGAGAGATTTAACAGAAGTCTACAACAAATAATTTATAAGTACATGACCGAACATGAAACAAGACGATTCATAGACTACAGAGACCAAAATGGAGATATTGTTCCCTTGATGCCAAGATTTTTGGCTACTTATAACAACAGAAAACATCGAATGATCGGGACCACACCCTATAGAGCAGAAACTGTGCCAGAATGTCACCTGGCCATTAGGGCTAAAATGGCCAAGTACTACGACACCATTAAAAGTAAAAAACCTAAATTTAAAGTTGGTGATAAGGTACGTGTATCCAAAATCGGTGGTAAGTTTGCTCGTGGCTATGATGAAAGGTCGACTCAAGAAATATTTATAGTTCGTCAAGTCAAGACTAATCTAAAGATACCTATGTATGTTTTGTCCAATTACAGAGGAGACGAGATTATAAAAGGAAGATTTTATCAACATGAACTTACCAAAGTTAGTAATGACGTGTTTAGAATAGAAAAAGTATTAAAGAGAAGAACACACAAAGGTAAAGGCCAAATCTTTGTAAAATGGAGGGGCTTTGATGACTCGTATAACTCCTGGGTTGATAATGACTTAGTAAGTCAAAATTTTAACACTATGTAAATATTTATTGTTAAAGAAAGTAATAAAAATGGAATCAACGAATATATATGTTATTTCCAATGGTAGTCATGACTACTACCCTAATAATACACTCACACACTTTAACAATAAGTTTCCTACTTCATTCGAATTTAAGCAAAATGAAAACTATCAAATTGGTGTACAAGAGATTGGTTTCTCATCTACATTTAGAAATGTACTTCTACCCAAAAATCCACTGGCACCGAGTTTAATTATAAGTAACTGCCAAATCAAAGATCGTCTAGGTCCCTGCATCGATGGTGGTCAAGTACATGGATGTGATGTGCCAGTTAATTTCCACTTAGACAACAAAGCCCATGCAGATGGGTGTACTCAATGGAAATATGTTTTCGAAGATAAAGAATATGTCAAAGAAGATCTTACAGCACTGGCGAATAAAATAGGTGCAGAAAGTGGGCTACTGATGAAAGTTGAGGATGACCAAATAATCTTTGAAATTACAAATCAACAAATGATAAAGTTCAAATACTTCTGGGTGTTTATGCACAAGTCATTTAAAGAAACCTTTGGATTTCAAGGAATGACAGTTTCTAGTAGAAAAACTGAGGCGTACTTGAAAAAAACAGCTCTATCTAAAATAATTAACCAAGTAGAAATAAACAACAAGATACATGTGGAAAGAAAAACCTTGTATATGAATGAGGAGTACTTTGTATATTTCATACAAAAAAAACCTTACAAATCTGCTAGCGGAGACACTGTTTATCTTGACACAAGTCTAATCTCAAATACGTTTGACTTGAGTCAACCTTGGTATCCAAGCTATATCAAAGTTGTTTGTGACAACATCCAATCTCAAATACTTGATTCCACTTACTCTAAAGATTTACTTATCTTTAGTCCAGATTATAGTCAAAACGTTAAATTCACTTATAAAGAAATCGAATCAATAGACTTCATTCCACTGTTAAACTCAAATCTCACTACTATAAACATTCAGTTGTTGGATGAGAATAACGACTACTTACAATTACAATCAGGTCATGCCACTATTGTCAAACTAATACTAAAGAAAATGTCTGACTTAGAAAACAAGTCTTTTAACGTAAGATTAACTTCGACACAAAACAAAGAGTACACTTACAACAAACTAAGCCATTTCAAAGTAAAATTGCCAACACCAATAATATTAGACGAAACATGGAAAGTATGCATCAACACTATAAGTTACCCCAATGTATTTGCCACATTTTTTGAAGACCTACCTACAAGACAAATTATCTTCCGATTAATCGAAAATCGTAGCACCTTGAGGTTCACGTTCAAAGAAAAATATGCTTACAACCAATATGGCATTGTAAATGAGCTGAACAATTTTCTCACATCAAATAATATTGGAGAATGCATTTTAGAAGGCTCAAAAATAAGACTTATTGTTACTGCCGACTGCCAAATCAAATTGCCAATGGCTACAGCTAAAGTTTTAGGCTTCAATAGGGATCCTGATAAAATAGGTTTTATGCAAATTGATTGTTACGGAGTCACTCCTCATGTGACTAAGAACCAAGATAACCAATATGTGATCGATTGCCAGTACCCCATTGACATAAATTACTTAAAACCAAATTATATTATGTTGTACTCAAACATCGTAAAAAGCACTATTGTAGGCGGAGGTTATGCCAAAATCTTGAAGATTGTACCAATCAAAGAAACCAAACTGAAATATTCACTAAACGAATTCAAGCATAGAGACTTCTATGAATTAGAACACTTCGAGATAGATGCCATAGAGATACAGTTGAGGGCACACGACGGTAAATTTATTAATTTTGCGGAAGGTAGCCAAGAAGTAATAGTCAATTTGGAATTCAACAAGATTAGAATCTAAATTACAAATTGGAAATTGCAACGTGTAAACCAAACAATGCTTCATGAATTATAATAGGCTTCTGGACAAAATCTTATTAAAGCTAATGTTTCAGTGAATTTATGTTAGTCATAAAAAAGCAGGAGACGAAGAAGGTTGATAAAAAATGACTTGCCAGCTGGAAAAAATTAATATTTCGTTGCTCCATCTAAAATGGCGGACCGACGACTTGTTAAAGGAATTTGAAAATGAAACGCTAACCGCCGGACGAGCAAAAATCGAGATTAAGGCCATGAATGATCTTATCGTCAACACTAGCACTAAACTCACTTGCTACATTGAAGTAATGAAAAACGACCGTCGAGAGCGACGCCAAAGGTATAGGAAGAACAAAAAGGAAAGAAAAGTGGATCAATCATCTCTCGCCACAGAGCTCTATAGAATTAAGCTTTAAACAACACTAAATTTAAGCTAATTCTTTATACCTGTTGTAGGTTGTTTTACTAAATAAAAAATAATTAAATCATTTCTATTTACTTTATTTTCTCTTACATACTATTTTTCCCAATTTTCAAATTCCGCTTCCGACTCTTCCGCCTCTTCAGTATCTGTAGTTTCAGCTACTTTTCTCGCTTTGCCATGTGGATGAAGGTCTTTAAATTTAGTCCGTCTAATTGTCCTCTTTCTACCAGTTTTTTCTACACCTTCCATTGGTGGGTTAGACGCACGCAATTTTGCCCAGTTACGAAAGTCACTTGCAGGTCTTTGAACAATTTCCTCCGCTTCAGGTTCGTCCTCTAATAAACCAAATGTTGAAGATGACGGCTGAGGCTGTACTTGAGTAACACTAATAGGATCAATCAACCTAGGATTAATTTCAGTTGTCTTTCTCACATCTGCCTTGAGTACTTTATGAACTGTTAGCTGATGCCTTGTCAAATTTGATTTTTTAGAAAACTTTCTTCCACACACTGGACAATTCCAACCAAAATCCCAACCCGATTCACCTAAACGTGGAAAACGCTTGTCAATATAGACACCTTTCTTTGCTAAAGTACTAGGTCTTTTTGATTGATTAAAGATGCCGCCACGTTTTGACCTTGGAAACCTAATTGCCAAAGGTATGTCTTCTGGGTCTATGGCTTGTTGCGGTTGCGGTTTAGTTTTATTAATACTACATAAAGTCTTACAAGGAGAAGTTACAGTAGGTGATTCGAATGCAGAAGCAGGTAAATTTTGATCTTGTGGACCATATATTTGTACTTCCCTAGTCTCAGGAATTTGACTTATAGGTTCTTGAGGTTCTTGTACCCGAGGTTCTTGTAATCGAGATTCTTGTAACTGAGGTTCTTGTTGAAACTGTTGCTCGGGGGGTTCTTGAATTGAACCAATAATTTCATCATCAATTTCTGGTGACATAATATCACTACTGCTAATCGCTTGTAACTCAGACTCAGACGGTCTTTGTAAATCTTTCTCTGGATTTTTATTTAAATCCTCTGTAACTCTTTTGTCTCCCTCATCCAAACATTTTAACAATTTTTCATATACACCTGGTGTAACCAGATACATTTTAGAATAAGCACTCTTTTTCTTCATTTTCGAAATAAACTGGCTATGAAAGGAATTACAGATGCCAAAATTAAAGGTAAACCTTTGCCCTCTTGCTTAATAGCTCTTCTGCGTTTAGATATTGGTATTTTCTTATCACCAATGACCTTGATACGTCTCACACAGCACTTACTTTTAATATGTCTCTTTAACTTGGATTTCTTAGTCGATGTTAGATTTATATGGTTATGAATGACATTAAATATACATTCACCAATGTCATCTATTGCTTGGTCGCTCAAGTAATCTACCAAAGTAGCAAATTGGTGTGGTTTTAGATTCTTTGTAGATGATGCAAAATTGACGAAGGATTTATCGATCATTTTTCTAAGTAAACTACTGTAGGGCACTCGCTAGGAAATAAATGAGACCGTAACCTTATTGTAGGGGGGGTGTCCGGTCTAAAATCTGCAACTAGATAACTGTAAGGTTTTTTGTGGCTTCCTCATATGCTTGCACAATATACTCACTATTACCAGGACATATTTGACGTGCTAAAGTACTGATCTGTTGTTTATCTCGATCATTCTTCATAAATACAAAATAATGTGCATTCAGAGAAAGAGTTCTATAAATGCCACTTCTGTAAAACAAGTTTTGACTCATAAATATAACTGAGGCATTTTCATGATGGGAGAGGTTGCAAAAAATGCGCTCAAAATCTGGATTCAATTGGGTCAAGACATCGTCAAATATGAGGAGACTACCTCCACTATCTTTATATGGATGCACCATGTTTACAATTTCCTCTAAGCTAGGAAAATTACTGGACACATTGATTAGTTCATCCACTAGAGTCTCGTTCTTCATTTCTTCATATATCAACTGATGCATATTGTAAAACAAGATTACTTTAGCTGGTGGGGTGGTAAACATTAGTTCCCTTAAGGTAAGTAAATTCCTAACAAAAGTTGTTTTTCCTGTT
>Ga0172367_10005687_pt1 | contig 14976 bp, 16 predicted proteins | sample Lak10m_FD_114542 | JGI IMG/M metagenome (GOLD analysis project Ga0172367, IMG submission 114542) | Freshwater microbial communities from Kabuno Bay, South-Kivu, Congo - kab_022012_10m | ecosystem: Environmental > Aquatic > Freshwater > Lake | place: Democratic Republic of the Congo: South-Kivu... | reverse complement strand
ATGCACACATACGCCGCCCGCAGCGCCATATTGAGCGCCGGAATCGCGTCTGTCTCAATGTACCGTTCGATTGCAATTTCAATCATCATACGAGTTCAATCCCCCAGAAACGCGGGTGCAAATCATGGTTTGCCGTCCCCGCCCCCGCGTAAAGTGTGGCGGTGGCCGCCGCATTGCTCACTTTCCACTGAAGCGCAAACGTATGGCTGCCCGCGCTCAGTACCTCAGTCATCACGACAAACGACGTATTGGCGGCGTTGGCTTGATACCCCGGCGTCAGTAGCCCGTCATTTAGCCCGATTCGTGTTCCATCAACCGCCACGTCAAAATATGTGCGGTAGCTCGCCAATCCGCCGCCCGTTGTAAGTGCGCCTGCAAAACCGATGAGCATTGCGCCGCCGCCCGTTGTCACAGTGGCGTATAGTCCTGAAGCCGTGCCGTCTATGTTGGTAAATGTGGTTGTGCCAGTGATTGAGTAGTCCGTCGCATTGTCAATCACGCAATTGAAATACGCAGGGGACTTGATCGCATTCACCTTATCGCGCACTTCCAAATTCATCAGCGCGGCGGTCAACCCTTCCGACGCGCTCCATGTTTTCGCTGTTGCCCATGTACTGCTGCGTGTGGTTACTGTGTTTGCCATTTACAACCCCAATTTCGCATTTACGTCCAATTGATTCGTGCTGCTAACATCTAGCAGGATGAATAGCTCTCGGTTTGTCTGAAGCAACGTATACGTCACATTCCATGCCCCGCTGCTGGCATCTACCGCATGCTGTTCTCCGATGATGACATAGTTCGCATCGTGGTTTGTGCCGCTGTCTGTCACGCGCACAAATGCCCCGATACTTAAACTTGTAGCAATGCTTTCGTTGGCGACAGGCGTTTTCGCGTTGTAGCCAATGCTGGCAAATCGCCCCGCAAGGGTAGCGTTTTTCGACAGATTCCATGCAGCATACTGCTGCACAAAATCCTCATTAGAAAGCATTGGCAAACTCTCGGTGCGCGGTAGCGTGCCGTATGCGCTCACCGCGTCCGGCGATAACACGCTATACGTTGCCGGGTATGCGACCAGCGGTGTACCCCGAATCTGCAACGTAGTGATATACACGTCTTTCGGCGCATTATTGAACACGCGCACGCTGGCCGCCGTTGCGCCAAACTGAACCAGCATTTCCACAAAATCCGTCATGGTCGTGCCGCCCGTTGCTTGGTCTCTGGCAACGTAATCCAGCCCCGCCACAGGCACAACGAAGTCTTGCCCGCCGACCCGCGCTCGATCATTAGCATTCGTCGTGTACCGTGCCACAAACGCCCGTTCTTCGTCTGCCCGCACGCGCACAGGCACATCTTTCGCGCTCCACAGCACGCTTGCCGCGCTGCCCACCTTGCGGTCTGTGTAGTTGATGGTGTACTGCGTCGTGAGCGTATCCCCGTAGAAATACTGCGCGTCTATCAGGTCTGTTTGCGCAAACGTCTTGCTCACCGTTCCCTGATATACATAGCTATCCCGTTGTTCAAATCGAAACACGCCCGCCCGTGCATCCCAATAAAATCGCCCGCCCGCCTCGGCGCTCACCAAATCGCGGACATACCCTTGCGCCGAAACGCCCGCCCCGCCATCTGCCACATCCCCCGCAAACGGCAGTTCTGTGACTCCCGTCTCGATGCTGGCCAGCCCCGTTGCGTCCCATAGCCGACAGTTTGTCGTGTCCAATTCGGCGCTGCCTTGCACGTCCAACCGCGCATAGCTTGCCGGGTAGGGCGCTAGAAGAATCCCGTCGTCGAAAATCCCTTGCAGCACAGTCCCTGTCGTCACGTCCGTTTGCAATCCCGGAATAAATTCCGCGTCCAGCAGTTTGAGCATGTAATCCTCAGCGGTCAAAGTCACCGATTGATCGCTAATCATGCCCGACGTACGCCGCACACCAATCGGCGTTCCCGTTTCGGCAGTAATCGCCCCTTGCCATAACGTCGTGCCGTTTGCCCGCATTCGCACCAGCGTCCCCGGCGTGAGCAAATTCCCTAGCAGCGCCACTTCTTTGACGCTCACATCATCGAACGTGGTGTTGCACTTGCTGTTGATCGCCACGCCCTCAATTTTGAACGTTGTGCCGTTGGCACGCACATAAAACGTGTAACTCCCAAACTTGCTCAGTAAAACCCCGACGGTGCGCGTTCCCGCCGTGATTTTAATCGCCCCCGCAGGCTCAAGTTCTAGTCGTTGTATTCCCATTGCAGCCAACCCGCTTGCGCTTGAAACGACAATCGGCGCACGGGTAACGATGATGTTTCCGGCAGTGGCGCGGGTGACTCTCACTGTCACGCGGTATGTTTTTCCGCTGGTCAGTACCGTTTGCGCCACGCTCACCGCCGAGCCAGTGCTATACAGGTTGCACGCTCCTGTACCGCCGCCGTCCTTGCCCTTGTCCGGCGCACACTGTTGCACGGTGCTATCCATCACCGCGTTCACTGTCCATCCCGTCGGCAACCCGCCCGACCATGTGGAAAAGTTGCCATTGGTCAACAATTCCGCGCCCATCGTTTCCGGGTAGAACGCCCCGTCGCGGTTGTCCAGTGTCGCTGTCAGCCGTGCCGGAGGCGCAACGTATTCGTTTTGAGACTGAAACCCGTGCGCCCATTGTGCGCTGATGAGATACTCGGTCATATCCTGCGCGAAGGTCTTATCGCGGTAAATGTCGGCCTCGAATGCCCACGTTGCCATTAGTCCCGTGTCCTTTGCATCCGCGAGTCTGCGCCCGCCACGCGCCCGCCGTTATCCCGCACCGAACGCCCGTTGACCGTGCCGTTAAATCCGAGTTGCTTCAGCGCATCCCAGTCAGCCCCCGTCAGCTTCAGTTCCACCGTGACAACGTTCGTTTGCGCCGTGAGCGCCTCAATGTTATCGCGCAAATCTGCCGACTTGTCCGCTACCTCTCCCATGGTGTCAGAAAGTTCGGCGGCGCTATCCACCATTGTCTGCATATTGTCGCTCATGGTACTGGTCTGTTCGCTCAAATTCGTGCCATACATGCCCGACCCGAAGCCTGCGCTCATTTCCATGCCCGCGCCCGCGCCTGTCGTGCCACCAAACAGGAACGCCAGTGGGTTAAATGCACTCAGCATAGTGGTATTCAGCGCCCCGCCGGTCCCACCGTAGCCGTAACTGCCCGGTTGCAGCAATCGTGGGTTTGTCGTGCCTGTGATTTGCATTAGCTCAGAAATACTCATTCCCGTTTGCGCCGCAAGCCCCGCCAACGTATCCCCCGGTTTTACCGTGAGCGTATTCCCGCCGCCCATGCCCCCGCCTCCAAACAGCACGGTAAAGAAACGTATCTGCAGTTCTTGCACCTTGTCCGGCGTAAACCCCTTTAGCATGGCCTCGTTCAGCATGGATGTGTACGCATCCACAATCGCAACGGCATCCCCCGGCTTCATGTTGGCAATCGCGGGCGCAATGGCAGCATCGAAATATTGACTCGCCGCCGTTTGTCGCCCGCTGGCAAGATCGAGCGCGGATCGCATCGCCGCGATTTGCGCGTCTGTTGCGCCATTTGCTTGCATACTGGCGATAACCGCGTCCCCAACTTGCCCTTTCAACCCGCCCTCTCTTTGCCCGAAAATCTCACTTAGTTTGATGCGATCAAACGCATCTGCGGCGCGGCTGGCTTCATCTGCCATCATTTTCAGGTTATCCACCATGCCGGATGAATTTTCAAGGTCGTCATTCGTAATCAACCCGTCTTTCGCCAGTGCCTTCAGGCGTTCTAACTGCGCTGCCGCATCGTCGTATTGCGCCTGTATCGCCGCCGCCATGCCCGATGTCATGTAATCCGGCATCAGCGCTGCAATACCCGCCTTGCTCATGTTCATCGCTTGCAGAGGGTCAAACACCTTGCCAAGCGTTTCGTACACGTTGTACAAGTCCGTGCCAATGATCTGGTTGGCATAGCCTAGTTCGCGGGTGGCTGCTGCGCGTTTGCGTGTCGCCTCGAATGCCGCGTCTGATGCCGCCGCGATCTCAAATGTCAGTTGGCGTTCTTTCGCTTTTTCGAGATTAATTTGCTGTTCGGCGGCGCGGATCGCTGCTGCTTGATCGGCAATTCGTTGATTGCGATCCGCAATTGTGGCTGCGTTGGCTTTGGTTTGCTCTTGCTCAGTGTTCAGCGTGGCAATCAAACCCGCCAATGATTCAAGCCCGGTACGCGCTGTTTCTGTCCATAACTGGCTGCCGCGCACCGCTTCTGCGTAGTCTGGCAAGCTCCAAATGTCCTTCGATACCATGCTGTCATGGATGACTTGACCGAGTCGCTTTGCATCCGCCTCAAGCGTGGGATCGTTTTCCAGCGCGAGCAGCCCCTCAAGTACAATCTGGCGCATGAAGTCATTGCTTTGACCACCAAACACGCCGTTCCGAACGCGGTCATAAACAGTGGTTAAGTTTTCGAGATATGCGCCGAACCGCGCTTCGCTGTTTGCGATCTGGTCGGGATTCATCCCCAACGCAATCTCGATAATCCCTGCAAGGCTATTCACGCCCGTGCCAAACCGCTGTGCAAAATCCTGTATCGCGTTACTGATGCCCGCAATCATGCGTTGCACCGCGCCGCCCGTTGTGTCCGCGCTTGCGCCCAGCTTATCCAGCGATTTTGCGCTTTCTTCCATCACCGCCATGCTAAACGCCTCTTGTGCGTCCATGCCAGCGGCCTTCAGCTTCTCTAGACTGCTCCGCACCGCGTCCGAACTAATGCCAAAGTTGTCTAGGCGTAGAATGCTCTGGTTTGCCAGCAGCGCCGCAAAATCCCCAATGGAAGTAGCCGCGTCGTTCCCCATTGCGCTGCCCAGTTTCACCGCGATTTCTGTCAGCCGTGCCGCTTCCTCCCCAGTCCTTGCAAGGTTCATCATCAGCAAACGGTTTGCGCCTTGCACCAGCGTCATATCATCTACCACGCCATTAGTAGCGCTGCGCATAAGGTTCAGTGATGCCGCCGCCGCGTCCGTGCCGCCCGACAGTTGCACGAACGTGTTTTCGGCGTTGTTGGCGGCTGTACCGAGGTTGTAGAGTTCCACCGCCCTTCGCGCCACTTCTGCCAGCGATAGCGCCGCGCCCAACCCCAGCGCGGCATTTTTCAGTTTGTCTAACGCGCTGCCGGATTCCTGCCCCGCGCTTTCGAGGTTGTTCATCTCGCGGTTGGCGTTTTTCAGCGCAGGGCTAAGTTGATCGTTCCCTTGCAGGGTCACGCTAACGGTATAATTGCCCATGCTACAGACTCCGAAGTGTAATCAACGCCGCGCTAGTCGGGTCAAGCATTTCGCGCCCGATCAGTAAATCACGAAATTCGCCCGCCATTGTGTCCTGATAGCGTACAAACGCCATCATCTCGAATTGCTCATCTTCGCTCAGCGCATCGAACGCGCTAGGCGCTAACCCCCACCGCTGGCACGTCCGTAGCTTTAATTTGAGCATCGGTGTCAGCGCGAAATGTCTCTGCGCGGGCATCGAGCCGCGCATTCGCTCCGAAATAGGCCTTTGCCAGCACGCCCACCAGCGCCGTGAGTAACCCTGCGTCCATGCTCTTGATGGCAGCCGTTTTTTCGCGCACTGTGTTACCCGGCACAGTCATACCGCCGCCTTCTAGTGCCGCTAACAAACGCCGTGCCGTGCGTTCATCATCCGCCGCCGCCTTACGCTCCAAATACACCGCGTCCTGCGGATTTGGCAGCATATCCTCCGGCTTGCCGCTGGCAGCCGCCTTTGTCAGCGGTACAGCGGGCGGTGGCACATCCCGCCCGATTTGTTCCCACTGTTCCCACGAGAGCATCAGCATCGGCACGTCAATCGCCTTGCCGTAGGATGTGGTTACTCGTGCAGTAACCACATCCGGTAGCAAATCGCCAAACGCTGCCATTAGGTGACCGCCGATTTCGTCCACGTCCCATCAGTTGTGACATCGAACGTAGCCACTTGCGCCGCGCCGTCGCCTGCGCTGGCACTCACGTTCGCGCCGCCCGCCACGTACCCCTCGCCCGCCCACTTGATCGCACCCGTGCTGTTGGCTGGGATGAACAATTCAAACGTGCGGCTGGCTTCGGTAGTAGCCGCCGTTGCCGCCGTTGTCAGGTAGGCATGGGCGCTGGTTGCGCTGCTATCCACTTGCGCCGAAATGCTAAACGTGGCAGTCGTGCCTCCCACCGTTGCCTGTTGCCAGTCTGAACCAAGCGTATGGTGCGTCCCGATAGCGCGAGTCACGCCAAACGAAAACGCGGCCACGCCGCTAGAAATGTCGGTGGTGGCCGTAGCCCCCGCCGTGACATCCATCTTGATAATGCCCTGATGTCCTGAGTACGCAGTCATGTTTTCTCCTTACTTCTTTGCTTTCGGAATGGCGGGCAGTCGTTCGATTGCGCCCATGTTAATCAGCAGTTCCACGCGCTCCGTATAGCGGCGCAGCGGCCAGTACAGCGCCGTAATGTCCCCCGCGTTGCACCATACTTTACCTTCCAATTCCGGCAGGCCGATGTCTCGCACCAAATCGCCATAACACAGCGGCATTAGCGCCCGGTATTGAGGCAACGGCACCGTTTCCCCTTCTTGCGCCCCTTCATAGCGTTTCATCTCCTCATACATCAGTAAATCTCCTCAATGGTTAGCGTAGCCATCACGCCGAAGTATTGCCTCCCGCTTTCCGGCGGGTGTTCATAGATACCCGGCTCTAGTCGAATGTCGGTGGTTAGCGCCCCGCTGGTGAGCAGCGCATTCGTGCGGATGGCGCTCAAATAGCTATCGCAGTAATTCATCAGCGCCGCGTTCATTTGCTCCAAGCCCATTCCCTGCGCGGGCGGGCGATACAACATCAAATCTTGCACTTGCCACGTCGCCTGCATTCCGGGCAGCGTCCCCAACGTGCTAGGCCGGATGGATGCTCCCTGCGTACTGCCCCCAACGCTCACCAGCAGCCGCACAGGGAGTTGCGCCGTCTCTATCGCGTCCGGCATACTCGCAAGCCCGTAAGCGGTTGCGTTCGTGCCATCCACCGCAATCGTCATGTTTGCAATTGCGCTGTAAATCGTGGCAATCGTCATCGCACATACCGTTTTAGCATCGCCATCACATCACGCGGTAGTCCGCTGGGTATCATGACCGCCCCGCCCATTGCGACATTCACATCGCTCAAATCTGCTGAGTTGTCCTTTTGCCGATAGAACCACGCCGCGAGTCTCACGGTGGCATGCACAATGTCGGCTGGGGCGCTGGTGCTAAATGCGAACTTGCCCGTAACCGCAATCGAGCATTCTGGCGATTCGCTATATGTCCATACGACGCTGGCATTGTCCTTTAGCCGGATGGCATACGCGGGGCGGTTGTTACTCGGTTGCAGCACGTATTCTGTGCTGCTAATCGTCACGCCGTCTCCGTTCACAACGGTTGTCACCGCGCTCAAATCAGCATCCAGCATAAGCAACTGCCCCCACACATCGTTAATCGCGTCATAGTAGCGCGTGCTGTCTGCCGCCGCCTCAAATGCCCGATTACAATGCTCATCAATGACGGCCTGTGCGCGGGTAAGTAGCGCGGCCAGCAGCGCGTCATCTGTAGCCGTTCCAATGCCCAAATAAGCCTTTAGATCGTTCGTGCTTGCATACGCCATAGACAACCCTCATTCGTTGGAAAAACGGCCTTTTCGCCCACGATATGCCCGCAAATGACCGACGTATCCACCACCTGATTAAAACCGTACAGCGCGGCATCGAGCGCGAAATAGTGGTCAACCTGCGCGCTGGTATGGTAGCGAAACGTCACCGTTTCCAGCACTTCGCGCCGGATAAGCGTACAACCTAAGCCCAAGCCCCTCACCGCCGCGCACGTCCCCCAACGCGCCGCCGCCGCGTCCCTATCCTCTGTCCAGAATCGCGCCTCAAACCGCGTCAACTCGCTACAGGCGTTCCAGTGGTGCGGCGCTTGCCGAAAACTGTATAACCCGTAAACCACATCCGCCTGCGCCATTATCAGCCGTTCCAGTGCATCCGGCGGTAGCAGCATATCGCTTTCAGCAGTCAGCAGCGCATCATACCCACCCTCAATTGCCATCGTTCGCGCACATTCATACTTTCGCGCAATGCTGTTCGGTTGTTCATCCGCGCCACTCGGCATAAAGTGGTCAAGCTGCCCGCGCCACTTCAGTTTCACGATGCTCTGTGCAGCATCGGGATAGTGATACACCATATTCCCATCGCGCCGGATAAGCGTTGCGACCAGCACCCTCATAGCTCTCTCCGAATGTAGCTTTCAACAATGACCGGGACTCGTCGTTCAAACGCCCGCGCCACTGTTTCCGCCGTTTTCCAGCCCGTGACCTTGTGATAGGTGGCCTGTTTATCGCCTTGCACCAGCGGCGCATAGCGTACTGCCGTCCCCACAACCACCGTCATTCCAGTGGCTTTCGTTGTCCACGACTGCCCTAGCTTCTGTGACTTGCGATTCATCCCGCGCACGTATGGCACTTGGATTGTGCCTTTCTTGAGCATGGCGAAAAACGCCCGCTGCTGTTTGCGCGTTTTGAACGGTTGCTTGCGGCGGCTTACTGGTGGATAGCGTTTCATTTCGCCCGCCAGTTCCAGCCCCGCCGCCGCAAGCCCCGTTTTGACGCTTGCCAGTCGTGAGGCGCGGGTGAGCGCGTTGCCTAGCCCACCCACGTTCACGATAATCTGCATTAGGCCACGATCTCCACAACCGCCGCCAGATCGTTTTCGCTAGCGCTGCTGTAGGCCAGATTGCCAGCCAGCGCAACCAACGAAACCAGCGATGTCGCCGTGCCGACAGTCACCGAGGCGCGGATGTAGCGGTAGCCCTGCGCCGCCACTTCCGCCGCGCTCACCTCCACAACGGCGATGTTGTTGTCGTTGGAGGCCTTCACCAGTTGCGTGATGCTCTTGTCCGTGATCGTGGTCGTATAGCTGCCGCCGCTGGCAGTATCACCCTTGATCGCCATGTCCACTGTTGCGGACGTGCCCATCACGCCCGTTTGGAGGATGAAAATCACCTTTTTGATTTTCGCCATGTCCACGTAGTCGGATGTGACCGTTGCCGCGCTCTGGCTTTTCGGATCGAGTTTGGCGACAACCGCCAACTGTTCCGTAAATTTCTCGTTACCGATCATGTGTGCGTTCCTCCTGCGCTAGTCGTTGTGGTAGACGAACGGGCTGACGGTGTAGGCGCTCGGGCTGCCTAGCGTGATGTACGATTTCAGCCAGGGCATACCCGTCATGCGTTTGGTGAAACGGAACACCCCGCGCCCGGTAGTAAACGCCGCATGTTCGCTGAAATCAATCTGCAACCCGCCTTTTTCCAGTAGCAGGTATGCGCCCAAGTCATACAGACCGAACGCGCCCGCCGTGTCGGGATTCGGCAGATGTTCCGACGTGATAACACGGTAGCCCAGCAGCGAATTGCCCAACCCACCGTTAAGATTGCTCTGGAACACGCCGCCGCTGCCCGTGCTGACTTCAAACACACCAACATCCGGCCAAATGCCGGGGTGCATCGCCCAAACGGGAGTGCTGTTCACCTGTTTGAACTGAGAGAAGATGCTCAGCGCATCCACGTATTTCACAGCGTTGTTGGTGTTCGGTGTCACGCCGATGGCCGCCGCGCTGTTCAGAATACCGAGAGGTTCATCCACGCCCGTGCCGCGAAACACGTAGTATTCCTCACGCGCCGCGATTGCAGTCGCAATCAGGCCGCGCAGAATACCGCCGATAGCCGCCGCATCCGACAGCATTTCATTCGAGATGTAGGTAATCCCGCCCATGCTGTTGAGTTGCCACTTGAGCATCTCAAACGAGGTTTCGGTTTCGGTGTACGTGGCGCTTTCCTTGCGCTTTGTCGGCTTAATGCCCCCCGCGAAAGCGGTGTTGCCTACGCCCGCAGTCGGCGCGGCATACTGATCGAGCGCGGGCATTTCACCCACGTTGCTATTGACAGTGATGCGGCGCACCAACGGCAGCACGGCGCTGGTTTCGGTAGTCGCTTGCATCAACTGCTGACTGATTTCCGGTGGCACAAGGTAGCCACCCGTGCCGCCCGTGCCTTCTTCGAGCGTTTTCACGCTGCCATACACACTGGCAAGGCGCTGACTATCGCCACGCACGACAGACAGCAGAAAATCGCCTAGCCCTTTGATGTGAGCATCAGCTTTGCCGCCATCCACGCTGTACACGCCCGCTTTACGAATGGCGGGTGTTTCTTCCATGAACTTGAGAGCATCCGTGAGCTTGTCGCTCATGGTGTTCAGTTTGGCTTCGAGCGCCTTCAGTGCGTCGTTTTCCTCTGGCACTGGCGCAGCAGTCTTGAGTTCTTCACTCATGGTTCGTTCTCCTGTGACTACGATTTCCATGTTATCCGCTACCGCCCCGACTGCTTGCGCCTCTGTCGTGGCCTCTGGTGTTGCGGGAATAACCAACGATTTCAACGGCATGACTGCCGTTCGCGGCTCTGCGGGTGTAGCGGTAATGCTGGCCTCGACAATCGGCCATCCTGTGATGTGTGTGGCCTTGCCGCTTGCTCTACGTTCCACCATGTGCGATGCACTACCGCTAGACAACCCCATTTTGCCCGCCGCTACCAACTCATACACGGCCTTTTCGTATTCATCGCGTAGTGTGAGTTGTGCTTCCATCCACACGCCCACATCATCTACGCGCAAATCAGCGCGTCCAAGTTTGCGCTTCTTTAATGTGCCGTCCATTCCATGATGGTACAAAACAGGAACGGATTTGCGGCCTTCAGTCAAATCGAAGTCGGTGGTAGCGGTGAAATAGTCCCCCGTCAAGTCTGGTTCATCCGCACTTGAGAAGCGCACCAGATACCCGCCGACACGTCCATCTCCGAGCGCCTTCAGTTCTGCGCCGTATGCAATCAAGATTTCGTCGTTCATGTTGTCACCTCATTCACATAGCGAACGGTACAGCGACAGCGCGGGTGATAGGGCGGGTATCCGGCTGTCATCACGTCCGCGCCTTGTTTGCCGCCGCATACCGGACATACGCGCTCATCTACGTTCGTTTCCACAATCCCGCGCATCTTTGCGCCCAGCTTGCCCAACTCTTGCACGTAATACCTATCGCCTTCCACCGCCGCCCGCGTCGTTTCGGTAACGGCAATCATTTCAGCGCGTACCGGGCTGTACTGCCGTGCAACCTTGTCCGTTAAATCGCCCAACGTCAGGCCATCCCGATAGAAACTCTCTACTGCCGTCTGTAGATACTTCCTGTCGTTGTCCGTAATGCCGCGCACCAGGTCGTACCCGTATTGCGCCGCCCACGAAGCCGCCCGTTCGTTAACGCCATCCACCGCAATCCCCGCCGCCGCGTCCATCATCGTGAATGTCGCCGTTACAAACGTGTTTTCCAGCGCCGGGATTGCCGCCGCTGTATATTCCTTGCTCACGGTGTCCCACACGTCATTCGTCACGTTGGCGGCCACAACATCTTTGCCAAGTGCGGTCAGCAGCAAGTTCTTGATAGTACGCATGGCCTTCGATAGCCGCGCCGCAAACGTGGTTTCGAGTTCATCCCGATTCACGGGTAATCTACCTTCCATGCCAGCAGCCCGCCGACGATGGCCATTGCCTCATTCATGCTGGACGCATCCTCAAGTTGTGCGACGGTAGCTGCCATGAGTGGCGATGGGATGATGTCCGATTTGAACGACAATGCCTTGTGCGATTTACCCTCACGGTAGCGATTGAATAACATCTTCTGCCAACGCCGGACTTCCATCTGCATATCCTCGATGGCATCCTCTTCTGCGTCCGCTTCTGGCGTGGGCGGCTCGGTGTAGTTTGGGTCATTCATTTCGTTCACATCGTTGGTTTCTTCGGCCTTTTCTTCCTCAAGGGGCTTGAGTTCCAGCCGTTCACGCGCCTCATTGACGGTGATAATCCCTGCGCTCACCAACGACACAAGCCCTTGTGCCTTTTCAGTCTCTTGCGCCTGATAGATTTCCATCCGTTCCGCTTTCCAGCACAGCGACAGATTGAATCGTGCGAACAACTGCTTATTGAGCGCCTCTGCAATGATTTCAGCGCGTGGCAATACCGTCTTGCCGTAAAAGTGCAAATCGTCTTGTCTAGCCGTTGCGTAGTTAGCCGCGTTACTCATCATGAACGATTGCGGGATACCGAGCGCCGTTGCAATGTCCTCACGGGCGCGGGCAGTCAACTCCGGTGTTGCCAACTGATTGACGGGATAGCCGATTTGATTGACTTTCAAATCGCCCGTAATGGCGGTCACGCTGAAAGCGTTCTTTACGCCCGTCCACATGCGCTTATACCACGAGGTAAGCCGTTCCTTGTCCGCGTCTAGCGTCCCCTGCGGCACACTGATGACAGTCGGATTGACAGCGCCTTGTCCGAAGAAACGCCACGCAAACTCATCAATGTTCGCCAGTACACCCGCCGCCCGTAGTGCAACCACAGCCTCACCTACACCATGCCCTACCTCACTTGCATGGGGCGGTAGCCAGATGTATACGAGTTCTTCCGGTGCAAACGTCACGGTACGCCCGCCCGTCTGTCGGATAAAGCCTGTTAGCCCGTTCTCGATGTCAAACTGAGGCGTTACGGTAGGTGGGTAGAGCGTAGCTAACTCTTTCACCACTCCGAACGGGTTTTTCTCCGGCATGACATACGCCGCGCCAAACAGCAGCAGATGTAGCTCGATTTGCCACAGCAGCGCACGCAAGTTCAGTTCAAACGGGAATGTTGGCTCACCCTCAAGCTCTTCGTCAGCGCGTTCCCACGCATACGGCAAATCGGACAGCGCCGCACACCGCGCTTGGATGGCGCGATACAGATACGGCACGTCCGCATAGCGTTCGGTACTGCGTTCCGGGCCGCCGCCCGTCCCGCCCACAATTGAACGCCATGCTTCCGGCGGGAGCGATTGCAGCGGGATAGATTTCTGCTGGTGCATCAGATATGTGTTCATCCATCATCCCCAAACAAAAATCGTATGCCGCCGCGCTGTACGCCGTGCCATGCCAGCGCCAATGCAATCACTGTGTCATCGTGCATACCGTCCGGTGCGCTGTACTGCGAACGCCCGGTGCTACTCGTTTTCCGTGCATAGGCTGACAATTCACCTGTCAACACGCCGTCATCAAGGATAGCAATTTCACCGCGCTCAAATGCCAATGCGAGACTCTCAATCAGTGGCGGCTTACTGGTGGCTGTCGTTTCAAACGGTATGATTGGTAATCCCTCATTTTGTAGCGCCTCAATATTCGGGCTACCGATACTGTTGCTTTCAGCATAGATAGCCTGTGGCTGCCATTTGTTGTACATCGTTATTACGCGCCCACGTTGGAGCGCCCATGCCACGCCTGTAAACCTATCCATATCCACCATGCGCCGTGTGTCTACATCCATCACGGCAATCACGGTACTGTCTACCTTTTGTGCCCAATCCAGCCCCATGACGAAATGTCCGCTATACGGTGTAGCCCGCTGTTCGGTAGCGCGTTCGGTGACGTTGCGAAACACCGCGCCGCCGCTGTCTAGGAACTCTGCTAGTATCTCTTGGCGGTAGGTGTCGGCAGTCATGTCCGCTGACAATTCCGCTACGGCGGTCTTGCTCAAATGTGGATTGCTGTGCGTGCTGAACTGCCATGCGGCATAGCGCCCGCTGGTGTCCGCTATCGCCCGCTGAAACAAAAGATAGAACCAGTTTTTGCGATTTGGTGTGCTGCTGAATACCGCGTCCCCGTTTCTGTCAGCCAACATCGGCGCACCAACTTCGTACCATGCCGCCGGGTCAAGCCGCGCACACTCATCAAGAATGAGCAAATCAGCATCTTCCCCTCGCAAGGCATCAGCGTCGCTACCTGTTTTGACGCGAATGCGCCCGCCCGCAAATTCGAAAATGCGCTTTGTTTCGTTCTTATACGCATACGGACGTAGTGGCGCTGTCCACAGCTTAATGCGCTGCCAGAAAATATCAGCTTGCTCTTGCGATGTGCTAGACAGTAGCACCTTTTGCCCGCTTAACATGCCTTCGATTGCCGCGATTGCGAACATCTGCGTTTTGCCCGCACGCCGCCCCGCATTCACCACTTTGCGCTTCGCAGGACTGTCCACAATTTCGCGCTGTAGCGGATATAAGTCGGGTAGCATCAGCGTCAAATTCGGCACGTCAATCGCCTTGCGATTCTGGCTTGACGTAACGCACTTCCACCGTCAAGCCGCCGCTATGCTCTTGCTCTTGCACGGTGCGCCCGTAGTCACGCGGGTAACGGCGTTCTAGCTTCCATGCCGCTGCTTGCCAGTTGCCATCATTCGCAGCCTTTTCGATTTTCGCCAGCCAACCGACAACGGCTCGGCCTTCAGATTCCTTTATAGCCTCAAGAAATTCAGGCTTGTCCTTGCGCCACTCGTTAAACGTCTCAAACGAGATGCCCGCATAGGCGCACGCGAGTTCATACGTTGCACCCATGCTAATCGCCTGTGTGAGCTTTTGTACTGTTTCCGGCGTGTACTTCGATTTACGTCCCGCCATATGCTAGTTACCTGCGTCTAAATAAATTTTTGTTGTTGCTTGTCGCGCTCTGCTCCAACTGGCGAATTTGCCGCTGTAGCGCGTTCATTTGCGGGATAGCATCTCTAATCTGTTGCCGTAGTGTATTGATTTTTGCTTGACGGTTAGCGATTTGAGTAGGCGAATATCGGCTGGCTCTATAGCGCAAGTCGTTTGTTGCCTGTCTGATTGAACGACTGGCAGAATCGTTTGTGGTTTTCAGATTGCTCAATTCTGTATTTAGCGTGGTAATCGAAGCCGCCGAAGCCGATGCCCTCCCGCCCGTCGTGCTTGCGCCCCGCGCTCTGCTACCCCCGCCCGCCTTATTGCTCTTTGGCATTATCTGACTCCCGTTTCGCTGTCATCACTTCCGGTATATAGAACCACCCGCGCTTAGTCGCATGT
>Ga0172367_10005686_pt1 | contig 14978 bp, 9 predicted proteins | sample Lak10m_FD_114542 | JGI IMG/M metagenome (GOLD analysis project Ga0172367, IMG submission 114542) | Freshwater microbial communities from Kabuno Bay, South-Kivu, Congo - kab_022012_10m | ecosystem: Environmental > Aquatic > Freshwater > Lake | place: Democratic Republic of the Congo: South-Kivu... | reverse complement strand
CAGGATATATTATGCTCCGAAAGAGGAAAGGATATCGCATTTTCGTAAGGTAAGAGACTTCTCACGTGTCAGTGTTGTCAATACCATTATGGTGTTCATGGCGCTTCTTTGGATCAGACCGTCTTCTTTTTTCAGGAACCTTAGAAAAAAGTCAGTTAAGGAGTTTATACGGGAATATATTATTGACAGTAATGACTCGAATGTTAATCTTGCACTGTCAGTAGCCCTTGGCGCCTTCTTCGGGATCATGCCAATTTGGGGATGGCAGATGCTTGCTGCAATGGGAATGGCTTCACTGCTCAGGCTGAACAAATTCATTGCCCTTGCAGTCTCAAATATAAGTATACCACCCCTCATACCATTTATAATCCTCATCAGCTATATGGCAGGAGGATGGGCACTTGGAACAGAATCAGATACGGTTTTTTATACGAGTGAATTTAAGATGGATTGGATTAAACATAACCTGTTTCAGTATCTCATCGGAAGTCTGGTGTTTGGAGCCGCTCTGGCCGTAACAATGGGATCCCTGACCTACCTGCTCCTGGAAATCTTTCGCAAACCGAAAACAGCAAAGAAAATCTAAGAATGTCAAATTTTTTCATAAGTATATATCATTTTTTTCAAACTTACAGAGCGACCTTTTATATACTGTTGATTATATTTACATTAGTGATATGTTTTTTTGCTTCAAAGATAAGACTTGAAGAAAATATTACCGGATTAATAAAAAAAGAACCTACCCCCGGAATAGATGAATCTGTTATCAGGAATTTCAAATTTGCTGAAAAGCTTATAATTCACATTTTTCAGCAGGACACATACTCCGGACCGGCACCGGACAGTTTGAAGGGAACTGCCGAAAAGTTTACAAAACTGGTCCGGGAACGACTCGATACATCATACATCCGCACCCTGCTTACCAGGATTGATGATTCTGCCTATTATGCTGTTCAAAGTCTCATATCATGTAACCTTCCTTTGTTTCTGACAGATAACGACTACAATGTAATGGACAGTATGATCCTTCAGAAAAATGTGGAACAAACCATGAGGAGAAACTTTAAACTGCTTGTTTCTCCTGCAAGCATTATCATTAAAAACCGGATCATCAGTGATCCTCTCGGATTTCAATCGCTGGGGATTAAAACATTACAGGCTCTTCAAATCGATGACCGGTATGCAATTGATGAAGGGTATTTCATGACTAAAGATAAAAAACACTTGTTCATTTTCATAACACCGGCAAACCCGCCAGCGGAAACTGAAAAGAACAGTTACTTAGTCTCAGAGCTGGAAAAGATATCAGGAAGCCTTACAGAAAATAATGACCGGCTGAAAATAGAGTTCTTTGGCTCAGTTGCTGTCGCCGTGGGGAATGCACAACAATTAAAAAGAGATATCGTAATAACACTGGGCATTGCACTATTTCTGATAATCTTACTACTTTCATGGTATTTCAGGGATATCCGGATTCCTTTCCTGGGCTTTCTTCCTGCTCTTTTCGGCGGGGGATTAGCTCTAGGAATCCTGTCTTTGACAAAAGGGACGGTTTCGGCAATCTCACTAGGTATCGGTTCTGTCATATTGGGCCTGATCGTCGATTATGCTCTCTATATCATTAACTATTTCCGGCAGAAACAATCGGTTGAAGCGGTTCTGAAAGAAATGTCCCAGACCATATTCGTTTGTTGCCTTACTACGGCCGGAGCGTTCCTTTGCCTGATATTTTTGGATTCTTCGGTGTTATATGATCTTGGTTTGTTTGCCGCACTGAGCGTAACAGGTGCAGCTTTTTTTGCCCTTATCATCCTGCCACAATTCCTCCCGGATAAATTTACCCTTACGGCAGATACCCGTAAAATAAATTTTATTGACAGAATTGCAGAAATCGATCTGGAAAATAAATGGATTTTCATAATCACCATTGTCGTTCTGGGAATTGTCAGCCTTTTTTTCCTAAAAAAAGTGAGTTTTGAACAGGATCTGATGTCGCTTAACTATATCTCCCCTTCTTTATTGAGCGCAGAGAAAAACCTTGACGTTTTAGGTGACAGCGGTTTAAAAAACGTGTATGTTGTATCATACGGCAAATTCCGTGAAGAGGCAGTATTGAGAAATGACCAGACTTCGGCGGTATTGGAAAACTTGTTGCAGGATCATAAGATCAGCAGGTTTTCAGGAATTCACAGGTTGGTTCTTACCGATTCGATGCAAAGGGAAAAAATAAGGCAATGGAATAATTACTGGACTCCTGAGAAAAAAGGTTTCGTCCGTCAGACTCTGACAAATGCTGCAACGAAGACAGGTTTTAAACCAGGTTCGTTTGAACTTTTTTTTACTTCGCTTGACAAAAAATATTCAATTGTCCCGTCTGATCAATATACTTCAATACAAGATAATTTTTTGGGAGACTGGATAAATGAAAAGGATGGGATTGTCATGGTTACCAGCCTGGTCAAAGTATATCCTGAAAATAAATCTGATGTTTACGGTGCTTTTAAAAACTCACCCGGTACAGTGGTATTTGACCGTCAGAACCTGACTGCCAGATTTGTTTCAGATGTCAAAAGCAATTTCACACTCCTTGTAAACCTGTCGATGATCTTTGTTACACTATTGCTCCTTGTTTCTTTTGGCAGGATCGAATTAGGACTGACTGCCGCATTACCAATGTTCTTCAGTTGGATTATTACACTTGGATTCATGGGTCTTACCGGGATAAAATTCAATATCTTTAATATAATTATTTCTTCTTTTGTTTTCGGACTCGGTGTTGATTACAGCATTCTGATGCTGCGTGGTTTATTGCATGAATATAAATTCGGAACAAAGGAACGACACTCGTTTAAGGTATCAATCTTTCTTTCATCAACAACTACTTTGTTCGGAGTGGCTGCACTGTTTTTTGCACGGCACCCGGCACTCAGATCGATTGCGCTCATTTCAGTTATCGGAATGTTATCCGTAACAATAACCTCCTGTACTTTTGAGCCTCTCCTGGCAAAATGGTTTCTGTTTGACCGCCTGAAAAAGCACAAATTCCCGGTCACTGCACGGATCGTAATCAAAACTCTGATAACCTGGGGAAATATTGTCCTGATTTCTTTTATGATGATGATACTTGGAACTATTATTTATACTCTGTTTCCGGTTTCCGGGAAGAAAAAAAAACACCTTTTTCACAGGCTTTTTTCAAGACTGTGCAGAGTCTACATTTTTGTGACATTTCCGACTAACGGCCATCTATTGAATCATGACAAGGAGGATTTTAAAAAACCTTGTATTATTATCAGCAACCATCAGTCGCTGATAGAAACTCCGGCCTTTCTCAGACTTTATCCGAAAATTCTGATAATGACTTCCAACTGGGTGTTCAGGTCACCTGTGTTTGGACTGATCGCGCGGATGTCAGGATTTATTAATGTCGATAAGGGACTCGGATCGAGTCTGGAAAAACTCCGGTTGCATATGGCAGATGGATATTCCTTACTGGTATTTCCGGAAGGTCACCGATCACCCGACAACCATATCCAGAGGTTTCACAGGGGAGCATTTTATATGGCTGAACAGCTTAAAGTTGATATCCTGCCAATACTTGTTTTCGGGTCGGGTGAATTTCTTGGAAAGGGCGATTTCTGGGGTAAACCCAATGGATTATTTATGTACGTGATGAATCGTGTATCTTATGATGATCCGTCTTTGGGAACAAATTATTCGGAAAGGACCAGGCGGTTCAGAAAATTTTATATTTCAGAATACAACAAGACAAAATTAAGAGATGGAACCGCTTTTTATTACCGCAAACAACTTCTTCATAACTATGTATTCAAAGGACCTATATTAGAATGGTATCTGAGGATCAAGATGAAACTGGAGAAAAACTATGACCTCTATGTAAAACTTATGCCTGAACAGGGAGAAATTCTCGATATCGGTTGCGGTGTTGGCCATGTATCTTATTTATTGTCCCTTACTTCCGGTGACAGACAAATTACCGGTATTGATTATGATTGTGAAAAAATAAATATCGCTAATAACTGTTTTGCAAAAAATCCAAAACTGGAATTTATTTGTGGAGATGTCACAAACATGGATTTTTCGAAAAAGGACGGGTATTTGTTACTTGATGTTCTGCATTATTTTCCGGTAAAAGATCAAACCTCACTCCTTGAAAAGTGTATCGGAAATTTAAAGGAAAACGGAATTATTGTGATCCGGGATGCAAATACAGATTTGCAACGACGTCACCTTAGTGTACGATTAACGGAATTTTTCTCAACAAAACTTGGATTTAACAAGACACAAAACCATTCCGGAAAGCTATACTTTTCATCTGCCAAGACCATCATTTCTGTAGCACATGAAAAAGGATTGCATGTAGAGATCATCGATAATAAAAAAATCACTTCAAATAATATTTATATCCTCACAAACGGAGATGTTTTAAAGAGATAAGAAGAATAATAAACCGTTCCTAATTTAGTTAAGCCTGTAATGAATAATTATGATGTCATTATCGTAGGAAGCGGACTCGGAGGCCTTCTCAGCGGCTTGATCCTGAGCAGAGAGGGAATGAAGGTCTGTATTCTGGAGAAGCAGCCGAAACCCGGAGGTAATCTTCAGACTTTTTCACGTCATGGTTGTTCATTCGATACCGGAGTTCATTATGTGGGAAGCCTTCTGCCGGGTCAGACGCTGTATTCTTACTGGAATTACTTTGGACTGATTGATAAAATCAGTACATACAGAATGGACATTGACGGCTTCGATCATATTTTTCTTAAAGATAAGGAATACCATCTTGCACAGGGCTTTGACAATTTCAGATCACAACTCCTGAACAGCTTTCCGGACGAGGGAAAAGCGTTGACGAGCTACCTAAACCAGCTCCAGACTGTCAGTAATTCATTCCCTTTATATAATCTTGAAGTTCCTCAAACAACATCCAAAGATCCATACCTTTCAACAGGAGCTTTTAAATTCTATACATCCCTGAGCCGTGATCCGGTTTTTCCCTCCGTGCTTGCCGGTAATAACTTTCTTTATGCAGGTAATCCTGACAAAACACCTTTGCATATCGTCGCATTAATAAACCATTCCTTTATCTCAAGCGCCTGGAGGATAACCGGCGGAAGTTCTCAGATTGCCGATGCGCTGATTGATCAGATCAAATCTCAAGGTGGAATAATTTTTACCTCTTCAGAAGTTAACAAGATCACCCGGATTAAAGATAAATTCAATCTTTCTGCAACTACCGGGGAACATTTCTTTTCGACTTATCTGATATCAAATACCCATCCGGGAATTACCCTCCAAATGCTTGATTCGAGTCTGGTGAAGGAGTCGTTCCGCCTTCGTATGGAAAACCTTCAGAATACAGTTTCATCATTTATCCTGAACCTGGCTCTAAAGCCTGATACTTTCCCGTACCTGAATTATAATTTCTACCATTATAGTTCCGGAAATGTCTGGACTGCCGGATCATCAACGACTGATGAATGGCCTGAAAGTTACTTATTTTATACTCCTGCCCATACCGCCGGTAATAGCTATGCAAAATCTGCAATAATTCTTACTTATATGAATTATTCCGAAGTCAGAAAATGGGAAAATACCACGGTGGGAAAAAGAGGTGATGAATACCTTGCATTCAAGCAGGAACGTACTGAGAGGTTGCTGAAACTGGTTGCAAAAAATTTCCCGGGATTACACGGATCGATCGACTTTATGGATGCCTCAACTCCTTTGACTTTACGTGATTATACTGGAACAGAGGAGGGTTCATTGTATGGAATTCAGAAGGATTTCAATGATCCCCTGAAAACCATAATAATCCCAAAGACCAGAATTCCGAATTTGTTCTTTACCGGGCAAAACGTTAGCCTCCATGGTATGTTGGGAGTTACTATCGGATCTGTTCTGACATGCGGAGAAATTATAGGTCTGGAATATCTGGTAAATAAGATCAGGAGGAACTGAATTGAAAAAGAAACGGAAGATTCCGGTTATTTTAAAATTTGGATTGTCTTTTTTGCTGTTGATCTTCTTTTTATTTCTACTCTACTTTTATTTAACAAAGATAACTCCCCCGGATCCCGAAAGCCGTATCGCGGATTCATATGTTGTTGATACTCTCGGTCCGGATTTCTTTGCAATTAATCAGAATTGGCTCAAGCGGAGCAGGACAGGATTATGGGAAATGTATATTCAGGGAAACCCATACGAACGTGGAGTCGTAAATGGAAAATTATCAAGGGATTTGATATATTTTCAGGAGAAGGCCTTTACGAACGAGATAGCACGTATGATCCCTTCCGTATTCTACAGGAATTTTCTCAAATATTTCATCTACTGGTTCAACCGGAACCTGGATAAATATCTGACAAAGGAATATAAGTTTGAAATCTTAGGTATCTCGCAGAGTGCAAGTAATGACTTTTCATTCATTGGAAACAATTATCAAAGGTTTCTTAATTATCATTCTGCCCATGATATTGGTCATGCTTTGCAGGATTTAAAGCTTGTAGGTTGTACCTCCTTCGGAGCCTGGAATGATCGTTCCACAGATTCAACTCTTATAATTGGGCGGAATTTTGATTTTTATATGGGTGATGAATTCGCTGAAAATAAAATTGTCTGCTTCGAAAAGCCCGACAATGGCTATGCTTTTATGATGATCACTTGGGGAGGTATGATAGGAACTGTTTCGGGAATGAATATCCGTGGACTGACGGTTACAATTAATGCTGATAAATCGGATATCCCATTCTCGGCAAGAACTCCAATCTCGATTCTTGCCAGGGAAATACTTCAATATTCCGGAACCATAGCCGAAGCCTATGAGATCGCCAGGAAAAGAAAAACTTTCGTATCGGAATCATTACTGATCGGTTCGGCGGAAGAGAATGAAGCGGCAATAATCGAAAAATCTCCTTTCGGGATATCATTGTACCGCTCTGAAAAGAACTATATTGTTTGTGCAAATCATTTTCAATCTGCATATTTTAAGGACGATCCTCTGAATATTCAGAATAAACTGGAAAGCTCTTCCATGTACCGGTATCAACGGGTAATACAAGATTTGACAAACCTGTCTCCGCTCGATCCGATAAAAGCTGCATGGATCCTTCGCGATCAGAAAGGTATTAATAACCGGGATATCGGCATGGGAAATGAGAAGGGCATCAATCAGTTTATTGCTCATCATTCGGTAATCTTCAAACCGCAGCGGCTACAGGTTTGGATATCAACCGGACCCTGGCAGATGGGGACTTTTGTGTGCTATGACCTGACTAAAATTTTTAATAACTTTGCCGGCCTTAAGCAAAACAGAGAAATTACAGAACCTGGGTTGGTAATTCCTCCGGATCCATTCCTTGAAACTCGAAACTATTTTAATTTTCTGCATTTCAGGAAAATGAAAAAAACAATGATTCAGGTAATCAGTGAGAAAAAAAAGATGACCCTGAGTCATGATTTTATTAATGAATTTGAAGCCTCCAATCCTGATTATTTTGAGGGTTATTCAATAACCGGGGATTATTATATGAAATCGGGAGATTTTAACCGTGCAGCTAAAAATTACAAAATGGCACTGAATAAAATCATACCCAATGAAAAAGAAAAACACGAGATAATAAAAAAACTGGTCGAATGCAATTTGAAAATTCACAATTAAAATCGGATGAAATTTAAACTCATATATCCCCGGTGGGAAAAGCTTGAAGGTCAGACAATATTTAACCTTCCCCCTCATGGGCCTGTAGTAATGGCTGCAACAATTCCTGAAGAAACTGAAATTGACTTCACTGATGAAAACGTCGAAGACCTTACAATTGATGACAGTCCCGACTTTGTCGGAATTTCAATGATGTTGACAACACAGGTTAAACGTGGATGGGAAATAGCCGACAGATACAGGGAACTGGGGAAAAAGGTCATTTTCGGGGGTATTTCTACGATGCTCCATGCCGATGAGACTATGCTTCATGCGGATTCCGTGTTTTTGGGAGAAGTGGAAGGCAGAATGGATCAGGTGTTCGAGGATTTCGGAAAGAAAGAACTGAAAAAAATCTATAACTTTCTTAATAAACCACCCGATATGGACCTTGTTGGTCCCGCTAAACGCTCTATCCTTAAAACTGATTTATATTATCATAAAGGATTCCGGATGGTTGATCTCTTCCATGCCTCAAGGGGTTGTATATATGATTGCTACCCCTGTGCGGTACGGTACCTTGGGGGACGGGGATTTCGCCCCAGACCTATCGGACGGATTGTCGAAGAACTCGCTCAGATGGATAATAACCGTCTTTTCATTGTGGATAATTCATTGGCACTGGATACCAAATGGGAAAAAGAACTCTTCAGGGCTATGATACCATTAAAGAAAAAATGGGTCAGCCATACTATTGAAGACAAAGATGAAGTTCTTGATCTGGCTGCCCAGGCCGGTGCATGGTATGTATATCAGGCCGTTTTTGATACCTCTGATTATATTAAAAACCGTATTCACCAGTACCACGACTATGGAATAGCAGTTGAAGGAACAATCCTTCTTGGTCTTGATAACCAGACAGAAGATGATATTAAAAGACTGATCGATTTTCTCCTTGAGATTGAGCTTGACCTTGCAGAATTTACGGTACTGGCGCCGTTCCCTCATACAAAAGCTTATAGTGACCTGCTAAAGCAGGGACGGATATTTGATTTTGACTGGAATAATTATAATGCAGGAAAAGTGGTTTACCACCCCAAGCATATGTCAGCCGAAAGACTTATGGAACTTTATCAGTATGCATGGGAGACATTTTATAGAAATGAACCACAGACAATGAAGATGTTCAACCTGATCAACAAGGTCATTTCCCGTGAAATATCCGACGGGACTTATACCCCGAGACGCCGTGACCTGGCAGACCTGAGCTTCGGAAAAAAAGTCAATAAAGTCGCATGATAAAATTCTCTGTTATTTCGCTGTTTAATTATGGAGACCAATCCTGAATTCACAAAATATATGGATCGCTACTTTGATTATCCTGGTCAGTGGGATACCCCTTCACACTGTGGATTGAAGATTGTGAACCGGAAAGATGGAAGCATCATTGCAATTGTGACTGAAATTTACAGACAAAATCCCGGTACACCGGTCACCGAATGGTGTGCACCACTTGCAACTCAAATCTACATCTCTTTCGGAAATAATAATACTCCTTTCATTTTTATTGAACATACTCCCGACCTTAGGAGCAAACTTACGTTTTATGGGGAAACATTCGACCTGGTTAATTTTGACTGGGACGGAGAAAAATTCATCAATCCGCGATGGACCCGACTTACCAGAGATCAGGTGGATACAATGATGGAAGGATGAACCGCCTTCTCCTCATTGCTTTCCTCATAATAGTTGTCACCTCCCCTCTTCATGCTCAAAAAATACTTTATTCATCTATCAAAGGCGTTATCCTTGATGAACAATCCTTGGCGCCATTACCCGGCGCAACTATCACTATTGTCGATTCCAAACCATTGACAGGAACCGTTTCTGATAATACAGGACATTTCAAACTGGACAGAGTCCCGATAGGTAAATATCAGCTGAGTGTTTCATTTATGGGCTATGCAACCTTTTTATCCGATCCCCTGATCGTAAGTTCAGGCAGGGAGACCGAAATTACTGTTCAGCTACGGGAAATTATAATAAATGCAAAGGAAGTTGAAATAAAGAGTGATTACAAGAAATATGATGTTATAAATAAAATGGCCACGGTCAGTGTCAGAAGCTTCAGTGTCGATGAAACCTTTCGTTTCCCCGGGAGTTACAATGATCCGGCACGTATGGTTGCTAATTTTGCTGGCGTCTCCTCGGGAATTGATAACAGAAATGATATCATAGTACGTGGAAATTCTCCGATGGGCCTTCAGTGGCGGATCGATGATATGGAAATTCCGAATCCTAATCATTTCGCCGCAGTCGGGACGACCGGTGGCCCGGTTACAGTTCTGAATAATAATCTCCTGACTAACTCCGATTTTTTTACCGGCTCATTTCCTGCTCAGTATGGTAATACAGTTGCAGGTGTTTTTGATATGCGGATGAGAAACGGGAACAATGAGCATCATGAATACTGGTTTCAGATTGGCTGGAATGGCCTGGAATTTGGCGCTGAAGGTCCTTTTTCAAAAAAAAATCCAGCCTCATATCTGATTGCATACCGTTATTCTCCTTTACAGTTTCTGGGTTGGTTTGATATAAATCTTGGAGTTATACCAAAATATCAGGATATCAACCTGAAAGTCACGCTTCCTACGGCAAAAGCAGGAACTTTTTGGATAACGGGGATCGGTGGAATCAGCTATATCGAATTATTTGACAGCAAAAAGGATCAATCACAATGGATGTTCCCGGATTATGGAGAGGACCTTTCAAATGGCTCCAACATCGGTGCATTGGGGGTCTCCCATCAGATACTCTTAAACCCTTCACTTCGTCTGAAGAGCCTGATTTATGTAGTCGGATCTAAAGTCTATACTAAAATTGACACTTTCTCAAATGTTGTAACAACACCTTCGCCCTGGGCCGGTGAAAAATCGACCGAAATAAAATATTCACTCGTTACCCAGCTTTATAAAAAATTTTCCCTGAAAAATACAATGGAGACAGGGTTTTTCCTTGATTTTTTCGAAATGTCCTTCGCCGACAGTATGATGTATAAAGGAACGTTCCTGATAAATACAAATTCAAAAGAGGACATGTTTTTTCTCCGTGCCTATACGCAATGGCAGCATAAATATTCCGATAAATTTACATCCACCATTGGAGTATTTGGTTCATTTCTTACATTGAACCGGTCGTGGTCAGTAGAACCAAGAATTGGTTTTGACTGGTTTCTGGCTGACAAACACTCCCTGAATTTTGGAGCAGGATTATATAGCCAGCTCCAGCCACATGTAATTTACTTTGTTTTGGCTGCACAACCTGACGGGATCAGGATACAAACTAACAGAGAACTTGACTTCACACGCAGCGCTCAGGTTTCTTTGGGTTATAATTTTTATATAACGGAAAATCTCAGGTTGAAAACAGAAGTTTATTATCAGTATTTGTATAATATCCCGGTTAAAAAATCAATTCCGCAATACTCACTTAATAATCAGGGTCATGAATTTTTCCTTGACCGGCAATATGCCGATAGCCTTTTAAATAAAGGAACAGGGGAAAACTATGGTATCGAACTGACTTTTGAGAAGTTTTTCAGAAATAATTATTATTTCCTTCTTACAACTTCATTCTTCAACTCAACATACCGCGGTTATTTGATTGGAACCAGAAATACTGCCTTTAATGTAAATTATGTGCTGAATGCCGTGGGCGGGTATGAGTTTATTATCGGGAAAAGAAAATGGGGCGTTATGTCATTTGGTCTCCGCGTAACCTGGGCCGGAGGTAATCCATATATTCCTTATGACCCAAATGCAACTGTTGCCGCCGGTGAACCGGTTTACGACTGGATAAATGCGTATAATCCTCGATATCCTGAGTATAAACGGATATCTTTCAGGTTTGGCGTTAAAAGAAATTTACCAAAATACAATATTGAGTTTCTGATTGATCTGCAGTACCGTACAAACTATACAAACGTTTATGTTCAACGAATTGATCCCCGGACAGGTGAGATCAGAGACTATTTTAAAATGGGCTTTTTCCCGATGGGAACCTGGCGTATCCAATTTTGAAAGAAAAGAGAGTTTTTCCACACCTTTTTTTTGTTACTTTGTACCAATATTTCATGCCCTGAATGAACGGCCTTCTTAAACTTTCCATTTTTCTTTTGAAACAACTTCCACTTTGGATTTACTATACCGTAGCCGACTTCTTTTTTATCCTTACCTATTATTTGATCAGATACCGCCGTAAAATTGTAAGAATGAATATTTCAAGGGCTTTCCCGACCGAACCACCGGTAAATGTAAAAGCAATTGAAAAAAGATTTTACCGTCACTTTGCCGATTATATTGTCGAAAGTGCCGCCATGATAAAGATGACAAAATCTGATTATCAAAAACGGTTCCGCTTTGTGAACGTTGACCTGCTCGATGCTTTCCTGAAGAAGGGAAGAAATGTTTTGATAGCGGCTGGTCATTATGGGAACTGGGAATGGCTAAGCAGTCTACCATTATTTTCGGAGGGAATGGTTTATGCAGTTTATAAAGAACAAAGCAACCGTTTTATCAATTCGGCGATGTTCTTTGCCAGAGGAAAGAATGGAATGAAGTTGCTTTCATATCCATTGATATATAAAGAGGTACTTGCATTGCCTCCGGGTAAATCGGTTGCTGTATATATGCTTGCTGATCAGAGACCAAAAATGGAAAATAAGGCTAACTGGATTGAATTCATGAATCAGGATATTACTTGTTTCAGAGGTCTGGGAAACCTCAATAAAGCAATGCAGGGTATTGTCCTGTTTGCACAGATTTTAAAAAGAAAAAGAGGACATTATGATATAAAATTCATCCAACTTTATCCTGAAGATATGGATGACACTTCAGGAGATTGGCTTACAAGAAAATATTTTAAATCCCTGGAAGAAAATATAAGAATCGATCCCGCCTTCTATCTCTGGTCACACAACAGGTGGAAATTTGTCAAACCTGTCCGTTAAATCAACTTAGTTTCATTTTTCAAACAAATATGGGGCTACCAAAGCAACAATCAAAACTCCCGCCCTACCGGCTCGTTAAATTGATCGGTGTGATCAGGTCTGTTTTATTGTTAATCAACAGAAAAATCTACCCCGGCAGAGTTGTGCTGTATGAACAGATACAAAACCTTTGGGTACTCTCTGCCCTGTATGTCGCAGCCGAATTGGATATAGCTGAACATCTCAGAGAATCGGCCAAGTCGATCGAAGTACTTGCCAGCGAAACAAATTCACATCCGGAGTCACTGTACAGGGTTATGAGAGCGCTTTCAGACCAGGGTATATTTAAGGAGAAAAAGAACAGATGCTTTGCTCTTACTTCCATGTCAAAGGCCTTATTGAACGAAAATGCTTCACTACGGTATTTCATTTTGCACCACCTTGGTAAGGTGAATTGGAATTCTCTCGGGAATCTTATCCACAGTGTAAGAACCGGAGAAGATGCAATTACTAAGCTTTATGGCGAACCAATCTATGAATACCTGAAACATCATCCTGACGAATCAGAGCTGTTCGATAAATCCATGTCCAATCTTTCTGATATCAGTCTTGATCCGGTTTTACAGGCTTACAACTTTTCAAAAGTTAATACAATAGCCGACATCGGCGGTGGGGAAGGGTTATTGCTCGCTTCGATCCTCAGTAATAATAAACATCTTAAAGGTATATTATTTGATCTGCCGAATGAAGTTCAAAAATCAAAAGAAATTTTCGACGGATTTGGAGTTTCTGACAGGGTCACAATTGTAACGGGTGACTTTTTTGAATCCATTCCCTTCCCTGCCGATGTTTATATCCTGAAAAATATAACTCACAACTGGAATGACGAGAAGTGCATTCATATCCTCAAAAAAATAAACGAATCCATGCCTTTCGGGGGAAAGATACTTATAGTAGAAATGGTGATTCTTGGAAACGGATTTAATCCCATTCCTAAGATTTTAGATATCCAGATGCTTGCGGCTGTTTCAGGTGGGAAAGAAAGGACAAAGGAGGAATTTTATGAACTGATTACAAGGTCTGGACTTCGTTTAAAAAGATTTATCCCAACAATTGCACCCCTGGTAATTATTGAAGTGGTAAAAAAATAACTCCCTGACCTAATTCCCTTTTTTCTTATCCCATTCTTTGTACTTTTGCACACGAAGTATGATGTTTCACTAAACTGTGATCATTATGAAGGAGAAAGAAGGTCTTGCGGACTGCCCCGAACAGCAGTTAATTCTATATGTTGAAAAGGAGGATGGCAAATACGGACCGGTACAAACGGGTTCTTATCTCTCGGCAAATTATCTCGATGACTACTTCTATAAAAGAAAAAATCTGGAAATATCGCTGAGGAAAAGAGTTGTTGAAGGTGAAATCAGCCTCGTTTACTATTATATGGTACTGGTTGATCTTTCGATATCGGAACTCGCTTCAAGGGTTGGGATCAGTAAATCAAGGGTAAAAAAACAATTTGAACCCAGAGGCTTTGCAAAATGTTCGGTTGAGGAGTTAAGAAAATATGCGAAAGTCTTTAATGTACCGGTAGCCAACATGCTCCAGATTGTTTTGATCAATGTGGAAAAAAATTATGAATCACTTTATATCCATGAAGATAAAACATTGAATATCTCCGTAGAACAGGATTCAACAGTTAATCCATATCTCTCAGTAACTAAAATCGGGGAGCGCTCTAAATGATCATTGAGAAGTTCAAACATAAAATGGCTGCACATTGTGAATCAGGAACAATAACTTCTCTGATTAACCATGCGGGTCTGCGAATTTCCGAGCCGCTTGTTTTTGGGATCTCAAGCGGTCTCTTTTTCGGCTATTTCCATAAAATGAAATCATTTCCATTTCCTACATTTATTGTGAGGAATAAGCCGGGGCAGATGAGAGTCAACATTACAAAACGGCTTGGTGTAAAATTCAATGAGTACTCTTTTCATAATATTGACGATGGTACCAGAAAGCTGGACGAACTGCTTCAGAAAAATATCCCTACCGCAGCCCAGGTCGATTTTTTCTATCTCGACTATGTCCCGTCCTGGGAACGTGTTCATATTAATGTTCATTTTATGGTAATTCTCGGGAAAGAGGATTCAAATTATATTATCAGCGATAGCTATTTCCCCGAACTAATTAAACTAAAATCAACATCACTGGAAAATAGTCGTTTTGCAGGAGGTAATATGTCTCCGAAAGGATTTATCTTCAATGTTTCGTATATTCCAACTACTATAGATTATGAGGACGCAATAATCAAAGGGATTAAAAAAGTAT
>Ga0172367_10005685_pt1 | contig 14979 bp, 13 predicted proteins | sample Lak10m_FD_114542 | JGI IMG/M metagenome (GOLD analysis project Ga0172367, IMG submission 114542) | Freshwater microbial communities from Kabuno Bay, South-Kivu, Congo - kab_022012_10m | ecosystem: Environmental > Aquatic > Freshwater > Lake | place: Democratic Republic of the Congo: South-Kivu... | reverse complement strand
TAGGACTCAATTGTTCCCATTCATATTGTATACGCTTCCTATAACGAGCATCTAAATAGTATTTAGCATGTAACAACTCATGTGTCAACGTATCCCGATCATGTCCACAATATGCAATCACATATCGATCACTTGATTGTAATATAGAATGAAGAGGATGATCAATTCCAATATGTGTTACCGGGAAATTATGCCCTATCCGACCAACTATTGTACCGTCAACGGTGTTGGATATTACATCTAAATCTCTATTCATCATCGTAAATTGACCTGCTGGATAACGAAGTATTAATATCGCACCTTTACGAAATGATACATATGATGGCGATGACGTACTACGATTTTTAGGCATATAGTTTGATCATATAATTATCGTATTATTTAAGCCACTGTTCAACGTCATGCGATAATAAAACATCAACCTTCAAAAATATTATAATATGATTTGATTTGATTTTTGTTGTTAAAGTCTATCTTACAAGATAGACTCTATTTGTCTGATGCCAAAAAAACACCACCTGATCTCAAGATGAATTATAAATCAACCCTATTCAATAAATCAAACAGAATTAACTCACTCTTTAGGCCTAACAGAACGATCCACCAACATCCCATTATCTGATTCATCACAAACCAGCTTTAAGACCCATCGCTAAAGAAATGATATAGCTGTATAAGATCAATGTTCTCAACACTTCGACAAACAGAAAATAAGGACACATCAGTGTGTCAAATTGATATCAATTCAAACACGTCGGATTTAAGTCGACTATTGCAATTGTAAGTGCAACTACTGACATGTCCTCAAACAATGTAGAGAAAAATGTTTTTAAACCAAGTCGATGAAAATATAGAATGATAATGTAATATGAAATATCGAATCCATATCGGTCTCCTTCTCTTACTCTTCATTTGCGGACTAATCTGGATTTTCTATAACATGTCCAAGTCCCAGTCCCGGTCAACAATCGCTCTAGAACCTTTTGTCCCTTCTTGCGGTATTCAACACTATTATATGATCAATCTCGACAGTGCCACCGATCGATGGACCGCCGCTCAACAACAGCTTACGCCCTTCAATATCAATCTCATCCGCTATCCCGCCACCGATACCCGCACTTTCGACAAAGTTCTCAACCATATGAATCAAATCGACGACGTCGCCATGGCCAATCTTGCCATCCTTCAACGCACCAAACGCCGTAGACTCCATCGTGAACTCTCTAACGGCGCAGTTGGATGCTATCTTTCCCATATGGGCATCTATCGCAATATCGTCGACTCCGATGTCACAACTGCCCTCATCATGGAAGACGATATCGATATCAACGCTACCGAAGTCGCCAAAATGGCCGAAGTGTGTGACCGATTGCCCACCGGTTGGGATATCATCTTACTCGGATGCACCAATCGTGACCGTCCTCAACATCCCGTCATCGACGGATTCCAACGTGTCGATTGGTTCTGGGGACTTCATTGCTATCTCATTCATCGCGAAGCTGCTCGACGAATCTTGACACATCTTCTCCCCATCCGATATCAAATCGATCATGTACTGTCGGAAATGAGTGCAGCAGGGAAACTCAACGTTTATCGAACCGTTCCCGAAATCGTTCGACAAACTCGGGCTCCCACTCAAATCCAAGTGCCTCTTTTAACCAACGATCCCAAATACGTCACACGACATAAAAAATGATATCATAGTCAAGCATAGTCACACATTATCATCAAACTGCTCATCGTCGAATCAGCGGCTAAAGCCCGCATCATTGAACGCTATATGAACGATCTCTACCCACAAGAAACCTTCAAAGTCATGGCATCACTCGGACATATTCGCGATCTTCCTCCCGCATCCATCGGAATCGATGTCGATAACGGATTCCGACCCACATATGAACTCATGTCAACCAAATCGGCACTTATTACCAAACTGCGGCAGGCAAGTCGTGCAGCTAGCGCCGTTTATCTCGCATCCGATGAAGATCGCGAAGGTGAAGCCATCGCCTTCCATCTGTGCGAAACACTGCGGCTCCCATTGGACTCCACCCGACGCATCGTTTTCCATGAAATCACTAAACCCGCACTCCGTGCCGCTATGGAACACTGTCGAACTGTCGATATGAATATGGTGATGGCACAACAGTGCCGCCGGATCATTGATCGACTCGTCGGATACGAGCTGTCGCCCATTGTGTCCAGAGCCATTGCCCCACGATTATCGGCTGGACGTGTACAGAGTGTTGCTGTCAAACTCCTCGTCGATCGTGAAACCGATATCCGTAACTTTGTCGCAACTGTTCAATGGACTTGTGGTGCGACATTTGTAGGCGGTGATAACGGCTTCCCTGTCCGACTAGATCGAACAATGGACACCAAAGATGCCGCTATTGCACTTCTGCGACACTGTCGACGCGCAGTGTTCCGACTTGCTGCCAAAGAAGACAGCATCAGCAAAGTTGCACCAAGTCCACCTTTCACCACTTCCACTCTTCAACAAGTCATGACAAAACAACTGCATATCGGCGCCAAAATGGTCATGTCTATTGCACAGAAATTGTATGAAACAGGGAAGATCACATATCATCGCACTGATTCAACACTTTTGTCAGAACAGGCGAGAATTCAAATGCGGAACTATATTGTTCAAACATTCGGAGACAATTATCATAAAGGTCGCATTCATAAAACCAAAAATCAGAGTGCGCAAGAAGCACATGAAGCTATCCGACCCACTCAAATCGATGTAGCCGATTTGGATGATGATCCGGAATATTCGAGCATTGAACGTGCCATGTATAAAGCCATCTGGCGCCGAGCAGTTGCAACACAAATGAGCGATGCCGAATACGACGTTACACAATGGACAATCTCCATTGAACGACGCGAAGAAACGTTTATCGGCACTATGCGACATCTTGTCTTTGATGGATGGAAACGCCTTTATCGTGGACTTGAAGAATCTGATGGCGATGACCAAGCTGAACCCGAAACAACTGGTCCACCTTGGATCATCGGACAAGAGCTGGATTTTATTGAGATCAAAATGAAAGAGGATCACAGTAAACCGGAACAGCATTATCAGGAAGCGACATTGATCAAACAGTTAGAGAAACTTGGCATCGGCAGGCCATCAACATATGCAACGATTTTGAGCACAATTCAGGATCGGGGATATGTTGAAACGAAACCATTGCCGAAATTGATGAAAACAGTTGAGCGATTAATCTTGTCGGGAGAAGATCGAGAAATTCGATCTGGAACAGAAGAGATTGTCTATATGGATGAGAAGAATCGAATGTGTTGCACGGAATTGGGAGAAAGAACAGCGGGATTTCTTGTTGAACATTTTGAACAAATCATGTCATACACTTTTACACGTGATATTGAACTCGATATGGACAATGTTGCCAAAGGTGAAAGGAATTGGGTCGATGTCGTTCAAAGTGTTTACAACAATTATCATCCTACTGTAGTAACTCTTATGAATAATGATGCCGGTGGATCTCAAAGCGGCGCAGCCGCTAGCGCCAGCGCCGGCCATGGTGCAATTGGTACATGTCCGAGAACAGGTCGTCCCGTCTATCTAGGCGTATCTAAGAAAACTGGACCATTTATTCGAGTTGGAGATGGAGATGATAAAACATTCTTCTCATTGCCTAAAGGGTTCCGTGTACAAGGTGCACGTTTCGATGATGTTGTACAACATATGACATATCCGACAGATCTGGGTGAATACAATGGATTCCCTATTGTTGTTAAGAAAGGTCCTTATGGACATTATCTTTCATGGAACAGGGTGCGGAAACGATGTGATGAAAGGATTCAACGTGATCAAGCAATCGAACTGTTGACGGGACCCGCTGCCGGGTCCCACCCCGGGCCAATTGGCTCGGGGCAAATGCCCCCCTTCGGTGGTGCTGGTGCTGCTGCCGGGTCCCAACCCGGGCCAATTGGCTCGGGGCAAATGCCCCCCTTCGGTGGTCCAGCTGTCAGCGCTGAATGGCATCGTGTTCGCAATGGTCGAATTGAGATTTCAATGAAACAGGGTCAATACGGTCCATTTGCCATTTATCAAAAGAAGTTGTATCCGTTACCAAGAACTTGGACAGATTTGACAACTGTCACATTTGAGCAAGTGATGAAGATCATTGAAGATCATCGTGATCGATCGTGATCGTGATCAATTTAAAAACATGATCATATCGATGTTACCAATTATGGCAACATCTAATTATACACATACACATACTGAAACAAAAGATCCTCATGTGGACTTGATGTTTCATTCTATCCGTGGAATTTCATCGGAACGATTTACGGATCTGTTTATTGCAGCTTACAACAGTGATCCACAATTGACGCGGCGGATTATCGCCCATTTGCGCGATTGTCGTGGCGGCAAAGGTGAAAGAGATCTCGGGCGGCTCGGTCTCCAACTGTTGGCGGATCGATGTGACGCCGATCAATGGCGCAATCTATTACCGTTCTTTTTGACAACATATGGTCGATGGGATGACGCTATCAATATTACAACACATCGCGCAGTGACATTGGATATCATTGCACTCCAGTTGCTGACTGATCTTGAATCAACTGGAACCGTCTCACTGTGCGCTAAATGGATCCCCAGTGAAAACGCCAATCGATCGTTTTATCACCTGTTGGCGAATCATATGCATATCAGCCCGCGTGACTTGCGGCAAAAGATCATATCGCCTTTACGCGCCAGATTGAATCTTGTCGAAACTGCATTAACTGTGCGATCTTATGATATGATCGAATTCAGTCATGTTCCGTCGAGATGTATGGCAATGCATGGACGGATGAATATGACGGATGGCAGACCGGGAGCGTTTATCCGACATTGTGGGGAGAAATATGCTGAATGGAAGTCATCCAAAAATGTGAAACTCAATGCGGGACAATTGGATGTCCATGAAATCGTTGCACAATATATGACAGATGATGCTGTTGTCGACGATTTGATTGAATTGCAATGGCAATATCATGCGGAACAGATTCGATCATATCCGGCACTTCGTAAAACACTTGTTCTATCGGATGTTTCCGGGTCAATGACTGGTCGCCCTATGTCGGTCTCAATTGCATTAGGTCTGTTGATCAGCGGCGAAGCGGACGAACCTTGGCGGAATCGGGTAATGACTTTCGAAACCGATCCGTGTTTACACACTGTGACAGGTGATACGTTGTATCAGCGAGTCAATTCGTTGAAATCAGCTGGATGGGGAGGATCGACCAATTTACAAGCGTGTTTCGAACTCATTTTGACGATGATGCGGACATACTGTTTAACGCCTGATCAGATGCCGGAAAGATTGGTGATTGTTTCGGATATGCAGTTTAATATGTGTGACCAGAATTATCGGACAAATCTCGAGGAGATCCGGGCGAAATACAGGGCGATGAATTATCGAATGCCGGATCTAGTGTTTTGGAATGTGAATGGGAATATCATGGATTATCCTGCTGAACATGATGCGGTTGGGGTGTCGCTATTGAGCGGATTTTCAACGAGTCTTTTGAAAAATATAATTACTGGTGCGACGATTACGCCTCGGTCAACAATGATGGAAACACTAGACAATGTTCGATATTCTCAACTTGATCGACTTGGTCTGTGACAGGCTTTTTGACCAAGCCAAATGCACTGCTTCTGGACGGTCTAAATGGGACAACTGGTCGAAGCGGTTCAGCTGGGAACATATTGCAAACGTAGTGAATACGTTGCCCATATTCCCGAAATACTGGGATATCATCTTGTGTCATGATCATAACACAATGTTTTTGTTCGATCCAAGTATCAATGAGAGGTTGAAGTTGTGGTTCGTTAGTGATAAGAATTATCTTACCGGGATCGATCTCGCCACTAAAAAGTTCCATCCATTGAAGTGGGTTATAGATTTGACGAGATGTGAAAATGTTCCAGTCACTAAATGTTGAAGAAACATCCGTATGAGTGACGAATCGGATCTTATGTCCGATAGAGTCTTTTGTTCCGAATCGTTGCAAAATGGCGTGATCAATGATGTCCGGCAACTTTGGATGATGTTCAAACGGAAGTTGTCCATTCCAAAAAAGGATGATGTGAATCTGTTGGGATGGTCGGCGGATAGGAAGTTCCGGGGTGGAAGAGGTGCGATTCCGCACATTTCGTCTGGTATTGGGACCGGGATTGTCAGTGGCACGATGCTTGAGAGACATTGTTAGGGATTATAGTGATAAGGACTTTCATTTTTTTGATCAAAAAAATGATCCTATACGACATAGAATAACATCATGTCACTACTATCATTGATTCAACTGATCGAATCCGGGACAATGTCCCCTATTTCCATTATTCAACAATCCGACCTCTCACACCAACAATGGATGCATATTATCCATCTCGGAATCTTGTCGTATCAACATCTTGTCCACATCTCGCAAGAAGAATCCGGATCCGATCTTCTCCATGAAAATCGGCGACTTACACATCTGATCCAAGATCATACAGCGTTGATCAAATCAATTGATCATAATGAGCTGATACGGGAACGCGAAACAGTCGAGAATCTGCGGCAAACCATTGAGGGCCTTAGGCAACAGGGCCATCAGATGGCGGAGAGCCTTCGGCAACGAGAGCGCGAAACGGCCGAGAGCCTTCGGCAACGAGAGCGCGAAACGGCCGAGAGCCTTCGGCAACAGGAGCGTGAAACAGCGGAAAGCCTTCGGCAACGAGAGCATCAGATGGCAGAGAGTTTTAGACAACGGGAGCGTGAATTGTTGGAGAGTCATCGTGTTCAATTGGACACGGTGCGTCAACAAGAGCGCGAAACGATGGATGGCATACGTCAAATGGTCGAAATGATGAAGCAGCGGGAGCATGATGCGACGGAGAATCTGCGTCAGACGATTGAAGGTATGCGACAGCGTGAACACCTCTTACAAAAAGAGATTATGGATATGCGCATCAGTGATGTCACCAGAGAACGCACAATTCGACAGGAGTATCAAGACCAGATCCAGGCACTCGAAGAACGATTGACACATATGCGACAGCTTCAAGAGAATTCAACGAAGAAGGGTGCACATTCTCAGATCCAGATGATGGACTATTTGTCGACACAATTGGATTCAACGGATTATCGATTGGTTGATCAACATGCAGTGCCGAATCGTGGAGATATTTGGGTACAATGTGAAGGGAAAACCGTTCTACTAGAATTGAAGAACTACACCGAGAAAGTCCCTTTACAAGAGATTCTCAAGTTTCAACGAGATGTGGCAAATTGCCCAGTCAATGCCGGAATATTGGTGTCATTGCGCAGCAGTATCAGCCGACATTGCGATTTCCAAATGGAAGAGCTCCATGGTAAACAGTTGCTTTATCTAGAAATGGTTGACGAATCCCCCAATAAAATCGTACACGCTATTCATATGCTACAGCGTCACACAAGTCTTATCGATACAGATCAAACCATCTCTATGGATGATCTTCAACATCTTTTGCAAAATATGGGACGACAAAAAGATCGTATGACAGAAGCACTTCGACGATTCAAAGTCACACAATTACAAGGAATCTACGGACTTGAACAAGAAGTGAAAACTATGAACGATATCATTCAAAAAGCAGTTGTCGACTATATTGAACAAAGTGTACCGCCATCATCCGATGATTGTATTCAAGACAGTGCGCAAGATTGTGCGGGAGCGGGTGCAAGTGCCGGCACTAGTGCAGGATATATCACCGATTTCGACCGAGATTGGACAACTACGGATGATCCGGTTTATGTATTGGGAGATACACTGTTCACCGAATTGGCAATGCGATACCGCTATCATCGATCAGAGAAAAACCGGTGTATGCAAATGCTACATGAACATATGCCGCAACATGTTTGGGAGAAACTGTCCGATATTACATCGCCAGATGCCAGACGTCTCGTAAAAGAACAGACGGGAAAACAACGTGATATCCGCTGGATTTTCCAGATCAAATCGCGTATTGTCGTCTAAAATAAGTGTCATCTAATATTAAAGATGAATTCCGTTCCTGAACCCAATTATAGAGCTGCACAAAATGGACGCGTTACATATGTTACTCGGTCAACCGCTGCCGATCAATTGTCGACAGCACCCAGTGAACGACAAGCACAATCATTTGTAAGTGAAGCGTTGACAGGAATCCAAGAACGCACACCGCTCTCCGATTTCTATTTTTCCCCCTACAATTTCAAATGGATCCAAGATCAAATCCGATATGAAGTTTATCGACAGTCCAATCGGAAATATGTGATCCCGGAACAGAACACCACTGAACTCGGTATCGTTATGCGAAGCATCTATTTACAGTATGCTATGAATCTCCCCACACTCATGAAAGAACAGGTACTTTATCTCAACAACGAAGTCATTCAATACAGTGTTCCCCGTATTCTCGCTGAAATCGATAACTATTACGGATATCTCAACAATATTCAACAGCAAGCGGTGCCCATTATGTTACCGGAAAATGTGTCGTCTAAAGGATCCAAAACACTCCGGTCAGTCACTTCCACTTTCTAAGATCCTAATATTCAAAATCGGTTTAAAGAATATTATCTTGTATAATATTAAGCGCTTGTAGCTCAGTAGGTAGAGCACTGGTCTTATGAGCCAGGAGTCGGCGGTTCGAACCCGTCCTTGCGCATGTATTTCAGAATGAGTTGGTAAATTCATTCATTATCGCATAATCAAAAGCGCAAGTCCGCTGATGATAAATATTCCGATTAAAATGGGTAACAAGATATATGGAACATTACCTATGGTGAGAGAGAGTGTCATATAGATAATAATAAGTAAGAGGGAGAGATAAAACGCTGCATTGATAGAAATGCCTAACATATTCTATTCTTATATTAGAATACAAATTCAGATATGACATCGGTGCCGATTAATAATATACAATCGAGGGAGATTGTGTCGATTGGTCTTTTGTTCGGATTTTTGATTTTAATTGTGCGACCGATGTTGTTGGGAATGTCTCTGAACATTGGTCACGCTGCAGTTGAAACGATATTGGTAATTGCGTGGTTAGGGGCTACACAATACATGGCGGGAACAATGGCATATGATCCGATTGAACAGCATCGGTTCCCTTATTAAAAACGATGTTTAGCGATAATGTTGTTCAAAAATGTGTCCAGAAGTATTGTTCGCTCAGCACCGCCGCTATACCGATCATTGTTATTGCTAATGGCCGAATTTTCAGATGAAAAAGAAGATCGATTGCCATTGCTAAAAGCCGAATATTGAGATGAAATAGGAGAGTTGAAAGCATCTTGTTGCTGATTATCTTGGTTCAAGTATTGTTCATTGGTTTTTGGGCGGCGATTGTTGGTCGAGTTATTGTTGGTTGCTGCTGGTTTTTCTTGTGATGATTCCAGTTGGTTTGAAGGATGGCTCACCGGCGCCATGCTATCGAGGTGGTTAACTTGTTTTATACGAACAACGGAATATAAAGTGGCTGCTAAAGGGATTGTGGTCAACACTCCTCCAATGATCATCATCGGATATAAAACCATAGCACTCATATGCAACACACTTGCTCCGATAAAACTGAATGCTATCAAAATGATTCCAACAACCAACATCCCACGTTGCGCCCATTTCATCGCTGACATTTCCTTATATTCAATTCATATAATTGTATGAATTATAGCTGATACCCTTTCAAATGACGATATACGATCGATCTTTCACGATCTTTCATAAATCGATTCCCCCTCAACAATATTTCCCACTGTTCTTTCGTCATTTCATATCGTCGACTTATCATATTCACCCACGTAATCATATCCTCTGACCATTCCGAAATATACATCAATCGCGGAACATAATAAACATCGATCCGACTCAATCCGGGAAAAGTCTGTATAGCCTTCTCTGTCGCATTCCGATTCGTCGCTATCTGAGCAATCCGATTCAAATGATTCGGATATGTCACCGGATTCAACGCCGTTCTATTACTCGCTCGATATGTCGACACAACATCAACCGCACCAGCACATGTAATGACTCCTACATAATCCGTCATATGAGGATCCATCGTGTTATAAATCGCATTATGAAACGGATCAGCAGTTACATAATTATCCAACATTTGATAAAACCCTTTGATAAACCCGGTCCGATTCTTCCGATGACGATAATCGTGCCATAAATCTTGTGGTACAGTCTCATATAACGACATCTGTAACGCCGATGTCCCCATATCGTAACACGACAACACATCCTCCATTGTACACGATGCACCTCCAGTCCTAATCAATTTCTCGGTCAACTGTTGAACAGTCTGATCCCGATGTTTCGCCTCCGCCGGTAACTGATCCAACACCCTTTCATACACCACTCGCAAATCCCCGAAAGCTTCTTCCAGAATTGCCGTCGCTGTCGCCATCGATATATGAAACCAGTCCCGTAATTGAACCGATGTCGGTGATACAAAAACAATATGCGGCAATTGTGTCCGAAGTTCCACCAGTTTCTTATATGTGGTGGGCATATACATGCCTATACAATGTTTCGTCAACTGATGACGCAGCGCCATTGATGCGAATTTTTCCCCATGAACACTCCGATAAAACTGATCAAACTCTTCGATGACAATCAATGATCGCCGCTCCGTTAACATTGTCATCACATTGTTCGACGTGCACTCCTGTATGAAATACTGTCGGACCGTCTCTTGTCCCCGCAACTCACTCCCCAAATAGATCTTGATATCCCATCCCAACTCCGCCGCCAATTGATTCGCCGCCTCTGTCTTCCCACTCCCTGCACCTCCCTCCATCAATAAAAGCCCCGTAGAATTGTGGGCGAACTCCCGCAATCTGGCCCGATCCGTCGCACACATCCATAAATCGTCCAATCTTGTCGGATACATCGTTGATTCTATTTGATATATTGGACTTTTTATGTGCATTTATCGACAATCCCTGTCCAAGATGCTCGCATACCTGTCGCAGGACCACACGATTTGATCCAGTCACATCGAGACTTCAACACCGTTGATTCATCCGATGGCTTGATCGGCCATTCAGCTATATTCGTGAACTGTTTCATCTTCGTCGACGAATCCGTATAACATGTGCTGTTCGACGTTGTCGGCACATGATAATCGTTTCGACACATCACATATTGCTGATTTCCCACCATCTTATATCCGACATTGGTCCACATGTCGGGGCATTTGGCGCCGATATTGAACATGTAATCGTTGGGCGGATACGCCTCCGATTGCAACGTTGCCGGAGATGATTGGGTCATTCCTTTCCGGATCAGATATACAATTCCGATAAACAGCGCTAGAAATCCAAGAACGGCAAACACTTTGATTAAATCAGGCATCAACTCTTATTCTCAGATGATAAATTTTATATGCGAGCGGTTGAATTTGTCCATACTTGACCGTTCCGCGTCGTTATCTGTGTATCACGCAATATTGTCATTTCCTCATATATCTCAATTACAAAATAGTGGTTTTTCGTCGGTATTGTCAATGATCCGGATTGATCCACGAGTTGAACACGCACAGATGAAACCCGATTTAATCCGACATCTTCGAAGATCTTTTCAACTGATTGCGGTTCATATAAGACCGAATTAAACGGAATTGCCGCTGTTGGAATCTCACAAAACAGATTCTGGAAATTCACGACTGTTTGAGTTGTCGTGTTTGACGCATCTTGTGTCCGCTGTTCAACTGTTGATGTATTGTTCGCAATCATAATCGAACTTATCAGATCCGGTTGATAATCTCCCAAGAACAAGCGCAGATATTGCACATTGTTGGATTTCATATAATATTTGCCGCCTTGATACTCCGCCTGTATAACATTGCGTCCAAACGGAGCCACATTGTTGACATTCGGCACACCTAATGTCGGCGTCCATTCAGTTGTCGATGATCGTGTTAATCCATCCGTTCCAGCAATCGCGTTAAATATCGTGTCCCCCATTGGTGACAGAATCGGTGTTATGTTTTGATGGACAAAAGCGATCGTCGCTGTCCACATGTTCTCTTCATCGTTCTGATCCGACAGCGGCCAACCTAACATCGGCAACACACTGTTTGTCACCGTATATGTTTCACCCAGAGTACCAGTAATCACCTTGTGAAACAGTGTTACGGGGGTTGCACGTCCAGCAACCGGCAAAGGATGAGTCCGATAAGGACCGAAGTTCTTGGCACGACTCACAATGTCATCAATATTGAATCCGGCACCAGATGATACGGGGGTTTCACCTGTTGCATATGAATAGATATAGTCGGGATTGATAGCGCCAGCGAGTCCAGTATCGAACACGATTGTATCGAAATGACTCGGTTGGGCAATAGTCCATTTATTCGGATCGTATTGTTGTAAAAGGAAAACGTTTCGATAATGCATTGAACTGCTGAGATAAAAAGCGTAGCGGACATATCGTTTGACACCGACAGTGAAGGAATCGAAATAGCGATAAAAATTAGGGACATATTTCGAAACTCCTTCAGATCCAGCCCAAGAATTGAACGTACTGTTTACGACATTGTAATCATAGAATTCCCTATAATTGAGTTGGTCCGCAGTGAATCCACCGATATCGGGCAGTTCAGTAAACACCAGTGGATAGATGTTAAGCTCTTCAATTGCGGAATAGTCGGAGATTTGTCCGGATAAAGGGATGCCTTTCAAGACTGTTGCATAAGAGTATTCGAAAGTGAGGATGAAAGATGGAGCGATACCGATGGTGATTGGGAAAGGTTCAATTGTTGTATAGGTGTATCGATCACCGATAGGGAATTCGGTGGGTGCTTTTTGATAGGGGACGTTGTTTTGATGTGTTTGGACAGTTCCGCCGTTGACTATATCGTAATAGTAATAGAATATATCGGTTGCGAACATGTCTTGTCCGGTGCCTGTGATATTGGGATATTTCCGTGGATCGTATGGCAATGTTTGTGCTGCGTAGATTTTGGCGTTTTCTAAACGATTGACGAGATAAGTGCGATTACGTTCGATATCTATATTCATGGAGAAGAGGTGACCTTGAGCGGATAAGGATTCGGATGCGTTACCGCCGCTGAATGATTCGCCGGTGTAGTAGATGCGGGCATTGGTTTCACCGATGAGGATTTGTTGCAGAAGATCAATTGTACCGTAGTTTTCGGGGAGATACTGTTGATAAACTTCACCGGTGTTGTTGAGCAAAGGTGTCGGGATTTGAGCGAGTGTGTAAAAAGGGTAAATAAATGTGCCAATAGAATCGGCGAGTGTGGTCAACAGTGTGGGAGATGGATATGTCCATAAGAACATGTTGTTGGTGGAATTGATGGGAGGGATATCGTTGGGGAGATAGAATTTGGTGAGTCGGATTTTATAGACATTGTTGAACTCTCTGTCGAAGTTTAACCGGTAATCGTTAGCGTATTCATAGATGGACTTATCACGGAATTCGGATCGGATCATAACGCTGGTTTTGCGGTATTTCTTGTAAGTTGGAGTGACGAGATCGTTGATGGCATCGGAGAGAATTGGATCGGGATTTTGAACAGTGCGTTTGGGGAAATCTGGTATGTTGTTGCGCAACTGGTTGATCGGATCTGTTGTGAGAGTGTCGTGTTGTCGGAATCGGGCACTGGGTCGGAGATTAGTGGTCTGTTGTCGAGTGTGTTGACGATAGAAGTCGGGATCTTGGTATTTGGATGTGAGTCCTAATGTGGAACCTTGATCGGAAGGGATAAAATGGTTGGTATTGAGGAGATCATGGGGATCTGTGCGGAAACTCATGGAATATGGTGGGAGAGTGAATCTATTATAAATCTAGGGATATAATAATATGGAAAAGCGACGCGTATCTCGTCATTGTGCACCTGGAAGGGGAGATGATGCACCGACATGTTTGACATTGGATGAGTTGCATATATTGGTGAGACAGTATAATCGGAAGTTTGTGGATAATCCGATTCGGATAGTGGGTAAAGGTCGGACACAGTTGTATAAGGAGTTACGGAGACGATTGAATGTTGAAGGGACGGATTACAATATGTTGGAGCACAATTTGATGGCACCGGTGTATAACAAGGTGAAAGGTGCATTTCGTCCACCGAAGCCGAAGTCGTGGAAGAATGCGCCGAATACGTGGTTATCGAATTTTGAGATTGATGATGCGATGAAGGTTTATGAGGGCCAGTATAGGGATTTTAAATATTTGGGGACGTATCCGGTTGATTGTCCGATGGGATATCGATGTCCATTGTCGGGATTGTTGATATCGAAGTTGAAGAGACAGGGAGTTCGTCGAATTGGAGTAGTGTTTAATTTGGATTATCATTATGAAGGAGGATCGCACTGGGTTGCGTTTTATTCGGATTTTAGACAAAAGAGTGTGGAATATTTTGATTCATATGGACATGAACCGCCGACATTGATACGGCAATTTATGGTGAAAGTTGCGCAACAGTTGGGTTCATCTGATTCGATGTTGATCTATAATGATCGGCGACATCAGTATGGAGGAAGTGAATGTGGAGTGTATTCAATGGCGTATATAGCGAGTCGATTAGGGGGGAAGAGTGCATATGATATGACTCGTCATCGGATAACGGATCGTGAGATGTTTAAATTGCGTGATCATTTCTTCCGGAAGATATCTGACCGTTACTCAGAGACGTAGGCGGGGTCATGCCCCCACACTGCAGGGTTCCGCCTTGGGGTCCACACGACGGACAAGGATCCTTGATCAAAAAATCAAATATGTCTATCGGATTCTCTGATCTTTCACAGTTTTCGAATCTATCGATTCGAAAATGATCAAGATCAAATCGAATCCTCTAGCCCTATTTGATTTGATGTCAAACAATCTTTATCATTCATATGACAACATAATCTAATATGATCGGCGCAATACTCTAACATGAAAAGTCTGATGCAGGGTTCCGCCTTGGGGTCC